>Ga0207933_1001117_pt1 | contig 21779 bp, 17 predicted proteins | sample NGESurdeep092012_4_FD_184488 | JGI IMG/M metagenome (GOLD analysis project Ga0207933, IMG submission 184488) | Arctic peat soil microbial communities from Barrow, Alaska - NGEE Surface sample F53-3 deep-092012 (SPAdes) | ecosystem: Environmental > Terrestrial > Soil > Wetlands > Peat ...
AAAGAAGCTCTTGGAGCCGGCGCTGCATTTATTTGTCCTACATGGGCTTTTAGGCCATCGCCGAGGCCCCAATTGATGGCAGCGTAGTTTTTGTGATAATACTTTTTTAAACTATCAGAGTTGTGATTCCAGTTTTTTAAATTCCGCTCCTCTGCGGTCATTTCCGGTTCCATGTTGGTGTCGAAGAAATACCACGAATTATTGAATTCCAGTTCTGTAGCATAGTGATGAGGGAAGCCGATTTTTCTAAAGGGAACGTGGTTTTTTTTCATTGCTTCTGCCAATACGATGGCTTGTTGAGAGCAACCGGCGTAAGGATATTTTAAAATATCATCCGGTAAAACAGGATTGGCTAGATAGTGACCAAATAAGTATTCGGAAACAGCTGCGATCCAGTTTTGCCTTAAACTATAAACTGAGAAACCATGATAAAACCTGTTTTCCAAAATATCGGAGACTACTAAAGCGTATTCTAAAGTGTTGCGTTGATATTTTTTTTGTGAAATACTGTCTGCATAATTCGTTAGTTTTTCGACAGAATTTATTTCAGATAGCGAAGGATCGAAATACTCTATTTTATTGTATTCTGGTTTTTGCTCAAGGGTTATGTTGAAAAAGTTAGGAAGAAGAAGCAATATTGACAGCGAGAAAAGAAAAATTTTCATTAAGGGAAATAGGCAATTAAAATGTAGTAACGAAAAAGTAGTACATTTTATTATGGCCTGTTTTTCCTTTATTTATTAAAATATGAATTCCTGATTTTTGTTTCTTTACTGTACGGGAATTATAGATATTTATCTCCTACATTTCTTTTTATTTCTACCAGGTATTCTTTTATTTTTTGTTCCTTCTCTTTCTTGCAAACTAACAAAGCGTCTTCGGTATCCACCACGATAAAATCATCAAGCCCCTGCAGCAGTATTAATTTATTGCCTTTTGAGTGGACGATATTTTTTGTCGAGTCGAAAAGAATAATATTTTCGCCCGCTGCGGCATTTTCGTTGTAGTCTTTCTCCAAATTATCGTAGGCACTGCCCCACGTACCTAGATCACTCCAGCCAAACGAAGAAGGGATCACATACACATTGTCTGCTTTTTCAAGTATTCCGTAATCAATAGAAATATTAACGAACATAGGATAAATAAAGTCTATCGCTTCGCGTTCCTTGTCGGTGTTCAGAGCGGTCCTGGCGTTGTCAAAAAGTTCATGCATCTCCGGAAGGTATTTCTCAAATGACGCTATAACACTTTTTGTCTGCCACACGAAAATGCCGGCGTTCCACAAAAAATCGCCACTTGCTATAAAGGTTTTAGCCAGTTCTAAATCTGGTTTTTCAGTAAATGTTTTTACTTTATAGATATTATCACTGACGGCATGTTGTTCATACTGAATGTATCCATATCCAGTATTTGGTTGAAAGGGCTTTATGCCGAGTGTTAGAAGTGCGTTATTTTTTTCCGTAAACTCAAGCGCTTCAAGGCTTATTTTTATAAAAGAAGTATTGTCGAGAATAAGATGATCGGCCGGAGCGCATATAAGGTTACTTTCCGGATTTAGTTGCTGAAGCTTATAAGAGATATACGCGACACAAGCTGCGGTGTTTTTTCGCGATGGCTCGCAGACAATATTGGCGGTATTCAACTGTGGTAGCTGTTTGGATACAATATCTTTATATTGGTCTGAAGTGACTATATAAATATTTTCAACGGGAATATATTGCGCAAACCGTTCGAAAGTAGATTGAATTAAAGTTTTTCCAGTATTTAAAATATCAAGAAATTGTTTTGGATAATCTACCCGGCTTACTGGCCAAAACCTGCTTCCAATACCTCCGGCCATTATGGCTACATAATTATTTTGTTTCATAAATTCATAAATTAAATGATTCCCTCACGAATCAGGTCGTGTAAATGAATAATCCCCTGATAATCATTATTTGAAGTGACTATCAATTGAGTGATATTGTTCTGCCTCATAGTATCAAGAGCGTTTACTGCGAGCTCGTTGCAATCCATTGTTTTTGGATGTAATGTCATAATATCTTTTGCTTTGACATCTGCATGATACAAATCTTTTTCTAACATTCTTCTGAGGTCTCCATCGGTAATGATACCGGCAATTTTACTATCATCATCCAAAACAACGGCTACGCCTAAACGTTTTTTAGTAATCTCTATAATTATATCTTTGAGGTTACTGCCAGTCATTACCATTGGCTTTTCGTTGTGTATAGAAAGATCGCCAACATGGAGATATAGTTTCTTGCCCAACGTTCCGCCGGGATGAAACCGGGCAAAATCCGCCGGATCAAAACCTCTTAATTCCATTAGGCAAGCAGTGATCGCATCGCCCATTACCATTTGGGCGGTAGTGCTGCTCGACGGCGAGAGGTTGTACGGAGAGGCTTCCTCTTTAACCGTCGTATTTAAAACAAGGTCAGCTGATTTGGCAAGGAAACTCTGCATATTTCCGCAGACAGCAATAATAGGGTTTTTGAAATTTTTGATGATCGGTATGAGTACCTTTATTTCGGGGCTATCTCCGCTTTTACTGATTATCATTACGAGATCCTCTTTTTGTACCATGCCTACGTCTCCGTGAATAGCATCTGCCGCATGCAAAAATGCGGAAGGTGTTCCTGTACTATTTAAGGATGACACTATTTTTTGAGCAATAATGGCGCTCTTACCAATACCGCTTATAATCAGTCTTCCTTTGCCTGAATAGATTTTTAAAATGGTTTTTTCAAAATCACTATCGATAAAATCAATCAAGCCTGCAATGGCGAACGATTCGTCTGCTATGATTCTTTTAGCGCTATTGATTATTTTATTGTCCATCTGCTATTTTATCGAAAAACACGATTCTTTTTTGATTCCAGAACTGAAGTAGAGACGTTTTAAAAAGTGCAAACCTACTTGAAAAGGATGGTTAAGCAAAGAAACTAATCAGTTTAATATCACAAAAACAACGTAACTTACCGGAGTGATTGTAGTTTCTAGGGTGAATAGACGTATGGTATATTTTAACCTCCTTTTTAAATTACAATAAATTAACTTTGACCACTTATAACACTGTGAGTCAGAAAAGAAAAACCATGCCTAAAACAAAATCAAAACCAACAGTCAACATTTCAAATTCTAAAACTAAAAGGAACGCAACAAAGGAGAGCAGCGGCGGAATGCTGGAAGATCATCTTCAAACACATTTTGGGTTCAATTCCTTCAAAGAGCCACAGAAAGAAATCATTGAGAGCGTTTTATCGGGAAAAGATACTTTTGTGATCATGCCTACCGGGGGTGGCAAAAGTCTTTGTTATCAATTGCCCGCGATAATCAGTGAGGGGTGCGCAATTGTCGTTTCGCCACTGATCGCATTAATGAAGAACCAGGTGGACCTGGTAAGAGGGTATAGCAGCAAAGAGAATATCGCTCATTTTTTAAATAGCTCGCTTAATAAGGGCCAACAGAAGATCGTAAAGGAAGATCTTGTTTCTGGCGATACTAAGTTGCTGTATGTGGCCCCGGAGACCTTAACGAAAGAAGAAAACGTCGATTTTTTTAAAGAGTTAAAGATCTCGTTTTTTGCTGTTGACGAAGCCCATTGTATTAGTGAATGGGGACACGACTTTAGGCCGGAATATAGAAGGCTTCGGGAGATAATGGACCAGATAAACGAAAAGGTTCCTGTCATTGCTTTAACGGCTACGGCAACGCCAAAGGTGCAGAGCGATATTGTGAAAAACCTGGGGTTGAGAGACCCAAAGATTTTTATTTCTTCGTTCAACCGTGCGAATCTTTACTATGAAGTGGTACCCAAGGTTAAAAAAGACCAGGCAATAAAGAGTATGGTGAAATTTATTTCCCAAAATAAAGGAAAGAGCGGAATTATTTATACCCTAAATAGAAAAACCACTGAAGAACTTGCAGAGACTTTGATGGCAAATGGAATAAAGGCAGTAGCTTATCACGCAGGTTTAGATACGAAATTAAGGGCAACCCGGCAGGATCAATTCCTGGGCGAGGACATGCAGGTAATAGTGGCCACTATTGCTTTTGGAATGGGTATCGATAAGCCAGATATCCGTTTTGTAATTCATTATAATATTCCGAAGTCAATCGAAAATTATTACCAGGAGACCGGGCGTGCTGGGCGGGATGGGCTTGAAGGAAAGTGTTTGCTCTACTACTCTCATAAAGATGTGGCGAAGTTGGAACATCTTATGCGCGATAAATCATTGAGTGAACGAGAGATTGGCGCCCAACTAATTAACGAAACTGTTGCTTACTCAGAAAGCGCGGTATGCAGAAGAAAGGTACTATTGAGTTATTTTGGCGAATTATATACAGAAGATAACTGTGGCGGCAAATGTGATAACTGTAAGAATCCAAAGGAACAAATCGAAGCTAAAAATGAGGCTCTTATAACATTAAGAGTAATTCGGGCTTTGGAAGAAAGGTTTCCGATCACTTACGTGATACCTGTCATTGTTGGTAAGTTGAACCCGCAGAATAAAATGTATCGGCATAATGAAAGGCCCGAGTTTGGAACGGGAAAAGACAAGGATGAACATTTTTGGAGTTCGTTAATTCGACAAATGATTCTTGCTAATTTATTGCAGAAGGATATAGAAGATTATGGAGTTTTGAAATTGACTAAAAAAGGGGAGTCCTTTTTAAAAAAGACATCCTCTTTTAAGATTGCCTTGAATCATATCTATGAGACCGATGGAGATGAAGACGAAGATAGCCCAGACGGTAGCGAAGCAGGTGGAGCAGACGAGAAATTGGTGGAATTGTTAAAGGATCTGAGGCAACAGGAGGCAAAAAAGCGGAATCTGCCACCGTTCGTAATTTTTTTAGAAAACAGTTTGATAGATATGGCCACACTTTATCCAACAACCCTAAAGGAGTTGGAGAAATGCCAAGGTGTTAGCGTTGGGAAGGCAATCAAGTTCGGTAAGCCTTTTGTGAGTCTCGTTGCTAAATATGTTGAAGAAAACGAGATAGAAAAGCCGGACGATTTTGTAATGAAAAGCGTTGTGAACAAAAACAGCAATAAAGTTTTTATTATACAGAACGTTGATAAAAAAATGCCTCTTGAAACCATTGCCAAAAACCGAACACTTGAGCTAGGAGAACTTCTTGAAGAAATGGAGACTATCGTCGCCAGCGGTACAAGATTGAATCTTGACTATGCTATTGAAGACCTGGTGGAGGAATATGAGCAAGAAGAAATTATTGATTATTTCAAAGGATGTCAAACCTCAAGCTTGGAGATAGCGAAGGAAGAGCTTTCTGACGGTAATTATACGCTGGAGCAACTAAAGATTATGCGCATTAAATTTTTGTGCGAATACGGAAATTAGGAGGTAAAAAAATGAATTTTTATTTTAACTGAATAATTCTATTTTTGCCGCCCATTCGATGGTGCGGTAGCTCAGTCGGTAGAGCAAAGGACTGAAAATCCTTGTGTCGGCGGTTCGATCCCGCCCCACACCACAAAACCCCTTAATCGGGGTTTTGTCATTTTTTAGAATCTTATCTTCCAAAATCGTCTTGCACTCTTACTATGTCATCCTCATCACTCGGGTGGTTCGGGTCGGTATGTTTCCATATTTCTGCTATCACTCCCCAATTGTTCAATCCAATCAAACGGTGGCGTTCGCCTTGTTTTAATTTGATAATGTCTCCCGGGTGCTTAGTCTGAATATCAGCTTCCTTGTCTGAATCGCTGGTGATAACACCTGGTTCGCCGCCTATTACTTTCCATAGTTCGGCTCTCCGATGGTGGTATTGCCAGCTCAGGCGCTTTTCTCTTTCTACTATCAATATCTTGGGGCTTATTTTACCAGGGCTTTTTTTGTCCTCGTCCGGAACATCATTGAAAAAGTAATCAATGAATTTTTGAGATTGACTTTCGTCAATTACGTAAAACCCTCCCCAGGGGCGGTTTTTGTCCGAATCGATAATTTTAAAATGAACAGCTTCTAAAAATGTTTCTACTGTGTCAAAGACTTCGGCCTTGTTTAAAGTCGGCGATAGCGATATATTCATATTTAAAAATTAACAGGTATGCATACACGAGATTAACGACCCATATACACCATCAGAATCTGGACGTCGCTGGGATTTACTCCACTTATACGGCTTGCCTGACCAAGAGTTTGGGGTTTTATTTTTTTAAACTTTTGTCTTGCTTCGTTTGAGAGAGACGGAATGTTGTCGTATTTAAAAGTATCAGGAATGATTTGGTTTTCCAAAGCACTCATTTTGGTCACCAGTTCTTCTTCCTTCTCAAGATATGTCTGATATTTTATTTGAATTTCGGCCTGTTCTAAAGATTTTTTTGAGAATACCTGTAGTTGATTTTGGATTGGTATTACAACATCTATTAAATCTTGCAGGTCGATTCCGGGACGGAGAAGGACTTGGGTCGCCCTTATTTTTTGTGTTATAGGGGCCGAATTTTGTTTTAATAGAAAATCATTGATATCAGATGGATCTAATTTGGTTTGGTTCAATATGTCAATTATTTCCTTTACTTCTTTTCTCTTTTTAATCACTTGATCCATGCGCTTATGAGAAGCCAGGCCGATCAGAAAGCTCTTTTCTGTAAGTCGCATATCTGCATTATCCTGTCGTAACAACGTTCTGTATTCGGCACGGCTTGTAAACATTCGGTATGGTTCATCCGTTCCTTTATTGATAAGGTCATCTATAAGAACGCCTATGTAAGCTTCATTTCTTTTGAGCAGGAACTCGTCCTTTTTGTTGATTGACTGGTGAGCATTGATTCCCGCAATAATTCCCTGGCAGGCCGCTTCTTCATATCCTGTGGTGCCATTTATCTGACCAGCAAAATATAGGTTTTTTACCAATTTCGTTTCTAGACTCATTTTTAGTTGAGTTGGTGGAAAATAGTCGTACTCAATTGCATATCCGGGGCGAAACATTTTGCAATTTTCGAATCCTGATACTTTTTTGAGCGCCTGTAGTTGTACCTCTTCCGGCAAGGAAGACGAGAAACCATTAACGTAAACTTCTATTGTATCCCAGCCCTCTGGTTCTACAAAGAGTTGGTGCCGATCTCTATCCGCAAAGCGATTTATTTTATCTTCTATGCTTGGGCAGTATCTTGGTCCCATGCCTTTGATTCGGCCCTGGAACATGGGGCTTTCGCCAAAGCCGCTGCGTAGAATCTCGTGAACTTCAGGGTTTGTATAGGTAATCCAGCAACTTTTTTGTTTGGATGGTTTATTTGTGTTTGAAAAGGAAAACCCAGAAATTTCTTCATCGCCCCTTTGTTCCTCCATTTTTGAGTAATCTAATGAGCGGCCATCTATCCGCGGCGGCGTGCCTGTTTTAAGCCTTGCGCTTTCGAAGCCCCATTGAACCAGTTGTTCGGTGATTCCAACAGATGCTTTTTCAGCGACTCTACCACCTTTCGATTGAGAGTTACCAATGTGAATAATCCCGTTCAGAAACGTGCCGTTGGTTAAAATTACAGATTTGCAACTTATTTGATGACCTAGTGAAGTTTGAACGCCGCTGATTTGATCCCCGGTTTTTGTTAATCCTATCACAGAATCCTGGTAGAAGTCAAGATTTGGGGTTTTTTCCAGCAGAGATCGCCATTTTGAAGAGAAGAGCATACGATCATTTTGTGTTCTGGGACTCCACATGGCCGGCCCCTTACTTTTATTCAACATCCTGAATTGTATCATCGTTTCATCTGAAACAATACCTGAATAGCCCCCCAAGGCGTCAATTTCTCTTATTATTTGACCTTTTGCAATGCCGCCCATGGCTGGATTACAGCTCATTTGAGCCATATTCTGCATGTTCATCGTAATTAAAAGCGTCTGACTGCCAAGATTTGCTGCTGCAGCAGCAGCCTCGCAACCGGCGTGGCCGGCTCCTACTACAATAACGTCGTATTCTGAAAACATGGTGCAAAAGTAGGAAAATTAAAAAAGCTGGATGTAATGTTCCACGTGGAACATTTTTGTTGTGGTACTGATATCGTACTTTTCGAGAGATAGCCTTTGACCGGCAAGAGCGCCCGTGCAACTGATACAAGAGCGCGAAGTATTTATAAGGATACCGGCCGGTATGCAAGTTTGTATTCTTTGTCCCCCTGTGGGTTTCTCGCCCTGAGCGACTATTACGGGAGGATTTGTTCGTTCGAATATGAAAGAATGATGATGAGTGTGTTCCGGCTGCGAAGTTGCTATCCAGTGTTCGGACAACTATCTGTGAGAACTACGTAATTTGCCACTTGCACGCCATGGGATCTATCTATGTTTCATGTGGAACATTGGAAGAATGAGCCTGCTATACCTTTGAAAGATATAAGTCCTCTTTGTCGCGCATTTCGGCTTTTTCTTCGTTTGAATGATCTTGGTATCCACACAAATGCAAAATGCCATGAATCATTACACGATAAAGTTCGGTAAGGTAGGTTTCGCTCAATTTTTTGGCGTTTTCTTTTACTCTATCAATACTAATATAAATTTCAGATACTAAAGGAAGAGACGTGCCGGAAAGGTTAAAAGTTAAGATATCCGTAAAGGTGTCATGGTTTAGATACTTCTGGTTTAACTTTAATAGATAGTCATCGTTGCAAAAAACATAAGAAACTGATTTGAATTCTACTTGCTCTTGCGCAAAAATGGACGCAAGAAATGTTTTTAAAAGAAGCTTATCTGTTAAATTGCTGGAAATTTCGTGATCAGTAAATGAAATCAAACCCATGGATTGTCTTTTTTATAATTTCGCATCACTTATTGAATGATGAATGATAATATTGATAACTAATGAAATTGTCACAGGTAAAAGCAGGAACAAAAGTAAAGATTAAGTCTTTTGAAAATCATGAGATTATTCTCAAATTGATGGAAATGGGATGCCTTCCGGAAGAGGAAATAACCGTGTGGAAGAAGGCGCCTTTGGGAGACCCGATCTATATCCTTGTAGCAGGTTATTCGCTTAGCTTAAGACTCGATGAAGCTGATCAGGTGATTGTAGATGAAATTTTAAAACCCTAATAATCAAATCTGTTCATGAAAATTGGATTATATTTTGGTTCTTTTAACCCAATTCATAATGGCCATCTAATAATTGCAAACTATATTGCTGCGTACACTTCTTTAGACAGAATATGGTTTGTTATTTCGCCGCAAAACCCATTGAAAAAAAGCGCTTTTCTGATTAATGAAAACCATCGGAAGCATTTAATTGACCTGGCAATCGATGGTGAAAGAAAGCTTCGGTCATCTAATGTTGAGTTTAAACTGCCAAAACCATCTTATACTATAGATACACTGGCACATCTTGAAGACCAATATCCTCAACATGTCTTTGCTGTAATAATGGGTAGCGATAGTTTTAGTAATATTAAGAAGTGGAAGAATTATCAAACACTTTTAAAAAACTATGAAATTTTTATCTATCAAAGGCCAGGCTTTATTGTAGAACCGGCGGCATTGGTCGAGTGGAAAATTAAAATAATGGACGCCCCTCTTCTTCAAATATCCAGCACACTTATCCGCGATATGATTCTTCAAAATAAATCTATCCGCTACCTGGTGCCAGATGTGGTTAAGAATGAAATAGAAATACAACAGTATTACGGATAGATCTTTTGGTTAAGAACACAGTAGACAAATAAATTCCCAGAATTTTTATTTTCGTGTATACATAGATGTTATTTTATCAACACGAAAATTTTATAGGAATTCTTTTGTTTACCTCGAATTTTTTCACGATTCCTTTTTTGGAGGTCGACTGCTGTTACCCCTATCTTTTGCTGGATTGTTTCCTTGTTTAGGAGGCCGTTGCTTTTGTTGCCTGTTTTGATTTTGTGAAGAAGTTTTATTTGTAGACTCCGCGTCTCTTTGATTAGGTCTGCGGTTGCTGTTGCCGTCTTTTGGTCTGCGTCTATTTTTTTCTAATGACTTTAAGCTAATCTGCCCTACGACATCTACAAAATCCGGCTCTGCTTCTTTAGGTTTACCACTAATTACTTCAACAGTTTCAAGAGCCTCAGGTTTAATTCCTTCTTTGTTTTGTGCCTTTATTTTTTTCACAGTTTCAATAGAGAGTGGATAATGTTTGCTGCTATCTGCCATGGAATACCACATCAGATTGCGGAAAATATCCTTCTTTATTAAAAAGGCACGCCCTTTTGCCACTTCAATTACGTCCGCATCGTCAGGGAAGTATTGCAGAGCGTCAAGATACGTGTCCAACTCATAGTTGAGGCAGCATTTTAATCTACCGCATTGCCCGCTTAGTTTCGTTTGATTGATGCTTAAATTCTGATAACGTGCAGCATTGGTGTTTACGCTTTTAAAATCAGTAAGCCAGGTGCTGCAACAGAGTTCCCGACCGCAACTGCCAATTCCGCCAACTTTACCGGCTTCCTGGCGCGCACCGATTTGTTTCATCTCCACCTTTACTTTAAATTCTGTCGCGTATAACCGGATCAATTCTCTAAAATCAACCCGCTCATCAGCTATATAAAAAAAAGTGGCTTTCCTGGAATCCGCCTGAATTTCAACTTCAGACATTTTAAGATCTAAATTCAGCTGCCTGGAAATCGCACGGCTCCTTGTTAAAACTTCCTGTTCACGGGCTTTAGACTCCTTCCATTTTGTGATATCGTTATCTGACGCTAATCGTAGTATGCGTTTTATTTCCGGGCTGTTTTCGTCAAGTCTTTTCTTCTTAAGTTGTAATCTTACCACCTCTCCCGTTACGTTTACAGTACCAACATCAAAACCATTGACACCTTCCACGGCAACAATGTCTCCTTTTGACAAAACATTTACTGTAGTATTTCTATAGAAATCTTTGCGGCTTCCCTGGTTAAAGGAAACCTCCACTACCCGGCAACTGCTTTCCACATCATTAATTGGCAAATTAGATAGCCAATCATGAACATTTAATCTATTGCAACCGCCCGTGCTACAACCTCCGTTGCTTTTGCAACCAGTAGGTTTCCCCGTTCCACAACTCGTACATCCCATTATAAAGCGTAGTTAAAAAATAAAGTAATAAATAAAAAATGAAGTCTTACGGTAGAGATGTGATACAAATTTTTCTACAATACATCTATAATAAAATGAATTGAGAAAATAATTTTTGAAAAATTAATACGAAAATAATTCTCTATTTACCTGGAATCGAACTTATTAAAAATCAAATAGTTTCAACAAAAATTATATAAACATCCGCATAAACCCTTAAACCTCAATTAACCAAAATTAGCGAATTATCTCTAATAATGTGCAAAAAGCGAATGGTAAGCGCATGAAATAACATTTTGGCATGGGCATTTCGCTCAATATGGTAGATTGATTTGTCTAGTTCGTTTATCATGGCTTCCTGGGCTTCAATGCCGCAAATATTATTCATCTTCAATGCAAAATCCATTTCAGCCTCAGGAATTGAACTGAGGTCATTTTCATTTAAATAACGGGCTCTGATACTTTGCTCAATAAGATGCACGAAATATTTCAAAAGCTGTTTTTGTTTTTCTCTGCCCTTTTTGCTGATATCATCAATCCATTTTATCTGCGATGTGATATTGTTTTTTACCGTCACATTTAGCCATTCTCTTATTGATATTAATAAACCTTCGTCCGAATTCCGCAAAAGAAGGAGTGCCTCGCGAAAATTACCATCGGCCATTGCCGCAACTTGTGTGGCTTTCTCAGTCGGTACAGTATATTTTTCAATTAAAGTGTTTTTTATTTCACTGTCAGAAAGAGAAGCGATTTTGATTAATTGTGTCCTTGATAAAATAGTTGGTAAAATAGCGTTTTCATCCTCGGCCACCAATATAAAAATAGTATCAGGCGGTGGCTCCTCTATTAATTTAAGTAGCTTATTACCCGAATTGCCGAGGAATTCCGGCATCCACATTATCAGAATTTTGTATGCACCTTCAAATGATTTTAAACTAAGCTTATGGGAGATATCGTCACACTCAAAAACAGTAATATTTCCTTGTTTGTTAACAGGGCTTTCGATTTTTGAATTCTCTTTTAAAAAATTGATCCAATCCGGAGCATTGTAATAAGGCGTTTGCTGAATAAATTCGCGCCATTCTGTTATATAGTCGGTGCTAAGGACGCGATCGTGGTTGCTGTTTCTTTTCAGCGCGGGATAGGAAAAGTGAAGATCGGGATGAATTAATTGAGCCGCTTTTATGCACGAAGGGCAAATACCGCAACTGTCTTCAAGATCAAAGAAAGTCTCCTCCGTTGTATCAATTTTAAATAACGATGCATTCTCCTTTTTCACTTTTGGGTTTACATTTTCGCAAAGAATATACTGTGCAAAAGCAATCGCAAGTGGAAGAGCACCCGATCCTTCCCTTCCAAGGAACAAAAGAGAATGAGAAAGCCGGTTCATTTGCACCAGGTCTTTTAGTCGTGCTTTTACTTCCTTATGGGCTATTACGTCTTTGAATTGCATGAATAGAAGAGTCAGATTGAGTTAATCGGATTGCAAATCTGAAAAGATAAAATAATAAGGTTTCTAAATAATAATTCTTACTTGAGGTAGCTGGTTAATTTATCATAATCTGCTTTCCCTTTAGGATCAGGATTATTTGGAATTAACCGGTCACGGTTATAAAAAACGGTAACAAAATTCCCTTCTTTATCAAATAAGAATTTTGTGAAATTCCATTTTACAGGATCCGTAAATCCCTTCTTTTCCGCCAGATCAACCATATATTTATAAATTGGGGCAATATCATCTCCTTTTACGGAAATTTTTTCCGCCATTGGAAATGTAACCCCGTAATTCTTTTTACAAAACTCGGCAATTTCAGTATTGCTTCCCGGTTCCTGACCTCCAAAATTATTAGCCGGAAAACCTACTATTACCAATTTATCTTTATACTCGTTGTATAATTTTTCCAGATCATCATATTGAGGTGTGTTCCCGCATTTTGAGGCCGTATTTACTACCAGCAGCATTTTTCCTTTAAATTTTGAAAAGTCAATCGATCCACCTAACAATCCCGGTACTTTAAACTGGTAAATGGCATCAGATTTCATAACATGAGAAGTTGAAGTAGGAATTATAAACGAAAACAAAAGCAAGGCAAGCCCCGGCAAGAATATTTTTTTCATATTTTTTTTATAAAGGTACGAATTGTAATAAAAATCAATGTTAACATTTCTCTGAGTTATATAATACTCGATTTTTCAGATTTATTAAAAGCACAATTGCGGCGGTCTGGGGGAATGAAATATATCCAAATTGAAATTTATTTACAATAGCTTAATTTTGCAGCCTTATTTTAAAATAAAAACAAATTAATTATTATGAACACAGTAAAAGTGGCTATAAACGGATTTGGCAGAATTGGCCGGTTAGTATTCAGACAGATATACAATATGGAAGGAATAGATGTTGTAGCAATTAACGATTTGACCAGCCCTAAACAATTAGCGCATTTATTAAAATATGATAGCGCCCAGGGAAGATTTGATGGCGAAGTGAAAAGCACTGATAACTCAATAATAGTAAACGGAGAAGAGATAAAGATCTATGCTCAAAGAGACCCTGCTCAAATTCCGTGGGGCTCTGATGATGTAGACGTGGTTATAGAAAGCACCGGTTTTTTTGCAGATAAAGACAAAGCGCAGGCTCATATTACTGCAGGTGCTAAAAAAGTAGTTGTTTCGGCACCTGCCACCGGCGGTGTAAAAACAGTTGTCTTTAATGTAAATCATGAAATTCTTGATGGAACTGAAACAATCATTTCTTGTGCATCCTGCACCACAAATTGCCTTGCACCAATGGCTAAAGTATTGAATGATAGTTTTGGTATCGCCACAGGATTTATGACTACGATTCATGCTTACACGAACGATCAGAATACATTAGATGCACCGCATCCCAAAGGCGATTTGCGCAGGGCTAGGGCCGCTGCTGCTAATATCGTTCCTAACAGTACTGGTGCAGCAAAAGCTATTGGCCTTGTATTACCAGAACTAAACGGTAAACTTGATGGTGTAGCACAAAGAGTTCCCGTAATAACCGGTTCTATCACAGAGCTTACAACAATTTTGGAAAAGAAGGTTACCGTTGATGAAATAAACGCCGCAATGAAAGCTGCTGCTAATGAAAGCTTTGGATATAATGTAGACGAAATTGTAAGTTCTGATGTAATTGGCATGAACTTCGGTTCTTTATTTGATGCCACTCAAACTAAAGTTTTAACCGTTGGCGAAAATCAATTGGTAAAAACAGTTTCATGGTACGATAATGAAATGAGTTACGTTTCTCAATTGGTACGTACAGTGCACTATTTTGGAAAATTGATTAAGAAGTAAATCTATTTGCCGATCGCAAAAATTAATTTGACCAAATATGTTTTCTCCCGGTTTTTACAACCGGGAGATTTTTTTTTGGAAGATTTTAGATCAAAAAGGAAATATCCTGGTTTTATTTCTTGTGGATTTCGGAAAGAAAATTTTCCAATGCTGACACCATGCTTGCTGCTTTTGGTTGTGGCGCTACAATATCAGGATGAAATCCAGCAGCAATTACAGCCTTGCGTGTGTTATCGCCAAATGCGCCAATCAAAGTGCCGTTTTGATCAAAAGAAGGACAGTTTTCGGTAAAACTTTTCACACCCAACGGAGTGAAGAAGCAAATAATTTCATAATGATGTTTTTCAACGATGGCTTTTACATCGGTTGAAATGATTTCATAAAGTACTGGTATTGCGTAGACGCAGCCATTTGAGTTGAGCCAATTGGTAATTTCACTATCAAAAGACTGGGAGCAAGGATATAAAAATTTTTCCTGGTCCTTGTATTTTTCCATTATTTCAAAAAGATTACTGGAAGTACCATCAGAACTGAAAAAAACTTTTCTTTTCCGGTATAAAATGAACTTCTGAAGATAAAGCGCCACGGATTCTGTGATACAAAAATATTTTACATCCTGAGACACGGTAATCCTCATTTCTTCACAGATCCTGAAAAAATGATCAATAGCGTTTTTGCTATTAAATATTACTGCACTATAGGAAGGTATATCAATTTTTTGTTTTCTGAATTCCTTTGATGCAATAGGTTCTACTCTAATAAAAGGCGCAAAATTCAGATTGATCTTATATTTTCTTGCCAAATCAAAATAGGGCGATTTTTCATTGATAGGTTTGGCCTGAGTAATCAGGACGTTTTGAATTTCCTTAATTGTCTTTGATTCTTTAAATTCTGAGTTTTTGTCCATGTATAAGAGTCGTGCAGTAAGTACTGCCGCAAAGCTAAGTTTTTTTGTGCAAAAAGAGGTTTCCCGCGAAAAAGCAGAATACGGCTTTATCATATTAAATAATCAATGGCTATCTTATAAATTAGAATCAACGGAATAATCTCTGCAGCTAAAATAAATAGTATAAAATGAAAAGCATTCATGGGTAGTTTCTTGTCAAGAGCTCCATAACTCTTGATATAGCGGGATAGAAACAGCAGCCCTAAAATCATGAAAGAAATATTAGCTACCACAGGTATCCAAGCGGTTTGTAAAAACGCGAGCAGTATAATAACAGGAACCAATAAAATACCGGTAATTTTATTTACCAAAAAAATGACAAAAATATAATTATTAGTTGTCTGGCTAATATCTGACACCCATCCCGTAAACTTAAGAAGACAAAATTTGATAAAATATAGAAGCGCAATTATCAGCATGCAAAATGCCAGCAAAAATTTATTATTCGCCAGGCGGGAAGGATTATAAATATTAAAGAGCAACCAAATATACACGCCAGCTGTGATGACGAAAAATAGGTTTAGTATGAATGAAGGTAATTTTGCCTGTGAAAGTTGATCTGCCAATTGGGTCTGGCGAAGCGACGTGTTAAAATAGACCCTGAATAAATTTCCGAAGAAACCTTTGTAAAAACTCTTAAATATGCCAAGGATCAGAACTATAAGGCACAATGAATAAAATAAAAACTCCTTTCGGTATGACTGGTGTGGCTGCTCCTCAAAAAATACCGGCGGATCCTTGACGTTGATGAAGCGATTTTTTAAAAGCAATTGTTCAACTACAAAACTTGCGGTCTTAGCTGTCGTTTGGGCGCTCTTTATCAGCGTGTCTGATGCCGATACCGGATTTACATTTTTTGCAAGACTATCATTTTTGAGATTTGGCGTATGAACTACCAGATTTTTGATGCTGCTAATTTCAGTTCTTTTTATCGTATCTGGTCTGGAAATAGCTTTTTGCCTTTTAAGTTGTTTTACTGTATCAAGGGTGTGATTTTTTTTATTAGAGTCAACCATTTTTTTCTGGCTGGCGTGTTGTATCGTATCTTTTGTTTTTGGCAAAGAACTATCGTTTGTTTCTTGCGCAAACGCAGATGAGTTGAACAAACTCATTGCAATTATTCCAGTTAAAAAAATAAAAAATTTCATTTTCATTCCGTCAAAAATAGTTGATATAACCAAATGATATCTTGGAAGCGTTTCTAATATCAAAATTTACATCATTTCTTTTGCCTACGGCGTAACTTAAATTTAACAATCCAAACTTAGTTTCAAACGCAAGGCCGGCTCCCCCGCTTATAAACGAATTAGAATAGGAAGTAGTATTGTATTTTGTTTTCGTAAATCCTAAGTCAGAAAATCCAAAAAAGTAAGAATTCAATCCCACCAAATAATGATATTCGGCCGTGAAGACCGCATATTGATTGGCATAAATACTTTCATCATCGAAACCTCGTAGTATTTGATAGCCGCCTATTCGGTACAATTCATTTTGAAAAGTTTGGGGACTGCCCAAAAACGCTGCATTAAACGCCGCTTTCAACGTACTACTTTTTCCCAGAGGAAAATAATGCGCGCCGGAGGCGACTATTTTGAACTGGTAGGAATTTAATTTAACAGAATCATACAGAGAATTGAAATCAAAGTACGGATTTGCCGGATCCTTAAGATCTGCGATTTCATCATTTTTCATGACGTTTTTTAATCCCGCAGTGCCTAAAATATCCAGTTCATTTCCTTTGCGCGGGTTCAGGCGATAGTTGGTATTTACAAAATGGTAACCTAGTCCCAGGTTTTGAGAACCTACATCAATGTTTGAGGGCAGAGTTTTCGTTGTAATAACCTGGTTTGTATCGATTCCTCCTGAAAGAAGAGAGCTTTGTTGACGTTGGTAAAAGATCCTGAAAGTATTAGTAGGAGAAATATCAATTTGAATACCCAGAATGCCATTCAACTGAATGTAAGAGGAATCTTGTTTTAGCAAATCGAACGAAAAATCGAGTGCGAAATTCGAATTGAAAATGTATGGATGTGTAAAACCAAGATTCAACCGGGGCGACTGCGGTTGCAGTTGTTGCCAGTTTACCAGTATCCTTTCACCGTTTCCTAAAGAATTATTTAGATCCAGATGCACATCGGCGGTTAACAATGATTTTCCGGTAAGCGTACTAGCGGGTGAAAACCCTACCAGTGCACTTACCTGGCTGGCCGATTTTGAAACAAGATAAAGATTAAGAGTAGCGCCCGTGCCATACATGCTTAAATCCCAGGATTGCTGCTCGCGCAAAAATGGTAAATCATTGATAAGTTTTGAAATATTTTTCAGCCTTTTAAAATTATAAAGACTTCCGTCATATATGCCTAAGTAATGCTGAAGAAACAGGTTTTTTATCTTCACCTTTCCAAATAGATGTATACTATCTATATGGTAGAGAGCGCCTTTATTTACATCAAGCTGAGCGCTTAGCCTGTCATTGTCTATTTTAATATCTTTCAACGATACCGCGGCAAAAGGATACCCGCTATTTTCATAATATTCAAGAATTTTTTGTTGCTGAGATTGTAGCCGAACAAAATCCATCTCTTTATTTTCAAACAGGTTTTCATGCCAGCCGATTTGATCCAAAACGTAAGAATCAACGCTGTCGGTAGAAATTCTGGCCCAGGTATATTTTTTTCCAAAATATATTTTTACGATAGCAATTGTGGAATCATACCTAACGGAATCTACTGATGCGGTCGGAAACCCCATATTCTTGAGAGTTACAGGTAATTTGTTCAGATAAAGGGCTGCATCTTCTTTTGTTTTAAAGTCCGTTTTTAAATCGGGTTGCTGTATTCTGTACGAAGTATCTTTGTCTTCAATCAGATAATGAAGACCATATTCTTTTTGGCAATAAACATTTTTGGAAAAGATAAACAACATTATAAAAATAAGCGGTATACGGTTACCCAGATATTTGGTTTCGGCTCGTTTCATTAATTTTTCAAAACTAAATTGAAAATCTGACACCACATCTTATTGATAAAACAGAAATAATAAATTTTGGCAGGTATTTATATTCATATTCCTTTTTGTAAACAGGCTTGTTATTATTGCAATTTTCATTTTTCAACTTCCATTTTAAAGAAGGATGAAATGATCGCTTCTCTGATAAGAGAAATTGAAATAAGAAGTTCGTCTTCCGAAACGGAAATTGTCATTTTATCTCCGGATGAAATGATAGAAACGATTTATTTTGGTGGAGGCACGCCCAGCATTCTTTCTGCAAATGAAATTCATTCAATTATATCAGCAATAAGGCGACATTTCAGCATATCAGGTAATCCGGAAGTTACACTCGAGGCCAATCCTGATGATATTACTCCCGAAAAATTAAATGAGTGGAGAAAAGCAGGTGTCAACCGGCTGAGCATAGGGATACAATCTTTTATTGAACGCGATCTGAAATGGATGAACCGGGCGCATGATGCAAGGCAGGCTCTGAATTGTATTAATCTGGCAAGAAGCGCAGGCTTTCAAAATTTTTCTATTGATCTTATTTTTGGAACACCCCGACTCACTGAAGTAGAATGGGAAAAAAATATCAACATTGTCATTGATCTTAACGTGCCTCACATCGCTTGTTATGCACTAACGGTTGAGCCAAAAACCATTTTAAACAAAATGATTTTGGCTCATAAAAAAGAAAATATTGATACGGATGCCCAGGCCGAGCAGTATTCAGCATTGATGAAACTGATGTACAGAGCAGGGTATGAACATTACGAGATTTCAAACTTTGCTAAACCTGGCTTCAGAAGCAGGCACAATAGTAGCTATTGGCAGGGGAAAAAATATATTGGTATTGGTCCTTCGGCACATTCGTACAACGGAAAAATGCGTCTTTGGAATAAAGCCAATAACGCTCTTTATATTAAATCAATAACAGAGAATGAAATTCCTTTTGAAAAGGAAAACCTTACTCAGTCGCAAATGCTGAATGAATATATTATGACATCGCTTCGAACCATTGAAGGAATGGACCTGGATTATATTGAAAAATATTTTTCAAAACAACACAGCGAAAGAATTGAAACCATTATAAAGAATGAAGTAGAGAAAGACATGATATTATTAAAAGGAAATAAAATTATGTTGACTGATGAAGGAAAATTATTTGCTGATAGAATAGCGGTGAAATTATTTGAATAATCCTTTTACAGTAAAACAACAAATTCCAGGGATTTCTTTTTTAGGTAAGGCACCAGTGTTTGGGTAGAAAAATCATTGTCGACAATTAAAAACTAATCTTCGTTATCAGGGTTATGCTTTGTAACCCGGTCATAAATATCACCAAATTTTTGACTTTCTGTTTTCTCCCAAACATCCCAGAATGTAAAGTACAATCCATAATTTTGTTTATAAAACCGATGGTGTAATGAATGATGCGTAGCGCCGATCAGCCACTTGGCAAAAGTATTTTTCCATGCGGCAGGATAAAGTTCAATATCAAGATGATTGATAACACTGCTGATGGACATAATCACCAACAATAGAACGAGTACATATAGATGTATAGGAATGAATAAGACTAAGACAGGCAGAAATATAGCCTGTAGCAACGCCTCAAAGGGATGAAAACTGAACGCCGTAAAAGGAGAAGATATCTTGCTATCATGATGAACTTTATGCACGATCCGAAAAATAGTTGGAATGTGCATCCATCGGTGCATCCAATAATAATAGGTTTCCTGCAAAAACATATAGATCACCAGGCTAACTGGTAAATACCACCAGCCATAATCATTTAAGTTTAGGTACACTTTTGTAAAACCTTTTTGACACAACAAAAAAGCAATGGCACCTAAGAGAGAGAAAATGCATCCTGAGAGCATGCTATACCCAATCTCTTTTTTAAATTGTCCGTCTTTATATCCCCGCTGATTAATTTTTCTTTGTTGCCAGACTTTCGGAAACCATACATAAAATACTCCGTAAAAAATACCCGAAATCAAAAAATATCTTCCGGTGATAAACAAAAAAATAACCCCGAAGAGCGGCAAAAAATTTATGGGTTGTGAAAAATCAGGGAACATCGGGAAATGATTTAAGAATTTGCATGTATTTTTAGAAGAAATTTCACAAGGGGTGTGCCGAAAAATTATTCCTGATGTCAAATACAGAAGCTCACGAAATAACTATCAGAAAAGAAATTCATTTTACCTACAAAACTGATTCATTATGAAAAATAAATGGGTGATTGATTCCGGTCAAAAGTTACTATTAATTTTCATCTTTGTTTTATCTTTTCAGTACTTAATCGCACAGCGATCGGAAATCAATCCGGAGCTATTAAAAAATTACTGGGATGCACAATGGATCACATGTCCTGCTGTGCCCGCAAGAGCTTATGGCGTTTATCACTTCCGAAAAACATTTTCATTAAGTGAAGTTCCGAAAAAATTCCTAATTCATGTTACAGCTGATAATCGCTACTGTTTGTATGTAAATGGAAAAGCCGTTGGAAGAGGCCCGGCGCGTGGAGATTTGTATAACTGGAATTTTGAAACTTATGACATTGCATCTTATCTGCAACGAGGAGAAAATCTGGTTGCAGCACTCGTTTGGAATATGGGTGAATACGCTCCGGTAGCACAGGTAACAAACCAAACGGGATTTTTATTGCAGGCGGATGCTACCAATCAGAAAATCGTAAATACAAATGGTTCATGGAAAGTTTTTAGAGATATGGCATACACTCCCTGTGCAGTAAATATAGGCGACGTGCTACATTCTTACATGGTAGTAGGACCCGGCGATGAAGTGCGTGCAAATTCTTATCCGTGGGGATGGGAGCAACTTTCTTATGACGAAAAAAATTGGCAGGATGCGAAACACGTAAACGCTGCTGCTGTGCTATTTGGATACGGCTCAGATAACGTTTGGACACTTACACCGCGCACGATTCCACAGATGGAAGAAAAATTACAACGTCTAAATTCTATACGTAGAAGCGAAAATATCATGGTAAAAGATTCATTTATCAGGGCGCATCGACCACTTTTGATTCCTGCAAATACTTCAGTAAGTATTCTGTTAGATCAATCTTATGAAACCACGGCATACCCCGAATTGATCGTGAGCAAAGGAAAAGATGCCATTATAAAAATGACTTATGCTGAAGCCTTGTTGGATAGTAATGGTAAAAAAGGAAATCGTGATGATATTGCCGGCCGAACGATCAAGGGGTTGTTTGATATTTTTCATGCTGATGGTGGCAATCAACGAATCTTTACGCCACTCTGGTTTCGGACGTATCGTTATGTTCAAATCGATGTGCAAACCAGTAACGAACCATTAAGCATAGACGATTTTTACGGCTACTATACAGGGTATCCATTTCAACAAAAAGCAACTTTCATGAGCAACGATTCTTCCTTGCAACGGATATGGAACGTAGGCTGGAGAACTGCGCGCCTATGCGCCGGGGA
>Ga0207933_1001118_pt1 | contig 21745 bp, 18 predicted proteins | sample NGESurdeep092012_4_FD_184488 | JGI IMG/M metagenome (GOLD analysis project Ga0207933, IMG submission 184488) | Arctic peat soil microbial communities from Barrow, Alaska - NGEE Surface sample F53-3 deep-092012 (SPAdes) | ecosystem: Environmental > Terrestrial > Soil > Wetlands > Peat ...
ATTATTTAACAGGGAAAGATCAGAATGGCTGCCCGGATACAGACAGTGTTTATGTAAAAGTGGATTATGATAAGGATACTTTTTACGGCCTTCCTAATTCGTTTACACCGAATGGTGATGGTTTGAATGACTGCTTTGGAGTAACACAATGGGAGCAGATCAGCGAACTTGATTTCAGTATCTATAACCGTTTTGGCCAGAGAGTTTTTTATACGCACAATGCTGCCGATTGTTGGGATGGTACTTTCAAGGGAACGCCACAGGATGCCGCTATTTTTGTGTATGTAGTCAAGGCAAAAACGGCCTGCGGAAATATTGAGAGGAAAGGGACTGTTACTTTGCTTCGATAGACTCAATGATCATTCATCTTCGACATCATTGATTATTATTTATGTATCTCACTCGTGAAATGAAATTCAATATCGGGATTATTGGTGCGTTCGGTATTTAGAAACCATTCGCTTTGAGCGAGATAAACCAGGTGTCCATCTTTGTCTTCGGCAATATTTCCGGATTTATATTTAATAAATTCTTGTAATTTCTTTGGATCTTTTGAAGTGATCCAACAGGCTTTATAGTAGGGTAGGGAATTTAGTTGAACAGAAGCGCTGTATTCGTGTAAAAGACGGTACTGAATTACTTCAAACTGCAGTTCACCCACACAGCCGATAATTTTTTTGTTGCCTCCGAACTGGGTAAACAATTGCGCGACGCCTTCATCCGTCAACTGCGACAATCCTTTTTCAAGTTGTTTGGTTTTCATCGGATCCTTGTTGATTACTTCTTTGAATATTTCAGGAGAGAAAGATGGAATGCCGGTGTAGTAATAATCTTCACCTTCGGTAAGTGTGTCGCCGATTTTGAAATTTCCCGTGTCGAACAAACCGACTACATCGCCGGGATAAGCCGATTCAATAATATCTTTATCCCTGGCGAGAAATGTATAGGGATTGCTGAACCTAACATTCTTGCTTAGACGGACGTGATGAAAATATTTGTTGCGCTCAAATTTACCCGCACATACCCGTAAGAAAGCGATTCTGTCGCGGTGTCGCGGATCCAGGTTGGCATGTATTTTAAAAACAAAACCGCTGAATTTATTTTCCGTTGGTTCTACAATGCGCGTAGTTACTTGCCTGGGCTGTGGTAATGGTGAAATTTGAATAAAAGTTTCCAATAGTTCTTTTACTCCAAAATTATTTATAGCGCTACCAAAAAATACCGGCGCTATTTTTCCATCGAGATAAGGTTGTTTTTCAAACTGGTCGTAAACACCTTCTATCAATTCTACATCTTCTCTTAACTGGGCGGCATCTCTTGCGCCAAGCTTTTCTTCTACAATAGTATCATTAATATCTTCTATCGGCAAGTCCTCCTCGGTAGTCTTTTGATTCGGTTTAAACAACAGAAGGCTTTTTTCAAATAAATTATAAACGCCTTTAAAATCTTTTCCCATACCGATTGGCCAACTGAGCGGATGTAACTGAATGTTTAATTCAGATTCTATTTCATCCATGAGGTCAAATGGGTTTTTACCGTCACGATCCAATTTGTTTACAAAAACTATAACCGGCGTATCCCGCATTCTGCACACTTCCATCAGCCTTTTGGTTTGTTCTTCTACTCCTTTTACGCAATCTATCACCAGCACGACGCTATCCACTGCCGTTAATGTACGATAAGTATCTTCTGCAAAGTCCTTATGGCCGGGCGTGTCCAATAGGTTTACTAATGTGCCATTGTATTCAAAACTCATCACGGAGGTAGCCACGGAAATTCCACGCTGCCTTTCTATATCCATAAAATCAGAGGTAGCATGCTTTTTTATTTTATTGCTTTTTACTGCTCCTGCAGTTTGAATAGCGCCTCCAAATAATAAAAATTTTTCTGTGAGGGTAGTTTTTCCGGCATCCGGGTGAGAGATGATGGCAAAAGTCCTTCTCTTCTTAATTTCGTTAACTATCTTATTGTTTACTTCCGCCTGCATAATCTTCTAAAAAAAATTTGGCTGCGAAGGTAAGATAATTGGGCAATTTCGTGATTAGCTAATTAGCTGAAGTGCTATTGAGAAATGTGAGAATTGTGCTGTAGTAGAGACGCAACGCATTGCGTCTCTACAGCTAGTGTTTGGGATGTTTGATATGTGGGTACAGAGGATGGCCTAAGGACGTTTAATTGAATCTGACAGTGAACAAACATTTTTTGCTAATTCTTATTTAGACTTTTGGCACCGTATCAATCGTAAATATTTCATTCACTACCTAATTGGCTGATCGGTATATTAGCTAATAAACTAGTGTATTTTTGCACCACTTAAAATATCGTTATGGATTTTACTTTATCAGAAGAGCAAAAAATGATTCAGCAGGCAGCGCGCGACTTTGCCAACACTGAATGTTTGCCCGGCGTAATTGAAAGAGACGAACATCAAAAGTTTCCTTATGAACAAGTAATGAAACTAGCTGATCTGGGTTTTCTGGGAATGATGGTCCCGGAGGAATATGGAGGTGCCGGCCTGGACGCTGTTAGTTATGTTTTGGCGATGGAAGAGATCAGTAAAGTCGATGCAAGTGTGAGTGTATGTATGAGTGTGAACAATAGTCTCGTGTGTTATGGCCTGGAAGCATTTGGAACAGAAGAACAAAAGAAAAAATATTTAACACCGCTGGCCCAAGGCAGGAAAGATGACAAATTATATGTAGGCGCATTTTTATTGAGCGAACCAGAAGCCGGCAGCGACGCCACTTCGCAACGGACGACTGGGGAAGATAAGGGAGATTACTACTTAATTAATGGTGTGAAAAACTGGATTACGAATGGAAATACGGCATCTGTGTATTTGGTAATGGCACAAACCCATCCTGAGAAAGGAACTCATGGCATCAATACATTTATTGTAGAAAAAAACTGGTCGGGCGTAAAAGTCGGTGCAAAAGAAAATAAATTGGGCATCAGGGGAAGCGACACGCACAGCATTTCATTTACCGATGTAAAAGTGCCGAAGGAAAACCGGGTTGGTGCGGATGGGTTTGGATTTGGGTTTGCGATGAAAACTCTTTCGGGAGGCCGCATTGGCATTGCTTCCCAGGCATTGGGCATTGCATCGGGCGCTATGGAACGAGCCATCGCCTATTCAAAAGAGAGAAAGGCATTTGGTACTGAAATAAAAAATCACCAGATCATTCAATTCAAGATTGCTGATATGGCCACCAGAATTAATGCAGCCCGCTTACTGTGTCTCAGGGCAGCCTGGCAAAAAGATAACGGAGAAGATTATACGCAAAGCGCCGCTATGGCGAAAGTTTTTGCCAGCGAAACAGCCATGTGGGTTACAACAGAGGCAGTACAAATTCATGGAGGCTACGGTTATGTAAAAGAATATCATGTCGAAAGAATGATGCGCGATGCCAAGATCACACAGATATATGAAGGCACGAGTGAAATGCAAAGGATTGTGATTAGCAGGGGAATTTTGAAATAGTTTTTGTTGAATCCGATAGCTATCGGATGTTAGATTGTTAAACTGAGAAGATTGTTGAAACACTTTTATCATTGAACGTATTTATTGAACATGGCTGTAAATTCAGAATTATATCAGGAAATTATTGCGGAGTTAAAAAAGAAAAGCGTAACCCTTGTCGCAGTTTCCAAGACTAAATCTATTGAAGATATTCTGGAATTATATAATCTCGGACAAAGGGATTTTGGAGAAAATTATGTACAGGAATTAGTGGAGAAATATGAGCAACTTCCAAAAGATATTCGTTGGCATTTTATTGGCCATCTACAATCGAACAAAGTAAAACTGATAGCTCCTTTTGTATCATTGATCCAAAGTGTGGACGGCGAAAAATTATTAAAAGAAATTAATAAGCAGGCAGCAAAAAATAAACGGGTGGTTGATTGTCTGCTCCAGGTGCACATCGCCAAAGAGGAAACTAAATTTGGGTTGGATGAGCACGAATTGGAATCGGTTGTTACAGATTCCCCGGATCATACAAACATTTGTATTAAAGGATTGATGGGAATGGCTTCTTTTTCTGATGATGACAAGGTAGTAAGACAGGAATTTAGCGTCTTGAAATCTTTATTTGAAAAGTATCAGGCTTTGAGCCTTCAGCCTTCAGCTTTCAGCATCCTTAGCATGGGCATGAGCGGAGATTATAAAATGGCGATAGAAGAAGGAAGCAATATGGTGCGGATTGGAAGTTTGCTATTTGGTGAAAGAAGTAAGAAGTAAGAAGTAAAAAGCAGGTAGCAAACGGGGAAACCGTTCAAATGGGTGCATTATGATGTATCGCGATTGACGCTAAAATTTGTTTTAACATTTACAAACATGAATATTTTTAGCGATTAGCTAAATTTGACCAGTAAAATAAATTATCAATTGGACGCAAGCGCTATTAATCATTCTTTTGAGGCAGAAAAAAACCGGAAGGCGTTGCTTTACACGATTATAATCTGTGGCTTATTTCTTCTATTAGCTATATTTTACACTTGGCAAACCCAGGTGCCTCCAACACCCACTTCGTTGGATCTGATAGAAATCAATCTCGGTAATGGACAGGAAGGCCTTGGCGATGTGCAACCCCTTGTAAAAGGAGAACGAGCGCCCGATAACCAAAGTGTGGCTTCAACTCACTCGGTTAGAAAAGCCGCTGACGAACCTTCCCAAAATATACAAGCTGACGAAAATAATGACGAAACGGCAGCGCCAATAGTGAAGACTGAGAAGAAAAATGATAAAGTCAAAATAGAAAATAAAGAAGCTACCACAAAAGCTAGTAAAAATATTCATCCGTCGCCAGTGGTAAATCCAAATCCTACGCCACCACAGCCTAAATCACTTTACAAAGGAGGTACAGGGAATGGAGGAAACGGAGCGACAGAAGATAACGGATATAGAAACCAGGGCTACAAACCCGGTAACGGCGATGCCGGAAGCCCGGATGGTAAACCGGATTCCTATGGCGATTCGCCGGGAGGCAGAAGTGGCGTGAGTGTAGTAAGGGGACTTTCAGGACGGAGGCCCATACGTTTTCCCAATATGCAGGGCGACTTCAATGAGAATGCAAAAGTGTATGTAGATATACAGGTAGACGCCTCCGGCAAAGTAACCAGCGCGATAATCTCCAGAGGCACTACTACATCAAATCCTTCGCTCAGGGCTATTGCTGTACAGAAGGCCAAAGAGTTGAAATTCCCTTCCGCTGAAAGCGACATCGAAAGCGGGACAATTCTTTTTGTTTTTGTGCTGAAGAGTTAGGTGATTGCGAAAGAGCTAAGCCTCATTTTACCGTCTCTCAACTAGAATAAAAATCAGCTTAATTTATTTGTTTACTATTCGCAAGTCACTATTGAAGATTGATCATTTACCACTCACGCCTTAAACCCTTCTTTCAGACTAACCGTCCTGTTAAAAATCAACGCGCCCGGTTTAGAATCTTTGTCAATACAAAAATATCCGTTCCTTATAAACTGAAAGTGAGCGCCCGTTTCGGCATGTTGAATGTGTGGTTCTATGAAAGCGTTTTTGATGATATGCAATGAATCAAGGTTAATAAAATCTTTAAAATCTCCTTCTTCAGCAGCAGGATTTTCTACTTTAAAAAGGCGGTCATACAATCTAACCTCCGCAGTGGACGCATCACGCGAATTGAGCCAGTGAATGGTTCCTTTTACTTTTAGGTGGCTCATATCGTGACCACTTTTGCTCTCAGGAAGATAAGTGGCATGAATCTCGGTTATATTTCCAGACTCATCCTTTTCAAAACTTTCGCATTTAATAATGTACGCATTCTTCAACCTAACCATTTGTCCCGGCGCAAGTCTAAACCATTTTTTAACTGGCACTTCCATAAAGTCTTCCTTTTCTATCCACAGTTCTTTTGAGAAAGTAATTGTTCGGATATTTTCCGGCTCATTTGGAAGATTTTCGGTAGTTAGTTCTTCCGTTGTATTTTCATCATAATTGTCAATAATGAGTTTTACGGGATTTAGAATTGCCATTACCCGATTGGCGGTTTTATTTAATTCCTCCCGGATACAAAATTCCAGCAAGCTGATGTCAATCATGTTATCTCTTTTGGCCACGCCAATCTTATCACAGAACGTTCTTATACTGGAAGGAGTATACCCCTTGCGCCTGAAACCAGATAGGGTCGGCATTCTCGGATCGTCCCACCCGGAAACATAACCCTCCTTTACGAGAGTTAGCAATCTGCGTTTACTCATTACCGTATAAGTCATGTTCAATCGCGCAAATTCATACTGATGGGAAGGAAAGATTTCTAATTTTTCAATAAACCAATCGTACAATTCACGGTGAGGAACAAATTCCAGCGTGCATATACTATGAGTAATCTGTTCAATGCTGTCGCTCTGTCCGTGGGCAAAATCGTACATTGGATAAATGCACCATTTGTCACCTGTGCGATGATGATGCGCATGTTTGATACGGTATATGATTGGGTCGCGCATCAGCATATTGATTTGCGCCATATCAATTTTTGCACGTAACACTTTTTCGCCGTCTTTGTAATTCCCGTTCTTCATTTCTTCGAACAGGCGAAGATTTTCTTCGATGCTTCTTTCGCGATATCTGTTGTTGGTTCCCGGCTCTGTTGGGGTTCCTTTTCCGGCAGCAATTTCTTCAGAACCGCTATCGTCTACATAAGCAAGGCCTTCTTTAATCAGCTTGACAGCAAATAAGTATAACTGATCAAAATAATCGCTTGAATAAAATTCGCCCTGCCACTCAAAGCCAAGCCATTTAATATCTTCTTTGATACTATCCACATATTCGGTATCTTCTGTTACCGGGTTGGTATCATCAAAACGCAGATTGGTGGCGCCGTTATATTTCAGTCCCAACCCAAAATTCAGGCAAATACTTTTTGCATGGCCAATGTGCAAATAGCCGTTCGGCTCGGGTGGAAACCGGGTGAGAATACTTTTGTATTTACCACTTTTCAGATCTTCTTCAATGATCTCTTCTATAAAATTCAAACTTCTGGCCTCCCCTAAATCTCCTCCGGAAGAGGGGACTTTTGACAAGCTTACTTCAGGAACTTGATTCTCTTTATTTATACTTTCAGACATTTTTTTCTTTTTACAGCAAACCAACCTGCCTACCGGCAGGCAGGCAATTAATAGAAATTCCTATTTACCCTTAACACTTGTTCAATGACGTTTCACGATTTACTGCTACTCCATACTCTCTGCAATCAATTCCGCCAGATCAATCACTTTTACTGAGTCTTCTTTTTCATTCAGCTTCACGCCGTCACTAAGCATCGTCATGCAAAAGGGGCAGTTGGAGGCAATGATTTCCCCGCCAGTATCTATCGCTTCTTTCGTTCTTTCTTCATTAATTCTTTTATTACCTTTTTCTTCTTCTTTAAACATTTGCGCACCACCTGCACCACAACACAATCCATTGCTGCGGGAACGTTTCATTTCCGTTAGCTCCACATCTAAAGCCTCTAACACTTTTCGTGGCGCTTCATATATATTATTGGCCCGCCCGAGATAACAGCTATCGTGATACGTAATTTTTTTTCCTTTAAAACTTCCATTCTCTTTCATCTTTATTTTTCCTTCATCAATAAGTTGCTGCAAAAAAACAGTGTGATGTACCACTTCATAATTTCCGTCCAATGCGGGGTATTCATTTTTTAGAATATTAAAACAATGGGGGCAGGCGGTTACTATTTTTTTTACCTGGTATCCATCCAGCAATTGAATGTTTTGATAAGCCATCATCTGAAACAAAAATTCATTGCCTGCGCGCCTTGCGGGGTCGCCATTACATATTTCTTCTTTGCCAAGAATAGCATAATTGATTCCAACCTTATTCAAAATAGTAGCAAATGCTTGAGTAATCCTTTGCGCGCGCTGGTCAAAACTTCCGGCGCAGCCTACAAAGAATAACACATCAGGGCGTTTGCCCTCCGCTATCATTTCTGCCATTGTTGGAATATGCATTGTCTGAAAAGTTTGGCGGCTAAAATACAACAAAGAAAGTTCATGTGATGCAAGGGGTTCGCCTGTTTAACTTATTTTTGCGCCTATCAAAAAATGGAATGAACCTGATAAAGAAAATAAAAAACTGGGAACAATGGCCGTTTAAGATTTTGTACGCGCCAATTGTGCCGGTTTGGTTTTGGTACATGATACGTTCACGGGCGGTCTGGTTTTTCACACCAAGCAATCCAAAGCTCACTTTTGGAGGCATGGATGGCGAGCCTAAACAGGAAATGCACAAATTACTTCCCTTGGAATATTGCGCCACCTATTTTAACGTAAAACCATCAGACGATTTTTCTGAATTAAAAGACAGGCTTGTGCAAAGCGGTATTGAATATCCTTTGATAGTAAAGCCCGAGGTAGGAGGACAGGGAATTTTATTTCGAAAAATTGAAGATGAAGCACACTTAAAAGAATATCATTCTAAAATTCCGGTTGAATATTTTATCCAGGAATATATTAGCTATCCAATGGAGATAAGCCTGTTTTACTACCGTTTTCCTTATGAGAAAAAAGGCGCGATTACCGGTTTCCTCCAAAAGATTCCTATGCGCGTAACAGGAGACGGGGTACATAACCTGGGCGAGCTCTTATTGAAAAATTTAAAAACAAAAAAGCGGTTTGCTGAATTAAAACAAAAGCATGAATTAAATTTTAATAAAGTAATTCCGGCTGGAGAAAATTACATATTAAGTTATGCAGGCAATCATAACCGTGGTGCGGATTTTATTGATTTGAGTTCGGAGATTAACGACGATTTGGTGGCGATGCTTGATAAGATAAGCCTTGGGATTAATGATTTCTTTTATGGCCGCTATGATATTATGTGCAATTCGATTGAAGAATTAAAGCAAGGAAAGAATTTTGTTATTCTCGAATACAATGGTTGCGGTGCTGAACCAAATCACTTTTATGACACGGGCTATACATTGACCGGCGCCTGGAAGGAAATTTTAAAACATTGGAAAATACTGTATAAAATAAGCCGTTACAATTATAAACAAGGAATTGCTTACTGGCCATTTATGAAAGGACTGCGCTTTAGATACGAAACAAAAAAATATTATAAAATAATTAATAAAGCGGATAAAGAAATCCGCTAAAAATTAAACACCTTGCAAAACTAAAAATAATGTTGATGTTGAAAAATGTTTTAATCTTTACGCTTTTTATCGCGATCAATACTTCGGCACAAAAATATAAACCTGTAGATGCCGGAAGCAAAGTTCATTTTGTAATTAAGAATTTCGGAATCGCTACGGGCGGTGATTTATCCGGTACGCAGGGGGAAATTAACTTTTCGCCGAATAACCTGGCAGCGTGTAGGTTTGATGTAACGGTTGCAGTTGCTACAGTTAATACAGATAATGAAATGAGGGACAAAAGCCTGGTGAGCGACGAATATTTTGATGTAACAAAATACCCCTCATTACGATTGGTTTCTACCAAAATTGGGAAAACGAACAAAACCGACAGTGGCTTCTATTATTTCACTGGCAATCTCACCATTAAAGGAGTTACCAAAGAAATTTCTTTTCCTTTTCAAGCAAAAAAGACAAAGAACGAGTATGTTTTTACAGGTAATTTTGATATAGACCGCACCCAGTTTGGGGTTGGCGACAAAAGCATGGTATTAAGCAATAAGGTAGCAGTGTCTCTGAGAGTTGCTGCCAAAAAGGACTGACCATTTTATGGGCCTAATAAAGATTTTTTTCTGGGGGTTGATGGTGAGCTTCTTAGGGTCACTGCCTCTGGGGACGCTTAATGTAGCTGCAATGCAAATCAGCGTTCAGGAAAGTATTCGGAACGCCTTTTATTTTTCATTGGGAAGTCTACTTGTAGAAATGATTTACGTCAGGATTTCCCTGGTCGGCATCAATTGGATCAGGAGGCAAAAGAAATTATTTCGCTGGATGGAATGGATCGCTTTGGGCATTGTAGTGGCATTAGCTATTGGAAGTTTTGTTGCAGCCTCGCAACCTCATCACGCTAAAAATGTGATTCTTGACAATAACATCAACCGCTTCTTGCTCGGATTAATGATGAGCGCTATCAGTCCAATGCAGATTCCTTTTTGGTTTGGATGGAGCGCGGTTCTTTTTTCAAAAAATATTTTGCTGCCAAAAAATTCTTATTACAATATTTATATCGTTGGCATCGGCCTCGGAACGTTATTAGGCAATTGTGTTTTTATTTTTGGAGGTAAATGGATTGTACAAAAACTAAATGGCAATCAAAGCCTAATGAACTGGATCATTGGTGGCATCTTTGCAGCAACTGCGGTGATTTTTCTAATAAAGATACTGATGAATAAAGGTGGCATAAAGAAATTAGGGGAAGCGGCTTAGGCTTTGAGCTAAAAACCAGTAAAGAAACAAATTTCTCTTATTCTTATTTTGTAAAATCCCGTGTCCCTGTCGATCGGTTAGACTTATTTCGGTATTTCAACCGCCTGGAGGAATTTTTTTCAAAAAACGAAAAAATAAATTTGTTGCTTTCAAATTCTAACTTATTTTTGCGTAGCAATGAAAATTACAAATGCATATACAGGCTTCTTTTATTTTAGCTACTATTTTAGAAATAGTCCGGGATGCCTTTGTTAAAACTGAAATAAACAGATAACGATAAAAGAATCCCGGCTCGCAAAGCCGGGATTTTTATTTTAAAAAATGAACAAGAAAATAGCCATACAGGGATTTGAAGGCAGCTTTCACCAGGCTGCGGCCCGCAAATTTTTTGGGAATGAGGTAGAAGTAATTTGTTGTTCCACTTTTCGCGATGTAGTGAAGATTGGGAGTGACAAATCCCTTAGCGATGGAGGTTTGATGGCCATTGAAAATTCTATTGCAGGAAGCATTTTGCCTAATTATAATCTGTTGCTGAAAAGTAATTTGAAAATTATTGGTGAAATTTATCTCCAGATAGATCAAAATCTTTTGGTAAATCCGGGTGTGACACTTGATGATATTCGTGAGGTTCATTCTCACCCGATGGCGTTGCTACAATGTACGGATTTTTTAGAAAAATATAACTGGAAATTAATTGAGACAGAAGATACAGCACTCAGCGCCCAGCATGTTCATGAGCATAAGAGTAAAAACGTTGCAGCCATAGCAGGCGAATTCGCTGCCGAACTTTTTCATTTGAATATGATTGCGCCAAACATTCATACACAAAAAAATAATTACACAAGGTTTTGGGCTTTGCGACCTGCAGATTTGGTGGAGGAAATTGAAGATGCCAATAAAGCTTCCATTATCTTCGAGACAGATCATTCTAAAGGTAGCCTTGCAAAAGTACTTTCAAAAATTTCTGAAGGAGATGTGAATCTGAGCAAATTGCAATCGATGCCTATCCCGGGAAGCGACTGGAGATATGCTTTCCATGCCGATTGTGAGTTTACGGATTTGCAACATTTGAATCATGTTCTGGAAAGTATAAAACCTTTTACAGCAGCGGTTAAAGTGTATGGTGTTTATAAAAATGGAAAGGCGCCAAGAACATGGACACAAACAGTGGTTAATAAAAATGAAAATGAACAATAATGGAAAAGAAAATTGAAAATAGTCTTTCTCATAATCCTTCTTTGAAAAAAACAGGGGGCGTAGCGGATCGCCTTGGCGGTATTGAGGAATATTATTTTTCAACAAAGCTCAGGCAGATTGATGAGATGAATAAGGCGGGAAAAAATGTGATCAATCTTGGCATTGGCAGCCCCGATCTTCCACCACACCCCAATGTGATTAAAACATTGGCTGACGAAGCTGCAAAGCCTAATCAGCATGGTTATCAGAATTATAAAGGAAGTCCTGTTCTTAGAAATGCTATTTCCAAATGGTACAAAAGATGGTATGGTGTTGATTTGAATCCTGATACGGAAATTTTGCCACTCATTGGAAGTAAAGAAGGTATTATGCATATTTGCATGACTTATATCAATCCGGGCGATACTGTATTAATTCCTAATCCGGGTTATCCTACTTACAAAAGTGCTGCGAAAATTGCAGGTGCTAACGTTCAGTCTTACGCGCTAAAAAAAGAAAATAACTGGTGCCCTGATTTTGAAGAACTGGAAAAACTCGATTTAGATAATGTAGAGTTGATGTTTGTGAATTATCCACAGATGCCTACAGGGCAATTGCCTACGAACGAAATGTTTGAAGCATTAATTTCTTTCGCAAAAGAACACCAAATACTTATTGTTCATGATAATCCATATAGTTTTATTCTCAATGATCATCCGATGAGTTTGCTGAGTTTTCACGGTGCGAAGGATGTGGTTATAGAATTGAATTCTTTTAGCAAAAGCCATAATATGGCAGGATGGAGAGTTGGTATGCTTTGCGGAGCAAAAGAAAGAATTGAAGAGATTTTACGATTTAAAAGTAATATGGACAGCGGTATGTTTCTTCCCATTCAACTGGCCGCAGCAAAGGCTTTGGAACTCGACCAGGATTGGTATGATTCTGTAAATGACATTTACAGAAAGAGGAGAGAAAAAGTATTTGACTTATTAGATTTGCTGAAATGCTCTTGCGATAAAAATCAGGCAGGCTTATTTGTTTGGGCTGCTATTCCGAAAGATTATAAAAACGGCTATGAATTAAGTGATAAAGTGTTGAATGAATCTAATGTATTCATCACACCCGGAGGGATATTTGGCGATGCAGGTAATAAATATATCAGGGTGAGTTTATGCGCCACGGAAGTAAAACTAGATGAGGCAATAACAAGAATTAAAAATTGAATTAAATAACGGATGATGTTTGATAATGTCACAATTGTTGGGGTAGGTTTAATCAGTGGTTCTTTTGCATTGGCTTTGAAAGACAAAGGCTTTGCGAAAAATATCATTGGTGTCAGCAGAACCCAGGCAAGCCTGAATAAAGCACTGGAATTAGGAATAATTGACGAAGCCTTGCCGCTAGTCGAAGCTGTAAAGAAAAGTGATTTTATTTATGTAGCGATTCCTGTGGATGTTACGATTCCTGTTATTAAAGAGATAATGGATCTCATAAATGACAAACAGATTGTGGCTGACGCGGGTTCTACCAAATACGCGTTGTGTAAGGCATTGGAAGATCATCCTAAAAGAAAACGATTTGTAGCTACGCATCCAATGTGGGGCACGGAGTATAGCGGTCCTGAAGCCGCCGTGAGAGAGGCTTTCAAAGGCAGGTCTTGCGTAATTTGCGAAAAAGAAAAGAGCGATAAAGATGCCGTTGATACTGTTGAAGATATTTATAAAGCGCTTGGGATGCGTATCGTTTATATGAATGCGCAGAATCACGATGTTCATGCGGCTTATGTGAGCCATATATCGCACATCACTTCGTTTGCGCTTGCAAATACGGTTCTGGAAAAAGAAAAAGAGGGGGATGCTATTTTTGAATTGGCAGGTGGCGGCTTTGAGAGCACGGTAAGGCTTGCAAAAAGTAATCCTTCGATGTGGGCTCCGATTTTTATGCAAAATAGAGAAAACGTGTTGGATGTTTTGAACGAGCACATTTCGCAATTAAGGAAATTTAAAGCGAGCTTAGAAAAAGAAAATTTAGAATACCTGACGGAGTTAATGGTGAATGCGAATGAGATAAGTAAGATTATTAAGTGAGTTGTGTGAATCGTGAGTGGTGAATAAGAATCTTCATTAATTGTGTGTTTACTGTAGAAATAGAAAGTTGGCGCAAATAATATTATTATAATAAAAAATAAAATTAAACAAAACGATGAACGAAACAATTCAAAAAATCTGGGACAAACGCCCGGTGATCATCAGTGGCCCATGCAGCGCTGAAACAGAAGAGCAAGTTATTGAAACGGCTCTTAGGCTGGCCAAAACAGGAATGGTAGATGTACTTCGTGCAGGTATCTGGAAACCACGTACCAAGCCCGGAATGTTTGAAGGCATTGGCGTAAAAGGGTTGCCATGGCTGGCGCAGGCAAAAAAGGTGTCCGGTTTGCCTATTGCCGTAGAAGTAGCCACTGCAAAACATGTGGAAATGGCTTTGCAGTTTGATGTAGACATTCTTTGGATCGGTGCAAGAACTACGGTAAATCCGTTCAGTGTGCAGGAAGTATGTGACGCATTGCGCGGAAGCGATGTGCCTGTTCTTATCAAAAATCCTATCAATCCTGATTTGGAATTGTGGAGTGGCGGTATTGAGCGTTTGCAAAAAGTAGGGATTAAAGATATTGGGATGATTCACCGTGGATTTTCCAACTACGGCAATACGGAATTCAGAAATGCGCCCATGTGGCATCTGCCAATCGAAATGAAAAGAAGGTATCCTGATATGCTGATCGTTTGCGATCCTTCACATATATGCGGCAACCGGACAGGGTTACAGGCCGTTGCCCAGGAAAGCGTTGATCTTGATTTCGGAGGTTTGATGATCGAATCGCACATTGATCCTGATAAGGCCTGGAGCGATGCCAAACAGCAAATTACGCCGGAACGCCTTGCTGAAATGCTAGGGGAAATAAAATGGCGTTTGGAAAATACCGATGCAAAAGAGTTTGTGACGGCATTGGCAAAACTGAGAGAACAGATCAACCATATAGACGATGAGCTTTTGGCGTTACTTAGTCAGCGGATGAAAATATCCAATAAAATTGGTGAATATAAAAGAGAGAATAACATTACCATTTTGCAAACTAACCGATGGAATGAAATCCTTGCAAAGGCGGTCTTAAAGGGAGATAAACTAGATCTGAGCAAAGATTTTATTACCAAATATCTGGATGCCGTGCACATGGAAAGTATCAACCACCAAAATAGAGTCATGAATGAAGCGTGAAGAAATGATCGAAAAAAAATATCAGTTTTCAGGGAAATCCATTAATGGTTATTTCGATGCAGATTTTTCCTTCCTTGAAAAGTTGATTAATAAAGAAAGTACCATCGTTATTACTGATGACAATGTTTTTGCGAAGCAAGCCGAGAAATTTAATGGCTGGAAAACAATTATAATAAAGGCGGGAGAAGCATTTAAGAATCAAAAAGCCGTTGATGAAACCATCAACCAGCTAATTGAAATGCATGCCGATCGCCAAAGTTTTATTGTAGGGGTGGGTGGGGGAGTAGTTTCTGATATCGCCGGTTACGCTGCGTCTGTGTACATGCGTGGAATTAAATTTGCTTTTGCGCCAACTAGTATTCTCGGCATGGTGGATGCGAGTATTGGCGGCAAGAACGGTGTGGATGTGGGCGTATATAAAAATCTTGTTGGCGTTATCAGGCATCCTGAATTTCTATTGTATGATTTTTCATTTTTAGATACTTTGCCTGGTGAAGAGTTGATCAATGGTTTTGCTGAAATCATAAAACACGCGTGCATCAAAGACGAAAACATGTTTCAGTTCCTGGAAGAAAAAACCCTGGAAGATTTTAAATCTTCAAAAGCGGATATCGGAAAACTTATTGCCCGTAATGTGGACATTAAATATAACGTGGTGGCTAATGATGAATACGAAACCGGCGAGAGAAAGCTTCTAAACTTCGGACACACCATCGGCCATGCCATTGAAAATACGGCAATGCTTCCTCATGGAAGCGCGGTGAGCATTGGGATGGTGGCCGCTTGTGTCATTTCCGAAAAGATAAATGGCTTTTCAAAAGCAAACACCGAAAGGGTAAAGCAACTCATTTCAAAATATAGTTTGCCCATCGCTTTTGATATTGATAAAGAGAAGACATGGGACATACTTTTGCATGATAAAAAGAAATCCGGAAAGGAAATGAATTTTGTGGTACTGGATAAAATAGGCCAGGCATCCATAAAAAAAATCCCGTTGACGGATTTACACGAAATATTTTTCACACATTTATAATTTACTCCCGATAGTTATCGGGCTCACTATTCACGACTTACAATGAACATTACCATAACACCTTCTTCCGTATCAGGTTCCATAAGAGTACCACCGTCCAAAAGTTCGATGCAGCGCGCCTGTGCAGCTGCACTTCTTACACCCGGAACCACCGTGATTGATAATTTTGGCAACAGTAATGACGAAAAAGCCGCTCTGAATATCATTACCAAGTTGGGTGCAACTGTTGATAAAAAGGCCAATAACCTTGTAATTACATCCAATGATTATATTTTCCGTTCGCAATTTCCTGAAAAAAATGTGATTGTAAATGTTGGCGAAAGCGGTCTGTCCATGCGAATGTTTGCACCCATTGCAGGCTTATTTAATTATGATATCATTTTTACCGGTGAAGGAAGTATTTTAAAAAGGCCTATGGATTTTTTTGATGAGATCCTTCCGTTGCTGGACGTAAATGTAAATTCTAATGGCGGAAAACTGCCGGTTACGTTACGCGGCCCGCTTCATCCAAAAAATATTACAGTCGATGGTTCGCTTAGCTCACAGTTTCTTACCGGCCTTCTTTTCGCTTTTGCAAAAGCGTGTACGGTGCCTGTTAGTATTACGGTGAAAGACCTGTCCAGCAGGCCTTACATTGACCTTACTATTTCTGTTTTAAAGGATTTTGGGTTCCGGATTGATAATCGCAATTATGAATTTTTTACCATCCATCCGCGCGAGCCATTACCGGCACACAGTATTAAATATGCGGTGGAAGGTGATTGGAGTAACGCTGCATTTCTTCTGGTATCCGGCGCAGTCGCAGGTGAAGTAACTTTAAGAGGCGCTGATCTTAACTCCGCACAAGGCGATAAGAATATTATGGAAGCGTTATATGATTGTGGCGCAGAAGTGAAGATTCATAACAAAGAAATTACCATCAAAAAAGATAAATTAAAGGGATTCAATTTCGATGCCACCCATTGCCCGGACTTATTCCCGCCGTTGGTGGCGCTTGCGGCTTATTGCAAAGGAGCTACAACCATAAAGGGAGTTGATCGCCTTTTGCACAAAGAGAGTAACCGTGCCATCGCATTGAGAGATGAATTTAAGAAAATGAATGTGGAAATAGAATTAAACGGTGATGTGATGACAATCAATGGAGGCAAAGAAGTTAAAGGAGCAAAAGTTTCTTCCCACAACGATCACCGGATTGCCATGGCCACCGCAGTCGCCGGGCTTTCTGCAAAAGGGAATACAATTATCAGTGATGCCGAAGCAATTAATAAATCGTATCCTGATTTTTATAAAGATTTGAAATCGATAAAAAGAAATTCGGGCGAGGCTAAAAAGGATGTCATTTAAAATATGGACGGCTGCCACTGAATTGAGTTTTTGAAAATCATTTAGTACACAAACTTCTTTTGAAGATTTCTCTTTTACGATGAAAATTGCATCTAGGGAAAAGACAAACGTTTATCAATTTCAGGCTGATTTAATCAATGCTTTTAGATGTTCTTTTATCCTTTTGCCTTTCATTATGCAAATACTTTCTTTTCTTTGCATCCGTTAACAGTGAATGGCTAACCCCTAAATTCTCTGTCAACGTACAATAATCAATCATCATCCCGATAGATATCGGGACTCAATCACCAATTCTCAATGTCATATACCGTAGCAATTACAGGAAGGCCCAATGTAGGCAAGAGTACTTTTTTTAACCGTATGCTGGAGCAACGAAAATCAATCGTTGATGATGTTAGTGGTGTAACGCGCGACAGGCAATATGGAGTAGCAGATTGGATTGGTAAAACTTTCAACGTAATAGATACCGGTGGCTTCGTAGCGGATAGCGATGATATTTTTGAAAGAGAAATCCGTAAACAAGTTCATATAGCCATTGCGGAGGCAAACGCAATTATTTTTATGGTTGATGTAACTACAGGTATTACCAATCTCGATCAGGATATGGCCGAAATGCTGCGGCGCTCGCCAAAGCCTGTGTATCTCGTTGTGAACAAAGTAGATAATCATAACCGCCAGCTTGAAGCTGCTGAATTTTACAGTCTTGGTTTTGAAAAAATATTTTTCTTGAGTTCTATAAGCGGAACCGGGACGGGCGAATTGCTGGATGAAATTTGTTCCAAAATTCCGAACGAAGAAATTGAAGATCATGGAGATCTTCCCAAATTCGCTATCATAGGCCAGCCGAATGTAGGTAAGTCATCTTTACTAAATGCATTGACAGGGCAGGAGCGTACCATTGTTAGTACTATTGCCGGAACCACCCGGGACGCGGTGCATACTACCTATAATTTATTCAACAAAGAATTTGTGTTGATTGATACAGCCGGCATCAGGCGAAAGAAAAAAGTGAGCGAAGACCTTGAGTTTTATTCTGTGATTCGGGCTATCAGTGCCGTGGACGAAGCGGATGTATGCATTCTTTTGTTAGATGCCGAAAAAGGAATTACCGCGCAGGATTTGAACATTTTTTCTTTGGCAGAAAATAAAGGAAAGGGAATTGTGGTGCTGGTAAATAAATGGGATTTAATAAAAAAAGAAACCAATACAGCGCGCGATTATGAAAAATTATTAAGGCAAAAATTAGCTCCGTTCAACGATGTGCCTATTATTTTTATTTCAGCCACCGAAAAGCAACGGATTTTCCAGGCGATGGAAGCGGCTCTGAAAGTCTACGAAAACAGGCTTCAAAAAATTCCCACTTCGAAACTGAACGATGTAATGCAAAAAGCACTGGAGTCTTATCACGCGCCTGTAGTCAGAGGGCATGCGGTAAAAATAAAATTCGTTACGCAATTACCGACGGCAGTTCCTTCGTTTGCTTTTTTCTGTAATTTTCCTGATGATATTAAAAAGCCTTATCGTAATTATTTGGAAAATCAAATGCGCTCAAATTTTCCTTTGACAGGCGTTCCTATTCGTATTTTTTTTAGAAAGAAATAGTCCAGGTACTGATTTATAGAGTTTTTGTTTTTTCAAATTTTAAAATAAATTTTGACATCTTTAGGTTGGAGAAACATCAAAATCAGATTATAAGGTATCCGAGCTCTTTTAATTTGTCATAGTAAAGTCTTTCTTTAAGTATTACCCGAAATAATTGACTAATACATTGTTAGATATAATAATTTAAATTAGCTTTGCGCACAATTTTAAAAAAATCTAAAAAAAATCAAACAATGAAAAAATTTCTTGCAATTGTAGCAATCGCTGCTTTTATCACTTCATGCGGCAGTGGTTCTTCAAGTGAATCAACAACAGCTCCTGCTGATTCAACAACCACAACAACAACAACCACAACAGCAGCTCCTGCTGACAGCACTACTGCAGCTGTGACTGATTCTGCTAAAAGCGCAGCAACTCAGGCTACAAATGCTGTAGATTCTGCTAACAAAATGGTAAACAAAGCAGCTGACAAAATGAAGGACGCTTCTGATAAGATGAAAGAAGGTGCTAACGACGTGAAGAAAGGTGCTGACAAAATGAAAGATGCGGCTAAATAATTTTTAAAAAAATTACTATAAAATGTCCCCCGATTTTTTCGGGGGATTTTTTTTACCATAAATCAAAGAAAACAGGCGGCCGCTTTTAAAGTTGGTTTACTCCTGGCACTTTTGATCATTTACTTTTTTGGAAAAATTATACCAAAATCTATTTATACTATTTTGTACAAACAGTGAAACGAGGTATCTTTGCAGCATCACTTTTTTACGAGTTCAATATTTAAAATAAAGGGTTAATGAAAGAAGAAATGGATGTTTTGGAACAAACGGTGGCCAGTGAATATAAATACGGATTTGTTACCGAAATTGAAACAGATGTAATAGCGAAAGGGCTTAGTGAACATACAATCCGCGTGATCTCTGAAAAGAAAAATGAACCGGAATGGATGCTCAACTGGCGATTGAAAGCGTATGCCCATTGGCTAAAAATGGAAGAACCTGAATGGGCAAACGTTCACCATCCAAAAATTGATTTCCAGGATATTATATATTATGCTGCACCTAAGAAAAAGAAATCCTTAGGTGGGCTGGATGAAGTGGACCCGGAATTACTTAAAACTTTTGATAAACTGGGGATTTCTATAAGCGAACAAAAACGACTTTCTGGCGTGGCTGTAGATGTAGTTGTTGACAGTGTTTCCGTAGCTACTTCTTTTAAGAAGCAACTTTCCGAAGTAGGAATTATTTTTTGCTCTATCAGCGAAGCAATTCAAAATCATCCCGACCTGGTGAAAAAATATATTGGCTCTGTGGTACCGATGACGGATAATTACTTTGCCGCTTTGAATTCTGCAGTTTTTACAGATGGTTCCTTTTGTTACATCCCAAAAGGCGTTCGTTGCCCGATGGAATTATCCACCTATTTCCGTATCAATACAGAGAATTCAGGACAATTTGAACGCACTTTGATTGTGGCCGAAGATGAATCCTATGTGAGTTACCTGGAAGGTTGCACGGCCCCTAAGCGTGATGAAAACCAATTACACGCGGCTGTGGTAGAATTAGTAGCTCACCGAAAAGCCGAAATAAAATATTCTACCGTGCAGAATTGGTTCCCCGGCGATAAAGATGGCAAAGGAGGTATTTATAATTTTGTAACAAAGCGTGGCATATGTCTTGAAGAATATGCTAAGATCTCATGGTCGCAAGTGGAAACCGGATCAGCAATTACCTGGAAATATCCGAGTGTTATTTTAAAAGGTGATAATTCAATTGGCGAGTTTTACTCTGTGGCTTTGACGAATCATTTTCAGCAAGCAGATACTGGTACAAAAATGATCCACCTTGGGAAAAATACCCGTAGTCGCATTGTATCCAAAGGTATCAGCGCGGGAAAAAGTCAAAACAGTTACCGTGGATTGGTAAGAGCAGGAAAACACGCGCTCAACGCGAGAAATTATTCTCAGTGCGATTCATTATTGCTTGGCGATAAGTGCGGTGCGCATACATTCCCATATATCGAATCAAAAAATAAAACAGCAATCATTGAGCACGAAGCCACTACTTCAAAAATTGGTGAAGATCAACTTTTTTATTGCCGTCAGCGTGGTATAGATACAGAAGCCGCTGTAGCGTTGATCGTTACTGGATTTGCTAAAGAAGTAATGAATCAGTTGCCAATGGAATTTGCGGTAGAAGCACAGAAATTATTGGCGATAAGCCTGGAAGGAAGTGTTGGTTAAAAGCAGAAAGCGGAAAGCAAAAAGAAAAAAACATCTATTAATTTTTATATCAAAATGAATATGTTATCAATTAAAAATTTACATGCATCGGTAGAAGGAAAGCAAATTTTGAAAGGTATTAACCTGGATGTGCGGGCTGGTGAAGTACACGCTATTATGGGGCCAAATGGTTCCGGAAAAAGTACGCTGGCATCTGTGCTGGCTGGAAGAGAAGAATACGAAGTAACAGAAGGTTCAGTGGATTTCCTGGGAAAAGATATTTTAGAATTGTCGCCTGAAGACAGGGCAAGGGAAGGATTGTTTCTCGCATTTCAGTATCCGGTGGAAATTCCCGGTGTGAGCACAACCAACTTCATAAAAACAGCGCTCAATGAAAAGCGTAAGTATCACGGACAGGGACCCTTAGACGCAGCTTCATTTATGAAACTGATGAAAGAGAAAATGAATTTGGTGGAGATCAATAAATCCTTATTGACCCGCTCCATCAATGAAGGTTTTTCAGGAGGCGAAAAAAAGAAAAATGAAATTTTTCAAATGGCCATGCTGGAACCCATATTGACCATTTTGGATGAAACAGATTCAGGGCTTGATATTGATGCGCTTCGCATCGTAGCAAGTGGTGTTAATAAATTGCGTAATGAAAACCGTGCTATCATTGTAATCACGCACTATCAGAGATTGCTGGATTATCTGCAACCCGCT
>Ga0207933_1001119_pt1 | contig 21742 bp, 22 predicted proteins | sample NGESurdeep092012_4_FD_184488 | JGI IMG/M metagenome (GOLD analysis project Ga0207933, IMG submission 184488) | Arctic peat soil microbial communities from Barrow, Alaska - NGEE Surface sample F53-3 deep-092012 (SPAdes) | ecosystem: Environmental > Terrestrial > Soil > Wetlands > Peat ...
AAGCAGAACAGGCAGGTATTAATAATATCCAGCCTTTATCCAATACTATTAAAGCAGAAAAATCTACCGGGGGGAATTTAGATTTTAATTATAAGAAACAGATTGGAGATGAAAGTTCAATAAACGTCAATCAATCTTTTTTTATTACACAAATAAATAACCCTTTGGAACTGGATACTTTTCACTTTGTAAACAGGAGTAAGCCCATAATAACAAAAGGTTTTGAAACGAATGTCCGTTTAAATATTGATGACTTTCAATTTTTTGTAGGGTATAGTTTTATTGATGCACGAAGAAAATACAACACCATTCAATCCTTTGTTCCGTTAACTCCAAAGAACAAAATAAATATTGACATTATTTATGAAAAGGAAGATAATTTTTCTGTTGCTTTTGAAGGATATTACCTTTCCTCCATGTATCGTGATTTTGATACAAAGACGAGAAGTTATTTCACCAGTGGGTTGATTGCCCAAAAGCATTTTGAGCATTTAGACTTAATCGTTAATTGTGAAAATATATTTGATGTAAGACAAACACTGTTTGAAAACATTGTAATTCCTCCCATAAGCAATCCTACTTTCAGACAAATTTATGCCCCGTTGGATGGAAGGGTTTTTAATGTAGCGATAAGATTAAAATTATGAGACCTAAACCTTTAAACTAAATTATGTTATTACTGCATTAAATAAAAATCTGAAATGTAGATTTTTATGATTACTTATAAAAAAAGAATCTAACACTATTAACCTAAAAATATTATCCGGTTTTTCTTTTACATCTGCAATTTTGTTTTGGATGATACCGCATTTCCAAACCATTGTGGGAGATATAATGATTAGAAAATAGGTACCAAATGCTAACGATACACTGAAAGGAAGATGCCTGGTTTTCCGGTGGTGGCCTCATGTTAATCATCAGCGGTATATTTCTTATTTATAGAACCACGCAAAGCAACAAATTTTATGAATTTTTATTTTACCCGGAATTTCCCTTTAAAAAAAATTGATAATGCTAACTTAACGTTGGGGTAACCAAAGTGTTGCCGAAGTAAATTAATAGTGTCCTCCTTCACAATAATCTGATGTTCACTTTCTTTTTTAAGTACGGCTTTTGTTTTAATTATAAAATTAAAATGGGTAATTACACTCCCTTTTTTTGTTAAACTGAAATCGAAAACACATCGCCGATTTCTTTCAGGTTTTTTTCTGATGGCCGGATTATTTTTTTTATTGGGTCTTTGGTTTCCGAATATTTATTTTCTAAAAGAAGTAATTCCCTGAATTTAATAATATTTAGTGTATAAACATCAATATCCTTCCATTGACATATTAATTCATAAATCTTTTGGGTGTATTTGTTTTAGGTCTCATACATGACATCTTCTGCAAAAACCAGTAAGGAATGATGGATGCCCGGAGGCAAAACTCACAATTTAGTAAATGTGAATTTTAGTAAAAACATTAATCGTTGAAAATAATAATGTTATGGTATTAAATTGCATGAATTTTTAATAATTATACATGCTAAATTTAGATAAATGTATTATATTTGCAATTATGGCACAATTGAAAGAATTAAAAAAGCATTTGAAAAGGGGTAATGTTTATCGCCGTAATGAATTGGTGCAATGGTCTAATGCCGTTGACCGCCACCTTGCTGCGCTGGTAAATGAAGGTACTCTTCAAAAGGTATCGCCGGGTGTTTATTACTACCCGAAGAAATCCGTATTTGGTAAACTTCCCCCGGAGGAAACAGCACTTGTCCATACGTTCTTAAAGGATGGACGGTTTCTCATGACTTCCCCAAATGCCTATAATACTCTCGGAGTTGGTACCACGCAATTGTACAATAAAACAACCGTTTATAATCATAAGCGCCATGGAGAATTTAAGCTTGGCAACCGTACATTTCATTTCCAGATGAAGCATCATTTCCCAAATACATTGTCCAAAGAATTCCTGTTGGTAGATCTGGTAAATAACCTTGATCAGTTGGCTGAAGACCCTGGTGAAGTATTAAAGAAGGTAGCGACTAAAGTGCCAATGATGGACCAAAAGAAATTATCATATTCGGTTAAAGAGTACGCAAACATAAAAGCAAAAAAAATACTCTCGCCAATGCTTAATGAAAAGTAAACCAATGGCGTCAGATTATTTACACAATCATAAAGAATTCCCTTCATTGTTAAAAATTGTAGCGGATGAAATGAATATACTACCCACGCTGGTTGAAAAGGATTACTGGATCATGCATGTATTGTATGGGTTATCAAAACAAGGCTTTAAATTTGAATTAAAGGGTGGAACATCCTTATCAAAAGGGTACAGGATTATTGAGCGTTTTTCAGAAGATATAGATATTCATATAACGCCACCGTCAGCATTTAAGATCAATGAGAATCCGAATAATACAAAACCGGCCAATATTGCTGCCAGAAAAGAATTCTACAACTGGGTAGCAACAAATATTAAAATTGATGGAATCGTTGCTGTAGAAAGAGATGAAGCTTTTGATGATCCCGATTATTACCGCAGCGGTGGCATACGGTTAATTTACAAAAACATTTTTGATAAAATCGAGGGCGTTAAGGAAGGTATACTACTGGAAGCAGGATTTGATACTATCACACCTAATCAAAAACTAACTATCAGTTCCTGGGCTTTTGATAAAGCCATCCAAACTGCGAGTATTGATATCATTGATAACAGGGCTATCGATATTGTTTGCTATGACAGGGGCTACACATTTGTTGAAAAGCTCCAGACAATTGCAACAAAATTCAGGAAGGAGCAAAGTGGTGAACAGGAACGGCCTAATTTTATGCGGCAGTATTATGATGTGTATTGCCTGCTGGGTGATGATACCGTCCAACAATTTATCGGTACACCAGAATATCTAGCACATAAGCAAAAAAGATTTCCGGCAGCAGACAGGGCGATTCCCATTGGAGAAAATGAAGCATTTTTATTGAACGATTCTGCGATAAAAGCGGATTTCATAAAAAGGTACAAAGAAACTGCAGCGCTTTATTATAACGGGCAGTTGGATTTTGAAGTATTGCTTCAAAGAATAAAATCAAATATTGAAAGACTATAATTACCAAATTATTGCATTAAACCAAAAGCCGCGCCTTAAAGCGCAGCTCGTTTTCAGCCTTTAACAGTAACGAGAAAAAAGGGTAATGCTTTGAACCTACTCCCCTTTAAAAATCTTAATTTAAAAACTCTATCCCCCTTGCAAAATCCTCACAAAGTTGAAATGCTTTTTGTGTCCTTAATTGTCCGGTTCCACCAAGCAATAAGGATTTCATTTTTGCCTCATCATTTTTGTAAGTTCTTACATTTTGAAAATATCCGGTCACCGCATTATAAGCGCCAAACAAACTGCCTTTGGTAGTTTCTAATTGCTGGCTGTCATTGGTCATAGCGTAATCAAAGGCTGTGTCAGTCATATTTTTAAAGCAGGTGGATAATTCATCCTCCTTACCAGCCTGTATATTTTGCAACACTTCTTTGTTAGGAACCAATGCCATTTGAATCAGTTTTTTTACCTCCTGATCGGTTATACGAACCTTTGCCCATTGATTAAAAATTCCTTCCAATTCATTGCTTAATTGGTTGGTAATACCCATTAGTTTGTGGGCTTCTTCCAAACGTTCTTTTGCATTGGCTGTATGCCTGATTTTAAAAGCATTACTATGGTGGCGAAGAGCTGCATTTAAAGTGTTATTGCAAACAATTCTTACAGGAGTAAAAGCTGCGGTAATGCTGCCGCTGCCATCATGCGAAGTAGTTAAAAATAAATACTGCTCTATCAAATCATCATTACCCACTTTAATATAATTGGGCAATTTAGCGGTAATAAAAATCCGTTCTCCTTTACCCAATGCGCCTGCGGTTTCATATTGTATGCCATCACCACCAACGATAGTATCAAAGAAACTGAAAGCATCCATATTTTGTACCACTTCATAATCTTTACCCACTACGCCCAAAACAGTGTCATTATCTGTTCTGATAGTTGCATAAAAATTGGGTACTTCCCTGCCTGTCCGGCAGCTACCGTATGGACACAAATATAGACCTTTGTAAAAAAAATACTATGGAACCCCTTAGCCACAAGCCGGATTTCACAGGAGCCTTTTCAGATAAGAGATTAGACAAAAGAGCCAATCAAATAGTAAGTATGCTGGTTCTAAGCCGAAGTAGTGCAATACAAGGCGTTACAGAAGATGAAGCATCGCAAAAAGGATTTTACCGATTTCTGGATAATAAGAAAGTAACTGAACAAGGCCTGATAGAGGAGATGCAAAACAGATGTGGGAAGAACGTTGAAGACCGTGATGTATTGGTGATACAGGATACATCCAGTATTGGATTGAGTGACCATCGCAACAAACTAAAGCCATCAAGCGGAGTGGGATTTGTGGGAAATAAAAAAGGGTTGGGATTCTTAGTTCATGCAGCTTTAGTGTTAGATGCAGATAAAGAAACGATGCTCGGTTTTTCATCTGTTAAGCTGTGGCACAGACAGGAAGATAAAGCAAACAATACGACTCAGGTCTATAAGCAACAACCCATTGAAAAAAAAGAGTCCTATAAGTGGATAGAGGCGAGCAAACAAAGTAAGAAAGCATTGTCATCGGCTAAAAGCATTACGATAGTAGAAGACAGAGAGGGAGATATCTATGAACAATTTTGTATTATCCCTGATGAGAAAACCCATCTGGTCATCAGGAACAGGGATAACCGCAGATTAACCAATGGTAAGTATTTGCATGATTTTTTGCATGAGCAACCGGTGGCAGGTACCTACGAAATAGAAATTGAACAAGATAAAAGAAAGAAGATAGTAAAAAGAACAGCAACTTTAGAAGTACGTTATGCTAAAGTAACCATCAAAAAACCAGCTTCGGTAAAAGATAAAAAGTGTCCTGCGGAATTAACCTTATATGTGGTGGAAGCCAAAGAAATTAATGGGCCTAAAAATGGAAGCATTAAGTGGAGGCTGCTTACCACACATTGTGTTGAAAATTTTGAAGATGCTTTGCGCATAATTAACATATACCAGCTAAGATGGTATATTGAGCAGGTGTTCAGATTGCTGAAGAAAAAAGGATTTGCTATAGAATCAACCGAGCTCACTACGGGATGGGGAATCAGGAAATTAACTTTATTACTGCTCAACAATGTACTGCGGATAATGCAAATGCTGATGGCATACGAAAATGAAGAAGCACAAGAAACAAAAGAAGTATTTTCAGAAAAGGAAATTGAATGTCTGAAACAGGTGGGTTCAGATTTGTCTATGACACACAGATTTGATCCATCAACATTATCATGGGCAACAGATATTATAGCCAGGTTAGGAGGATGGAAGGGAAATCCTAAACAAAGACCACCAGGCCCGATAACTCTAAAACGTGGCCTGGATAAATTTGGATGGATTTTTAGAGGCTGGTGCATCGCAAAAGATGTGTCCATACGGTAGCTGTCCGGCAGACAGGTATTTCAGGAATTTTGATTTCGATATCCATGTCTTGTCGGCAGACAGGCTCATTGGCTGCTTCGTTTTCGCTATCAAACGTAAACAGTTTTCTTTTGGCTATTGTATAATCAAGCTCTGCAAATTTTAGCGCTTCTGCACTTGTTGGGTAGCCTTCTACTATTTGTCCTAATCCATGCCATGCTTTTTCTTTTACTGAAAAGAAACTGTGTTTGCCTGTTTGTTCGTTGAAATTTAAGTTGTGTGCCATGATTGTAAGTTTTAAATTTTGAAAATAATTTTTAAAAAAAAGGGCATCCGCATTTTACCATCCGAAAGCTATCGGATGCCCGTTTGCTTTCTGTCCTAAAATGGTAAATCGTCTGCAGGTCCTGCAACTGCTTCGGCATTTGTTTTAACGGGTGTTTCATTTTTTACACCTGCACTTCCGTGTAGTTTAATTGTGTTTACATGAAAGGTCAATGTGGCTTTGGCTTCTCCATCATTGGCTTTGTAAGCGTTCACACCAACACGGCCTTGTAACTCTACCAATGTACCCTTTGTCAGATAGGGTGCAATTCCGGGATTTACCCAATAATCGCATTGTACATAGGTTACAATTTTTGTTGTTTCCGCACTGCCTTTTGTTTTGTAGCTATCATTGATGGCTACACTAAAGTTCACTACCTGTTTGTCATTTTTCAGGGTGCTTATTTTTGCATCACCTGTTAATCTTGCTGTCATTTCCATGAATGTAAATTTTAATTGTTTAATAAATGTTTAAAGTCGGCATACGCCTCGTTCGTTCTAATCGTAGCAACCCCGCCTTGAAACAGGGTTTGGCAAAAGCAAGGTTTTTGTAAAAAGAATACGACCCCACAAATATTTTCTCCGCCGCGGCGGAGGCTAAACCGGGGTGGAGATTGTTTTTGCAAAACCCGTGGCCAGTCCTGCCCCTGTATTTTGGCAGGACGCAGACCTTGCTTTAGTCAAAGCCTGTCAAGAAATTTGCGACAGATCAGGATGAATGAGTTTTTAAGAAGTGGATAATTATAAAACCTGCTTTGCAGCGTCTATAATTTGAAACAACTGGAATTGTGTTTGGTGAAGAATGAGCCAATCTCAATGACCCATATATTTTATCCGGTGCAGTTCTCCCAGGCTTATTTACCGAAGGCGTATAAGAAATAAGACGGGAGTATTGCATCGGGTCTTTGCAATATTTTGTTGTCAAGTCTATTTTTTGAGCGATCATTTAACCATCTTTACAATTTGATTAATCGCAAATTGTGTTTGGCGAGGTACAGCCCGTCCCGATTTTTCGGGAAGCCAATCTCAATACGGCCGTTACATTAATCCGAAGCAGTTTTCCCGGCATACAATTCCGATTTATTAAAGAATAAGACGCAAATACTGCTCAATTACTAAAATTCTATTAGGTTATCTTTTTAGATATCTCTGATTGGTGATTTTGTTTATGAAGGGAAAATTAAAATTGAACAATGATATGTTTCGCATTTATTAAAAAACTCTTAACCATAAAAACTTTGCTTTTCAGAATGTTGAATTTTTTTATAAGTGTTATGCTACTATAAGTTTTGAATGACATTTGTCTGAACATCCTATACTCTTTTATATGCCTGAAGAAGTTAAAGAAGAAGTTATAAAAAATTCATAAATCAACTATTAAGTTGAGAGGCTGCCGGATTGCAGTGAATATCCTTTTTTTGATTTTTGAGCAAAAAAGATAGGAACAGAAAGCCGGAACAGAGGATGATCAGGGAACAAAAGATGAGAGCTACAAAAGAAATAAGGAGTTTATTGATTGAGTTAATTTATCTGGTGTTGAAATGATTGTAAGTTTAAAACCAATAGGGTATCTTTGTATCTCAAAATTTAATAGGATATTAAATTAAATTTTTTCATGAACAGTTAGTTTTGGTATTGGCTCCTGTATCTACAGGGGCCTTTCTTTTTTAAGAACCATTGTTAGTGGAAATTCCAATCAACATTCACTAATTGCAGGCTTACAAAAAAAGTGATTTCGCATACAAGCAGCATTCTGGTTTTTTTAGTTTTTCATTAAAGCAATTTGAAAATATCCGCAATTTTGAATACATTTATTGAACCTTAGAAACAATTATGCCTATTTACCTCAATAGCAATCAAGGAAATTTTATTCACTTCCAAAACGGCTTGCCTATTAATTATTCCGGGCCGCTTTTGAGAGGAAGTAGGGTTTTATATTTTGCAAAAGACAGCTGCCAATTAATTATTCAGGAAATAATTACAGAATTATACACTCTTCGTCTAAATGTATTCCATTTTTTGGAGACATTAACCATTGATTCTGTTTCTAATAAAGAAGGAATTCATTCGCGAATATTATTAAAAGGGAATTTGCGGCATAAAGTAAAAGGAACCGGAAGGATTTATTTAAGAGAGGGCGAATTTACCATGCTTTGGGCTGATAATGCCAATTGCAATTGTAGATTTGAAAAGGATACAGAATACAGGACTTTGGATATTTTTTATTCTCCGGCACTTTTTCAGCAATTGATTATTTACTTTCCTGAGCTAAAAGATTTACAAAACGCCGGACACGTGAAGCGGTTAACAAAGAATCCATGCTATATCACTCCAGAGATGCAGGATATTATCCATGAAATATTAGAATGCCCTTTTGATGAAAGTTCCAGACAATTTTATTTCGATTTAAAAGTGAGGGAATATTTATACGTTATGTTAGAGCATACCTATAATAGACCTCCGGCGCGTTATCGTTTTACTCCTTATGAAATAGCCTGCATAATTAAAGCCCACAAAATACTCCTTGAAGATTTGAGCAAAAAGCCACTTAGCCTCCGCATGCTTTCAAAAGCTGTTGCAATTAATGAGTTTAAGCTGAAGGCCGGATTCAAACAACTTTTTGGATTAAGCGTTTTTGAGTGTCTCCAGGAAGCCCGAATGCAAAAAGCGAGAGAATTCCTTCTTTCAACCAATCAACCGCTAAAACAAATTTGTGTTCTTTCCGGATATCCGCGAATGACTAATTTCATAACTGCTTTCCGCAAAAGGTTCGGTTACACCCCAGGCTCTCTGCGCAGGAAGTAAAATTGTTCCGATTACAAAACTCTTTTGTATCAAATCAAATCTATTCGTCAAAATAGCAATGCTGAATTTGCTGACCTTTACTGTCTATTAACTAATAAAGATGAAAACGGTTAAAAAGACAATAGTCCCTGATATTATATCTGCATTATTCATACTACTATTTGTTTATACAGCATTAACCAAATTGATGGAACATGAAAGTTTCAGAGCAGTATTAAGCCAGTCACCATTAATCGGAATTAACGCAACCATATTATCCTGGGTATTGCCAATTTTAGAATTATTTACAGCAACGCTTTTATTTATTCCAACAATGAGAAAGTGGGGTTTTGCAAGTTCACTCATTTTGATGTTTTTTTTCACTTGTTATATTACATACATGATTTTGTTTGCAAGAGACCTTCCATGCTCATGTGGTGGCGTTATTTCAGCCATGACATGGCCTGAACATCTAATCTTTAATATTTTTTTTACCGCACTTGCAGCGATCGCTTTGCGGCCTACTTTAAAAAATAAACTTTTTATTGCAATAAACAGGAATAGCCGAACCCCTGTATAAAATAGTAAGCAAATTTTTAATCAATTAAATTATTTTTTATGAAAAAGTATTTATTGGGGATTATTGCCATATTTATGGCTATATCTTTAAGTGCTTTTACAATTGTAAAGCATGAAGTATCCGGAAGGGCGATGCAAAACTATAGCTACAATGACTACCCGGATGACGCAAATATAAATAATCCAACTCATTACACCGAGGTGGCAACTTTATTTTGCAGTGGATCAGCTCACCGTTGTGGAGTTAAGGCGAATGATGACGGAACAGGGCATCCGGTATTAAGCGGAGCAGTAATTCTGACAAGGAACTGAGAAAAATTATTGTAAGAAAAGTAAGAATATAGCTGCAAGCCGCAGCTATGTTCTTTTATTTATAACATTATTTTTTATTCCTTATAACTAGCATGCTAATATCTCTTGTTTCTTCAACAAGATCAAGACCGTATTCTCTAAGATTTTTAATCAAGTCATGAATGCCACTAAATTTTCTCGCAAATGAAATGTCGATATTTTTTTTATAACCAGTACCATCAACTATTGGAATAGTAATTTCTTTATACATATTTGAAAGAACACTCACAAATGAACTAACAGGGAAGTTTTGCATTCTTGTTCTATTTTTATCATCCACAAATGCTGCATTTTTACTATGGGTTAATAACTTGTCGTCATCCGAAATTCTTTTTAGGACAAAACACCTGACTTTTCTTTTTTCTATCCTTGCAGAATATGGAAAATATCTGTTCAAATCCTGTTGCAAAATATAATATGAGCTATCCGGGTCTTCAATAGGAATGCAAGATTCATAAGAAAAAGCGTTTTTGTTATACCAAATATCTTTTTTTGAATTTTCTTGAGGTTCATAAAAATTACTTGCATTTTTAATATCTAAAATTATTCTCTTATCACTCAACTTCTTCGAATACAAGTCTTCTAATCCGTCAGGAATTAAAATACCGAAGGCTTGTTTATAAAAATATAATATGGGTTGATTGACGAGTTTTGTGGTCATTGTTTTTGATATGCTATCAATTTTATTCAAACTACTAAAGCTTCCATTAAATTCATTAAGCCTATTCATAAAAAACGAATAATATTTCAAATGATATAATAGTCTGCCTGCACCTTCTTTTAGTAATGATTGGTCAAAATTGAAATTTGCAGTTTCTTTTATTTCATGCAATTCAATTGGCTTATTATGCAGAACAGTTCGTATATTACCGCTGGTAGCATTATAGGCATCTGTAATAAATTTCACATTCCCATCCATATCAATCCACACCTGTTGTGGAACAGTTGAATGAGGGAAGAGCTTATTTATTAAGGTATCATCTGTAATACTCTGTAAATCGGGTATTTTAAATTTTACCCTTTTAAAAAGTTTTTCAACGTCGGCTCTTTTACTATCAGTGACCAGAAAGATTTTAATACTGTCGCCAAATTTCTTTTGTAGAGTATCTAATGATGGCATAAGATTAACACAAGCGCTGCACCAAGTATTCCATAAATCAAAAATTACCAATTTCCCTTTGAGATCAGATATTTTAAAAGGTTTTGAATTATCAAGGAAATTGCTTAATAAAATATCAGGCATTTTATCACCAACAGAAAGAGGTTTGATCGAATCAATTTGAGAATAAGATTGGATAAATTGAAAAACAAAAATGAACAAAAAAAATATTTTACGCATTGTAATAGTTTTACGGCATGAGGACATGCCTGTTAAAAAATAATGATGAAAAAGTTTGGATTAGTAACCTGGATTTTGTGTTAATGAATGATTCAAATTGATTTCATTCTGCGGAATTGGCCACAAAGTATCTTTTGGTTGCCATGTGGCGGGTTTTAAGGCGCCTAACACTGTATTAATTCTTCCTGTTCGCTTTAAATCATTCCAACGATGGCCCCATTCTGCAAATAATTCAATTCTTCGTTCCTGTTCAATTGCTGCAAGAATTGTTTGTTGGGAGTTGTAAGTTACATCTGGTAATCCCGCCCGATTTCGTATTTCATTTATGTCTTGTAATGCACCTTCAAAATTATTCTGTTCAGCTCTTGCCTCTGCCCTTATTAAATATTGTTCCGCCAATCTAAGTACCATATAATATTCAGTAAGAGGGGCGTTGTTGCCATAAACTTTGTATTTATAAGGAAAGTATTCTACCTGGGATTGAAATGTTCGTGAACCTACCCATGCTGCCAGGCGGCGGTCTCCGGCTTCAAATGCATTTAAAAGCGAGCTTGTGAGCAAATACGTTGGTGGTAATGTATTATTTGGCTGGAGTATTGCATTTCCTTCATAAGTATTAAATTCGGGATTTACGGGCATTAGTTGCCAAATTGCCTCCTTGCTATCTTTTAAAAAAACATTATTAAGGTCTGGCTCAAGAGTATATATTCCGGAATTAATTACAGCTGTTGCTTCTGATTCTGCGTCTATCCAGTCACCGTTATATAAATATACTCTGGCTAGCATGGCTGCTGCGGCCCATTTATTTGGCCTTACTCTGCCATCAGTTATATAAGACGTATCTAAAAGGTTGAGTGCATCTGTAAGGTCGCTTATTATTTGTTGATAAACTTTGCTTTTAGAGGTTCGAGGTAAAGTTGAATTAAGGCGATAGTCGGATGTTGTAATTAAAGGAACATCCCCAAATAAATTAATCAAAGAAAAGTAACAAAAATGCCCTAATAAACTTACTTTCTCCAATTAATGTGTTTTTTAATTGCGGAGTTAACGAAGATGATTGCGATAGTTGTTCTATGCATAAATTAGCAGAATAAATGAACTTATAGGCGGGCTCCCAAAAAAACATATCTAAGTTTTCAGAATTAGCTTGTGTAATTTCATTTTTTACAAATTCATCTCTAAAGCTTGGCGAATAATAATATAATTCATCCGCTGCCATACCTGCATAAAGAGTAGTTAAATTATCAGAGAATTGATTCGGCGCTGTCGTCATCTCACTGTAAATGCCAATAACCGTAGCTGTTGCAGTAGCATCATCTTTAAAAGGTATTGGATTTACAATTTGATTTATGGGTGGGGGGATTTCAACGAACTTTTTGCATGAAGAACAAAACATAATCGTAATAATTATTGTAACGAAAATTGTTTTTGATTTATGTTGATTATTCATAAAATAGATTAAAAGGTTATTTGTATTCCTGCTGTAAACATTTTTAGGGGTGGTAAAGAAGTGGGATTTTGACTTTCGGGATCGGCTCCCTTAAATTTTGTAAACGTCAGTAAATTTTGTCCCTGAAAATAGAACCGGCATTTTTCCATTCTTAATTTTTTTAGACTTGTCGCTCGTAAAGAATAAGAGACTGATAAATTTTTCAATCTTATAAATGATGCATCAGTTAATATCGCATCAGATGTAGCAACATTAAAAGTCGCAGGATAATATGCAGGATTGCTGAAATCTTCGGTGTATTGTTCGTAAGGTTTAATATCACCAGACTTAACCCAATGATTTAAAACCTCGGTAGGCGCATTTATTAAGCTGCCGTTTGCTGAATAAGAACTGAATATCGGATCAATTCCTTTTTGTTTAATGAATGCAAAAAGAATGTCTAATTGCCATCCTTTAAATTGAAGCGAATTTTCAAAGCCGCCATAAAATTTCGGATCAGTCGTGCCTCCATAAACATAATCGTTTTGATCAAGTTGATTATCGTGATTGACATCTTCAAATTTATAAATTCCGGTTTCGGGATCAACACCCAAATAATGGTATTGGTAAATTATATTCAATGGTTTACCAATTATATAATTATATGCATAGCTTGATGAAGAGAGACCAGGAAATTTAAGTAATTCATTGCGGGGGATTGTTAGATTAAAAGACGTATTCCAGCTAAAATTTTTTCCCTTTATATTAGTTGTGTTTAAATCCATTTCCCATCCTGTATTTTGCACTACACCTGGAAAATTTCTCAAAATAAAAGTTCCATCAATTGCCGGATTGCCACCCGCCTGAGATGGCAAAGAATATCTTATTATTTGATTAGCACTCTTATTAAGATACCAGTTTAAAGTTATTAAAATTCTGTTGTTTATAAATCCTAATTCAGTTGCAACTTCTAACTTTCGGTTTTCTTCCCAGCTATAATCCGGATTAAATAATCGTGATGGAAGCAAACCCGGTTGACCCTGATATGGATACTGTGTATTACTCCATGTGTCAAGATATTGATAGTTTCCGATCTGGTCATTTCCGGTTATACCATAACTACCTCTTAGTTTCCCAAAGTTTAAAAATGGTAATACTTTTTGAATTATCTTTTCATCACTAAATATCCAACCTAATCCAATTGCTCCGAAATTAGCAAATTGTTTATCAGGGCCGAAACGTGATGAACCATCACGGCGGCCCGTAAGGTTGATTAAATATTTATTATCCCAATCATAATTTATCCTGCCAAACAAAGCTTCATAATTGTATTGATTATAAGAATTAGCTGATGTTAGGTTTGCAGCTCCGGAAATTGAGTATAGCAGATCATCGTTTGTATAACCTGTTGCATCAACAATATTACTTTTACCCTGATTCTCCTGCCAGGTAGTTCCCAATAAAAATGAAAAAATTCCTTTTTCCCCCAACTTATGATTGAATTCTATTTGAGGTTCGATAATCCATGTTCTTGAATAATTATTTCCAAAGCTTGCTGAGCCATTAGGATTGTATTCAGGATCCTGGGCTTTAATAGGAAAGATTGAAGTTTCATCGAAATCAATATAGTTGTAACCAAGACTTGTTTTTATCATTAAAAACGGGAAAAGATTATAGCTTAAAACTGCGTTAGCTGTTAATCTATCAGTTATACCAGTATACTTCTGCAGTAAAATTGATAAAGGATTTCCTGCTCCATAACCTCCTTCGCTCCAAACAAGATTTCCCAAAGAATCGTAAGGTCTATACATGTTGGGAGGATTATTGATAAAAGTGGTAAAGTCCTGTCTCATAAGGTTACTTTTATCATAAGAATAGGATATTGAAATTGTTGCATTAAATTTATTATCCTCTGAACTCTGCGATAAAGTTAAATTTACATCACCCCGGTTATCGGCGAAATCGCCTGGAAATACGGTTGTTTCCTTATAATAATTTGCACCTAATGAAAACTTCGTAAAAGTGGTGCCACCTGATAGTCTTACATTCAGGTTTGTAGAATTAGCAGTACCGCCAATTAATAGTTTTTTCCAATCAGTATATCTGGTAGTATCCCAGAGAAGAAGGTCCGGTGCATTCGAAGCATCGGGAATAACGCCATCATTGATGAAGGCTTCGTGCCTCATTTGTAAATATTGTTGAGTATTCATATAATTCATAGTCCGAGTTACTTTTCCCCAGCCTGAATAATAATTTATATCAACTGTTGTTTTACCAGCTTTCCCTTTTTTGGTTGTTATAAGAATTACCCCGTTCGCGCCCCTGCTTCCATATATCGCAGTAGCATCCGCATCTTTTAATATTTCAATGCTTTCAATATTATTTGGGTTTATACTGTTAAAGGGGCTATTAGCGTTTATACCATCCCGTTGGGTAAGCCTCTCAGCATCATTCAAAAAAGGAACGTCATCAATAATGTATAACGGGCTATTTCCATTTTGAATTGAATTTTGTCCACGAATGCGTATAGTGAAATTTGAGCCTGGCAGGCCATTTGCCTGAGTAACAAATAATCCAGGTACCCTTCCTTCTAATGCCGCTAATGGATTAGATACCGGCTGATTGCTTATTTCTTCAGATGTAACTTTTGAGACAGAACCTGTATTTAATCGTTTGGATGTTGTATAATATCCTTTAATAATTGTTTCATCTAAAATTGTAACTGAAGTGTGTAATATAATCACCACATAAGTCCTCCCTTGTATTGGTACTCCTATTGATTGATAACCGATATTGGTAACATGTAAAACATCATTTACTTTTAAATTACTAAATCCAAATTCTCCTTTAGAGTCTGTAGCCATTGCCATTGCAGTACCTTCTACTGCCACTGTAGCACCTACTACCGGTTCATTTTGCTCATTAACTACTTTCCCCGTTATATCTACTCCGATCGCAGATGATAAGGAATTAGTGTTTTGAGGTTTGTCTTTTACAATAATATGTTTGCTGTCTATGATGAAAGTAAGCGGCTGATTGTTGAAGCAAATATCAAGCGCCTGATCAATGGAGGCATCCTTAATATTAATATTGACAGGATTTGACTTATTGATTTGCTCTCTTGTATAAACAAAAGTATATCCTGTTTGCTTCCTGATTTCTTTGAAAGTCTTTTCGAGCGAAACTTGTTTTAATGAGAGGGTAATCGTCTGGGAATAGCATTGGGGTGCTGAAAGAAAGCAAGTGATTACAGTTAGCAGAATAATGGTCTTCATTGGGACAAAGGTTTTTATAAAATTTCCGATGATCCGAATAGACGAATAAAAAACTTTAAATTCCATAGCTTTGTGAAGTTTGGGTTAATTAATAAAGCAGTCTTTGCCGATTGTGTTTTTAGGGTTAACCCGGACATTCCCCGGGTTCTGCTCTAACAGAATCCGGTTTTTGTTGGGTTAATCTATCTGCGTCTAACCATCAGGGTAATACATAAATAATTTTGTTTTCGGTTTTAAAGTGAATTTGTCCGGTTTCTTCAAGGATATGCAGTAATCTTAAAACGGGTTCTTTTCGGGAAATTGTTGCGTTGAAATGTTGGGTATTTGTAGTCTCGTATTTTATATCTACATCGTACCATCTTGCTACTTGCCTCATTATGGATTGAATATCCGCATCGTGAAAAATGAATTGGCCATTTTTCCATGCAGTCACCTGGTCTGTATCTACAGAATTAACTAATATAATTTTTGATGAACTTATTCTTCCTTGCTGGCCGGGTGTCAGGCTTTGCTCATTATTGTCTTTTGTAATTTCTACACTTCCTTCCAGTAGTGTAACGTCTTTAGACTTTTCATTTTCGTAAGCCATAATATTAAAATGTGTTCCTAAAACTTTTACTTCGCTGCCATCTGCAAGTTTTACTTTAAACGGTTTGGTTTTATCTTTTGCTATTTCAAAATAGCCCTCCCCTTTTAGCTCAACAATTCTTTCGGAGGTTGCAAATGCAGTTGGATATTTAAGCGATGATGCAGCATTTACCCATACCTGGCTTCCATCTGGTAATTGAACTTTATATTGTCCCCCCTTAGGAGTGGTAAGAATATTGTAGCTGGCTGCACTATTACTAATGCCACTATCCTTATAAAGGATTTCTCCGTCTTTTGATTTATTAATGATAGTTCCATTATCACCCTTTATTAATCCGTTAGGTGAGTTAACCAAATCAATAACACTTCCATTGCTCAATGTCAGAGTAGCTTTATTCCCGCCTGGCTGAATTCCAGTTTGATCATTTTTTGCAATTGATGTCTGTTTACTTTGTTTAGTATTTATTATTTTATAAATCCCAAAAGCGGCAATTAATAAAATTATAGATGCAGCAATACTATAAAACCATTTTTTTGTTTTTAAATTGTAGTGATGCTGAGTAAATTCAATTTTTTTCTTTGTTAATTCTAAGTTTTTTTCTGTGGTAACTTTATCCATCCATTCGAGGTTTGCTTCTATATTCTTTTCATCTGTCAGTTCTTCAAACAAAAGCATATTATCATCACTGGCCTCCACCCATTTATCGAGTTCGTCATGTTCAGGCTCTGTAATTGTTCCGCGAATATATCCTGCAATTAAATAAGCAATTCTATAAGCTCCATCGTTCATATCTTTAAATGCCTGCTCTTTCATACTACAAGATAAAATTTTTGAATTGAAAACTATTCAACGATTACTTTAATAAGTAAATCCAATTATGGCAAAAAGGACTACACGTAGCAAAAGAAATTTAAAAATAAAAGTAGAAAGAAAATAGATGTTAAAGGAATAATTTTTTTTCTAAGCATTGCAAGCCCTCTTGCTTTTTGTGTTTTGACAGTACTGGCGGATACCTTCAATTCTTTGGCAATTTCCTTCACCGATTTACCTTCAATGTATAACATTTTAAAAACCTTGCGACATTCTGTAGGTAAATTTTTTAGTGCTTTATACAAGTCGCTATAAAGTTCTGCACGGATAATATCTGCTTCGCAATTATCTTTTGTGTCACCAATGGTAAGGTATTCTATTTCTTTTTGTGTTCTGTTTCTCCTATCATTTTGTTGCAGAAATTTAAGGCAATCATTTCTCACTATTTGATAAAGATAAGCACGGATATTTTTAGCGTTATCGAATTGATTGTGTCTCTTCCAAATCTTAATAAATGCGGCTGAAGCAATGTCTTCTGCTTCACATTTGTTATTTACCATACGGTTTGCAAAAAAACAAAGGGAAGGAAATAATTCTCGAAAAAAAAAGTCAAAACCTTTTTCTTCTCCTCGCTGAAATGCAAGAGTATACTCATTCTGATTATATGTAGATTCGATTCGCACGGCTGCATTAGATATTTTTAATGCGGAGCCATTGCAAGTAGTTCAATGAAACTTTTTCTCCAGGAAAAGAAAAAGGACGTGGAACTCCACTTACCGTCTTGAGGCCCTCGGAGAGCCCGGCCACGAATAAGGGAGCCCACGCCTTAGCGTGAGCTCTTGCTTATCATCTCGCGGCCTTTGAAATTTCCGAGGTTTCAAGACGAGACTCCAAGCGAAAGCTTCAATTCATTATGAAGATTCGCAAAAATAATTTTTGAACAACAGAATCAAACACATTGATCCTATTATAATGCAAAGATACAAAATTGCATATATCTATATAGGCACAAATAAAATATTCTTTGATTTCCTTGCACAAGATGGGGAGGAAAAATCTAAAACATAAAATTGATTGGTTTATTGTTAATCGTGTAAGAGAGATGCGTTTGGCTAAGGGTCTGTCTCAAGATGATGTAGCAATACATTTAAATTTCTCAAAAGGTTATATTGGTCATATTGAAAGCCCTAATTTTATAGCAAAATACAATACTTCCCACATCAATGAACTTGCGAAACTTTTCAACTGTTCTCCAAAAGATTTTTTTCCTGATCTGCCTTTTTAATTTCAATTGTTCAATTGATTTCACATGGAGAAGTTTATATGGTTCTAAAAATAAAATCTTCATTATTTGTCCATTTACTACTGAGACATGTTTGTAATTTCCAAAAATTATTTTCTCATTTCAAATGATTGATGTTTTATAAGTCCAGATTTTAGGAACTTGCTATATTAGTAATTAATTCTTGTCAGATCTTTTGTAATAAGCTCTTCTTGATTTTCTTTACCTTCATGAAGTATAAATGCATGATAGAATTTATATAAAAAGTTATCTCTCTCCTGTCGTGATAAAGCCATGACCTTTTTTTTAAACTTTTCACTTTCATTCCTAAATTTTAATACCAAAAGAGTCATTTCGGATTTGGCAAAGAAATCAAAACGATTAAATTCCGGATTCATCTTAATTTTTAAATTTTTTAAAAAATTAGCTTTTTAAAATTAATACTTCCCTTTTAATACTACAAACATCTCACAGTAAAAGTACAAATAACTGGGATTCTGAATTTGACAATATAATTCCAAAGAGACAAACAAATGCTCATGCAGTCAATGTATATTATTCTATGAATATTTTTATTTTCCTTCAACAATTTCGTTTTATAAAAAGATACTGATTGCAAATCTTTTTATTCTCCTTGCAAATCTTTTTTATCACTTTGGGTATTTTTTTTGAGACATTATTTCGGTTTTGAAGGATTGAAGAAATCAGCGAATAAGATGGCTTATGGAGAGATTTGTTTAACCGACGATAAAGCGGATGCGCATTGATTTTATTTTCTAATTTGAAATGCACCGGCCAAGAATATTAGCTAAATGGTTTCAATTTATTCAGTAAATTTGTCTGTAATACCACTTCCTTAGCAGGGTAAGTAGTGAAATAAAATGTTGTTAGAAAAAAATACTTTTGTAACCTTATTCAAATAGTAATATGGAATTAATAATAGAATTTGACAATATAAAGGATACTTCCAAGAAAAAATTTCTCCTGGAGACACTAAAGTTCCTCGGCATTCAATTTAAAACATCAGAAAAGCGCCAAACTCTGGAACAGTATAACAAAGAACTTGAAGAGAACGACGCTGAAATAGAAAATGGAAAGTATATCACAATGGAAGATTTGCTAAAAGAAATAGAGCAATGGTAGTTGTATGGAATTTGAATGCTAAGCAAGAATTAAAGAAGGTTTATGAATACATTTTAAAGGACTCCTATCAAAGCGCCATAAAAGTTCGACAGGAAATTATTGATGCTGTTTTGAGCCTGCCTGAACACCCGGATAAATATCATCCTGATAAGTACAAGACAAATAATGACGGAACATTTAGGGCATTTGAAATATACCGTTACAGAATTTCATATAGAGTTAAAAAAGATCAGATTCGCATCATTCGGCTTAGGCATACCAGCAGATCGCCTTTGCCCTATTGAAGTGAAAAATCATTGAGAAAAGAAGGAAAATTAATAAAAGTGGAAAAAGGAAAATTTGAAAGATACAAAGGAAACTAAATTAAAAAGCGTACTGGGTAAACAGGCAGAAGTAAATCTGCAATTAACAAAAGACTTTGCAAAAGCAAAGCTTGACTGGTCTCCTGACAGTGACTGCCCATTACTTCTGTCATCTTCAATCTAACCACATAACCCAAAAAGCAGACTATTACGGTTTTTTATAAAACCACTTTTTCAAATCTGAAAAATAAAAAGCACGAAAAAAAGTTAATTCGTAAACCAATCAGAATACTATAGAATACTCAAACATTTCTGCTGATAAAATGCATCAAACCAAAGATAGGGTTTGTCAAAATCATTTTGCAGGTGAAGCAGACACACTTATCCTGGCCAAATACCAAAAAGCAAAAAATGAAATAAGCCTCTGAATATTTCATTACGCCGTGATAAATTAATGTTTTGTCACCCTACGATTTATGAGCTTGCTTTATCAGTATTTAATTCTTGTCAAAGCTTTTGTAATAAGCTCTTCTTGATTTTCTTTACCTTCATGAAGTATAAATGCATGAGAGAATTTATATAAAAAGTTGTCTCTCTCCTGTTGTGGTAAAGCCATGATCGTTTTTTTAAACTTTTCATTTTCGTTCCTAAATTTTAATACAGAAGAGTCATTTCAGATTTGGTAAAGAAATCAAAACGATTAAATTCCGGATTCATCTTAAACTTTTAATTTTTTTAGTTTTCTAAAATTAATATACCCTCTTAACACAACAAACATCTCACAGTAAAAGTACAAATAACGGGAATTCTGATTTTGAAAATATAATTTCAAAGAGACAAACAAATGCCCATGCAGTCAATGTAAATTATTCTATGAATGCTTTATTTTCCTTCAATAATTTAGCTTTATAAAAAAATCCCGATTGCAAACCTTTTTATCCGCCTTGCAAATCTTTTTTATCCTATCGGGTATTTTTTTTGATATATTATTGTGATTTTGGGGGAATTGGATTTTGTTTATGGAGAATAAGGTCGCCTCTAGCAAGCAAAATACAGGGCACTAATTAATTTTGACGTTATGATTAAAGCTACAAATAAAGACAGAGAAAGAGTGATAGACATTCTTGCAAAATCATTTAATGATAACCAGAGTGTGAATTATATAGTTAAACAGGATCAGAAAAGAAACCAGCGAATAAGAAAACTTATGGCCTACTCATTTGATGTTTGCTACTTATATGGAGAGGTTTACTTAACCCACGATAAAAGTGGATGCGCATTGATTTTATTTCCTGATAAGAAAAAGAATAACCTTAAAAGAAAGCAATGAAGCGGGAGTCGAAAATAAAAGATCTGCAACCAAAGAAATTGATGTATTATTTATGGTTCATCGGCGTAGATTCTGAAAAGCAAAATAAGGGGATTGGCAGTTCCCTAATTAAGGAGGTAATTAAGGAAGCTCATTCCAGACAAAGACCTGTTTACCTCGAAACCTCAACTTTAAAAAACATTCCCTGATACGAGAAATTTGGTTTTAAAATTTATAATGAACTCAATCTTGGTTACACGTTATTTTTTATGAAGAAAGAATAAATAATCAGGTTTAGATATGTTGTTGCCCGGAACTCAAATGTATATTATCACATTTATGTTTGTGAACATGGAATTAGTAATTTTTTTCTATCTGCTTATCTATAAATTAGCAAGGTCCGATGATAAAACAACGATTCTAAACATAGTTTTAATTTTCTTAGTCCGTCGGCCCTATCACACTAAAGAAAGGAGTAGACCGCTTTGCTAATATTTATCAGGAATGGAATCTGGCTCAAAACGAATAAAAAATGTGTCCTAACGGTAGCTCCAAAGGAAGAGGGGGAGGGAGAAACGGTAGTGATATCAATCCTACCAACAAATTTAAAAATATCCCCAAAGCATGATAATAAAAAAGTACGGGCATGGCTATACGAAATAAAATACAGGATGATGCAAATGAGCTATTTCACGAATACAACAGGGTCGAACTAATAAAGAAATACATTCACGACAATATTAAAAGTGATTTG
>Ga0207933_1001121_pt1 | contig 21716 bp, 18 predicted proteins | sample NGESurdeep092012_4_FD_184488 | JGI IMG/M metagenome (GOLD analysis project Ga0207933, IMG submission 184488) | Arctic peat soil microbial communities from Barrow, Alaska - NGEE Surface sample F53-3 deep-092012 (SPAdes) | ecosystem: Environmental > Terrestrial > Soil > Wetlands > Peat ...
GAGTGCGTTGGCCGTGCTGGCGGTGCTCGTAGAGCCACTTGGCGAGATTGTCGGTCTCGATGCCCATGTCGTCACCGAGAACTTCGGCCGCCGCCGCCGAGGGTGCGAGTCCGGTGACCGAACCAGCGCCGTGCTCCGCTTCCCACGCCGCACGCAATCCCGCCATCGCGGTGGACTTGCCCGTGCCCGCCGGCCCGACGAGAAGATCAAGGGCATAACCCGAGGTGGTGATCTTCTCGACGGCGAGAGCCTGATCGGCGGAGAGCGTGAAAGTCTTGCCCGGTAGAGGCTGCTCGGTGACGTTGGCGACGGTGACGTGTGGCACGACGGCGGCGTCAGTGCGCTGCCCCGCGTCGAGCAGCCGCGCCTCGGCGTCGAGCAGTGTCGTAGTGGTGTAGATCCAGTGACCAGTGGTCCGGAACTTCGAGGTGCCGTCACTTCGAAGCAGAAAGCGTGGTGTGTGGTGCAGGTCGGGGGTGGTGATCAGGAGTGCCTGGGAAACGGCGAGATCGGTGGTCCGGGTAGCGGTGAGAATTCGCTCGGCCGGTTTGGTGAAGCGAACGCCCTGCATCTGGCGAAAGACTTCCGCCTGGACGTTGGCGCGAGAGAACGTCGGCCGCTTGGCACTCACGACCTCCAACGCTGTGGTGGCGATATCGAGCAGGATCTCGTCCTCGAACTCAGTGCTGGTGAAGGTGGGTACGTCACGGTCACCGAGTTCGTGCACCCAAGCCGTGGGCTCGTTGTCGAGGTAGGGCGTCGCTCGGGCGGTCCACTCGTTCGTCAGATCTCCGAGCCCGACGCCCTTCTTCGCTCGACGAGTGGAGAGAGTTGCCGTCTGGCGTAGTTTGAGCACTTCGACGTCGGTGGGGGCGCGACGGTGATCCTCCTCGAACTGTGTGATGAGTCGATCCTTGGCGTCCAGAATGGCGGTCGTACGAGTTGAGAACTCTTCCATCAGGCGCTGCGACACGCCAGCGACTTCCCACTTCGGAGCGGGGCTGGAACGTCGAGCGTGCGGCTCCCAGCCCCAGCCGAGTTCGGCGGTCAACAAATCCGAAAGGACGCCCTGGTGCATCTCGGAGAGCATCACCGTCGAGGCAAATAGGCCACGACTATCGAGGGTGCGCCAGACACCGTCATCCCTGGTTTGAACTCGGTTGAGGACGACAACGTGGTCGTGGAGTTGGGGATCGCCGTCACGAGAATCGAAGTGGGTAAAACTGGCCGCGACGACTCCCACGATGTCCTCTTCGACGCAGCCATTCTTACCCGAACGGGAGTGAAAGACCTCGCTCTCGGCGTAGGCGAGGACCTCGGCAATGGCGGCCTGGTGGCACCGATAGATCACCTCGCGGGTCTCGCGGTCGGCCAACGCCCACGCCACAGACACGCTCTTGGAGGGACTGAACGTGAGGTCGAAACCACCGACGCCCTTCGTTCTGGGAGCGTTGCCGAGCACCTCGCCGGTGATGGGATCAGCGCAGTCTTGAAGCATCCGTTGGAGGTTCTCCGCCGTGACCGACTGTCCGACTTCTACGCCTTCGCCGTTGTTGAGACCAACCAGGCCGGCTCCGAGGAAGGCTCCAGGCGGGGTACCGGTTTCGCTGTAATAGCGAACTAGATCGGACTTGTTCGCCCCCTCTGGACCGTCGCCAATGGCGATGGATTTGAGTAGATATTTGAAGCCCGCGCCAATGCTGAGGCGCCGAATAGTCATCATGTCGAAGAGTCCTCCTATTGGAGGCGACTCTGGGACTACTGCAGTGAGTCTACCAGCGTATTGCGGGCTCGATGCCAGACGTGTGCGACTTCCTCACCGCTGGCACACCTCTCACCGCTGGCACACCTCTCACCGCTGGCACACCTCGCACCGCTGGCACACCTCGCACCGCTGGCACACCTCGCACCGCTGGCACACCTCGCACCGCTGGCACCCAACGAAGGCAATCTCAACATACCTACTTGGATCGGTCCGATCTGACCTTGAGCTTCACAGCGGCGGTGGGAAGCTAACCGGGTACGTGGGTTTCTGCGGACAGAACTTCAAAGGCCATAATGAACAGCGAGCAAGAGGCATAGGCTCAACGGATGGTTGACGAGATCGTGGGAGACCCTTTCGGAAGCATTTGGCGATGGGTGTTGAATCTAGAAATCCGCCCTCATTGGCTTCGTGCAATTTTGGGTTCTTTGGTGCTTCCGGTGATCGCTGCAATTGTCTATCCGGTATTCATATTCGATCCGACCGCAAGTCTTCGTGAACGAATCTGGGCTGGCGTTGCCGCTGCCGGCATTGCGTTTGGAGGGTTCCTTATTCTCAGATCCCTTCTCGTTTTAGCGGTTGCCCCATACGAGCAACGCAAAGCTTTGCGTGACGTGATCGAGTCGAGGGAAACGAAGATCTCAGAGAAAGACACGGAGATTGCACGGCTTCGCTCCGACATTGCACAGCGGACGCTTGATAAGGACCACGAAGCCGGAATACGCGAGGCCCTCGCCTTCGTGGAAGAAGAAGTCCGAAAAGACCACATAGTTGGATTCGAACCTTCAGCCATGCGGGATTCGTTGATCGGTCATTTACCATCAGTGATCGCGCTCGTAGATGAATGGGATATGGTGGCTCTTGCAAATGACGCACTGCGCGAGCGACTCAGAGTGCATAGTGAGCACGAGATCGCCACATTCGATTATCACGTGTATTCGCATGAGACCCTAAGAGACATATTTTCGTTTGCGGTGCAAAGAGCCGGGACTTCAGAATCTGAGGTACCGTTCCTTATCCCTTGGGAACCTCAGAATGACCAGGCGCCTGACGAGGTGAGAATCAATAGGAGTGCCAATCAATCGACGTTCGCGGCCCGTGCGACGGATGAAATCACAAGAGAGACCGCCATGGCGCGGATTCAACAGTTTCTCGGAGACGTAATGATGTGGCCCGAAGTAAACGTGCACGGGGACATAAAGCGAGTCGCTGAGTTTCAGAATTGCAAATCTCGCCTACTGATTGAATTGCAGAGGCGTCGCGACCAGCACGGCTACGTCTTCGCCACCGGCTGTTCCAGGTGTCCGCAGTAACGGGTTATTGGTCTTCTGGGTGGCCGCCGTCAGGATCAGTTTTGGCGTTCAGCACAAGCTTCAACGCTTCCTTAGGGGTCCATGTCAACCTTGACTGGCTCGTCGCAGTTTTCAAAGGCGTTACGTGGCATAGACGCTTTTACTAGGGTTTTCCGGGGATATTACGGCGATTGGGCGCTTGTGAATTCGACGGGTTAATGTTCCTGAGTTAACCCGAGAGTAGGGGTGTACTGATAATGACCCTTTGCATGGCGGCAATTTGTCGCGACGGAAATGTTGGACCCGTGGCGGTTGTCGCCGCAGACCGGATGGTGACACTCGGAGGCTTCATTGAGTTCGAACACACCGTCTCAAAAATGCAACCATCGTCACCGTTTTCCGTGGCGATGGTTGCAGGGGACACTTTGCTAGGTGCACGCCTAGCGCACGCCGTGGCGCAAGAATTCTTTGGTGCTTCGCCTAACACTGCGGAGGTTGCCGCTCGACTGGCGCAAAGATATGTTGAGATGCGCCGTGGCGAACTCGAACATCAAATACTCAGTCTCAGAGGCTTGGATCTCCAGAAGTACTACGGGGGGCATCAAAGCCTGAACGGCAACATCACGGCAATGCTCGACAACCAAATGGCTCAATACAATCTTGGGATTGAACTACTAGTCGCCGGAGTTGACGCAGGCGGCGCGCATATTTACTCGATCGATAACCCCGGTCAGCCCGAACGTGAACATGATGTTATTGGATACGCCGCAATCGGAAGCGGCGGCATTCACGCCCTACAAGCCATGATTGGTTTTCGACACTCGCCAACGACGCCGCTAAAGGAAACGGTGTTCCAGGTGTATGCCGCGAAACGGCGTGCCGAAGTGGCTCCTGGAGTCGGCATCGACACAGATATTGCCATCATTTCTGCCAATGGTTCCGTGGTGCTAGATGAGCCGACCTTAAGTAAATTGAAAGACATGTACACTCACTACGGAGAGACTACGGAATCCGCGCTAAGAACTGAATTAGACAACCTCGACCTTGACGAACAATCGCCAGAACAGGAGGTCATAAGTGGAACCAATGAATGAGTTTTCCGGTGCCGCGTATTCTGACCCCACTGAAGTTGTGGAACTGGCACTAATTGAGGCCCGGTACTTGCTTCTTGAGGCAAACATGAACCTTGCGGTGTTGCCGCACCATGTGAGTCCGCCTGTGGGAGCGTTAAGAGACATGTCCCCTTTCGGGCGCTAGGTCCGTTTCACTCAACTCGTTAATGGCTTATAACTAAGCCGCACGCCAGGTACTTGGCCGGCCAGAGGGAACAACCACTTTGGTTGCGGCCGCAATCTTGATCAGATGTCGTGAGGGACTACGGGACCACCATCACTGCTGTTCACTAGCTGCCTCGGCTTCTTCGATCGCTTCGGTGGCGATCGGCTCGAGATCGGCGGGGGACGGCAGCACTTCCTGAAATTCCTGGGGTAGCTCGCTGTAGGTGTACTGCGCCACGGCCAGCGGGGTGGTGAGGTTTCGCAATGAGTAGTCGACCACGACGTTGGACTTTGACGCGCACAGGAGTATCCCAATGGTTGGAGCGTCCAGGCCGTCAGCATGACGAAGTTGGTCGTCGACGACGTTGCAGTAGAAGTTCAACTTTCCTGCATACTCGGGCTTGAACTCGTCGATCTTTAATTCGAAGACGACGAATCGGCGCAGGTAGTGGTGGTAGAAGAGCAGATCGAGAAAGAATTCCTGCTCTTCGCCGTGGTCGCCCGTAAGTACCAGTCGATGTTGACGCCCGGCGTAGTAGAAGCCAACACCGAGTTCCTGGAGCGTCTTGGCGAGGTTTGCGACGAGCCCGGTCTCGACGTCGCGTTCGGCGGCGTCGGACGCCAGTGTCAGGAACTCAAAGTTGTAGGGGTCTTTCACCATCTGCTGCATCAGATCTGACTCTGCTGGTGGCAAGACGAGAGAGAAGTTTGAAGGGGCAGCACCGGCCCGGAGATGAAGTCTGCTCTTGATCTGGTTCAGTAAGACAGCTCGGCTCCAGCCCTCCTTGACTGCACCGGTCGCGTAGAACTTTCTGACGACAGCGTCTTCGCTCAAGTCCAGAAGGACCATTACATGACCCCACGGCAATTGCGCAGCAGGTTGCTGCGCAATTGGCCCGGGGAAGTCTGACGCGAATTGCTGCATGTACTGCAGGTTCCTTGGCGAGAGGCCCCTCATGTGGGGAAACTGTCGTCGCAAATCGGCCGACAGGCGCATAATCACCTTCGTACCCCAGCCCTCGGCTGCCTGACGCTCCAGAATGATGTGACCAAGGGACCAATAGAGATTGATGAGCTCGACGTTGACTTTTCGGACGGCTCGGATGTTCGCTGACCGGACCTCGGCGGCCAGCCGCTTGAGGGTCTCGTCGTAACTGGCCGGTAGATCATCCCGATGTGTTGGTGTGTTGTCAATGGTCATCACAACTCCTGGGGTCGTGTTCTGCTGGGACAGTGCTGCGGGGCTACGGTACCGCACTCGCCCGTCTGCCCCGCACTTCCAGTGGGTGACGACATCACTCTCGCTGCCTGATTTCTACTAAGTGGTGGGTGCCATTTGTATTTGATCCCCTGCATAGCGACGCGCGAGATGGGGGGCACGGGCCATCGTCCTGCGGTGCGTAGTCGCCTACGCGATTCCGACTCGGTGTGCGCTTACCGTGACGGTCAGAGTTGCTCACCCAGGAGGTCCAGTTCCCGTATCCGGTCCACCGTCAAGTGCAGAGTTGCCAGCGGTTGGTACATCTTCATACGCTGTGCCCAGTGGCTCGCGTCGAGGTCCATGAACTGGAGGACGGTCGTGACCCAAAGGTGGACGGCCCGAGCGACGTGATTAACAGCGCCGGCGTTGAGCGCCCCCTCTAAAAAGAAGCCGAACGGGTCTCCGGCGTGCACAGTTACGTTACGCCGGGTCCAATCCGTGGACGGTGAACCGTCGTCAAGAGTTGAGAATCCGGGCGGGTCCCAGATGGCGCGGATTGCCGACGCGTAGGCCGCTTCATCCAAGCCATTCTGAAGAGCGCGATCTCCAATTGTGTAGTTGTCCATGTTGGCCTTTCTATAGATTCCGGATACATCATTTGTGAAACTTGAGGATTCTCATTCGGGTTCGAGGACATCAGTGGGAATGAAGCCTTCTTCCCTGTCGAATGACCGTCCTTCAATGATGGCGGCAATTTCTTTCCCCCAACGCCGTTTGAAACTACCCGCTCCCTTGTAGCGAGCGATCGTCGACAATGCGGTCCATGGCACACCATTTTCGCGAAGGATGACCGCACTTTGGATCATCTCTCGTCGACTGAGTTCTTGGACTTCGTTCCAAAGTGCGAAGCGAGCCAGACGTCGAAGTCCTGGTCCGTCCACATTGCATTCGCGACACCGGTCGTCGATGAACTTGCGAACTGACTCGTTCAACTCAGAGGTGAGGATCTCCGAAAAGTTATCGCCGGCATTGGCCTGGGCCGGATCTCTCGAGTCGTAGTCGTCGGGTTGCAGAGCTGGCTCGACGGGATCCCACCACTTCTTAAATGGTTCGCGGGGCCATGTTGATCCGAGAGGTTTGGGCATACCAGCAAGTATAGAGTCGATATGGCTGTTAAGCAAGAAAGTCATTAAATGGGGAAAATATTACGGAAAGGTAGATATACTTGTAAGCGATTCCTTACGGTGAGAAATTCACTGATACGTGAAATATTGAGACTCAGAGGTCAACTTGAAACCGAGAAGACAATGATGAATGCGCCGGATAGTTCGAGGAGGTCATCTCCACGGTCAAGGGGACTCGGGCGTCCCTCCGCTCGCGTCGATGGCTCACGAGTTCTGAAGCACACTACGTTGCTCGATCAAATTTCTCCGACCTCTTTATCGCTCTGGGTTTTTGAAGTCGGTGGCATCGTGGAGAGTCACCCGCTCTTGGAACTTCAAACTCCGGGCGACCCACAATTTGAAACGCATCACCTTGCACTCGGCTTCGTCGCGCTCATAACTACCTTGACTGACCATACCCAAGGACTGAGTGAAGGTTTCAAATTCGGTGGGGTGAATGGACTGTCCTCAATGGCAGTTGATCTGCTTTTGTTGCTGGGAATACATAGGGGAAACGCCGCAGCGTCGATGGAGTCTTCGTCACGAGAGACGAATGCACGCGGAGCACTCTCGCGACGTTCGATACGAAGCAGCCAGAGAAAGTGATGGTGAATCAGTGAGCGTTCCACGTCGCGATGATCACTTAGTGCCCATTGTTATCGCGTCGATGTTTGCCGTGTACTTATTCTTGGTAGCTGGGGGATTACTCTGCGCATTTCTTTCCGGTCACGGTCTACCTACTGATCACGCGCCGGCGCTGCTCCCCCTCATCTCACACCTCCGTGATCCTTCGCTGGCCTGGGGCGTCTCCGTCGGCCCTCGAGACCTCTACTGGGCGTCGACCGTTGTCGTATTCATTGTGGCGATTTGCATCGTTCTGTACGCGATGCACCTCTTCAGTTCGAAGCGGCGAAAGAGAGACGACGATCCGACGCACATTGACGGCCTCGCGGATCGTCGCGAAGTTCGAGCGTCGGCCGGAAAAAACCAATTACGGGCGCAAGGTTCAACGATCAGGCCATCAGTGAAGAGGCCGAAGCCACGAGACCTCGGGTTTCTACTTGGTGAGAGTTGCGGAGTGGATTGCTATTCCAGTTATGAATTGAGCATAGGAATTGTGGGTCCCCCAAGATCGGGTAAATCTAGAAATTTTCTTATTCCATGGATACTCGCTGCGCCGGCCGCGGCCGTTACGACCTCGACCAAGACTGACAATTTCGTGGCCACGATGATCGCACGCTCCAAGCGTGGGCCCGTTACCATCGTGGATCCCGAGGGCCTCGCGAGCGGCGTGGCAAGTGCACTGCGCTGGTCACCAAGTCGCGGGTGCGAGGATCCGACGACGGCCATGCACCGTGCGAGAACGCTGTGCGCTGGTGCGACTGAGAATGTCAAAGATGGCGGACTATGGCTGATTGAAACAGAAATGGTCGTTCAGAATCTGCTTCACGGGGCGGCGATCGACGGCCGCCCCACGTCAGACCTTCACGCCTGGAGTTCGTCACCCCCGCACTCTCGCGAAGTCGTGAGAATTTTGGGGGAATCACTGGAGGCAGCTCCACTTTGGTACCGGGATCTCGACGGTGTGGTGATGTCGGAAGAGCGGCACCGCGAGATCCTGTGGTCGTTCGTGCGCTCGATATTCGCACCCCTCGCTGACCCCAAGGTTGTCGCCCAACTCACCCCCGAGCCGGGTAGGGAGTTTGACCCCCTGGAGTTCATTAAGAACAACGGAACGCTCTATCTGTTGGGAAGCGCCAGTGGAAGAGTGGTAATGGAGAACTTCATCTCAGCCCTGATTCAGGACATTGTCGACGTCGCGTACCACGAGGCGTCCGCATCGACTGGTGGACGATTGGATCCGCCGCTTTCACTTTTGCTCGACGAGGCGGCCAACTACCCATTAAAATCGCTGGGCGGTTTGGCGTCTTCTGGCGGGGGCAACGGTATCGCCACGGTCGCGGTGGTGCAGTCGCTCGCCCAACTGCGGGCGCAGTTCGGTTACGAGATGGCGACGGCAATCTGGGACTCCATGAACGTCAAGCTATACCTCCCTGGATCGAGCAGTGTGAGCGACCTCCGCGATGTCTCAAAACTGATCGTCACCGAGACCACGAACGACGGCGCTGGGCGGAGCGTCCCAAAGACCACGCGACAGCGCCCCATTTTGGATCCGGCCACGATCCGCTCCATTCCGATGGGTCACGCCCTGTTGCTGTTGCGTAATGCCAAACCCATCATGTTGACGCTGAAGCCCAGGACCAAACGAAGGGTTGCTCGTGAACTGCGTGCGAATAGGAAGGTCGTTGAGAAGATGCTGCGTGAGGGAACGCGGGCCAATGGGCGGAACCGTGCGTAGGCGCCGGTTCGTACGGCGGTGGTGGCGCAGACTCTTCCTCGCGACCGAGAACCGTGAGCAGACCAATGACGAGTCCACCGCTACGCCACGCGCACAGGTGCGACGGCATCATCATGAAGTGCCGTCTGTGCGGTTCTCACGGCGTCGTGTCAGCACACGCGTGATCGATCCAATTGTCATTGGGTGGGTCGGTCATTCGCGATCCCATGAAGTTATCCTGGTCGACTCTGTGTTTCACCAGGGGCCGCCCCGTCTTGCAAAATCCACCGTCACGCTATTGGGTGCTGGGACGAGAAGAACGGACGGACGGGCCCTCCAGACGGGTGAGGAACTATGAGTGACAACACGACCTCGGGGCAGGGTCGTCCGATTCGACAGTCGAGCGCGCGGCGCGCGGCGACGAAGGAGGTGACGGCCCCTCTTCACTGGCCGACGCTCACACCACTCGATGCCGAGCGCGAGTGGCCGGCGTTGAGAGCCTGGGTCATGGGACTGCGCGAACGTTACGACGAGCTCGACTTCCACTTCATCCCCGCGTGCTGGTATCGACACCCGGCGATCGTGTCAGCGTTACAGGCCCTGAAAGATCATGAAAAAGTGGCCTACGATCCGTCGTCACCTGCCTCCGCGGGGACGGATTGGTTTCGCGCGTACCGCGACATTACAAGTCAACTGCGTTCGTTCAGTGGGTACCTGCGTTGCACGACTACCGAGCACTTTCCGAGTCGACCGGTACCGACCGTTGACGAAGAAGCGTGGAACGAGTTTGTCGGCGAAGACGTGGCAGAGCGCCGCCGTCGAGCAGTCGCCAGCGCGCTGGACCCGTCGGAGGAACGATGACGAATCCCTTGCTCGTCGAAGTGCTGGCCGACACGTCGGCGAGTCTCCCTCCCCTGCCAACGGAAGGGGGCCAGCCGCGAAGTGGCCAATCACGTGACTACTCGGGACTACTCGAATCGCTGACCGAAGGTATTGCGGAACTTACGACCAGCGAGAAGTGGAAGAACTATCTCAACGTCCAGAGCAAGTTTTACCAGTATTCATTCAACAATGCCCTTCTTATCGCCCTCCAAAAGCCGAATGCATCTCGGGTAGCCGGGTATAAAAAGTGGACGGAATTGAAACACCAGGTCCGCAAGGGCGAGAAGGGGATCGTCATTCTTGCCCCCATTGGTCGAACCCGCAAGGTGGAGACCGATGAGACTGCGAAGTCGGATGAGAAGGAAGAGAAGAAGTCGTTCATTGTCGGGTTCACCACCGTCAACGTTTTCGACGTATCACAGACCGACGGACCGCCACTTCCTGAGATTGCAAGCAAATTGGAGGGGCGGGCCCCCGAAGGCGTGTTCGACCGGCTCACGGAGTTCGCCAACAGTATTGGCTTTCGCGTCGAGCGACCCGAGTCATTGGATAGCGGGGCGAATGGTGACACGAGTCACTCAGTGGGTCTCATCCGAGTGGTCAGCGCTAACTCCGAGGCTCAACAGGCCAAGACCCTCGCCCACGAAATCGGTCACGCTCTTCTGCATGATCCAGGTGTTGAGTCGACCAAGGACCTGACGCGCGGACTCAAGGAACTCGAGGCGGAGTCAGTCGCTTACGTGGTCAGCCAGACTCTCGGACTCGACACCAGCGACTACTCCTTTGGCTACGTCGTTGGATGGACCGGTGGCGCCCCCGAAGCAATTGAGGGCATCAAGACATCCGCGGGGCGTATCCAGAAGGCCGCCACGGCGGTACTCAAGACTTTCGAGGTTGACCAGCCGACTGAAGATTCAACTGAGACCGAGAACATCAATGTGGTAGCTGATCGTTCTTTCGACGATGAACGGATGCGGAAATATCGACCGCTGTCTGCGGCTGAGCTCGAGGTTCTCGATACACCCACGCTGACCAACCGTGAATTCGGGATTGGAAGGTAGTGGCGATGGCCCTCGACGACCTGACGCAGTTGCCCGCGGGTTCCGTGACGGCGCCTCGAATTGATTTGAGCACGTGTGCCACGATGACCCTCGGCGAAGCCGCCATGGTGCTTGGTATTCACCGGACCACCGCTTGGAATCTCTACAAGCGCGGAGAGTTCCCCGTACCTGTTCTCAAGATCGGCTCGAACCTTCGAATAGTCAAAGCGCATCTCGAGCTGTTCATTGAGACTGGCGTACCAATAGCGTTCCCGACATCGACAGGATCGGCGTCGATCGCTAGTTGATGTCGCTCCGGTGACTGAAGTCACCCGCAAGGCTCACTCGGGCCATGCGCAACGACCCTGTGAAGCGTCAGTCACTCGTAGGAGCTGCGGCATGGGCCGTATGGAGTTCCCGTCGGCGGATGGCCGCGAGGATGTCAATGCGTCTGCTGCCGGGCGTCATAACCTCCCGCTATCGTCGGCGACATCTTGGTTTCATGAATCGCGATCCGTTCGAGCACATACTGGGTCGACCCGAGTTCGCCGAAAGCGCGCAGGTGGAATTCTCCAAGAAAAATCCCACACAAAATCCCACACACCAGGTCAACTCACATCAACCAGATCAACAGGATTCTTGCAAAAGCCTTGCAATCAAAGGACTGTTTCAACGAGATGAACTGGAACAACATGCCGAATCGCTCTTTGAATCCGTAGGTTGGAGGTTCGAGCCCTCCCCCGCCAGCTCATCGACTCCGGGCGTTGTGCTCTTCATTATTCCTGGTGAGAAGGTGACGAGTCCTCGGGACCCGCATTGCGTCCCCCGGCGAGCACCGCTTGAGCGGCTGCGAGGCGCGCGACGGGGATGCGATAGGGCGAACAGCTCACGTAGTCCACGCCGCAGCGATAGAGCGTCGCGATCGACGTCGGGTCCCCGCCGTGTTCGCCGCATATGCCGATCTTGAGATGGGGGTTGGTGCTGCGACCGCGACGAACGCCGAGGCTCACGAGTTCGCCGACCCCCTCGGCGTCCAGGACGTCAAAGGGGTTGTGTTCCAATAGTCCCTGTTCCAGGTACGGGGCCATCAATTTGCCCTCGACGTCGTCACGACTGAATCCAAAGGTCATCTGCGTCAGGTCGTTGGTGCCGAAGGAAAAGAAGTCAGCGTGCGCGGCAATCTGGTGGGCCAACAACGCCGCGCGCGGCGTCTCGATCATGGTGCCCACCGAAAAGTGCAGGGGGACCGGGTAGTGGCGCGCGACGTACTCACTGGCTTCGATCACCCACGAACGCGCCAGAGCGAGTTCGGGAGCCGAGATGGTCAAGGGGATCATGATCTCAACGCGCGGGTCGCCACCGGCGGCTAGACGCAGTTGGGCGGCCTCGAGCAGCGCGCGTACTTGCATGGCGTAGAGCCCCGGCTTGAGCACGCCTAGGCGAACACCACGAACGCCGAGCATGGGGTTTTGTTCGTGCCAGTAGCGCGCCGCCGCGAGTAGTCGCGTCTCGTCGTCGTCGAGTCCGAGCGTTGCCTCCTTCACCACGAGGGCGTCGAGGTCCGGCAGGAATTCGTGCAGGGGAGGATCGAGTAGGCGCACCGTGACCGGTAGTGCGTCCATGGCTTCGAGGATCGCGACGAAGTCGGCTCGTTGCACTTCGAGTAGTCGCGCGAGGGCGTCGTGATACTCCTCGTCAGTGTTGGCCAAGATCATCGCGCGCACGACCGGCAGGCGATCGGGACCGAGGAACATATGTTCGGTGCGACACAGGCCAATGCCTTCGGCGCCGCGTTGGCGCGCGGCCAGTGCGTCGCTGGCAGTGTCGGCGTTCGCGCGTACGCCCAAGTGTCCGGCTCGGATCTCGTCGGCCCAACTCAAGATCACCTCGAGCTCGGCTGGCGCAGTACTCGAGGCGAGTTCGACGCGACCCAGCACCACGTGACCAGCGGAGCCGTCGAGCGATACCCAGTCACCCTCGGTGATGGTGATGTCGCCGAGGCGCGCGCTCCTCGCGTCGACCACCAGCTCACTCACGCCGACGACGGCGGGCTTACCCCAGCCGCGGGCGACCACGGCGGCGTGACTCACCAGGCCGCCGCGAGCGGTGATCACTCCTTCGGCCACCAACATTCCCGCGACGTCGTCGGGCGAGGTCTCGGCGCGGATGAGGACGATGCTCTCACCGCGCTGGGTTGCGGCGACCGCCGAGGGCGCGTCGAAGTAGGCGCGACCCACAGCCGCACCGGGTGAGGCGGCGAGACCGCGAGCCACGACTTCGACCTCGGTGGAAGGATCGAAGGTGGGGTGAAGGACTTGGTCCAGGTGATCGCCGGTGATGCGCGACACCGCCTCGGCGCGCGTCAAGAGGATCGCGGGGTCGTCCACCATGTCGACCGCCATGCGCAACGCCGCGGCTCCGGTGCGCATACCGGGACGCGTCTGGAGCATCCAGAGTCGATTTTGTTCGACGGTGAACTCGATGTCGCACATATCGCGATAGTGCGACTCGAGGCGCGCGAACACGTCGCTTAATTCCTTGGCGACGATGGGAAACAGGTCGTCGAGGTCGACCAGGGGTCGGGTGATGCTGGTGCCCGCGACGACGTCTTCGCCCTGGGCGTTGACCATGAAGTCACCGAAGGCGAGGGCTTCACCGGTGGAGGGATTGCGGGTGAAGGCGACGCCGGTTCCCGACGTCTCGTCGCGATTTCCAAAGACCATGGCTTGGACGTTGGCCGCGGTGCCGAGTTCGTGGTCGATGCCCTCGCGGTCGCGAAAGGCGTGGGCGCGCGCGCCGTTCCACGACGTGAAGATCGCCTCGATGGCTTCGTGCAGTTGTTGGCGCGGGTCCTGGGGGAATGCCCGACCGCAGTGGGTCTGCACGACGGAGCGATACTGTGCGGCGAGAGCGAGGTTGGCCTCGGCGCTCAACGCTCCCTCAGTCGCGACGCCTTCGTCGGCCATGGCGCGACGCAGGTGTTCGTTGAAGTGCGCGTGGTCGATGCCCAACACGATGCGTCCGTACATGGCGATGAAGCGCGCGTAGGAGTCATAGGCGAAGCGCGCGTCGCCCGATCGTGCGACGAGTGCCTCGACCGACGCGTCGTTGAGCCCCAGGTTCAGGACCGTGTCCATCATCCCGGGCATCGAGAACTGGGCGCCGGATCGCACCGAGACGAGAAGGGGATCGCTGTCGTCGCCGAAGTGCCGACCCATGCGCGACTCGAGTCGCGAGACGGCCTGGTTGATTTCGTGGCCGAGCGACAGTGGCCAACCGTGGCGCAGGTACGCGCGACACGCCGTGGTCGAGATGGTGAACCCCGGGGGCACCGGCAGGCCCAGCACGGAGGTCATCTCGGCCAAATTCGCCCCCTTGCCACCCAGCAGGAACTTGAGCGACATGGGCGCGGCGTCGTGAGGATGGTCGAAGTCGTAGACGAAACGACGTGCGGCTTCGTTGGACGCGGACGGGACCGGTGAGTTCGTGAGCGACATGCTTCCTCCGGTTTCGGGTGACGACGTTCTGCGACACTGTAGTGGGCCTGGGCCGCGAGAGGAGACATTGGTTGGAATGGACAACCAATTGATTTCCTTAGAATTCCCACCGATTATGCCCATACAAGTAAGCGCTTCCACCCAGATATGACCAATTCAACCAATCGTCAACCGCTGAGGCTGACGGCCGTCGAGCGCCTGCGCGGGTGCGCTTCTTTTTCTCTACAGGTAGCGACGAAGGATCTCGGCGAGTTCGAGCGGGTGGCTGCCCTGGATGGAGTGACTCGCCTGCGCGACGGCCACGACTTCGTCGTGGGGTCGACGACGGAGAAATTCACTCGCGTCGTCGTCGCTGACCACCGACGAGGCCCCGAGGGCGCGCACTAGCGTGACCGGGATCGCGAGCTGCTCCAGCCACGTCCACAGATCAATGGTGAGATCGGGTGGGCGTCGCGCAACGGCGTGTTGTTGGTGGCGCCACACCCACGTGCCGTCGGGTCGCTCGAGCGCGTTGTGCACAACGCCGCGGCGCAGTGAAGACTCCGATCGACCGGGGTTGAAGGCGATGGTGCGCGCGAGGATGTCATCGAAGCTGTCGAAGGACTCGGGACCGTCGACGAAATCGAGGATGGGCTGCGCGCGATCGGTATGAACGCCAGGAGTGATGTCGAGCAGCACGAGGCGACTCACCAAGCGGGGGTGCTGGTGCGTGAGAGCGATGGCGACGAGTCCGCCGTAGGACATCGCGACGAGCGGGCGCGGTGCCGTGATGAGTTCATCGAGTGCGCGCGCCACGTCGTCGGCGTGTTCGAGCACGGCGCGCGGCCCGTAGAACGAGGCGTCAGAGTGACCGTGGTGGGGCAGGTCGACGGCCACCAGGGGACGATCGAGGGCGAGGGCCAGGGTGTCGAAAGTGTGGGCGTTTTGTCCACTGCCGTGCACGAGCACGAGTTCGGCGGGCCCCTCACCCCACACCAGGGCGCTCACGTGACGCAAACCTTCGACGGCCACGAAGCAACGACGGACGTGTGGTGTGCGCGGCGCCAGATTCCATTCGGCGAGGTTCTCGTCGAAATACCCGAACTCGTCGTAGCCCGTCACGAACGCATCGTAGGAGAAGTTGATGGTGACGACACCAGGTACCATGGCGGCGTGGAATCATTGTCAAAGCGTCGCCTCGTCATCACTACGGGGCGATGTCACCCGGCCCTCGCCAAGGACATCGCGGACCAACTCGGGGTGACGTTGACCGAGGCGAATCTGCGCGAATTCTCCAACGGGGAGATCCATTGTCGCTTTGACGAGTCCATCCGCGGGGCGCACGTTTTCATCATCCAAACGCACTCCTCGCCGGTCAACGACGCGGTGATGGAGCAACTCATCATGATCGACGCCGCCAAGCGCGCGTCGGCCAAAAGCATCACGGCGGTCATCCCGAACTACGGCTACGCCCGCCAGGACCGTAAGTCCACGGGTCGCGAGCCCATCACCGCCAAACTCATCGCCGACATGCTCCAGACCGCGGGCGCCAATCGCGTCTTGTCGGTCGACTTTCACTCCGGCCAGATCCAGGGCTTCTTCGACATCCCGGTGGACCACCTGGTGGCCGCGCCGGTGCTCGAGGACTACCTCAAGACCCACGCGAACACCAACGACATCGTGGTGGTCGCGCCCGACGCCGGTCGCGTCAAGGTGGCCGAGCGCTACGCCCAGCACCTGGGCTGCGACCTCGCCCTGGTGCACAAGACCCGTCCGCGCGGCACCGCCAACATCGCCGAGGCCCGCCACATCGTCGGTGACGTCGCCGATCGACACTGCGTCTTGATCGACGACATGATCGATACCGCCGGCACCATCGTGGCCGCGTGCGACCTCTTAAAGGCCCAGGGGGCCGGTGAGATCTGGGTGATGGCCACCCACGCTTTGTTCTCGCCCCCGGCGGTCGACCGGCTGTTCAACGCGCCAGTGAGTCGAGTCATCGTCACTGACACTTTGCCGCTCGGACCCGAACGTCGCTTCGAGAAGCTCGAGATCCTGTCCGTGGCCAATATCGTGGCCAACGCCATTTCGGCGATTTTCGAGGATTCCTCGGTGTCGGACATCTTTGGCGGCGAGAACCTGCTCTAACGTCAAAAGTGCGTCGCACGAACGGCGGCTAGACTATTCACCCTGTGCGTGACTGCGGTCGCGTGCGCGAAAATTCGCCAGAGGAGTTGCCATGTCAGACAATACGCTGCACGCGTCCACGGACCGCGCCCACGGGAGTCGTAACTCGCGTCGCTTGCGCGCGACCGGATCCATCCCCGCCGTTGTCTACGGCGAGGGTGTCGCTCCCTTGCCGGTCGCCGTTGACGCCAAGTCCTTTCGCACCGCGGTGTCGGGCGACCAGGGCCTCAACACGTTGATCGACCTCGACGCCGACGGAAAGAAGTTCATCGTCATGGCGCGCGAGATCCAGCGCCACCCAGTGCGCGGCACCGTCTCGCATATCGACTTCCAGGTCGTTGACCCGCACAAGCCGGTCGTCGCGGTGGTACCCCTGCACATGATCGGTGACGCCGTCGAAGTGCGCCACGCCGACTGGGAGATCGACCAGCAGCTGTTTAACCTGGAAGTCCTCTCGCGACCGGACCTCATTCCGACCCACATTGACGTCGACATCACTCACTTGACGCCGGGCGACGCGATCCGCGTGGCCGACATCGTGTTGCCCGAGGGCGTCGTGCCCGCCGGTGACTCTTCGATCTCGGTGGTGAACACGCACGCGGGCCGCGCGGCCAAGACGGCCGAAGTGAAGCCGTAGTCTGACGTGGCGCTAAGGCGCTCGGGCGACGGCCGGCGCGGTAGTGCCAGCACACTCGTCATCGTGGGCCTGGCCAATCCCGGCGACGAGTACGCCGGATCACGCCACAACGTGGGTGGGGACGCTGTGCGTCTGTTGGCCCAACGTCGTAACGCACGCCTCGTTCTCGAGCGTCGACAACGCGCGCTCAGTGTCACCCTGTCCACGCCGCGAGGCCCCGTGACCCTCGCCGTACCGACGACCTACATGAACGAGTCCGGTGCCGCACTGCCCCCACTCCTCGCGCGAACGTCGCTGCACGATCTCACGCGCCTCGTCGTGGCCCACGACGACTTGGACTTGGACCCCGGGCGCCTGCAGTTGAAGTTCGGTGGGGGGCTGGCCGGCCACAACGGTCTACGTTCCATTGCTCAGGTCTTGTCGACTCATGACTTCGCTCGCCTGCGCATCGGCATTGGGCGCCCCGAGCACAAGGAGCAAGTCACCGACTACGTGCTGCGACGCCTGACCGGCGCGCGCAAGGTCAGCGTCGAGGTCGACGTTCAGCGCGCCGCCGACGCGCTGGAGGTACTGGTCGATACGGACTTCGAGGCCGCGCAGCGTCAGATCAACGGTACCCGTGACTGATTCGATCGGGCTTCGACGAGTTATCGAACTCGTCGCTCCCACCCTGCGCGCGGCCAACGCCGCCGGCACCTTCATCCCCAGCGGCTACGCGACGCCCCTGGCAGTCGCCGCCTACGCGCTCGAGCACCCCGCACTCCTCGTGGTGACGGCGACGTCGACTGAGGCCGAGCACCTCGCCGAAGCTCTACGGTCCTTGCTCGGCGCGGCAACCGACGTGGCGCTCTATGGCGCGTGGGACACCCACCCGCTGGAACGCGTGAGTCCGGACAATTCAGTGATGGCGGACCGGTCGTTGTTGCGCTCGCGCCTGCACCACGGCGATCGCCCCGACGTCGTCGTGTCCTCCATTCGCGCTCTCGCCCAAATCTTGCCGCCCGACGAGCCCGCCGAGCCACTGCGCGTCACGCGCGGCGACGAACGCGACCGTGACGAATTCATCGCCGCGCTCGTGCGCTACGGATATCGTCGCGAGAGCCTCGTCGAGCACCGCGCCGAATTCGCGGTGCGCGGTGGCATCGTCGACGTGTGGCCGGCGCACGCACTCGAGCCGGTGCGTCTGGATTTCTTCGGCGACGAGATCGAGCGACTCACGCGCTTTGACATCGCGTCACAACGTTCGACGTCTGACGTCGAGGTGGTCGATGTGGGACCGGCGCGCGAATGGTTGCCCACGGCCGCGACCCGCGCGCGAGCCGAGGAGCTGATCCGCAGCGATCCGTGGGGCCGCGACGTCTTTGACCGCCTCGCCCAAGGTCAACTCTTTGACGGCATGGAGGGCTGGATGCCCCTGTTCGCCACCGCGCGCACCACCCTGCTCGACGAGGTGACCGGCCTCACCTGTCTGGTCGTGGAACCCGAGCGGGTGCGTCGGCGCCTGGAGGACTTGCTCGACGAGGAGCGCGAACTCACCAGTGCCGTCGCCCAGACCTGGCGGGCCACCGATGAGGTGGCACTGCTGCACAACACGTTTGACGAGGTGCTGCAGGGTCGTATTGACCTCAGTCTCGAACGGGGTTTCGCCGAGGCCGCGTCGGAATTGACGTTGACGTCGCCGCCAGTGGTGCAGGGAGACCCCGCACGCATCGCCGCACACGTGCGCACGTGGGCTCCCGATCGGCGCGGCGTCGTCCTGACGTCCAACGCGGCCGCGGTGTCGCGCATGGCCGATCAGTTGCGCGCCGAGGGTCTCGATGTGTCGGCGGACCCCGACAAGGTGCTCGACGTGCGACTGAGTGTGCTCGAGAGCACCCTGCCCGCGGGATTTTCACTGGAGTCGCCGGCGGTGGTGGTGTGGAGCGAGAGTGACCTCACGGGTCGGCGCAGCGTGCACCGCGCGGCGCGCACTCGTACGCGCAACGTCGACGGCTTCTTCGACGACTTGGCGATCGGCAGTTACGTCGTGCATCGCCAGCACGGGGTGGCCAAGTTCTCCGGGACGACGACGCGCGCGATCAACGGCACCACGCGCGACTACCTGATCCTTGAGTTCAAGGACGGGCGCAGTTACTGGCCGACGGACCAGATCGACGCCCTCACCCCGTATTCGGGGGGTGACGCGCCGGCGTTGTCGCGCATGGGGGGAGCCGAGTGGCAAAAGACCCGCGCCAAGGCGAGCGCTGCGGCGTACCTCGTCGCCCAGGACCTCGTCAACCTGTATCGCCGACGCTCGGTGGCGGTGGGCCACGCCTTCAGCCCCGACACCGCGTGGCAACTCGAGATGGAAGACCTCTTTCCCTACACCCTCACGCCCGATCAAGGCGAGGCCATCGTGGCGATCAAGGCCGACATGGAACTACCGCGTCCGATGGATCGTCTCGTAGTGGCCGACGTCGGCTTCGGCAAGACCGAGATCGCCGTGCGCGCCGTCTTCAAGGCGATCCAGGACAACAAGCAGGCCGCGATCTTGGTGCCCACGACATTGCTCGCGAGTCAACACTTCGCTACGTTCAGCGAACGATTCGCGGGTTTCCCGGTGAAGGTCGCCATGCTGAGTCGCTTCGTCGACGACGCCGAGAGTGCTCAGACGGTCGCGGGCCTCAAGGATGGCTCGATCGACGTGGTGGTGGGCACGCACCGGATCTTGTCCGAGTCGGTGGGGTTCAAAGACCTGGGTCTGCTCGTCGTGGACGAGGAGCAACGCTTCGGGGTCAATCACAAGGAGGCGATCAAGTCGCGCTCGGTCGGCGTGGACGTCCTGACGCTCTCGGCGAGTCCCATCCCACGTACCTTGGAGATGGCCTTCGCCGGCATTCGCGATCTGTCCATGGTTACCACCCCGCCGGCCGATCGACGCCCGATCCTCACTCACGTGGGGGAGTACGACGAGGCCGCGGTCGTCGAGGCGATTCGGCGAGAACTGTTGCGCGAGGGACAAGTGTTCTTCGTGCACAACCGCGTCGCGGACATCGACGAGGTGGCCCGACGCCTCGGACAGTTGGTGCCCGACGCGCGTATCGCGGTGGCGCACGGTCAGATGGATGAGGGGACCCTCGAGCGCGTCATGGTGGACTTCTGGGAGCGACACTTCGACGTGCTGGTCTGCACGACGATCGTCGAGTCGGGCATCGACCTGCCGTCGGTCAACACGTTGATCGTCGACCGCGCCGAGCGACTCGGCCTCGGCCAGATGCACCAATTACGCGGACGCGTCGGACGAAGTGGTCATCGCGCCTACGCCTACTTGTTTCACGGGGCCAATCAAGTCCTATCCGAAACCGCCTTCGAGCGACTGCGCACCATCGGCGACAACACCGCGCTGGGCAGCGGTTTCAAGATCGCGATGCGCGACCTCGAGATCCGTGGCGCGGGGAACCTGCTCGGCCACGACCAGTCCGGTCCGGTGGCGGCGGTGGGATATGACCTGTACGTGCAACTGGTCGCCGAGGCGGTGGCCGACGCCAAGGGCATCATGGTGCCCGACGTCGTGACGATCACGCTCGACGTCCCCGGGGACGCGCATCTGCCCAAGGGGTACGTCGAAGCCGACGACGCTCGTCTCGAGGCGTATCGTCGTTTGGCGACGGTCGCCAGTGCGGCGGAACTCGAGGACCTGCGCGCCGAGTGGATCGACCGCTACGGCGCGATGCCGCCGGCCGCGCGCGGGCTGCTCGAACTGGCCGACCTGCGCCTGCGCTGTTTGGCGCACGGGGTGACGCACCTGCAGGTCCTGCCCGCCAAGGTGGGACTGCGCTCGCGACCAGTGGTGCGACTGGGACCACTGGACTTGAGCGTGTCGACGCAGATGCGCGTGCGTCGGCGTTACGGGTCGCGCGCCTACAACGAGGAAACCAAGGAGTTCCGTAGCGAATTACCGGGGGCGACGGACTCGGCGGGCCTGGTCGAACTCATGAATGACCTCTTCACCGATACGAACCCCTCGACGTGACTCGCTAGCATCAGAAGAGTGCGTCGCGTCATTCTCCTCATCGTTGTAGCACTCGTCGGCGCCGGTTGGTACGGGTTGGCGGGGTCCACCACCGCGTTGGCCGTCAACGGTCGATCCGTGACATATTCGAACTTCAACGCGGAATTAACCGCTATTTCGACGCACCCGGGGCTCCTCTGTTACCTGAGTTCTCTCGCCGGGGTGGGCATCGAACCCGGAGCGGGACGTGACACCGTGACCGCCGCGGGCGACGCCGCGTGGGCCAATTTCCGCGTTGAGGGCCTCGCGATCGACGAGTACGTGAAGCAGTTCCTCCACTACCAACCCACGGCGGCTGACCTGGCGAGCGCGACGAACTCGCTCGAGGGCGAGCTCACCGCCGCGGCCACGCAGGCGTCACAGACCTGCCCGGGGACGTCGACCGCCGCGCTGGCGGAAATGCCCGCCGA
>Ga0207933_1001123_pt1 | contig 21715 bp, 21 predicted proteins | sample NGESurdeep092012_4_FD_184488 | JGI IMG/M metagenome (GOLD analysis project Ga0207933, IMG submission 184488) | Arctic peat soil microbial communities from Barrow, Alaska - NGEE Surface sample F53-3 deep-092012 (SPAdes) | ecosystem: Environmental > Terrestrial > Soil > Wetlands > Peat ...
ATTTCCCCTGCCGATCCTGGCGGCTAGCTCCTGGCGCCAGCGGCTGGCTGCGAGCGATCCGCTCTTCATCGGGGATAGGTGGTCGGCCATCATTACCGCGTACTCGTCCTTACGCTTTCGCTCGGCCAGTTCTTCTTCGTACTCGTAGCGCAGCAGCGCCTCTTGCGCTCGCGAGGCCGGCGTCCCCCTCCGGTTATTGATCTCCGACGAGTAGCTGGAGACAAGCTTCTGCAGCATGTCGGTCGAGGGAATGCGCGCCCACGGCCCGAAGATCAACTCGTAGTCGCCGCTCTCCGGATAGGCGCCCAGCATCGGCGTCATGCCGTCGACCGCCTTGTAGGAGTACCACTCCTCCTGCGATCCGTAGGCGGAAGCCGGAAACCACTTCTCCAAAATCCATCCATCGGCATGGGGATACTTTCGTATCTCCCGCATCTCCGTCACCACCCGTATCGGCTTGTTGTCGTAGCGGCCAAAGTTGCATCCGGGAAGATCTTCGCGAGGCTCAAAGCGCAGCCCGCCCTTCTCCGCGGTCGTCAACCCTGGAGCCCAATCGCGATAGACTCCCGCTTCCTTTACTAGCCGGTCGGCGCCGATCAGTAGCCGCCACTGCGGCTTGCCGTATGGATTCTTACCGCCATAGCGGGTCAGAAACTGCTGTACTGTCTTGGGAACGATGTGGTTCATCGAACTCCTTAAAAAAAGCGGCAAGCCGTCAGTGAGCGAGCAGGAGTCAGCCTGGTTTGACTGACTCGCTAACTCGCTGTGCCGCCGGCTTGCCGGCTCCCTAGTTAAAGACCGGAACCTTCAGCCCGGTCACCGACGAGATGGCCTGCGGATTGTCCACGGCGTACTGACGGGCATCCACGTAGTAGCATCCCTCGTTGGCGGTCGGATTGCCGGAGGCCGGATCGTAGATCTGGAAGACCCACTGCCCGCTGCGATTCTTGAACCAGAACGGCGCCTTGCCCCATACCACCTTGAGCCAGGAGCCGAAGTCCATGAAGTCGATGCGGGTATTGTCGGCGTGAATGTTGCGGACAATCTCCCGCCCGGCAATGGTGAACTGGCCCACGTCGGAGGTCACTCCGTCGAAGCCGGGCATCTTGCCGTTCGACATCAAGATCTCCTGCTTGGCGAAGCCCATCTCCTCGTAAGCCTGAATCTGCGAAGGATGCGCATGCCAGACCTGCGACTTGAGCGCGTCGGTTCCCAGTGACTGCTCCACGCGGCTGAGTGCCGCCCGCAGCATGGGCAGAGACAATGGCGCTCCGCCGGCAGCAACCCCATTCGCCACCACATAGCTCTGCGTCCGGGCGATGCCCAGATAAGTCCCGGTCGTCGAGGTGTTGTGGAAGTAGGGAATGCCGTAGAGAAACACCGGCGTGGTAGCTGCGACGCCGGCGACCATGATGAAGTCGCCCGCGACCGTGCCGGCGGGAACCGAGTCCACGGTAATGGACTGGACGCCGCCCAGCTTATTGTTCACATTGGTCACATAGCAGGTGCCGCGCAGAGTGTAGTTGCCGTCGCCGGTCATCACCTGCACCTGCTGGCCTTGCGAGATCAACCGCGCGCCCCACGGGCTGTTGGCCAGCACGATGGGGTTGGCGCCGCCGCCGCCGTAAGTGGTGTCTACCTGGCCGATCTTGCCGTCGCCGGACTGCTGCAGGAACTGATCGCGATTCTTCGCCATCTGCACCGCAACGTCGGCCAGCGTCTTGGTGACGGGATTCTCGGAGACCACCTTCGGTCCCCCCTCGCCCACAATGTCCACCAGCCGCGAGTACTCGACCGGGATCACATAAGCCAGAGGAGTCGTGGTGCCCTGTACCCACTGCGAGAAGTTGCCTGCCGGCAAAATGCCGCCGTCCAGGTTGAACATGGCGACGTTGCCGGGAAATGCGGTCTGGAAGCGGATACGGAAGCTCCGCAGCGAGACCGGAGTGATGGAGCCGCGCTCGGAGATACGGCTGTCCAGCTTGGCTTCTTTTTCAATGAGCAGCTTGATGACCTCGTTCAGGGCCTCCAGCTGCAGTTCTTGCGTGGTGCTCGCGGCACCGGGAAGATTCGGCATAATGCATCAATCCTTTTTGGGTCAAAAACCTGGCTCCCGTGAGTTACAGCGAGTTACAGCTGGCCTCGGGGAGAGTTTCACCAAGACGACATCAACTGAAGCACGCGAGGAAGAATCTCCTCCTTCGCGACGTTGTCGAAGGGTCTGCCGGGGTTGGCCTTTTGCCACTCGGAGCGCGCGTGGTCGAATGCCGCGCCGGCTCCGAGAGCCGTGCCTCCCCGTCCGGCTGGGCCGGTCGATCCCTTGGGCTCGGTCTTCTTCGTTGCGTCGATCTGGGCGTCGACTTTGGCGCGCTTTGCCGCTGCAGAAGCCGCCGTCTGCACTCCCGCCTGGCGCAGCTCCTCGCGCGCCACGTCGGGAAGATATTGCTGGATAGCGCGGTCAATCGCTGACAGTCTGCGCTGCCGCGATGCATCGCCCACCGGCAGCCGTTGCAGCTCCTGCATCTGTCCTTGCAGCGCCGGGTTCGCCTGTATCTTACGAACCAGCTTGGCGCCGATGGCTTTGGGGAGAATGTTCTTCAAATAGGGGCTTACCATGGCGCCCTGCTTCTCAACGTTGGTCAGAATCCGCTGGATGCTGTCGTTGATCCGCTTCTGCGCTTCCTGCTGCAGCCCCTGCTCGAAGCCTTTCCTCTCCTCCACCTGAGCGCCATGTCGGCGTTGCTTCAGCTCTATCTCGCCGCGCTCCAACGCTTCCAACCTCCGTCGCAGCGACTCCGGCAAATCCTCTTTCGCCGGGGAAGGAGCGGCGGTTTCTTCCCTGAGGATCTCCAGTGCAGCCTTAACGCTTTCATCTCTGTCCCGCTCCTCTTGCGAGCGGTACATGTTGCTCCTGAGCCGCGCTTCTACCTCCGCGCTTCTATGCTCCAGATCCAATCCCACCACGTTATCGACGAATCCATAGAAGTCCTCGCCGATCACCGGCTGCCCGTCTTGCTCCAGCACCTCGCCGTTGGCGCCGCGCTCGTAGGAAAGCTCTGCGATCCGGGCCAGCGCGGTCAGTGTGCCTTCACGCGTGGTTGAGCCAAGAAAGGTCTCCCGTACGTCCACCCATGTCGACGAGTTGTCATGCGCCGACTTAGCTGATTCGAGATCGGGGAAAAGCTCGCGATACGGCTTCAGTTCCGCAGCCTCTCGCGCGGTCTTATAGAGTTGGCCTTTCAGCTTAGGATCGGCATCGAGGATTTTTGCGAACTCCTCGTTCTCCTTAGCCATCTGGCTCAATGATTCGGGAGTTACCGGAGCTTCCGGTTCCAGTTGAAAGTCGTCGTCGGCTTCAGCTGTCCGCTGTTCCTCGGCGGCGTTCGTAGTCGCTGGCTCGCCTTGATCGGCATCTCCGGGAGCCTGCGCGGCCTCCGGAGTTTCCGCCGGCTCACCGGCTTCTTGGTTCGGCGTCTCGCCTTCTTCTGCTTTTGCTGGTTCTGCAGCCTGCTCCGCCGGAATCGCAGCCAGCTTCTCTTCAAGCAGCGCTTTCGCGTAGTCTTCGCGAATCGGATACTTGGCCGGGTCCACGCCGGATGCCTTGGCGCCGCTTGCGCCCGCCGCGCTGCCTGGAGATTCAGGCGCCTTCGCGGGGCTCGGCGTGGGCTTGCTCGCGCCACTGTTCGAAGCCGCCGGATGAGCCGGTGCCGCCGGTGCAGACGCTGCCGCCGCAGCCGGTGTCGGTGCTGCCGCCGCAGGAGCGGCAGTTATCGTTCCATCTGTAGCCATAAGTGTGTGCTTTCCTCTGTTTAGCTTCTAGCCATTCGTTTCGGGTGGGTCCCAACCTGGCGCGTCTTCTGCACCAGATTGGGACCGCGCGATTATGTCGGTGGTAGACGCTGCTCCGCTTTTGTCTTTCTTTCTGTCATTCCCGAAGGGAATCTGCTTGCCGCATTCGCGCCGCCAGATTCTTTGAAAGGGCACGGCTTCAGCCGTGCAGTGAGTCTTACTTCTTTACCGTGTTGGCTAGCCTGATCAGCGTGTTCGCCGCCTGGACTTGGCGCTGGATATTGCCGCCTGTAGCGGCGGGCGGCAAATGCATCAGGTTGCCCACCGTGTGTGCGACATCGTCGATTGCCGCCGGGGGAATCTCCGGCTTGGGGGCTTCTGCCGGCGCTCCGGCCTGCGCTACCATTGCTTGCCGTTGCGCTTCTTCCATTGCCCGCTGCGTCTCGAGCGCGGTCGCCGCCGTGAGATAGGCGAGCACGTTCTGCCATCCAGCCGGATTCTTCGTTGCCAGATCGGAGTTCTCCTGCGCATATTGCCGGACCACCCGCTTCAGCACAGAGAAGTCGTCGATCTCCTTGTCCGGCAGAATCGATGGCTTCCATTGCCCCGTGGGCTTGCTAGTGGCGGAATCCAGCATCGGAATTGGCTGAGACTTTATCAATTGGTCGAGAACCTGCAGCACTTTGGAACGCATCGCCGCTCCCGGAATCACGATTCCTGGCACTCCGAGCGCCGTTGCCGCCTGCTCCTGATTGCTGGATTCCTCAAAGATCGCCTGCGCCAGCGGATTCTGTGCCGCCGCCTCCATCAGATCCATCCAGCGTTGCCGCAGCTCGGCCGCCGTCATGGGGAATCCCTGATCGATATCCGGATAGGCGTGGGCATTGCCTTGCAAATCGTCGAGTCGCACATAGTTGTTGCGAAACTCCGATCCATTTTCCACGATGACTTGGCGCTGATCCTCCGTCATATTTCGCTGCGCGCAGCGCACTGCGATGCCGTCTGCGGCGGCATGCTCGTCCCGTAGGTTTTCCCAATAGATATTCAGCTTGCCTAGAGCCACGTTCAATTGCTGTTGCTGGCCGCCGAAGGTCTGCACATTCTCATCGCCGGGTCCGCCATGGATTTGCGGCGGCACGCCCGCGAAGATCTGCGCATTCATTGCCAGCTTGTCCAGATAGGCGAAAGCCTCTTCGTGCATCTGAAACTGAAATTGGAAGAGCGCGTCGGCCAGCCGCTGCGATCCCGGCGCCCCGGTCCGCTTCAGCTTGACCAGGTTCAACACGCCCGGCAGCATCGGCTTGCCCTGCATCGCCTTGTTGTCGATCAGATCTGCATTGGCCAGCGTCACTCCTGAAGAGCAGCGGTCCATGAACTCGTGCAGGATGTTGGCCATGTCGTTGTAGCGTTTCTGGAACGGTACAACGATGTCGCCGATTGCCGGCGGATATGGCCCAAACCCCTCATGTGTGCCGGCCCATGTCCATTCATCCACCAGCTTGGCTTCTTGCGCCGCCAGAAACGTGTCGCCTACATTCACCAGCAAGACGCCGTTGGGGTAGTACTCGCGCATTCGCTTTCCGAACTCCTGATCGTCTTCCAGATCGAAGGCCCAAGGCTGGATCCAGCTGCGCGAAAGCGTGGGGCGCTGATCCTCCAGAACGCTTGCATAGGCGCCGGTCTGCGAATACACCTGCTGCCGCGCGATGCGGTCTATGCTTCCATTCGCTGAGAGCGTGCTCGTCGCCGATGCGACAATCTGCTCGTACATGCCGGGATACGCTGCTCGCAGGGCGCCAACATGCACTTCGAGCTCGAGATTCAGAATCGGTGTCTGGTAAAGGCTTTGCGCTGCCGGATCGCAGTCCACTTCCAGTGGAGAGTACACATTTTGCGCCACCATGCCATTGGGAACTTCTTCCTCTCCCAGCTTCTGTGTAGCCGTGCCATACTCCGCCGGAAAGAAAGACTCGCCGCCAAAAGGGGACTGGCAGCTTGAGCAGAGCCGAGGTGCGCTCCAGTTCGCCGCTTCTTCGGTATCGAGCGGGTCCGTCGCGCCGGCGGCCGCCAACGCCGGCGTATCTTGCCCACAGGAAAAACAGTGATAGCGGGCCGGAAGAATCTCCGTCTCCGACTCTTGCAAGACCGGCTCATGCCGGCTGCCCGCGCGGTCCGCATCCACAATGTAGCGGGTATGGCGAAAGGCGGCGCCCGTCGTATAGAGATACAGCAACTGCTGCTTCAACAATGCCTGCTCGCGGTTCTGGCGCTCGATGATGCCGATCAGTGTTTGCGCGGCCTTCGCCGTCGTCACATCCGTCAATTGCTCGGCATTCTCAGGCAGCCAGCGCGACTTGGGGACCTGCGGTGACAGCGATGCAATAAATCCGGTCGCCAGCATCTGATAGAAGTTGCTGCAGTACTGATACAGGTCCTTGTCGTCGGAGTCTTTCGGATGCGGGCCGTTGTCGTTCATCCATCCGACAGCGTCGAAAAACTCAGCCCTTCCCGGACCAAACGCGATGAATTGGTTCCCTTTAAAAAACTCCAGGTTCAGCAGGCAGCGCTCGATCAGCACCATCCGGTCTTGCGACCACTGGTCTTTGTATCGGCGCACCAGCGCGATCAGCCGCTGCTGGTCCTCGAGAGTAAGTCCGGGGCTATTCTCCGGGTCCTCTGCTCTGCCCTCCATGGGGTCTGAGGGTGTGTGCTCGCGCGAGGGCAAAGAAGCCGGGGGAATCACTTCAGGGATCAAATCAATTCCAGGATTGGTCGCCATAAGAAAGTTTCAGAGCCTTTAGCAGAAGCATTCGAGTCCCTGCGACAACACGGTTTCCGCCGGTTCGTATGCGCAGGAATAAGTTGCGGGCGAAACTCGCCGGCGAACTGCCGGCAGTGTGCGGCTAGAGCGGAAATTGTGAATCGGCGCTAGGACGCTCTTCGCCGGCCTAACTCTTCGGCGTGGTCGAGCGCGGCCGTCACCGCGTCCCCCTCCGGAATCCAGGCCACGCGCGGTCCGGGCATTTGATTGCTCTCTGCGCGCCGCAATCGCCGGGTCAGAGCGTCGGCGAGTTTGGCCGGCCGGCGGCGCAACCGTAACATCTCCTCGAGCGTTTCGTTGGAGTCATCTGCAACCTCTTCCTCTCTCATAGCGGAGGCATCCGTTGCCGGCTCCATGGGCTCGCTATAGAGCGTCGCGCCCAGGCCCAGCACTGCCAAGCGGTCCAGCAGGAGCCTGCGCTCTGCTTTGAGCTCTCCGAGTTCTAGGCTCAGGAACGCGGTGATCTCCCGGTGCGCGCTGCGTGAAATCCAAGGCATATTCATCGAGCAAACCTCCCGGCAATCATTTCAGCTCTACGCACCAGTACCTCCAGAGGTATTCGGTCGAGGCAGCCAACTTTTGAGAGTTCGCCATCACCGTGAAGGCGGCCGCGCTGGTGGCCGAAGGAGCGCTCGCCGCGGCGGGCGGTATCGGCACGTAAGGAGCCTGGTTGTTGTTGAGCGCCGCAGCTGCTCCGTTCGCCGCGGCGATGCCGCAATTCCATGTGTCGCCACTGGCGATGGGACTCCCAGGGCTGATGGTGGCGATAACCGCATTCTTGTCGGGAGAGGAACCTGTCGTAACGTCCAGCCACCCGGCGGAATCGCTCGAATGCGTTTCTAGGCTGACCTCGGGCGATTTGCCCGCTCCGGTTCCTCCCTTTACTGTGGGCGTGGAGCCGCCAACGGTCAAATGCTCACCGTCCGTCAGCATCCCCGGCTGCGGTAGCACGGCGCAGCCGAATTCTTGCTTCTCGTTGTCGAAGGTAAGTGCATCCTCCGGCCCGGAACAGGAGGGCAGTGTCGTCCATGCTCCCGTCCCGTCTCCGCTTCTCGATTGATTCAGCGAAAGCGACGTTTGCGCGATCCCTGCGAGCGGAAGCAATATCACAACCGCAATGGAGGGGAGAAGAGTGGTCGCTTTCATTCGTCCTAACTTATCTCGAAAGGGTGTGCTTGTGGTCTTAGCGATCGCGGCGGCCTCTGCGTTATTTCGGCAAAGGTGGGAGATTGTTTACGGTTTTACCGGCAATGTCGCCTGGACCTCTCACTTGTAAGGAATCCGCAAAATAGTACCGTCAGCTAGTCCCCAGCCCAAGGCACAAACTGCGGCCACCATCAATCCGCGCAGATGTAATTCAAGACGTCGCTGCCTGTACCGGTCAGCGTCAGCGTCGTTGTCGTGACGGTCACCTTGATCGGGGCCGCTGTCGTAGTGTCCGTCGCCACACAGGTCGGTGCGGTGACGTAGGATTTCACAAACGTGTAACTACCGGCGCCAGATGACAGCATGATGTGCCCGCGCAGGTCGGTGTTTCCGTTATAGCCGTCTCCGATCGCCTCTGCTTGGAGCCAACCGTCAGTAAGTCCATAGGCGCTCCCGAACTGGACTATGCCGCCGGAAGGCGAGCTGATCGAGATCTTCGTCGAGACGCCATAGGTGCCAATCGCGAACGCGCCGTTGTTCGGAATCTCAAAGTGGATGTCCCCTCCATAGGTGTAGAGCGAGAACTGATTCACGCTGGACGCATCTGTGATCGTAAAAAGGCTGCTAACCGATCCGGAGGATGTTTTGTATGCAATCGTGTCGCTGCCGGAGCCTCCATCTGTGAGTACAAAGGAATCGGCGAATGTTTGGGCCGCGGTAAAGGTATTCGGCGTATTCGTCACGGCGGCATTCGTCACTTGCGTCGCCGTGTAATCCCCGCTCTGCGCCGTCACCGCGCCGGTTCGACCGAAGACCGAACTCACCGCTCCGCTGGCTTCCCTGCCAGGGACGCCGCCGGGGCCTACCGACTGCGCAAGGACGTTCTCCCATGGAGAGAGAAGCACCGCCACGGCAAGACAGAGGATCGCAGAAATAGTGAAAGTTCGCAGACGAATACGGCTAAGCCCTTCCGGCGAGCTTTGCCGCAGCACGGCTTCGCGGTGTGTAGAGACCTCTAGCGTGCCAAACAAGTCCAGGGCGAGTTTCTTGTTCGCCATCACAGCTGGGTCACCGTATACCAGTACGTATAAATTGGATTGGTCGCCGGGGAACCCCCAACGATAAAGCCTATCCCGATTGCCTTATTCGCGTCCGTTAGTGCAGTTATGCAAGTGTTCTGCCCATAACCTGCCCCCGATGCTCCTAAGGCTACGGCTGCTTCGGCTGCGCCGCCAAGCACTGGCTGGTGGCCGATGCCGGCATTGTAAAACGAGGCGTATCCTTCTAATGTGGCCCCAGTCGAGCCAGCGCTGGTCACGAGATAGCCCCCGCAAATCCTGTAGATTCCGGCGGTCGCGGGAGTATAGACAGCGACAGCCGGGATGGTCACGTTTGCGTTAGGTACAACTGCACTCGCCACCGTTACCGCTCCGGCTCCCTTGCCCGGCACGCCACCGGAGCCTACCGACTGCGCATAAATGCTCTCCTGGGGAATATAGGGGAAGGCAAGCATCGCCAAGACGACAGAGATGATCGCGGCGGCAGCGAGCCTCTGTATGCGGATGTCACCAAGTGCCCTCAGTACTTTCATCCTCAGTCAAACTCCGTGACGCGAACCATCGTTGCGTCCCCTGCCGATCGGAGATTGATAAGTGGCGTAGCCGCCAACTCGTAGCCGCCGGAATTGTCTGGACCGCGGCCGATAACCGGGGCATATCCGGCCCCCTGCGGAACCGGCTGTCCCAGAATGATTGGTTCCGTCTGCGGAGCAATCGAATACATGGTCGTGAACGGCGTGGCCGAGCCATCGTCGAACTGATACTGCAGTCCCTGTCCGACCCCTCCGTTCGCCGCTGCATCTTCGATAATCTCCACGCGCCGCGTTACCTGTGTCGCGTAAATTGAGGTAAAAGTACCGGCGACTGCATTGAGGCCAATCAGACGTGTGTGTGCCATGCTATTTCTTTCCCTTCTCGGTCTTCTTGCGAAGCCCCAGGAGCATCTCGGCCAGCCGTGCCCGGCGGCCCGTCTTGCTCTGATCGTCGGCGTGCTCTCCCGCATACTCCGCCGTCGTTTTCCCCGCGCGCTTGGCTGCGGCGCTCAAGCTACCCGGCTTTTCAATCGCGTTTTGAATCCAATGGTTCTTTTTCTCGGCCATATCCATTCCTCTTCCCTCAAATAGCGCTTTCCTGCTGCAGCACTTCGTCCAGCCCCACCAGGGTTTTCCAGTCTTGTTCGAGGATTGTCGCCTCTTTGACAAACGCCGCATCGTCGCCCGCTTCCCGGAGCGTCGCAATGTCGCGCTGGACTGCGGCGATCTCCGGGCCTTCAAACCGGGAGAGTGGATCGGCCGTGTATGCGGAGATTTGGGTAATCGCCGCACTCGCGTCCGATTCGGCTTGCTCCAGCGCGCCCCGCGGCAAGTCCGTCTGGGCCGGGGTACCCACGGCGGTCCCGCAGAACGTGAGCAACAATAGGCTCCCCGGCAGCAACATCCTGATCATGTGCATTCCCCCTTTGCAGAGAGTGCAAGAGAAAACGAAACGCCGGCCCGTGCCGTTCGCCCGGTGGTAGCACGAACGGTGAGCTGTAGCTCAGGCCTCATGGGTGGACCCGGCTACTTCCCCTCGGCGGCGGTAAGCACGCCTTGAGCCACTACGACGAATGACTTCGCGTCCGTCACGATCTTCAAGAACGCCGTATAGGCAGCCGAATCGGCCGCAAAATTCAGTCCGGAGGCCCCGGCTGCTGGTGCAGCCAAGCTGATGAATGACTCCACGTCGCTGAACAGAGTCACCGCTGCGGCAGCTGCAGCGGGCGCGACGGCTTTCTCTGCGGTAAAGATTGCGGCCGCCTTCTCTTCTAATCCGAGCAGGAATGAACCGGCCTTCAGCAGAGCGTTTTCAATCGAAGTGAATGGGTTAGACATAGTTTCTCCTCTACCTCTGGGTTGAATCCTTTGTGGAGTTGGGCAGCGGGCTCTGTTTCAGATATGCCAGCGCCGGCATTGCGGCGCCAGCGGCGACGACCTTGGCAAGTGCAATCAGGCCCGCATGGGTGAAGTTGAAGTCTTGCGGTTCGGCAAATGTTGCCGCGGCTGCCGATGCCGCGCCACCAATCACCGCCGCGCCGAAGCCGTGGAGCCATGCTTTCCAGTTCATTGCGGCGAACCCCACGCCCGTTTTGCCCTTGCGATAGGCGTCTCGTCGCTAGCAAACTTACTCATCTGCATTGGGGTGCCCTGATCTTGCTGGAAAAGGCTGAAAACATCCGAGAATGGCATGCGGTGTTTGACGCGGTCTTTTGGCGCCACTGTAGACGAAGCAATGCAAGTTGCCATAGGTATCTACCCCGGCATTCAAAGGATGTGACAAAAGCAGCTACGTTATTTTCCGCGGAGGAAAAGCCATGAGAGACCACGAGACATTCGCTGGGTATTGCCCACGAGCCGCGTCATGCGAATGAGCTAGAATTTAAAAGCTACGCAGCCGCCCGCCGCATCCATCCCGCCAGATACATGCGCAGCGACGGATTCTTTCTCACGAGCTCTTCATAGTGCGCGGTGGCCCGCCCCCGCATGTCCTCAAGGACCGCCTGAGGGTTGGCTCGGTCCAGCCGGTCCAGCGTGATCGGTCCAATGCGGCCGTCACCACTCACCTGGAGCGTCTCCTGGAGCATCCTGGCCGCCGTAACCACTCCGCAATTCACTCCCAGGGAAAGTAATCTATTGGCTATCTCTTGGCTCACGATCTGCTCAATGCACAAAGGTTGGCAATAATCACGGTCATAGACCCCAATCGCCACTTCCAGGGCAGCCGTGCATCCCATTGAGCTGTAGAATAGGCAGTTCGTGAGCTCGGGATGAAAATGCTCGTCGATCCCGAGCCGGGTTCGCTTCCCATCCGGAGATCTGGTGATTGCTCCGGTGAGCGTCGCATCCTCAAACCGAAGCACATAGTCGATCGCGCGCCTAAGATCTGCCATTCGTTCCCGCTTCCCCTATGAGTTTGTTGAAAAACGCGCCGACCCCCCAGCGAGGCGCAAGATAATGTGTCACTGCTCCAGATGCCGTCACCACATCCTGGATGCTCGGCGGGAGCTGAGCGTGCTTTTCAACAAACTCCTAGCGGACCCCGAAGATGTGCCCGATCGCCGCGATCAGGGTGCCGCCTACGCCGCCGCCACAAAAAGCCAAAATGCCATGTGCTAGCCGATGGCGCGCATGCATTTCGATCTTTTCCGTCTCCAACGCTTCGAGGCGGTCTGCGTGCCGGCCCACTGCGGCTTCCACAATCGGCAAACGCCCGTGAGGGCCGTCGATCCCAAGCTCCTTGCGCAGCAGTTTTAAGTCTGTATTGCATTCCCGCCCCTGCGCCAGACTCTCATCTACTTTGCCCTTCAACTCCGATAATTCGGCGAGAATCCTTGTTTCTATCCCGGCCCCCAACTCTACGTCCAGCGGGATGCGAGCCTCCTCCCGCCGTTTCTGCACCCTTTGTAGTTGAGCGCGCGCCATCACATCACTCCAGCCCATGCTCCCGACTTGCACACGTAGAGAGTGTCGGGGCTGTTCGATGTATTGGTGTACAGGCTTCCGCTATTGCAGCTTCCGCTCGGCGCAGAAGCCCCCGACGACCAGCAAGCTGTCCCAATGCACGCCTCCGGAATGCTCGTCGTGCCCGGTGGCGAACCGCCGGTTGCGGCGCCCCCGAAGTCAAACCCGCCGACCGGCTGCGTCGTTCCGGTTAAGATCAGTCCCTGATCCGGGCCGCCCACCGTACGCCAAATGTTCGTTGTGACTGCACCGGGCTCGTATGGGCAAGTCACCTGCACATAATTGCTGGGGTTGCTTAGAGTGGCGGAGCCGTTCGTGATCGTCGCCACGGTACCGCCGATGGTGTTTCCCTGCGAGTCCACGCCGGTGCATTCGTAGCTGTAAGTTGTCGATCCCGTCCCTGGCTGAACGAAGAGGCTAGGCGCGCCATATGTAGCAGGCGTCGTGATGTTCACCGGACCGGCAAAGTTGAGAAAGCTGTACGGCTGGAGCACCGTGTTTGGCTCGTCCGATTTGAGAACGCGGTCGGAATGCGCAATCGGCTGGTGGATATCACCGCCCACATCCAGCGTCGTCAGATGGTTCGTCGCAGAAAGATTCGCCTGCTGGATTGACCCGTCATTCAAGACATCCGTTTCATTTCCGCCACTGTTTATGACAAGCTTGTTGATGCTGCTGTGTGTCGAAGGCGTTCCGTTGTTGATGCCCAACACTCCCACGCCCGCGCCGTAGTTCCCTGCAACCACCAGCCCCGGAACGTCACTGGAGTTCCCGAGCGCCACCGTGAGCGAAGTAACAACCGCGCCGGAGGCATGTGACGCCGCAGTAGTGTGATACATGCCACGGCTCAATCCGGTGAGCGTGTCGCCGCTGATCCCGGTGTAGCACTCCGCTTCCGAATCAATGTAGAAGCACCCCGCAGGAGAGTAGGCAGCAGGAGAACTTGCCAGCGTCGCAGTCGTATCACTCGCGCCCTGAGGACCACCAAGAACGGTGCCCCATCCTGTTTGTGGGCAAGTCCAGCTAGAATTCGCGATGCCAAGCACGGGCGAGGAATTACAGCCGGGTGTCGGCAGACTAAGTTGCTGCCACACTGGAGCGAAGTCCACGTAGCCGATCTCAACCGTGTCGGCGGAAGTCGCGTCATTGACCTGGATGGTGAGATACGCTCCCGCCGCCGCGCCAGTAAAATCAACCGGGAAGCTATAGGTTGTCCAAGCATTGGTGACGGGAACCGCATTTGTGTTAGTTCCGGTGCCTGCGCCAAACGCCTCGACCTGTACCGTGTTTGAGGAGAGAGATCCTTTTACTTCGACGGTCTCAATGTACTTTCCTGCGGCAAGTCTTTGTCCGGAGCCAATGGTGATTCGGGCTGGAGGAGTGAAGTACGGAGACTGACATCCGCTGGCCGTTCCCACCGCGCAGCTTGTGTATCCCTGCGAGATCGGAGCAGTCGCGTCAAATGTCCATGCGCTGAATGGATTAGACGCCCAGCTAGAATCTGTGTTGAACTCATCCGGGCAGATCAGGCCGCTCGTTGAATTCACATACGGGGCTGTGAGATTTCCCGTGTTGAATGTTTCGTTGGTCTGGCCGAGCGTGGGCTGCTTCCCACAGCCGTAGCCAATCTGCTGCTGCGGTGAGCCTTCCGAGCCGCGAGGCCCATAGGCAACATTGCCCGGACCCCAGAAGATGGGGCTTCCCTGTCCGTATACATTAGTCAATGCGCTTCCGTTCCACATAGCGGCAACATCATCGAAGATGTTGTCTGCTCCGTACACAATGACAGGCTTCGCTACGTCGTAAAAGTCCGTTCCCAGGCCGCCGCCGACGATGTGCTGACGGATTCCACTTAGCACAATCTCCCCGTTCGGCTCGATGTGTGGGCTTGTCCAAGTGCAGTTGGTGCAATCCCATTCCCCCATCGGGCCAGTCGTTCCAGCGGTCCCTGTACCGGGATAAACGGTCCCTCCCGGCTCATGGTAGATGTTGATGAAGTTTGCGGCGCTCTCTCCCAGGCTGGCTAGCGCTCCCGTTTGATCGTCGTAAGTGGAAAAAAGGTTGAACCCCGAGCCGCCATCGGTGTAAAGGTCGAAGTCGCGGTATGAGGTGTCTCCGCCGTAGACGGTAGCCCACGCCATGCCGGACCCGAAGCTGTGAATCGAAATCCCGCTGTAGGAATTACCATCGCCGGAGATGCCACCCGCGATCCACGGGTGGTTGTTTACGGACGGCATTCCCTCGACGAAGCCAGAGTTAGTGAAAGTGATGTTGATGTTCTGAAATCGCGTAGCGTAGGGCGGCTGAACAAGGTAGATACCAGCATCAGGATCAGTCGATGTTGCGCCCCATGGAAGAATCGAGATGTCATGCACCCGCGCCTGATAGAACGCCTGACTGCCGGAGTCCGCTCCATTTGCCAGCGGAGTGCAGATGCCGCAGTTTCCCACGTTGAACGCTGGGTAATAGCTCGCATTCGCCGGAGTAGTCGCGCCGGAATTGATGGTCGGCGTCACCGGCCAGGGATAGGTCGGCTGGAACGGGTTCAGCGGAACGATTACCGAGTTCACGGCGTGGTCAGCCGCAGTAGTTCCGTTCTGTGCGCGCGCCGTCAGCGTGATTGTGTACGGCGAGACCTTGCTATAGCCGATGTATGCGAACTCTTCGTCGCCAATCTCAACCAAACCGTAAGGCGCGACGTTCGATTCTCCTACCGGCGTGGGGTCAATCGAGTTCGCGAGGGTGATGGTAAACGGCATCGTCTGACCGGATGTAATCTCAGTCTGGATATTCTGTGCCGAGCTGCCTGCGAAGAACTCCTCTTGCGCGGCAGTCGTGCCGGGGAAGTTTGCCGCAAGCGTGACGGCGCTCCCAGAAACGCTGCTGACGGTGGTCACAAAGAGGCCAGTAGAAGCAAGCGGGAACAGTACCGTCTCTCCGGCGGTCGGAATCGCGGCAGACGCGACTGTTAGCGTGGCTGATCCATTCGTGGCCGAACCAACACCAACGATGCTGCCGCTGCCGTTCGGACCCGAACCGGCCAGCCAACCCGGACCAAGCGGGTTGTTCGAGTAAACGCTATTCGCCGCCAGAGGCCGGTAATTGGGCGTCTGGCTCGTTGTCGTGCCAGAGGCGTCTACGATGTTCCACGGCTTGGTGGGGTCAATGCTCTGATCGACGCCGATGGTGAACGAACCCCAATCGCCATTCGTTCCATTGCCGCCATCAATCACGTCCAGCCCCGGAAGCCCGACCAGCTCCGACATTCCGTGATCGTAGAGTGATCCACGCGCGAATCCGCGCAGCCATGAAACTTCAGGCAGCGGGCCAGTCAGGCATGCGCCATTCGGGATGGTCAGCGTGACGTTTGCAGTGCTCTGGTATGTAATCGCCGCTTCAATTGCAGCCGTGTCCAGATGCCCTAGCGTGAAGACTACATTCGACACGGTAAAAGGCGCTGGGGTTGATAGAGTCGCGGTCGCTCCGCTGACTGCGGTAATCGTCGGCATGAAAGAGGTTTGGACGCCCGAAACGAACCCTGCAATGGCAACCGTCTTGCCAATGTCCGCGGATGTAAAGCTGCCGCTGGAACGGGTCAGAATGGCCGAGCCGCTCGTTGCACTGCCAGTATCGAGGGTCGCGTCGCATTGCGCTCCCCATTCCTTGACGGAGCGCTCGGTAGCCGACACATCGGTCCGGTTGTCGACAACCTTCACCCCGGAGGGGTTAGAAAAAGGCGTGTGACCTGCGCCGGGTTGGATCGTCACCGCTCCCTGCTGAGTCGCTGCCGCATTGATGGCGTTCTGGGCAGTGTATGTCGGGCTGGTCGCGTAAAAGTGATACAAGTCCTCGAATGCATCTTGAGAGTTGTTGGCGAATAGATCGTTTACTTGCGTATCGCCACCCGTCGAGCTGGGCGGCGCAACTTCGACGTATTGAGATCCGTTCCACTTGTACCAGATCGTCGGCACCTTGGTTACATCCACCAGACCTAGCGTCTGCGATCCGTGTACGCTGGCGATGATCGCCGTTGAGCCGCCCAACCTGTACCAGTCATTGTTCAGAATGATCGTATTCGGTTGCGGGTTCGCCAAGTTAGCGTCAATGGCTTCCTGTAGCCCCGCTGTCGCCGAGGTGAGATAGAAGGGAACCTGATGATGATTCAGCGGATGGATCGTTACCGAGCACGTGCTGTTTGTGGATGACACCGCCGTCGGTGTCACCGTTTCCGACAGGCTGGGGTTTCCATCGACGATTCTGATCGGCACCCCCGCCGTGAAGGCGGAAAAGAACGATGCTCCGCCCTGAACCCTGCAAGCCGTGGGAGCAAAGCTCGAATAGGTATCCCCGGCATAGCCTGGAACCTTCCACGTCCCATACTGTGAGGCGATGATCTGGCCCTCTATATTCTGAGCGACCGCCCCTCGGCCTGACATCAGGAGGGCGGTCAGCACAAGGCTGGCCGCAGCCAGCAGAGGCCTTGCCGATCCCCCGCCCCAACGAATAAAAATGTCTCGGTTCATTTTCTTTTCTATCATGCGAATGACAATAAACGATCCTTGGTTTTTCTCACCACTACGCCGGTCGCCCGGCTCAAGCGCTTCCAGCACTCCGGCAGTCGCGGGGCGGCGGAACGCTGCAGCAGCCGCATCGGCTGATCTGCTGACTCGAAGATTGTCGCCTGGCTTCTCTCTGCCACGGATGGCGCAAATGTCAGCCAGGGTATGTCGCTATATCTCAGTTGTGATGAAGATGACAGTAGATGGTCGGGGTGGAACTGGTGGCAGAATTGGCTTCGATCTCGGTCCAATAGTATGAAAAGCCGGTTGTCGTGAGCGTCCCCGTCAGACTGAAAGCCGCGGTATAGCTATTGCCGGTATTCACCGTGCAGAATGGATAATAGGTCGTATCCGGCATTGCCGCGAGGCTTGGCGTGGTGTTTCCGCCCGAGGTGAAGGTCACCGTTCCCGAGCAGTTGTCGAGATTGGAGCCGTTGGTGATCGTGCACCCCGTGAAGGTAAAGTAATCATCGGTCCCCGTGTTACTTCCATCCGCCGCCGCTGTCACCTGACCCTTTGCGTTTACCGTGACCTTCGCATTGGTGTAAACACCGGCAACTACTCCCGAGGGTGCTAAGTCGATATTGGTGCTAGCTCCCATCGCGTCCGCCAGCGTGAATGTCGATGCGAAGTTTTCCGCCGGCTCCTGTGGCTCAGCCACGCCTCCGGACTGCAGCGTCTGATATTTCAATAGGAGGCCGCTGATCGCGCTGGCCGGAATCGTCGCACTGTCCACATAGGCGTTTCCGTTCCCAACCAGAAGGTGATTGAGCGGGGCCGCACCGTCATACAGGTAACCGCCACTCGCGTTGATCTCCCCATTCTCCACATCCACCGGCCATGACGGAGTGGATGTTCCCACGCCTAGGGCTGCCACCCCCGTCAAGTTGTAGCCGCTCATGTTGAGCGAACCGGCAATCGACTGCGGTCCATGGTTCAACGGCTGCGCCAGAATCGGCTGCGGATAGATCACCGTTCCATTCCACAGCGGCGCTCCCTGCGAGATGTTTACGGTTCCGTTGGTTCCGCCGTTGAATTGCCAGGCCTGAGGCCAGCCGGGATAGGCATTTCCATTCGCCGAAGTCAGAGAAACGTTATAGCCGGAGTAAGGAATGATCGTATCGTTGAATGCGATCGAGCACACCGACGTATTGCCGGCCGGAGGAGCTGTCCCGCCTGTGAGTCCCGCTGCCTGACGGAATGGTTGCCCACTGCCAATTGTCTCTCCTTGCAGCTCTTCCCCGCCGGGAGTGTTCCCGATGTAGACCTTGATGCCCACTGCGTTCGGCGGAAAATCAGAGGGAGCGGAAATCGTCAGCGTGCCCGGACCGGTCAGTTGGATTTGCTGCTCGGGGGAGGGAAGCGTCTCTTGGCTTCCATCGTAGTAAGTTATCTCAACATAGTAAGTGCCACCCGGCAATGTTCCCGAGCCATACCCAATCACCGGGGCGGAGATCTCCAGGGGATCCGGCAACCCGGTCACCGAGCCGTCGACGGTCGTGTAGCAGTTGACGGTCAAGGGAACCACGGCGCCGCTCCCGGCGATGAGCCCTGCTTGGGCGAGATCGAAACTTAGGGTGGCGTTTGTAACCGGCAGGCCACTTGGACCTTGCAGGCGCCCTGTCACCGTGCCTGCATAGGCAATCCACGCGGTTCCAGTCACCGCCAGCACCAATGCACGCGTCAAACTCCGCAAAACGGAAGACATGTTCATCGACGAGGTCTCAGGGGAGCGCTCTGCCTATCCCGCTGGTCAGGAATCGGGCGATCATCGGCGTCCGCATGGCACTTGCCATCCAACAGTGGATTGCGTGCGTCGTATGCGTGGTAATGCGTGAAGGCCGGGCAAACCCCAAAACCATCGTCGCGCAACCTTGGCGAGGGTGCCGGTTTTACCTCCGGATGAGGCCGGCTCTGCGCTGGTCCTGCCAAAAGAGCAATGGCTAGCAAAAACGTCACTCATGCCTCCCGTGTGCAGCGTGGATCATCTGAACTGCTGAGGTGTGTGTGGGGCCTGACACTCAGCTCTGCTGTAGCGGCTGGCTTCCATCGTGAAGCGCGGCCTGAGCTGCTGCATCCACTGTGCGGGTGAAGCCTGCAAGCTTCACCGTCCAGGGTGCGTGCTTCACATCGATGGTCAGAATCTGGCGCGCGGGCGTGTAGTTGTAGCCGATCGTCGCGCCCAGCTTCTTCACCATCCCGGAATTGCCCCTCGCCTTCAGCCCATGGCTCAATAGGTTTGCCTGCAATCCCGCAAACTCGGCAGGCGTCACTCCGGTGTAAGTGAGCATTTTGGTCCCTCCTGCATAGGTCTAAAAGCCGCCGCCGCCGCGCACCAGCTGCATGTTGCACGAGACAGTTTCTCCATAGCGGTTTCGGCGATAGACCTTCATCCAGGTTCGCGCCTGATTGTAGGTGGCAATCCGGCGGTGCTTTCCCAGCCATCTCAGCTCGCCGTCTCTCACCATCTGTTCAACCTTCAGGCGCGAATAGTGCCGGTGGCGCCGTGTCGCGCACGCGTACTCGATTCCAACCGTGAAATTCTGAGCATCCTCTTCCGTAAGAATGCATATCCTGTTATGCGGCTTTGCTGTGTTCACAGTTATCCCGTAAGAGGTTTGGGCCGGTGACCGGTGGCGTGGATTGATGCTGCGCTACGCTCGCAGAGAAAGCTGATTGTCTGGTACAGCGCGGGCGGCTGTGCGCGATGGAATCGCCGCGGGCAACATGTCACTCCTAGGGGAGAATGGAGTGAGCTGTTGCGGCAGCCGCCTTTCGGATGCGCTAGTTTTTAGATTCGGCTCGCGGCGGAAAGCTTGATCTCTCCGTCAGTTTTTGACGCAGTTGTTTCTTAGCGTGGTGTAGGCGGCTCTTGACGGAAGCCAGCGTCATCCCTAAACGGTCGGCGATTTCCTGATCCGGTAGATCGTCCAAATAGGCCATCTCCAGAATTGCTCTCTGTTTCGGCGTGAGCTCCTGCAACAGCTTCTCTAAGTCGAACCGTGCAGGGGCTGCTCTGAGCTGCCTATCTTCCGTTACGAAGATGCATTGGTCGAGTAGTTCATCGGCAATGTCGTCCGCGTCTAGTTGGAGCAGTTGTGAGGCTCCGTTTGTTACCTGCCGGTTGCGGCGTAAGGTCATCAGGCATTGGTTCATTGCAATACGCGTTATCCAGGTGCGAAAATTCGAGTTGCCCTGAAAGCTCTTCAGGCGTGTGAACGCCAGCATGAAGGTGTCCTGGCAGAGATCGTCCAGATCATTGGTGCGGAGAATCGTCCGCCCCGCTGCTTTTACGTAGGGAAGGTGCTTCTTATACAAGGCGGTGAATGCATCTTGGCTGCCGTTGCGCGCAGCCGCAATTAAGGTCGCTTCATCCATTGAGGGAGACTCCTATGAAGTGGGCATCCGCTCTGCTCCTTTCCGGGTTCCAATTGCGTTGTGGAATGCGCCGGCGTCAATCCGCCGCCATGCGGCCTTATCACTGTCCCGAAGAGGGAGGAGAAGGCCCGAAACAGCATTCCCCCGCCATACCAGGAGTGCTATGCCGTCAAGCGCGCGCGCAGTCGCTGCGCCAGCTGCTGCTCGAGCTTCTTCTCCATCCGCCGCCGGTCCCAACCCGCGCGTGCTGCATCGAGAGCCTCGCGGAGCCACACAGCATTGACCCCAGCCGCCATGGAGACTACCCAGTCATAGTGCTCCCGGTACTCCGGCTCCGTCGGGTAGAGAAAACGCGCAGCGCCCGCCTGTGCCTGCTCATCCAGGCTCAGATAGTCCTCGATCGCCGCCACCAGAATTCCGCAGCCCAAGTTGCGCTTTGGCGGCCGGAATAGGCTGGAGAGTGCTCCGCTGCTTGATAGTGCCTGCTGCCCGATGTGCAAGGTTGTCTTCACTATTTCCTCCATGGTCTGGTTCGCCGTTTTGTTCCGCTTTACCGCAACGCTTGCCGGTAGCAGCGCGTCCATTGCCGTTCGATCCGTTCCGCTCGCCCCGCCGGATCGCCCCCCGGCTCCTCCCATCCCTTCAGCCGCGGATGCTGGCTTACATAGAGCAGACCGTGCTTTACCGAGCCATTTCCCAGCGCACCAAGGACCCGTTGGATCCTCGGCGGCATCGCCGGAGCCTCCCGCGCTGGCGCGGCCGCTGCCAGATTCCGCCGGCCCGTGCTATCCACCGTGATAGTGACCGCGCCGCTCTGCCGCCGCCCGCTTATTCCGTGTGCTTCCAGATAACCGAGTACCCAATCCAGCGCCTCCTGCGCCTCCTGATGTTCGGAATATCCGGCTAACTCCCGTATCTCCCCGGGTCCCGGCCAGAAGATGCAGTTCCTTTCCGCCAGTGCATACGCGCCTGCTAATGCTGCAGGATCGATATCATCGAGGTTTCTCGCATGCGCCATCGTTACCGCGGGATTGCCATCCTTCTCCATGGCTGTCCGTAATTCACGCACCGCTCGCGCGATCGCGCGCCTCAACTCGGCCCGTGCTTCGGCCTTCGCCTGGCTGCATCCTTCTTCGCCCGCGGCCTCCGCCTCCGCGCGACGGCGTGCAGCGTCGGCGAAGATACTTTCGTAGATGTCGCCGGCGCTAGCTCTCATGAGTCACTCTTCGATCGCCATTGGAGCTCTCACTCGGGTGCATTCCTTCTGCCGCGGACCCGCGCCGAGCCGCCAGCATCACTAACTCTCCAACTCCAGCAGCTCGGCCTGCGCGCGCAGTTGCCGCGCCGTCGGAAAGCGATCCATCTGCTCCGGCTTGCCCATCTTCAGCGTCCCCTTCCTCCAGCCGGTGATGGCCGTCTCCAGCGATCGCCATGGCACATCCGCGAGATCCTGCGCCATCATCAGCA
>Ga0207933_1001124_pt1 | contig 21703 bp, 13 predicted proteins | sample NGESurdeep092012_4_FD_184488 | JGI IMG/M metagenome (GOLD analysis project Ga0207933, IMG submission 184488) | Arctic peat soil microbial communities from Barrow, Alaska - NGEE Surface sample F53-3 deep-092012 (SPAdes) | ecosystem: Environmental > Terrestrial > Soil > Wetlands > Peat ...
CGCGCATCTCGACGCGCACACTGTCGCGACCTCGCCGTCGATGAATCCGCACGGCATGCCGGCGGCGGCGCTGCTGGGCGAGGGCGATCCGCGCTTCCTCAAGATTTGCGGCGGCGTGCTGCGGCCGGACCATCTTTGCTATATCGGCGTGCGTTCCTACGAGGCGGCGGAGATGGATTTTCTGCGCCGGCTCGGCGTGCGCATCATGGAAATGCCCGAGGTGAAATCGCGCGGCATCGCCGCTTGTGTCGCCGAGGCGCGCGACATCGCGACGCGCGGCACCGCCGGGTTCGGCGTGACCATCGACATCGACGGCTTCGATCCCGAGGACGCGCCCGGCATCGGCCTTAAATGCGATGACGGGCTGCGCGCGGCGCCGACGCTGGCGGCGCTGCGCATGATCGCCGATGACCCCGCGCTGACGGCGATCGAGATCGTCGAATATATTCCCCAATTCGACCAAGACCGGCGCACCGCGCATCTGGTGCGGGATTTGGTCGTGGCGCTGCGCGGAAAGACGATGCCAGCCCGGCCGTCCTACTTCTCGTTGACGCAATCCAGCAGCGTCCAATAGCCGAAGAGATTGACGGGCTGCTTCGCGCGGACGCGAAAGCCGCTGGCGCGCAGAAAACCGTCGAGCGCGAAATCGGGATGAAAGCCGATGCGGCCCGCGAACGGCGCCAAGCGCTGCTCGACCCAGCGCATCGGGCCGTCGGTGCGCGCGAAATGATTGACGATGACGATGCGGCCGCCGGGCCGGCAGACGCGCCTGACCTCCGCGCCGAAGATCGCGGGATCGCTGACCACCGAGACGACATACAGCGCCAGCACCGCGTCGAAGCTATTGTCGGCGAATTCGAGCCGCTCGGCATCCGCTTCCTCGATCGCCTGCACCTGCGTCAGGGCCAGGCGCGCGACCTTGTCGCGTGCCTTCGCCAGCATCTGGGGCGAGACGTCGATGCCGGTAACCCGCGCGTCGCGCCGGAACAGCGGCAGTGACAGGCCCGTCCCCACCCCGACTTCGAGGATGCGCTGACCGGCCCGATCGTTGAGAAGACGGACGGCTTCGTTCCGGCCCGCCGCGAACGGCGCGCCGAAGGCGAGATCGTACCAGCCGGCATAGCGCCGGTAGGTCCGCAGGGTGTCGTCGATATTCATGCCTCTTCCGTACCGCGTCTGAGGGCGCGCCGGAAGGGGGGATCAGATCAGGGTGACGCGGTCGGCTTCCAGGCCCTTGCGCCCTTCGACCACGTCGACCCGAACGCGTTGCCCCGCGCCAAGCATTTCGACGCCACTGCGCCGCAGGGCCGTGACGTGGATGAAAATATCCTTGCCGCCGCCATCCGGCGAAATAAACCCGTAGCCCTTGTCGGGCTCGAACCATTTCACCGCGCCGTCCAGCGACTGTGTCGCCGCGCCGCCGGCGCCGCGATCATGATGCCGATCGCCACCGCGATCGCCGCCGCCAGCGCCATAGCGATCGCCGCCGCCACCGCTTCGATCATTGTAACGGTCGCCGCCGCCATATCGATCACCGCCGCCACCGCCACCACCATAGCGATCCCCGCCCCGCGACGGGGCGACGTTGGCCTGGCTCTCATCGACATTGAGGACATTGAGCACCAGCGGCCCTTTGGCGCCCGGACCGATCTCGCAGATCAGCGACGCACCCTCATGCACATTGTCAAAGCCCGCGCGGCGCAACACCGCCATCGGCAGGAAGGCATCGGGGCTGCCATCGGTCGTTGTGACGAAACCAAACCCCTTGGCGGCATTGAACCACTTAACCTTGGTTTCGACACGGCGCCCGCTTTGGGGCTCTTCGTTCCGGAAAAAGTCGGGACGACGATCGCGATCGTACATGGGACCTCAATGAATGGCGGCGGTGCAAGGCGCTCAAGATAACGCGGAATTCATCCACCCGCCAGCGCTTGTCGCGCCGCCCTATCGAAAAAACGAATGGCTGCATCGCCGCCGATGCGGCCGTGCGAGCGACCCGCCTATAGCGTGAAGCCGCCGTCGATCACCTGGGCCGTGCCGGTGGTGAAGGCGGATTCGTCGCCGGCGAGATAGACCGCCAGCGCCGCGATTTCCTCGGGCGTGCCGAGCCGGCCGATCGGCTGGCGATCGACGAACGCCTGGCGCACCGCCCCGCCGCCGCCTTGCGCCGCGATGCGCCCTTCGAGCGACGGGCTCGACACCGTGCCCGGACAGATGGCGTTGCAGCGGATGCCCTGGCGGATGAAATCCATCGCCACCGATTTGGTCAGGCCGAGGATGCCGGCCTTGCTGACGCCATAGACGAAGCGGTTGGGCGCCGCCTTGATCGAGGACACCGACGACGACATGTTGACGATCGAGCCGCCGCCATTCGCCAGCATCGCGGGCAGGAACGCGCGGATCATCCGATACATGCCCTTGAGGTTGAGATCGAGGCTGAAATCCCAATCCCGCTCCGTGCAATCCAGAATGGTGCCGTGATGAACGAAGCCGGCGCAGTTGAACAGCACGTCGAGCGCGCCGATCTCGGCCGCCAGCGCCGTCACCGCCGCGCCATCGGTGACGTCGAGCGGACGCTTGGCGATGCCCGCCGGCAGGTCGGCGAGCTTGACCGGATCGATGTCGCTGGCGATCACCGACGCGCCCTCGGCGGCGAAGGCCAGCGCGGTCGCCCGACCAATGCCCTGCCCCGCCGCCGTCACCAGCGCCTTCTTTCCTTTGAGCCGATCGGCCATGATTCGCTCCCGCGTTTGTCGCGGCGAGGCTAGCATGCCCTTGACCCCTCGGGTCGCGGGATTTATTGGCTCGGCGGCGGCATGGTGTCGTTATATCGAATAACGGGCAGTGAGCGGGAGAGGCGCATGGCGGTCGAGGCATTGACGCGGAACACGAGGCTGAAGCCGGTGCCTCAGCCCGAACCCGACCTGACGCCGGCGGAAATGATCCGTCGCGCCGCCGCGTTGCGGCCGCTGCTGCGGGACGAGCAGGACGAGAATGACGAGCGCGGCTACTACTCGCCGCGCCTCCATCAGGAATTTCTGAAGGCCGGCGTCTATCGCTGCGTGCAGCCCAAGCTTTTCGGCGGCTACGAGTTCGATTTCCCGACCTTCTGCAAAGTGATCATCGAGATCGCGCGCGGCCATCCCTCGACCGGCTGGTGCTTCACCTTGGCCTCGTCGCACGCCATGCTGATCGGCTCGCACTGGTCCGAGCAGGCGCAGATCGACCTCTTCGGCCCGACCGGCGATTTCCGCTCGCCGCATCGCGCGCCGCCCGCCGGCACCTATCGGCGTGTCGATGGCGGCTACATCGTCAACGGCACCTGGTCTTATTCCTCGGGCGTGCCGGTCTGCACCCATTTCACCGGCGGCGGCCTGATCTTCACCGAGGGCAAGCCGCCGGTCGGCACCAATTTCACCGTGCCGATCGGCCAGGTCGAGATTCTGCCCGATTGGGGCGGCGACAAAAACCTGGGCATGCGCGGCAGCGGCTCCAATTCCGTGCGCATCACCGACCTCTTCGTCGCCGATCGCTTCTTCGCGGAATCGAGCCGCATGATGTCGGGCAGCGATCAGCGCGAGGGCACGCCGGGCACGCGGCTCCATGGCAACGCGATGTATCTGGGCCAGATGGGCGGCCCCTATCATACTACGCTGGGCGCGATCACCGCCGGCACCGCGCGCGCCGCCTGCGACGAGTTCGAGGCGATGATGCGCACCCGCAAGGTGATGTTCGCGCCCGACGCCGCGCGCCTCACCAACCAGGAAAGCCAGCGGCCGTTCGGCAGGGCGCTGAACCTCACCGATTCCGCCGAGGCGCTGACCCTCGCGGCGGCGCAGGGCTATATGGATTTGTGCGCGCGCTGGGCCAGGGACCGCACGCCGATCTCGGCCGACGATACGATGCGCCTCTGGGGCATGGCGCAGGAGGCCTGCTTCATGGCGTGCGAGGCGGTCGAATTGCTGTTCCAGAATGGCGGCTCCACGGCATCCAACAAGGGCAACCGGATCGAACGTTACTTACGCGACGTGCAGATGTATCGCATCCATCCCGCGTCGCAGCCGTGGACCGGCCTCGCCCGCGCGCAATCCTATCTCGGCCTGCCGATCTGGATGTTCGGCAACCCGCCGCCGCCGGGCCCGCGGGTGTAAGCGAGCTTTCGACTGTGCTCACTATCTTACCGCAATAACGGCATGAGTTCGGCTCTGAGAAAATCTCTCTCAACTTCTCTCAAAAACGGAAGTTGGGCTCGTTGGGGATCGCGGACCATTACGTTATGCCCAGGGGCGAGATTCCAAAAATCTTGGCGTCGCCAGACCAAAATTCTCGCATTCCCGTTTTCAGCGCGGTCCCGCAGTTCCGTTTGTACAAACTGCCGAGTTGCTACGCTCGAAGGAAAAGCATCATTCTCCTCATGGGGTCTTCTACGCGAGGAATAGGCATTCGCTTCAATTACGCACATGTGAGGTAAAAGGTCTTGGTAATGATTCTCTAAAACAGCATTGGCTCGGACGGCGAAGATGCATGCCAGGAGACGGCGGAACACGCGGCGCCAATAAAATCCTGCCGAAAGTTGTTCGCCGATCGGGCTTAAGGGCAAAAACCCTACCTGCGCCCCATGCAGCATTTGGAGTTGCTGATGCCAGTATTCTGCGAAGCGCTGCGCGTCCGCTTCTTCATAATCCCTTTCTCGTGCTGCGGGATTTCCAAAAAGCAAATAACACCTTGCAGTATGTAGATTGCCATAAAAGGGCTGTGGAGGCAGATTTTCGTGAATAGCTCCGCGCCTCTCGTTCGCCCAAATTTGCGCAACACGATTCGGAGGAATCTGAAGCCGATCCAAGTGAAGCCGATCCAAGTAATGAAACCCGGGCGCCTCGTACGCTTCCCAAAATGCTCCTAATGGCATCTTTACCCCCGGAGTTTCAGATTAAGATTTCGGCTTCCGTCCCATGCACGATCACAACTGTGCCACCACCGCCGTATTCATCTTGCAATTGAAATGGATGTTCGGCAACCCGCCGCCGCCGGGCCCGCGGCCATAGCGCGGCCCGACCGCGCATTGCCGGAACCGCGCGCCCACGCTACCTAAGGTGATATGGCGCCGACCTTGCTGGCAAATCCCGAGCCGGATAACGATCGCGTCGTCGTGCCGCTGGCGCGCGCGCCGGTGCCGGACGGGCCGCGCCCCACCGAGACCAGCGCGATCGGGCGGCGGACCTTGGAGCGGCGCTGGGTTGTTGTCTCCATACTGATCCATCTGCTGATCGTGGAGGCGCTCTTGTTCGGACTGCTCAGCCCGTCACCACTCCCACCGCCGCCGCCGTTGCTGAAGATCACGCTGGTGACGCAGGTGCCGGGCGGCGCCGGTGCCGCCGGCGGCAATGGCGGCGCCGGGACTAAGACCGCGCCACAGCCGGCGGCCCAGGCTTCGGCGCCCGAAACCGCCACGGCGAACGCCGCGCCGACCGTGGCCGAAACCGCGCCCGAGCCGGCGACGCCCGATATTCCGCCGCCCGCGCCCCAGCCGGTATCGCCGCCGACACCGCCCCAGCCGGAGATGCCGCCGCCCACGCCGGCGCCGGAGATTCCGGTCCCCGCGCCGCAGCAAATCCCGCCGGCCGCGCCGCAGCCGGTCACCAATCCGGCGCCGCTGAAGGCCGAGGCGCCCCCGCCGCCGCAAATGGTTCCGGCGCCGCTGCCGCCGCCACCCAAACCCGCGCCGCTGCGGCCGCCGGTCGCGCTGCAGCCGCCACCGCCGCCCAAGCCCCGCCATGTGCCGCCGCCGCGTCCGGCGCGAAGCGCCCCTACCCACCAGCAGGCGCCGCTCGCCACGCCGATGCCGGCCACCGCGCCTGCGTCAGCGACTCCGGCGCTTAGCCCGGCCACCACGGCACAGCCGACGCCCGGCACCGGCGGCGGGCCGGGTGCCAAGGCCGGGCCGGGCAAGGGCGCGGCGGGCGCCGGCAAGGGCGCGATCGGCAATGGCGTCGGGCCGGGCGATGAATATCTCGAACGGCTCTATCGCCACCTGCTGCGCTATAAGAAATATCCCGCCCCGGCGATCAACGCGAAACAGCAAGGTTCCGTCTCGATCGGCTTCACCATCGCGCGCGACGGCACGCTCAGCGACCCGCACATCGAAAAAAGCTCGGGCTCGGCGATTCTCGACCAGGCCACGCTGGCGATGGTGATGCGCGCCTCGCCCGCCCCTGCTTTGCCGGCCAGCTTCACCGGCAGCACGGCACAGGTACGATTCCGCATCGACTACCAACTCAGCCTGCTCGACGAGCTGTTTTAGGCGCCGCTTTCCCCGCTAGGCGCCTTACCGGCGAAGGCCGGTTCCATGGCAAGGATGGACTCCGGCTTCCGCCGGAGAGGCGTTGGCGGAGCGAGACCAGCCTTCCGAATTTGGTTGGGCTGCTCTACCATCCTGCCCGCTTGCTTTGGCGTGCGGCTTGGGTAAGTTGAGATTGTTATTCGATAGAACAATAGATAGCCGCACTTTTGGAGGAATCATGTCCGAGACCGTCCGTTACGAGCGCCGTGGCGATATCGCCGTCATCACCGTCGATAATCCGCCGGTCAACGCATTGAGCAGCTCGGTGCGCCAGGGTCTCGCCGACAGTCTGGCGCAGGGGCTGGCGGACGATGCGGTGAAGGCGTTCGTGCTGATCGGCGCGGGCCGCACCTACATCGCGGGCGCCGACATTCGCGAATTCGGCAAGCCGATGACCGGGCCGGGCCTCCAGCAGTTCATTACCGATTACGAGAATTCGCCGAAGCCGATCGTGGTCGCGATCCACGGCACCGCGCTGGGCGGCGGGCTGGAAGTCGCGCTGGGCTGTCACTATCGCGTGGCCGTGGCATCGGCGCAGCTCGGCCTGCCCGAGGTGAAGCTCGGCATTCTGCCCGGCGCCGGCGGGACTCAGCGCATGCCGCGGGTCATCGGCGTCAAGGCGGCGCTGGACATGATCACCTCCGGCGATCCGATCCCGGCCGCGAAGGCGAAAGCCATCGGCCTGGTCGATGACATCGTCGAGGGCGACCTCTTGGAAGGGGCCATCAAATTCGCCGAGATCGTCGCCATTCCGGGCGGCACCAAAGGCCGGCGGATCTCGCAGAATAACGACAAGCTCGGCGATGCGACACCCGCCTTTTTCGCCGAGGCGCGCAAATCGGTCGCGGCCAAGGCGCGCGGCCAGATCGCGCCGGTGAAAATCGTCGATGCGCTGGAAGCCGCCGCGACCCTGCCCTTCGCCGAGGGCATGAAGAAGGAGCGCGAGGTCGCGGTCGAGCTGATGGGCGGCACGCAATCGAAGGCGCTGCGCCATGTCTTCTTCGCCGAGCGCGAGGCCGCCAAGATTCCCGACGTGCCGTCCGATACGCCGGTTCGCCCGGTGAAATCGGTCGCCATCATCGGCGCCGGCACCATGGGCGGCGGCATCGCCATGAGCTTCGCCAATATCGGCATTCCGGTGACCCTGATCGACTCGACGGACGAGTTCCTCGATCGCGGGCTGAAGCGCATCAAGGACAATTACGCCGTCACCGTGTCGCGCGGCCGCCTCAGCCAGGCCGACATGGACAAGCGGGTCGGCCTGATCAAGGGCGCCATCGGCACCGACAAGATCAAGGACGCCGACATGGTGGTCGAGGCGGTGTTCGAGGAGATGGACCTGAAGCGCAAGGTCTATCTTGATATCGACAAATACGCGAAGCCCGGCGCCGTGCTCGCCACCAACACCTCGGGCCTCAACATCAACGAGATCGCGGCGGTGACGAAGCGGCCGCAGGATGTGATCGGGCTGCATTTCTTCAGCCCGGCGAACATCATGCGCCTCGTCGAAGTGGTCCGCGCGGAAAAGACCGGCAAGGACATCATCGCCACCGCGATGCAGGTCGGCAAGCAGCTCAAGAAGGTGCCGGTGCTGGCGCGGGTCTATGAGGGCTTCATCGGCAACGCGATGCTGCGTCATTACGGGCGCGAGGCGCATTTCCTGGTTGAGGAAGGCGCGATGCCGCAACAGGTCGACAAGGCACTGACCGATTTCGGCTACGCCATGGGCATGTTCGCCGTGCATGATCTCGCCGGCAACGATGTCGGCTATCGCATGCGCAAGGCGGCGCAGGCGTCGCGCCCCAACGACCGGCGCTATTCCGACATCATCACCCTCCTGTGCGACATGGGCCGGCTGGGGCAGAAGACGGGCAAGGGCTGGTATCGCTATGAGCCGGGCAGCCGGACGCCGATCCCCGATCCCGAGGTCGAGGCCCTGATTATCGCGCAGGCCAAGGCCAAGGGCATCGAGCGCCGCACCATCACCGACGAGGAAATCGTCAAGCGCTGCGTCTATGGCCCGATCAACGAGGGGGCGGTGCTGCTGGAGAAGGGCATCGCGCTGCGCCCCAGCGATATCGACATTGTCTATGTCACGGGCTACGGTTTCCCGTCCTGGCGCGGCGGACCGATGTTCTATGCAGATACGGTCGGTTTGAAGAACGTGCTGGACGACATCAAGCGCTTCCATGAGCGCGACGGGTTCTTCTGGAAACCGGCGCCGCTGTTGGAGCAACTGGTCCGCGAGGGCAAGAGCTTCGCGGATTACCAAGCGGGGAGGTAGGCGTCATGGAGCTTTCCTACACGGCGGCCGAACAGGAATTTCGCCAGGAGGTGCGGGAATTTTTCAAGGACAAGCTGCCCGCCGACCTTGCTCGCAAGGTGCAGGAAAGCAAGATCAATACCCGCGACGACATGATGCGCTGGCATCGCATCCTGTTCGAGAAGGGCTGGATCGCGCCGGCGTGGCCGAAGCAATATGGCGGCGCCGAATGGTCGATCATCCAGCGCCATATCTATGACGAGGAAGCGGCCGAGGCCGGCGCGCCAATGGTGGCGCCGTTCGGCCTCATCATGTGCGGGCCGGTGGTCATGAAATACGGGACGCAGAAACAGAAGGATTTCTTCCTGCCGCGCATCCTCTCCGGCGAGATCGTGTTCTGTCAGGGCTATTCCGAACCGGGGTCCGGCTCGGACCTCGCCTCGCTCAAGACCCGCGCCGTGCTGGAAGGCGACCAGTACCGCATCAACGGCCAGAAGACCTGGACCAGCATGGCGCGCTGGGCCGATTGGATTTTCTGTCTGGTGCGCACCGACGTCACCGCGGCGAAACGCCAGGAGGGCATTTCGTTCCTGCTGATCGACATGAAGTCGCCCGGCATCCGCGTCCGCCCGATCGTTACCATGGATGGCGGCGCCGAGGTCAACGAGACCTTCTTCGACGATGTCATGGTGCCGGCGGAAAACCGCATCGGCGAGGAAAACAAGGGCTGGACCTACGCCAAGTACCTCCTCGGCAATGAGCGCACCAGCATCGGCCAGGTCGGCGGCTCCAAGCGCGAATTGAAAAAGCTGAAAGACGTGGCGCGCGCCGAGCATATGGATGAGAACCGGCGGTTCCGCGACAAGGTGGCGCTGCTGGAAATCGACCTGATGGGGTTGGAGCTTTCCAACCTGCGCATGATCGCGAGCCTGCGCGGCGGCAAGGATCCGGGCGCCGAGGCCTCGATCCTCAAGATCAAGGGGTCGGAGATTCAACAGCGCATCACCGAGCTGGCGTTCGAGGCGCTGGGGCCGCTGGCCCTGCCCTTCCAGCGCGAGGCGCTGGAGGAAGGCTGGAACGGCGAGATCGTCGGCCCCGATTACGCGCCGCCGGTCGCGCCCAAATATTTCAACATGCGCAAGACCTCGATCTATGGCGGGTCCAACGAGATTCAAAAGAACATTCTCGCCAAGGCGATGCTGGGATTGTAGTTCTCAGTCAACAGTTATCAGTGATCAGTTCAAGAACTGATGACTGATGACTGAAAACTGACAACTGAAAACTAACTGGGAGGAAACGTGGACTTCGACTATAGCGAGGAGCAGCGGCTGCTCGACGAGACGGTGCGCCGGCTGGTCAGGGACGAGTACGCCTTCGCCGACCGCAAGAAATACCTGGTCGAGCCGCACGGCTATAGCGCCGCGCTGTGGGCGAAATATGCCGAGCTGGGTTTGCTCGGCCTGCCCTTCGCCGAGGAGCATGGCGGCTTCGGCGGCGGCGGCATCGAGACCATGATCGTGATGGAGGCGTTCGGCCGCGGCCTCGCGCTCGAACCCTATCTGGCGACGGTGGTGCTGGGCGGCGGCCTGGTGGCGCTGGCCGGCAGCGACGCGCAGAAAAGCGACATCCTGCCCGAGGTCGCGGCGGGAACGCTGTTGCTGGCGCTGGCGCACAGCGAGCGCCGCGCGCGCTATAACCTCGCCCATGTCGAGACCGCGGCCAAGGCGAGCGGCGCGGGCTTCGTCCTCGACGGGCACAAGACCATGGTTCTCCATGGCGGTGCCGCCCATAAATACATCGTCAGCGCCCGCACCGCCAGCGCCACCACCGACCGGAATGGCATCTCGCTGTTCATCGTCGATCGCGAGGCCAAGGGCGTTGCCGTGCACGATTATCAGACCGTCGACGGCCAGCGGGCCGCCGACGTCACGCTGACCGGCGTGTCGGTCGGCGGCGATGCGCTGCTCGGCCCGCGCGACGGCGCCTTGCCGATCATCAGCCGGGTCACGGATCGCGCCGTGGCGGCGCTGTGCGCCGAGGCGGTCGGCATCATGGAAACGCTCAACGCCATGACCCTCGACTACATCAAGACCCGGAAACAGTTCGGCGTCGCCATCGGCTCATTCCAGGTGCTGCAGCACCGCATGGTCGATATGGTAATCGCGCTGGAGCAGGCGAAGTCGATGGAAATCCTGGCCGCCATGTCGGTGGACAGCGCCGACGCCAATGAGCGCGCCCGTGCCATCTCGGCGGCCAAGGTCCAGTCGGGCCTCTCCGGCCGCCTCGTCGGCCAGCAGGCGATCCAGCTCCATGGCGGCATCGGCATGACCGACGAATACGCCGCCGGCCATTACTTCAAGCGGCTGTCATCCATCGAATACACATTCGGCGACACGGATTATCACCTCGACCGCTTCCCGGCGTTTTAGCGGCCCACGCGTAGAGGCCGTGCGTGCTTCGAGACGGCTGCCCTCATGGTGAGCGCGAGCGGAGCGAGCAGTCGAACCACGGACCGCTCCTTCAGCATGAGGACGATCGCTCATACCATGAGAAATAATCCTCATGCTGACAGTTTGTGAGTTTATTTGGTTGGCGAGTTCTGTTTGAAGAGCCATGGGCACGGCGCTGTTGTTTTGTCGCCGGTGTCGATCAGACAGATCTCAGGAAGACCGGTGTCGCCATCAGGCAGGGCTGGCGGTTCGTAATCTTCGCTTCGGTCAAAATGTTCATTGTGAGAGCGAAGCCGGCGACTGTGTTGGGTGTCAAGCATGAAGGTGGTTGGGTTGGAATGTTTGGTCGCTTTTGGCGAGGGTATTCGCGACGATCAAGAGTTTTCGGGCGGCGGCGATGATCGCTACCTTCGCGGGTTTGCCGGCTTGGCGCATGGCGAGATAATTTTTGCGGGCGAGCGGGTTTGCCCGGCAAGAGGCGAGGGCGGCCATGTAGAGCGCGGTGCGCACGCAAGGCCGTCCGCCGGTGATTTGGGGGCGGCCGCGAAAGGCTCCGCTTTGATGGGGATGCGGGGCCAGGCCGGCCAGGCTGGCGATGGCGCGGCGACCTCCCGGGGGCGCAAACAATCCATCGGCGGAATTGGGGGATGTCATCGTATATGTCACGCGGACACCATCACTGCCATGAAAAGTAAGGATTTTGTCATTTATAATCGCATCCAAGGGGGTCCAACAGGCGGGAATTCCAACTGGAGAAGCGCCATAACAGTAGATAACGCGCGCCGTCGTCGCGCCATTAAGAGATAACATAAAGATCAGAACAGAGATCAAAGGCGGGCCTTCGGCCGCCGCGAAAGTTCCATTCCCCTTCCCACTTACCCGACCATGGCGAATTCGACGTCTTGATCGAAAAAGTAGGAGATTGCATCCCGTGACAATCCGCTGCCGCCCAACTTTTGCTGGCCGGGCCAAGTAAAGCCACAGTGATAATAAGTGGAAACGTAGCCCGATTCAGACTGAAAAGAAGTCGTCGCCGCATAATTTGATCCCCCTAATTAATCAATCCACGAAAGCAAAATCCTATACCTGCATCTACCCATTAAGGTGATGGGCCGACAAAGAAAGCGTCGAAGGTATATGAAATTCAATAGGAATCAGTCGGCACTTCATGGAATTTATATGAATTCAGATTAACGGCGGTGCGCCATCCTCAATGTCAAGTCGCTTTGCTTCTTCGACAAACCGGTCCCAATCTCCCTCGACGAGACCGAGCTTCAAGGCCACGTCCCGGACAGTCGTCAAGTCGTGGGCACCCCGGATATTGAGAAGTGTGCCACGCCGCCAAATCTCATTCCAATAGTCATGAAAGAAACGCTGGAACGGCGGTCCCGATAAGCGGATGCCCGGCCGGTCGCGCGGCGGAACGCCGGTCCAATAGGCGCCGAGTAGGAACTCTTCCTCGTCGAAGAAATAACCACCGAAAGCTGGGACGACCTCGCTGATCCCAGCGCAAAAGCTCATTACGAGATAGGGGCGTCCGTCGTAGCGGATGATGTTCGAGAGAATTTCCTGGAGGCGACGCAGATCATAGAAAATCTCGATCCGCTCGACTTCGAGGGTTCCGTCCCGAATTCGCCGGTCGACAAGGTTCCGCCATTCAATTTGAACGTGGGCGGGTGTTACGTACGGTGCGGCGAGGCGTAAGGCGCGAATCCGCGTGCTCGTGCGTTGTGTTAGATCAATCAGCAAATCCGGTAACACGGAGACCGTATCCACAAGTGTCGCCGTGGTTAGCGCCGGGTGCGTGTCGATGTTCAGCTTGAATAGCGTTTCGAGATCGACGCCCAGCACTCGCGCCAGAGAGCGACGCCGTCGCTCTCGTGGAAGGCGATTGCCACCTTCCCATCCGGCAATTGAGCTGACGTCAACCTTGAGGATGACGGCAAGCTCCGCCCGCGAGATACCCTTCGCTTCCCGCAGACGCTTGAGGCGATCTCCCGATGCCAAATATTGCGTTGTCTTAGCTTCCAACCCGCACCACGTTTTTCTTGAATTCACAAAAACTCATACAAACGCAGTCTTCTAACATTTGGCGTGCTGCCTTTACAATACGTCAACCAAGATTGGGGAAACGATGTTCGCAAGACTTTTCAATGGCTCGCGCGCAGCGCTATTGACGCTATTGGTCATAATCGTTTTCACGAACGTTGCTATTGCAAACGACGATTGGCTTGTCGGTTATTGGGAAGGTCACTTTGATGATGGGCAGGTTGCGGAAATCCGGATTCGATCGGTGAGTCCCGACGGGAGTTTCCGTGTTTCTTGGATTAGGCGACAAGATCCGCTGTCTGGTGGTGAACGGGAAGGAAAAATCGCGGGAGGCGAAGTAATTTTAAAATTTTCATATGGAAGCAAAATATTCGCGCTTGCGGAATTGAAGCGCTCCAGTGACGGAAAACTTCTGGGAACTCTGACTCCGAGTGGCAAGTCTTCACATCGGCTGACAATCACGCGGGTTTCTTCGAATTGGGACTACCCCACCGGTATCAAGGGATGTGATTATAGGTTCTATTCGGGAAAATATAACGAATTTGGGCGGCCATTGGGAACGAGGCATGTGGAAGAGGGACAGAAGGAGGCGCGGTTGGGTACTCGAATTTGGGTTGTTTGCTCCCATGGAGTACTAATCGATCCACGATAAATAAAATCTGAAAATGACCTAGCCTAAGCGCGCCATCATCGGCGGGATTGTTGGGGGAATTGTGCATCGCCTGCCATTGTGCATTGTAATCGTGTGCGTTTGTGCGCTGTTGGTCGCGGGAGGCGACGCATTCGCGCAGGCAAATCTGCCGACCACCGTGGCGCCTGGGCAGATCGAGCGACGTCTTCAGCCGTCCGTCCCGCCGCGCTCCGCGCTCGAAGAGGTTTTACCGGCGGTTCCGAAAGAGCGCCTGCCGCCGACGCAGGCGGAGAAGATTCATTTCACCCTGTCTCGGCTCGACATCATCGACGCGACCGTCTACGGGGCGCCGGACCTGCTGCCGTTGTATCAGCCATATCTCGGCAAGCGCGTCTCCGTCGCCGATCTATACAAAATCGCCGACGCGATCACGGTCAAATACCGCAACGACGGCTATATCCTGTCGCGAGCGTTTGTTCCCGAACAGCGGCTCAAGGATGGAAGCGCCCGCATTGAAGTAATCGAGGGCTACGTCGATGCCCTTCGCTTCAATGGCCGGCCGCCGGGACGCGAGGGCCTCTTCAGTTATTACACGGAACAAATCACGCATTCGCGGCCGCTTCAGCTTGCGGTTCTCGAGCGGTATCTGCTGCTTGCCGGCGACCTCGCCGGCGCGAATGTACGTTCAGTCTTCGAGCCTTCGGCGACGAACGTCCGCGCCGCGACGCTCGTCGTCATTTTCGCCGAAAAGCAGTTCGACCTTCAGGGCGGGTTGGATAACAGGGGCACGAGGACGCTCGGCCCCTTGGAACTCAGCGCCGGCGCCGGCGCAAATGACATTCTGGGCATCTACGATCGCACGGCATTCAATTTCCTGATTACGCCGCAAGCCGCCCAGGAACTTCAATACTACAATCTCGTCCACGAAGAGACGCTGGACGGCGAAGGCACGAAGGCCGCCCTCGCCCTCACCTATGTCCGCACCCATCCGGGCGACATCCTTTCGCCGCTCGATGTCGAGGGTCGCGACACGACGGTCGCGTTCAACCTGTCGCATCCGTTCATTCGCTCTCGGAACGAAAACCTCTCCGGCTCGCTTTCCTTCCGCTGGGAAGACGTCACCACCGACGAGCTCGGCGCCCGTGCCGCCGACGATCGCGTGCGGTCCCTCATTCTCGGCGGTTCGTACGATTTTTCAGACGCCTGGCGCGGCATCAATCAGTTTCTCGCCGCGATTCATCAGGGCCTGCCGATATTCGACGCCACTACCGATGGCAATGCGCTCGCGAGCCGCCCTGGCGCCGACACGACATTCACGAAGCTGACCTTCAATGCCTCCCGCCAGCAGGAACTGGGCCAAGGCTTCTCCGTCGTCGCGCAGGGCGCCGCGCAGTATTCCTTCAACCCGCTCGTTATCTCCGAGCAATTCGCTTACGGCGGCGAGCCCTTCGGCCGCGCCTACGATCCCTCCGAGTTGACGGGTGATTCCGGCGTCGAAGGCAGCCTCGAACTCGATTTTGCGCCGGGCATCAACGACAACCTATTCCGCTCCGCCGTCCTCTTCGGCTTCTACGATGCCGGTCTGGTGTATGACCGCATCCATCCGGGGACGAACGGATATGCCTTCGGCACATCGGCGGGCGTCGGTGTGCGACTCACGCCCGTGCCGTGGCTCTTCGGCTCGGTCGAGGCCGATAAGCCCCTGACGCGCATGGTTGCCGCGGAAAGCAGCAAAGACTGGCGCTTCTTCTTCCGTCTTAGCGTGAGGTACTAGCCATGGCTGCTATTCCGGCTCGCGCTCTCCCATTCGCACTTTTCGGTCTCGCCCTCGCCGCGAGCAGCGCGGAGGCCAACCCGCAGAACGGCACGGTGGTTGGCGGCCGGGCCACGATCACCCAGCCGGCGCCCGGCAACGTGACGGTAAAGCAGCAATCGTCGAAGGCCATCATCAACTGGAAAAGCTTCAGCGTCGGCAAACACGAATCCGTCCTTTTCAAGCAACCGAATTCCTCTTCCGTCGCGCTTAACCGTGTCACCGGAAACGATCTCTCGACCATCGCAGGGTCGCTGTCGGCCAATGGCATCGTCTTCCTCGTGAATCCGAACGGCGTGGTATTCACTCGCACCGCGAAAGTGGACGTGAACGGTTTGATCGCGACGACCAGCGATATCGCCAATAAGGACTTCATGGCGGGAAAATTCAGTTTTACCGTCCCGGGCTCGCAGGGATCGAGCGTCGTCAATCAAGGAAAGATCACGGCTGCCCAGGGAGGCTTGGTCGGCCTCGTCGCCCCATCGGTGCGCAACGACGGCGTCATCACCGCTCGGCTCGGTCGCATCGCGCTTGCCTCGGGCGATGCCTTCACCGTCGATCTCTACGGCGACCAGCTCGTCCAGTTCGCGGTCCCGGCGGTGCAGATCAAGGGCGCATCTCCGTCGAGCGGCCCGCTCGTCAGCAATACCGGCACGATCTCGGCAAGCGGCGGCACCATTTCTCTCACCGCCGACACGGCGGCACGGATTGTCGATGAGGCGATTAATAGCAAGGGCCTGATCGAGGCGAGCGCCGTCCATGAGCAGGGCGGCGAAATCGTCCTTGATGGCGGTCCCAAGGGCGGCGTTGCGGTTGCCGGAGTGCTCGACGCTTCAGGGAAGAGGGCTGGACAGGCAGGCGGAGCGGTAAAAGTGCTCGGCGCGAACGTGGCGCTGAATGCCGGCGCCAAGATCGATGTCTCTGGGGGTGTCGGCGGCGGTATCGCTCTCATTGGCGGTAATTTCCATGGCGCCGGGCCCGAGCACAACGCTGCGACCACGATCATTGCGGCGAAAACCGCGATTGATGCCGACGCGCTCACCTCCGGCAACGGCGGGCAAGTCGCGGTGTGGAGCGACCAAAGCACGACCTTCAACGGTAACATCTCGGCACGCGGCGGCACCATTTTGGGCAATGGCGGATTCGTCGAAGTCTCCGGCCATCAGCATCTCGCCTATGGCGGCGCCGTTGATTTGCGCGCCCCTGCGGGACTATCAGGCACGCTGCTGCTTGACCCCGAAAACGTCACGATCGCCGCAACGGGCGACACGCCGACGTTACCGACGTCCGGTGACACGACCTTAACCGGAACGGCGGACAACTCGGTGCTTGCGGTCTCGACGCTTCAGAATGCGCTGTCGCTTGGAAACGTCACCGTTCAAACAGGAACAACGGGGACGCAGGCGGGGGATATCGAGGTCGCGACGAATATCGGCTGGGGCAATGGCAATTCGCTGACGCTCAGTGCTTATCGCAACCTCATGATCGACAACCGAGCTACGATTTCGAACACCGGCTCGGGCAATCTTTCGCTGCGCGCTGCCAATACCGGCACCGGCATTGGCACGGTGGTGTTCAATGGCACCGGAAAGGTCGATTTCTCGCAGAGCACCGGCTCTGTTTCCATCTACTACAACCCGGTTGATAACCCGACAGGAAGCGCGGTCAACGCCGTCAGCTATACAAGCCCGATTGATTACAGCCCGAGTGTCTTGGTTAACAATAATGTGCCGAACCAGCTTACCGCATACATGTTGGTGAACTCGGTTTCAGACCTCCAAAATATCGAGAACAATGTGTCGGGCAGTTACGCGCTCGGCCGCGACATCGATGCGAGCGGTACGGCTGCCTGGAACAGCGGGGCGGGTTTTAGACCAATTGGAAATGCTGCCAACCCTTTCACGGGCACATTGAACGGACTCGGGCGCCAGATTGATAATCTGACGATCAATGATTCTACAGATCTTGAGATTGGTCTTTTCGGGGAGATTGGATCTCGGGGATCGGTGAGTTCGGTTACCCTCGCGAATGCATCGGCGGCTAAGGGAACACCTCTGATAATTGGGTGGAGCCGGGGGATCGTCGCGGGAACCAACAACGGAACCATAAAAGACATCGTAATGTTGAATACCGATGACGAGCTTGTCGGTATAAACAACGGATCGATCGTGGGGGCAAAAGTCGACGGAATCAATCTCAATATAACCTCTGCGAATAGCATTGATGTCGGCGCGATAGCCGGTCTGAACACCGGCTCGATTTCTCAAGCCTCGGCTAAGGGGATAATCACTGTCGATGCAGAGCAAGCGGAGATTGGCGGACTTGTCGGTCAGAATGGCGTCTCCGGTCAAAACACGGGAATTGTGTCGTTGTCGAATTCCTCGGTAGCCGTAACGGCAAAATTTGCCGCGCCAGTTTCAGTTGGCGGTCTCGTGGGCCTTAATTTCGGAGTCATCAATAATTCCGGCGCCAGCGGGTACGTCTCTGCGGCTGCTGGTTCGCAGGCGGGAGGACTGGTCGGCGTCAACATCGGAACCATCAGCCAATCATTTGCTCAGGGCAATGTCACAGTATCAAATGGCGATTCAACAGCGATGGCTGGGGGATTAGTGGGCGGTAATGCTGGAAAGATTGTGCAGTCCTACGCAACGGGCGCGGTTTCAAGTGACGGCCAAGTCGGAGGTCTAGTGGGAATAAATGCAGACTATGGAACAATAGCGCAATCATACGCGACTGGGGCAGTAACCGGAAATGATGCTCCCCAGTTCGATAACTCCGATGTAGGTGGCTTGGTTGGCTTCAGTTGGAAGCAGATCGGCGATTCGGCGATATCCGAGTCTTACGCAACCGGTAAGATCACTGCCAGCCCCTCGGATGCTAACACGACTGGCGGATTCATAGGTGTCCTATCTGGCTCGACGGTTTCCACGTCGTACTGGAATGTAGAAACCACGGGGAAAGCTCTTGGCGTCGGACCAAACTCGGGTAACGCATCAGGTATATCAGGTCTGACCAGTGCCCAGCTTAAATTTGACCTTCCAATGGGCTTTGATTCTGCGATTTGGAGCATCCGGCCAGATGTCAATGGCGGATACCCTTACCTGAAGTGGCAGACAGCGAGTTCGGGCGGGGGTGGTAGCCCGCCGACGCCGACGCCGACAGTCGTGAATTTTGGTACTGGAGCGCCGCCACCTGTGCTGACTGAACTTACCTGGAGCGTCGCTAATGTCTCCTCGACATACGGCACATTGGCGCTTCTCGGAAGTGACGCACTGTTCGGAGTAGCTCCTAGCGACGGCGGGTCGGTGATAGGGGCGGTAGGTCTCTTTAAGGGCAATACGCCTGTGACTCTGTCCCCGACATTGTCCGCGGGTACGTATAACGAAGAAGTGACAGGCCTTACCGGCTCGGCCGCGAGCAAATATACCTTGTCCCCCACGGGCGATACGGTCGGCACGCTCACCGTAAATCCCAAGATGTTGACATGGATGGTCGCCAATGCGTCCGCGACCTTCGGTCAGGTTCCGACACTCGGGGCCCTGACGCTGACGGGCGTACTTCCGGCCGATACGGCGGTGGTATCCGGAACGATTGGTCTGTTCAGCGGCTCCGCGCCGATCTCGCTTTCAAACGCGCTTCCCGTTGGTGGCTATTCCGAGAAGGTGACAGCACTGACGGGGTTGGCGTCCTCCAACTATGTGTTGGCGATAACCGGTAATAGTCCTGGAATACTCATCGTTAGTTCGGGGCAAATAAATCCGCCGCCCCCACCGGGAGCCGTGACGTGGAGTGTGGGGGATGCGTCCTCGACCTATGGTTCATTGGCTATGCTCGGCACCGTAACGTTATTTGGTGTTTCGCCAGGCGATGCCGGATCGGTGTTTGGTTTGATGAGCCTGTTCAACGGCAACGTTCCGATCTTGCTCTCCTCGACGTTACCCGCCGGGACCTACAAAGAAGAGGTGACCGGTCTAACCGGGCAATCCGCCGGCAATTACATCCTTTCCCCGAACGGGGACGTGGTCGGCACTCTTGTCGTCAATCCAAAGGCGCTGACGTGGGCCGTCGCGAATGCGTCGAGCATCTTTGGCACGGTCCCGACGCGCGGCGCTGCGACGCTTGACGGAGTTCTCGCGAGTGACAGCGCCAACGTCTTTGGCACGGTCGGCGTGTTCAACGGCTCGACGCTCGTGCCGCTCTCAAATGCGATTCCCGCAGGCAGCTACTCCGAAAAGATAACGACGCTAACCGGGTTGGCGTCGTCAAACTACACGCTCGCCGGCACCGGCAACACGCCCGGGACACTAACCATCAACCCAACGAATTCCCCGCCGCCGAAGAACAATCTCACGCTGCAACAGCAGCAGGCAGTTACCCAAACCCAGGCGGAGACGACGACACAGCCCACGATCTCGAATGTTCCGATTTCATCGGATAGGAATTCTCTATTAGCGGTTCCGCTGGCTCCGAACATCACGCCGTCGCCAATGAACGTTGCTGGAATTTCCGAATTGGTAGCCATGATGAAGCAGCGCGTTCCTCAAATTGCAAACTTTCTATCAGACTCCGCGCTAAATACGTTGCTCGGCGATGTCATAAAGCTCTCAGGCGGAATGACCCCACAGGATTTTGAGGATTTTGTCACGGGCTACCTAGAAAGCCCAGGCTATAGAAATCTTATCAATCAGTCAGCGGGCAAGAGTTTGACCTCGGATATTTCAGAAGGCGTGATCGACGACGTGATCGTCGATTTTGGAAGTCAACTAGCAGGTTGGATCGCTAGAAAAAACGGGGCATCTGCGTGGACGGTCGAATTTGACGAGAGTTTGGTAGGTTTGACAGTAACGGGGCTCATTGATGGGCCCCAAGCCGAAGCGATCTCGGCAGGTCTACAGATTGCGGAGTCCGTTCGCGCGTTGACGATCCAACAAATTGACAACTTCAACTCAGCAATTGCTCAAGCCAATGCGATTGCTGAATCGGCCGACGCATTGGCGCAGAAAGATATCGCGGAAGGCAATCACGCAGAGGCAGCAGTTATCCTAGGGATCGCAGCTAAGGAGCGCCAAGCAGTCGCCGACCTCTACAAGGAGCATCCTTACTTGGCATCAATGAGCGTGATTGCGAACTGGTTTTGAGGCATCCTATGGCGTGCCAAGAGGCGCAAGCACATAAAAGAGCCACGCGGTGAAGACGGCTAGGACGACCATAATCGTCCAAAACCGAAGTTGGCATCGATCGGCTCAGTACCGCAATCCGCCTCAATGCCGGGACAGAAAAAGTACGACGGATGGCCATGGCGCTCCCGCCTATACCGAACGGAGGATCCGTCCGCTGCAACAGAGGCGCTAATCCGTTCGCCTCCCACGGCAAGCGTGACCAGGATATGCCGCCCTACCTGTGGGGATGTTAATTTCGCCAGCCGCCGTCACGGTGGCATTCATTGAATGCTGTGCAGGGACCACTTTCACTAATCGTTCACTAATATTAGTGAGTCATAAAACATGAATATTTTCAATCTGTTACAGATACGCCAGTTCTCGAAGCGCGAGCCGTGGGTCAAGCCGCCCAAAGTGAGCCACGGCAAAGGTGTTGTACGCCGACCGAGCTTCGACGAGACCGAATGGAAAATCATCTACGAGCGCCTGCGTGAATGGTGGAGGAGGAAATCACCACCACCCCCGGCGCAAACGGCGGCAAATTACACCGTTCGGGCCCGCACGCCATGCACCGCTATCAGCGCGAGCTCTTGCGCAATTACGTGCTGTTCATGGCGAACAGCGGTCTTCGGCCGAACGAGGCGCGGCAACTATTGTGGCGGGACATCCGCACCGAGATAGACGACGAGGGCAAGCCGTCGCTCGTGGTCGAGGTGGCGCCTTCGACCAAGACCGGCGCCCGAACCGTCGTCTGCCGGGAAGGTGTGGAATTCTATATCGAGCGGCTGCGCAAGATGTCGAAACACGGCGAGCCGGGCGACTATGTTTTCGCCGGCTATGGAGCGTGTGAAGGATTCCCAATTTTATTGGGATGTGATTCTCTTTGCGGGAGCGGAGGGGGTGGTGGTGCGCGGGTGTTGCAGGCGAACCGGTCACGGTTGTCGTGGGATTTAGTGGATTTGGAGGCTGTGCTGGCGGCGGAGCATCGTGCACGGCTG
>Ga0207933_1001125_pt1 | contig 21700 bp, 18 predicted proteins | sample NGESurdeep092012_4_FD_184488 | JGI IMG/M metagenome (GOLD analysis project Ga0207933, IMG submission 184488) | Arctic peat soil microbial communities from Barrow, Alaska - NGEE Surface sample F53-3 deep-092012 (SPAdes) | ecosystem: Environmental > Terrestrial > Soil > Wetlands > Peat ...
CGCGTTAGCGGGCTGCACGGGCATGAGCGTCAGGCGTCCGCGCACGCGCCACATGGCATTCGTCAATGGAAACCGTGAGTGGGTGGCGCGTTCGTCATTATTGAGCGCATAGTGAAACAGGAACGGAGCGCGAACAAATTTATCTTTTGAGCATCGCGAACTAACATTGTCTTTCGAGGGCGCACGGATTTCAAAAGACATTCGCATTCTCCACGACACACAAATTCATCTGGTCGCCTGCGCCGAAATTTCAAAAGTCGCTCAAATTGCCGACACGCAAAAGATTTGGCGGGATCGAACGATGGAAAATTCCATGCCCAAAAAAAATTGCATCGCCGAAAAATTTCAAAGGCTGGCAAATTTCATCATCGCCCGTCATTTTCTGGAAACTGTCAAATCGAAATGTGGCCGATTTTCTTCACTTGCTGACACGATGAAAACACTTGTCGTCACCTTAACGCACTTTGATTCACGGATGGCAAAAAGTGTGCAAAAAACCCGTGCTATAAATGGAGTGCCAGGAAAAGGCAGCGCAATTGACTTCATGGCTTTGATGCCATGACTTGCAAAAAAAAATCTGCCCGGTCTGGCACATGAGATGCCGGTGCAAAGCACACATCCTGATTACGACGCCAACCTTGTTGCATGGCAACGGGCGCGTGATGTCATTGCCGGTGAAGATGCCGTCAAAACTGCCGGGATAAAATACCTGCCGCGTCTGGACTCCCAAACCGATGATGAATACGTCGCCTATAAAATGCGCGCCGCATTTTTCAACGCCACAGCGCGCATTGCCGATGGCTACGTCGGTCGCATTTTCCGGCGCGATCCCACTTTCAAACTGCCGGAAACTTCCGCCGGCATTGGCCGCGCGATGGATGCCTTCGTCGCCGATGCCGACATGGAAAACACGCCGCTTTCTGCCTATGCCAAAACGGTCACGCATGAAGTCATCGCGGTCGGTCGTGCCGGCACGCTGGTAGATTGGGAAGATGAAGCGGAACAACGCGCCTTTGCCGTTTTTTTCAAAACCGAGAAAATTATCAACTGGCAATCGCAACGGGTGAATGGTCACAACTTGCTAACTCTCGTCGTCCTCAAGGAAGATGGAAAAAACCTGCAACATTCGTCGCCGAACGGGGAACAACCTGACGATCCCTTTCAAAATGAAACCGTCGAACAACTGCGCGTCTTGAAACTCGTGCCGGATGCCACGCCTGCCGCCGATGGCTCTACGCCTTGGTCGTATCAAGTCGAACTCTGGCAACAGCAACCCGGAAAATCCAAACGGTCGAAAACTGAATGGGCGGTCGTGGACTCCCGCACGCCGCTTCGTCTTGGGAAACCTTTGCCGTTGATTCCCTTTGTCTTTCATGGGCCGAAACATTCCCTGCCGCATGTGGACAAACTGCCACTGGCCGACATTATCGCCATCAACCTCGACCATTATCGCCTCAATGCAGACTATAAACACGGTCTTCATTTTACTGCTCTGCCTACCGCATGGGTCAGCGGATTTGATAAAACTTCTTCACTTCGCATCGGTAGCAGCACGGCTTGGGTGGCGGAAACACCCGGCGCGACGGCTGGCTATCTGGAATTTCATGGGCAAGGTCTGATGACTTTCGAGCGCGCGATGACGCAAGACGAGCAACTCATGGCGGTGCTTGGCTCGCGAATGATGGAAGAACAAAAGCGCGTCGGTGAAACGGCTGCGTCCATCGAACTCCGACAGAGCGGCGAAAATGCCGTGCTGGTCACACTCAACGCCGATTTCAGCCTCAACGGAATGGCCAGCACAGAGATTACCGCCGTCGTCGCCGCGTGGAAAGCCGGGGCCATCAGCCGGGACACGATGTTTGATTTGTTCCGCATGGGTGATGTCCTGCCGGTCGGTCGCAGCAACGAAGACGAGGCCAAACTTGTCGCCGGCACGCCGCAACCTGCACCGGTCGCGCCTGATCCCGGCGCGGTCACGCTGCCGGTTCCCGCTCCGGCTGACAATCCACCGGCGCAACTGCCAACCAAAAACCTCTAAAAATTTATGGCACTAAAATTCAAATTCAAAACCAAAGACGAAATCCCCGCTGAACTGCAATCCCTGTATGTCGAGCGTGACGGCGCTTGGACACTGGACGCCGAGGGCGTCGTCGAGAAGTCAAAGCATGAGGAATTTCGCACCAACAACATCGCCTTGACCAACCAACTGAAACGCTTTGAAGGCATAGACCCTGACGCCGTGCGTCAACTTGCCGAAGACAAACAGAAACTCTTGGAAGAACGCCAACTGAAAGCCGGTGAAGTGGACAAGGTCATCGAGGCGCGACTGAAAACCGCCCGCGCCGAATGGGACAAGACTCATAACGTCGTGGTCGCGGAACGCGACGCCCTGACTGGTCGCCTCACCGCCATTCAAATTGATCAAGCCGTTGTAACCGAAGCCACGAAACGCGGACTCCGAGCGACGGCGCTGCCTGACATTACCGCCCGTGCCCGCCAGTCGTTCAAACTGGTCAACGGCGTGCCGCAATCTTTCGAGGCTGACGGTCAGACTGCCCGCATGGGCAAGGATGGCGTTTCGCCAATGACTTTGGCCGAATGGGTAGATGCGTTGGTGTCCGATGCACCGCACCTGTTTGAAGCAAACGCTGGCGGCGGTGCCGCTGGCTCCGGCTCCGGTGGGGCTGGCAACCGGTCCGTGAAGAATCCCTTCCGCAAGGACAGTTGGAATCTCACTGAACAAATGAAATTGCAGAAATCCGATCCGCAACTTGCCGCCCGTCTCAAGGCGTCGGCGTAACCGGGTCACAACACAAAATTAACTATCATGGCTAAAACGCAACTTGCAGACATCATCATCCCCGCACAGTTCGCCGCTTACGTTATCCAACGGACGGCGGAGAAATCGGATTTGTTCCTCTCTGGCATCGTCCAGGCAAATCCTGATTACGACACCCGCGCCGCGCAAGGCGGCACACAGGTCAATATGCCGCACTGGAACGACCTGACGGGACTCCGGCAACCATTGAGCGATTCGTCTCCACTCGTCACGGTGAAGATTGCGGCGGATCAAGACATCGCCCGAATCCATAACGACGGTAACGCATGGTCTTGGAACCATCTGGCAACCGTCGTGTCTGGTGACGATCCGGCGTTGGCATTGGCCGACTTCATGGCCGGTTATTGGAATCGTCAAAACCAGTATATGCTGATCTCGTCCCTCAAAGGCGTGTTCGCCTCGCCCGGCATGGCGGGCAACCTCTTGGCGATTCAAAGTGAATCCGTCGCCAACCAAACGACTGCCACGCGGTTGAATGGTTCAACCTTTGTGGATGCAACGCAACGCCTCGGCGATTGCGGCGACCGCCTCGTGGCCGTAGCGATGCACTCGGCAACGGAAGCCGCGCTTCGCAAACTCGACCTGATTGACTTCATTCCCGACAGCCAGGGTGAGGCGCAAATCCGCACGTTCCAAGGTCGGCGTGTCATCGTGGACGATGGTTGCCCGTCGCGCACTGGCACCACGGATGGGCAGGTTTATACCACCTATCTTTTCGGTGAAGGTGCGTTCGGCATGGGTTCCGCCGACTTGAACGGTCAACCTGTCGAGGGCGGTCACGGCACGGAAGGGATTGAAATGGCGCGTGACGCGCTTAACAGCGACACGTTCCTCGTGAACCGTCGCCGTTTCATCCTCCATCCTCGCGGCGTCAAGTTTACCAGCGCGAGCGTGGCAGGTGCCAACCCGACGAATCCTGAACTTGAAAACGCGGCCAACTGGACGCGGGTTTGGGAAAACAAAAACGTCCGCGTCGTCGCGGTCACTCACAACATCTGAACCAAAGGCGTGCCGGTGTCCGCATCGGCACGCCGATTTAACCACCTACTTATATGGGCAAACTTTTACCTCGCAGTTTTGAGCGGATTCGTTCGGGTGAACAAATCGTGAATCCCAGTTTTACCAACGTCGCGGCGGCGAATGCCGCTGGCATCACGGCGGCGAAGTTCCCGAAACGAATCATCTACCTGTCGGCTGGCGGCACGGGCGGCATTCCGTGCCTCGCCGTCAGCGATGGCACGAACTGGAAACAGGTCGCCATCGGGGTCAACGCTATCTGAACCATGAAAGGATTGTTTCCAATCATCCGGCGCAAGCGGCGTCCGCTGGCCGTGCCGGACGGGTCGCCTGCGGTGAATCCTCTGGCGTTGAAACCGGATCGCCTGCCGCCGGTGGCGGTCATGCCATTGGTGGCAGCCGTCCCGGAGTCCGTGCCGGACTTGCCACCGTTGAAACCAAAAAAATCCCGTGATGGCGCAACCAAAAATTAACCGGCGCGGCTGGCTGGCGACTTGGCTGCATAAGCGCCAGCAGGCGCGACGCGGGCCGGTGCTGGCTGCGGTTTCGCCTGGCCTCATTGTCTGGCGTTGGTCAAACCTGAATCCGACCAACTGGAATGTTTATATCAGTTTCGACGGCACGAATTACCAACTCGCCGGGTCGGTGGCGGGGAACGTCTTTCAATATGTCCCGCAGTCGGGCAGCGCATGGGCATACATCGTCGGCGTGGATGGCAACGGGCTTGAAACCACCGCGCACAGTAACGCCGTGCGGCCGGACGACGCCGTTAATCCCGCGAATGTCATCGTCCTCGGTTCCGATGGTCACGGCCATTTGACTTGGACGATGAACTTCAATTCCGATTGGGGTTTTAACATCTATTTGAGCGCGGACGGCACGACTTGGGGACATACCTTTGACGGTGCCGATGGTGGCGTGCGTGCAATTGATGAAAGCGGCGCTGCCGGTTACTTCCGCATCTGCCAATGTGATTGGGATGGCATTGACATCATGCCTTACTCGAACGTGGTTCACTCGGACGGTTTGTAAATCATCATGTCAATTACGCTCGTCAAAGAAGATGGCACCGGCTTGGCAAACGCCAACGCCTACGCCAGCGCGTCGGATGGCGACGCCTACCATGCCGGGCATTTATACGCGACGGCATGGACGGGCGCGACGGACGATCAAAAGGCCGCTGCGCTCGTGATGGCGACGCGGCTGATTGACGGGCAGTATCAATTCAACGGCCTGCGCTCGCAATCGGGGCAGGCGTTGCAATGGCCGCGTGTGAATTGTCCCGACCCGGACAAAGCGCCGATTCCCGTCCTCACCAGCCTGCTGCTTTACGATCCGTTTGTGCCGTTTAGCATCGTGCCGCTGGCCGTTGTCGAGGCAACTTGTGAAATGGCCCGCGAACTTCTGATTGCCGACCGCACGGCGTCGCCACCGGGCGAAGGTCTGAAATCCTACGCCGATACCAGCGCCGGCAAGACGACGGTGTATGACAAGACCGACACGCGCCCGGTCATTTCGCCGGTCGCGCAAGCGATGCTGATTAAATTCGGCTCGCTGGTGTCCGCCAAAAGCGGCGCGGTGCGGCTGGTGCGGGGGTGACGGAAAATCACGGTGCAACCGCGAACAATTTGAGATCTGAAAATCTCCATGAATCAAACCATGCCTGTCGGGTTGCTTGCCAAAACCGCAGGGTTGTCAAATGCCGAAAAGGTTGACGCGCCGGGCCGCTTTGCGGATGCTGTTTGTAATATGGAAATTGAATCATCGAGTGCAATTGAATTTTTCTTTCCGAATCCATCATTGGTGCAAGTTTATTTTGAGGCCATAGCCAATTCTTTGGACGCAAAGGCATCTGAAATTTCCATTTGCATTGAAATAAAAAAATTCAACCCGCCGGAAGGTTTTGAAATCTCAATCACAGATAACGGGGATGGGTTCACAGATGAAAGTTTTGAGCGGATAAGAAAAATACTCCGAAAAAAAGACGCTTTTCATAAAGGACTTGGGCGTTTGGTTTTTTTGAATTATTTCTCACAAATTACGGTAGATAGTGTTTTTGAATCAACCCGCCGCACGTTTGTTTATTCAGAAAATTTCGACGGGAAATACAAAATTGAAAAACTGAATTCAGCACAGACAAAAGAGACAACTTTGAAATTTACAGGTTTCAAAGGAGCAAGTATTAACACCTACAATTACCTGAAGCCGGAAATCCTAAAGGAAAAAATCATTGAGCATTTCCTGCCCACGCTACTAGATCGGCAGCGCAACGATCTTAACTTCAAAATCAACATCAATCTCCACACTGAAGAAAGCAATGACCAAAGAGAGTTTATTTCATCCGATTCATTCATCGTCAAAGACGATTTGCCGAAACTGACATCTATCATCATCAAAGATGCGACGTTGGATGCTTTTGACGGCGTGGAAATGCTCTATCAAATAAAACCCGGCCCGGGTGAGCGTAGCTTACAAATCGCAATCAGCATTGACGGTCGAACCATACCAATTTCATTACTTCAACCAAATTCAGTGCCTTGGAATTATTCAGTAATTTTCCTCTTTATTTCCAAGATGTTTAAGGCAAATCCATCCCGGCAAAAGCTGGAATTGCCGGACGGCATATCAGAATCCAATCTCAATCATGTATTGCGCCGGGAAGTTGGAAAAATCCTAGCCGAAAAGATTCCCACCATTGGCGAAAAAAACGCCGTGACGCGCAGCGACTTTGAAAAACAATTTCCACACCTGTCGGGTTTTTTCGAGGAAAACACCGCCGGACTCATTGACAAGGATGACGCAATTGACATTGCACAGAGAAGATTTTTCAAAGAGGAAAAGGCCGTTTTGCAGTGCGAAAAATTAGACGATGTGACCTATGAAAAATCACTGGAGCTTTCATCGCGGGCATTGACGGAATACATTCTCTATCGCGAAAAAATAATCCGCCGGATGAAAGAAATGACGCCGGATAATTCTGAAGATGAAATTCACGAGCTTATTGTTCCAAAATATAAACAATTCAAAAAAGAAAATTTTATTGACGGAATATATCGCAATAATGCGTGGCTGCTCGACGATAAATTTATGAGTTTCCAAACCATATTGAGCGAGGCTCGAATGGGTAAGATTATACAAGCCATCACGCTCAAAGAAGAAATATCCGACGATGCAAAACGACCAGACATTACGATGATTTTCTCCGGTGAACCTGAAAATACTGCGGCGGTGGACGTGGTGGTAGTTGAAATCAAAAAGAAAACCGATGACGAGGAAAAGAATCAATATGTGATAAACCAGCTTCTTGCCCGCGCTAGAAAACTCGCGGCTCATTGCCCAAACATCGAACGAATTTGGTATTATGCAGTAATCAATATCAACGAGGAAATGAAGGATAGCTTAATCCAGCAAAATTGGGCGACTTTCTTTTCGGCTGGCCAAGTTTATTACCAAGAGTTTCCAACCAAACGACCGAACGGAACTATTGTCCTAACGCCGATCTTCGTCATGTCATTCGACGCTATTGTTGGCGATGCCGAATCCAGAAACCGCACCTTTTTGGAAATTCTACGCAATGGCATGAAGCGTTATCAAAACACCAACATAAAAGAGGTTCAAAATAAACCCATTTTGCCAATTGATGCAAACCAGTAGTATGTCAACAAACCCGATATGCGTCTGGCTGGATTGGCGTGCGAAACGCTTCCAGTGTGGCGGTTTTCACGCCCTGGGCGACGATGGGAAAAGTCGTGAGGATGTGGGCGAACTCGGATTCTGTCAGGTTGTAAAGGTGGGCGATGAGGCCGTCTAGTTCGGCGCGGAGTTTGGCGCGGGCTGTGGGGTCGGTGACGCCTTTCACGGCGGCGGCGGGGGTTTCCAATGTAACTACTCATTCAGCAAAATCTGCCCCGTGCTGGGATTGTAGGTGTAATTCACGATCTCGCCGGAAATCAGCAGGTGCAAGGCTACGCGAAACCTACTGAAATTGCCTTACTTGCATCTTGCCGTCAGTTCAATTTGCCGCTCGCGGGTTGTGAATAACTTTCTGTTCAATGTCTCGGAACCTTCAAAACCACAACGAAAACAGCCCAAATCCGCTACTGGTGGTAGATTTATCAAGTTATCTGGATTTGATGATTTGTTCAATGTATTCCATGTAGTTCAATGTGAATAACTTTTTTGATTTTAGCCATTGAACTTCAATTGGAGTTTTGGCACACTCTGACTCGTGCAAGCTAAAAAGAAACTTGTTGAGATGATGGAAGCCGCGAAACTAGAGGTTCAGCGGCTGGAACTTGAATTGCGATCCTGCAATTCAAGAATTAAGGCATTTGAGGAGGCGTCTGCCGCCACTTCTCAAGACAAGGGCGCGTTGCAAGTTTTCCGCAAATTGGAATCGAAAATTAAATCTGAACGCCAGTCATTTACCGAAATTGAGCAAAACTTGCATGACGCGAAGGGTCGTGTTTCTGCCTTTGATGAGGCCATTAAAATGTTTCCAAAGGACGGCGAAGAATCTGAATTGCGGGCCACCAGCAAAATGTTCAAGATTCAAACCCTTCTAAAAAATACCGGCAAACCCCTTTCCCTGACCGATATTCTTAAAGGCATCGGCGAAGAGGGGGATGACGCTCGAAATTCAATTCGCGGTTCGTTGGCTGGATACGCCAGAGATGGCCGCGTTTTTACCAAAGAGGAAGCGCCGGATACTTTTGGACTGATCGCGTTCAAGCGGCTGGACGATGAACAGCGGTCAGCGCCAACACGCAAGGAAGTGAATCCACCAACCGATTAAAAAACATCATGGATTAACCTGATAAAAAAGAAGCCGACCCGTTTACGAGACGGAATCGGCTCACTAATTTTCTCCGCTGTTTCGAGCAGGCGGAGAGGGCGGGATGGCCGCCGGTAATTGCGTGCTGATTCTGGCACAGGAGGCCATTCCCGTCAACAACAAAACGCTCGGGAAAGGAGTGTTTATGTCTGACGAGATAATTGTCAGCCTTAAGCCGAAGCCGGGTTACGACCTGATTTTTCGCCGGTGGTTTATCCACCCGCGAACAAAAAAGATCGTCCACCCCAAGCGGTCAAAGGTGTTTCCGATTTGGGTAAAAAATCGGAAACAAATGACCTTGCCGCTTGATGGTGAGGCTTCCGAGCTCAACTAAAACACAGCCTCCGCGCCGAAAGGCGCGGGGGTCTTTTTTTTAATCAAGCCGGCTTTCGGCTCGCTTGGGCGATGGCCTCGCCTATCTTTGACAGTTCCGCCGGCCCCTTGACCATCCTGAACACGCACTGGCCTTCGCTGCGAGCTTCCCAAAGCTGTCCTAGACGTTCCTTCTCACGCGAATCTGCATTTTCCGCCAGAAAAGTGCCTTTGTATTCCACCACGAGAAATTTTTCGTTTTTCAGTTTGCAGACAAAGTCCGGGTAAAATTTGTCGGATGAAGTTTGAATCCAAAATGAGCTTTCCGGTTCACCCTCAAGATTCCTGACCCAAAATTCAATTCCATCGAGATGAGCGATGACGCGGGCGCAATCGTATTCCTCGCCCTCGTTTTTCAAGTCGCCGATGACTTCGTAGAAATGCCTGGGCAATGCCAGCCCGCTATATCGCGTCGTGTAGGGATATTTATTCGGATCGTAACGATGCGTTGCGGCGGCGTTGACGAATACCGGCGACGAGGCATCGGTGAAAAGCAGTTCTTCAAGTGCTTTCCGGCGTGCATCCCGCCGCAGTGATTTTATTTTCTCGGCAACTGCTTTGGCGAGCCGGTGGCGATGTGCCGTGAGCGATTCGGCGCTGATTTTCCGGTCGTCAATGAGCTTGCCGATGGCTCTGGTCAGATAAATTCCCGTCTCGGCCTCGGTCAAATCCGCATGGGAAAATGAGCGGTCCAGCCAATATGCCAACTGCCCGACCGGCCATGCCGCCGACGTTTGAAGCAACTGCTGCTGGGCGTCATTGAGCGGAATGAAATCCTGCTGCAATTTTTCGTTGTCCGTGATGTCAATTTTTATGCCCCGTTGTTCCGTTGGAATCAGGAAACCCGTCAGTTCCGCGTCGGATTCGCTCAAACTCCACTCCATGTGTTCGTCCAGGTCATCCGCTTCAAACTGCCGGAATAAATCTCCCTGTTTGATTGCCAGCACCGGAACTTCAAACACCTCGCCGCGCTGTGAAGGTGATTTTTCGCGTGCTGGTGGCGCGACTTTTCTGCCAGCGCGCCGACTGCACGCCTCGGCGACAACCGTTTTGGTTTGCGTGTCGGGAAATACCGCAATCAGCGCGGTTTCCTGCTCGGCATTCAACGGGCGCTCAATCCGCAAGGTCTTTGCGTCAGCATCCCATGAGACATCGCCGATGAGCGAAAGCGGTAGCGCGGCTGCGGGCGATGTCGGGAGCGTCACCGTCACCGGCCCGGCGGGAACGACGGGCGTTTGCGTGCCGTCCAATGCCAGGACTGGCTCAACCACCAATTCACCCGCTTCCTGTTTTTCAAAACCCGCCTCAACCAAGCCGTCTTTCAACGCCTTCGCTGCGGCATCAAATTTCGTCGAGGCAACGAACGCATACGATCCATTCAACGCCTCGCGTTTTTTCCGGGCGGCATGGGGCATCCGCAAAATGCGGCCAAGAATTTGCTCCACGGCACGCCCGCTGCTCAATTCCGCCACGGAAAATAAAACGTAAGCAAACGGACAATCCCAGCCCTCTTTCAACGCCTGCACCGTGATGACGAAACGCAGTTTGCACGCGGGGTCTAAAACTTTCAGGTTTTCCGGCTTTTCCAAATCCCGAATGTCGCCGGTGTGAATGGCGATTTGTTCCTCCGGGATGTTGAACTCCAGCAACGTCTTTTTCACCTGGTCAACGGTGATGCTGGTCTTGTCCTTGTATTCCGGCTGTGCCTGCAAAAGCATGATCGGGCGCAAATACTTTCCACCCTCGGCCATTTCTTTTTCCGCGTCCTCCTGCAATTCCTTCAAAAGCCGGATGGCATCGCCCAGCAACGCATCCCACGGCTCGCGGTAGCGGAGATAAATCGGCAGTTTTATCATTTCCTCCGCTTTCAGCGCGTAGGCCGAAACGGAATAAAGCACATTGCTCGGCGGGTTTTCGACCTTCTCGCCTTCGTATGTCACCGTTTCGCGTTTCGTGTTTGGCGTCGCGGTCAACTCGAGTATGCCGGACGGATTCAGCCGCTTCAAAGTCTCGAACGCCAGCGGTTGCCGCGCATTGTGCGCCTCGTCCACGATGACGAATGGCCGGCGCAGCCGGAAAACATTCGCCAGCGAATAATCAAAATTTCCTTCCGGTTTTTTTTCCAAAATAGAAATCAACTCGGCGGGCAGGTTTTCAAAGTGGCTCATCAATGCGCCGCTGCTCTCATAAACTTTCAACTGGCTGGTGTCCTTGCGCCGGAACGCCTGCATCGTCGCCACAACGATGACCGTCGCGCCGTCCAGCGTGGCGCGTGTCATGTTCAACGCCTCCTCGATGTCCAAAACTTCCACCGCGCCGAGTTTGGTTTCCAGCGTCACGCGGTAAGGGTCTTTGCGATCCTTCATGCGGTCGAGCGTTTGCCGACGGATGGCGTCGCTCGGCACGAGCCATAAAATCAGCGCGCGGTCAGCCCGCAGCAATTCCTTTTGCGCCACCGCGATTGCTTCGCAGCCGACAACGGTTTTGCCGCCGCCGGTTGGGATTCGCAGGCACACATACGGAATGCCCGGCAACTGCGCCACCGGCGAATATGGCAGTCCACCGCCGTAAATTTCCGCCGTTATGGACGTGAACGCCGTTGCCACCGGAAAGCGGTCGCCCGCCTCTTGCAACGTGCGGCAGCGTTCGTAATACCGGCCAAGCCAGTCCAGCGCTTTTTCCTGGTAATTTTTTAATTTCATTGCAGGCGGATGGCGTAGGGGGTTTGTTTGAAAGTGATATGTTCCCGCTTCTGCCGTTCGCGGCTGAAACGGCAGCCCGCCGCATAAATGACTCGTGGCCCGGCATGCGCGGGCAGCAGCGCGAGCGTGGCGGCGGTGAGGACGTTGCCGCCATCCACCGATTTATCTTTGAGGATGCCGTTGTAAAGCAGATACACCGCCACGCCGCTCGCCGTGACGCCGAGCAATGGCGATTTGCCCACGCGCTCGCGCGGCAACGGCTCGCCGGTCTCGGTGAAATAGACATGGCGGGCGAGATCGGCAAAGCGGACGGTGTCGCGGATTTTGCCGGATTCATCGAACATCTTTTCGCCGAGTTCGCAGAAACGGAAACCACCGCCCAAGCCCTCGACTTTTTCGCCTTTGGCGTTGGTGTAGCCCTGCGCGACGCGCTTGACGCGCTCGGCAGTGATGTCCCGCGCGATGTTGGATTCCATTTCGCCAAGGATAAATCGGCGCGGAAGTTTGTCGGATGCGGATTGGTTGAGCTTAAAAACAGCGTGTCCGGTAGTGCCTGAACCTGCGAACGAATCTAGGATTATGTCGCCGGGGCTGGTTGCGATTTGAAGAACTCGTTCAAGAAGTCGAACGGGTTTTGGCGTATCAAAATCCACTTCCTTGCCAAGCACCTCATAAATTTCTTTCTTCGATTCATCCGTGTGGCCAACGTCCTCATGCGGCCACCAAGTCCACGGAACCATTCCCTCAACTTCAGATAGGTATCGTATTTCGTTTGGTTGGGAGTCGCCTTTCTTGCCGAACCAGATTCGGCCATCTTTGCGCAGTTGATTAAAAGTTGCTTCGGCCAGCGCCCAGCATCGGCCTTGTGATGGCTTGAATACTTTTCCAGATGGGGCTGTGATTGGGTAAAACTGGTCTTTGGTTGCGTGTCCGGCTTGCGCTGATATTGGGATTGGCCTCCATCGTCCCTTGGGATCGTTGTTTGGATTCTTGTAAACCTTTGCTTGTTTGCCAGTGATCGGAATCCTATTCCGAATTTCCTTAAACCGTTTTGGGTTCATGGCATACACGACGATGTATTCATGCACGTCGCCGATGGCTTCGCGGTTCTCGCGTGAATAGCGCTTTTGCCAAACGTTGCTGGCGACGAAACGGTCTCGGCCAAAAATTTCATCCATGAGCAATCGCAGCGACGCAATTTCAGCGTCATCAATCGAAATCCATATTGAACCATCCGCTGAAAGAAATTTTCGCAACAGAAGCAACCGTGGATACATCATGCACAGCCATTTTTCATGGCGCGACAAATCCTCGACCTCTTTACCAACAACCCTGCCGAGCCATTCGCGGATAATCGGGCTGTCAACATTGTCGTTATACACCCACTCCTCTTCGCCGGTGTTGTAAGGCGGGTCAATGTAGATGCACTTGACCTGCCCGGCGTAGTAAGGCAGCAGCGCCTTGAGCGCGACGAGGTTGTCCCCCTGCACGATGAGATTACCGCTGCCGGGATCACCGCATGAAAGTTCCGGCACGTCCTTTAGCAAATGAAATGGAACGTGGCGATGATGGTTCACCACGGCTTCTTTTCCAATCCAGTTTAATGTCGGCATTGGCGGTTAAAGCGATTTGAAATAGGTCTGGATTTTTGCCGCCATGAGCTTGCGGCGCTGTTCCAGAAATGAGTCATAGTCCAACGCGCCGCCGTTCAGCATGGCTTCGGGGATGCAATTCATGGCGAAATTCGTTTTCATTTCGTCGAGCTTGGTGATGCCGCCGTATTTCTTTTTGCCGCCGTCGCATTGCGCGGCGAGTTCATGGAAATACACCGTCGGGGCTTTGTCGCCGATGGCGATATTGATTTCCTGCTGGGCGAGCGCGTAATTGGCGATCTGGTTGTAACGCCCGCGTTCGAGTCCCTGACTCTTGAGATGGTTGCGCGGGAACAGATGATGCACGTCGCCCTTATTTAGAATCAGGTCGCGGATGCTGATGTCACGCGAGAGAAAGCCCTTATCGCCGAGTTTTACCTGCGCTGCCTGGAAAACACGGAAGTAGGGACTGCTGGCAACGGAGGTATCCATTTCCTGGGGGAGCATCGTCGTCCAGAATGCCTCGGATAATTCGCCGGCGAAGGTGGTCTTGGCGAATGAATCAATTCCCTGCGCGTGCATCTGCTTGATGTCGTAATCAATGGTGCTTTCGGGGGAACCGGAGTAGCGGCCCGTGAGCATGGACATGACAAACCACTTTCGGACGGCGGATTCAATTTCCGCCGGTGGTTTGCCCTGACCGCGCAAGGTGAGATAGAGAATATAGGCAAAATTGAGCGCGTTCTGCGAGCCGATGAGCGACGCATCAACGAAGCCCGCTGAACGAATGATCATGACGAAGCGTTTGAAGTGCGTTTCGTTGATGAAATTCAACACGCCCTGTTTCAATCCGGCGAAGGAGGATTCGGCGATGGCTTCCTCAAACTGCTTGGTCTCGAAATTACGGCCGGACAGCAAGGCAACGAGGTCTTCGAGTTTGCCGCGCTTAAATTCCGACGTGAACGCGACGCGGAGCATGTCGGTGTATTTGGGATCGTAGATGTCGTCGGACTCGTTCCGCAACCACGCCATTGCCTGAAAAAATTCCGTGACGGCGAACGCGGTGTCGTTCTCCTTGATCTTGCCGTAAAAATCGGGCGCGACGGCGAGATGGCAGAAATAATCAATGGCCTTGCGAAGCGTGTTGCCGGCGAATTTTTCATTGCTGGCAATCTTGGACATGGCGAAATCCGCCTGGCTCAACTCCGCGCCCGCCGAATTGACGCGGATGAAAATTTCCGTGACGGTCTCGATGTCGAGGTCGCCGTCCAGTTCGATGACGCCAACGAGGTTGTTGGTGATTTTGCGCAGTTTTTCAATGACCTGAAAAATGGCATCCTGCTCTGTGTCGGGGTTGCGCTCGCAATAGGCGTTGACCAGCGCGAAGAGGCTGGCACCGGGGGCGAACACCTCGGCAACATCCGTAATCCATTCTGTGTTCTTCGCGATAGCCGGGTTTGAAACTTCAAACCGCTGCGCCAGCGGGTGAAACGCGATGCGGATACGGACTTTTTCATAGTCCTTGTTCACGACCTGCTGACCGAGCAATGCCGCCATCAAGGCGGTAACGCGCTGTTGCCCATCAATCAGGACACGTTTGCCGGCGGACGATGACCCGTCCTTCAGTTTCACGGTGGGATTGCGCCATGCAATAAGGTAGCCGACGGGAAAGCCGCGATACAGGGAGTCGAGCAAGTTGCGAACCTTGGTGGCTTCCCAAACAAACGGGCGCTGAATTTCGGGAATTGCAATCTCACCGGACTTGACCCAGGTAAGCAGGGTTTCAATCGGGTGCGGCGTGACGGTGTAGCGTTGTGTGGACATTATATTTTATCCTTGGCCTTCGGTTTGATGCTGGCGCTCGCCAAACTGGCATTGGACAAACGCCGTGAACTTCGGGTTGCCCTGAACTCTGCCAATATTCAATTCGTCTGTTTTCATTGAACACATCCGTTCGACTGGCCGTGATTCGGGGATGATGCACCGCTGGCTCAAAATCTGCACGGAGAAATTTATGCGGCGAAAGAAATGCGGAACCGGGTTTGGATCTGATCTTTTCGGCCTTCATCCGTCGTCCCACCATTTTGTGGGCGGTGGTCAAGCCTCGCCTTGACCATCGGCAAACCCCGCCGGATAATCGGCTCGCCATTCCTACCCAAACGGGTTGGATAGTGGTATAGTTTGAAATCTACGCCGACTTTTTCTTAACTGCCATCCGGTCAACCGATTCTTTGAAATTAGTTGGAAGCTCAAGAAGGTCTTTCGCTGGCGGCAACCTTTTAAGATTATTTTCCCTCGAAACAACGGCTGACCCAGTTTGTTGCTCAAGCTCTTTAAGCGCGTTTCCAGCGATGCGACCGCCGGCGTCAGCAGAAAATTTGTTTTGATTAAAACCGCGAGCATTCTTGGCGACTGCAATTTGTTTTGTTGATGTCTCGCCAAGCATCGTCAAAATCAATTCAATTCCCGTCATGTTGTCGCGCAGGCTGTGGTTTTTGCCTAACCCTTTGTAATCTTTGTGTTCTTGAACGGTCTTGCTAAATGTGCCTTTAGATATGGCGTCTGTCAGCGCAGCATATTCCCAGCCGTCCGCTATGCCCCGGCGCTTCCATTCGTCACACAGTTCTTTTCGGCTGACAAGCGTTCGGAGTCGCGCTTCAACCCAATCCATGCTGCGCCCCTGTAGCTGGTAATCGGCGATGGCACGTTTGATCGCAATGGATGGATTCTGATGCTCTTGAATCCTTTCGTAACCGACTTTGGCAAGCCACTGCTTAAACGGCTCCGCTTTGGGGGAGCGAATGGACTGGATAATTCTGAAAATCGTTTCTGTATTTGCGGCTTCGGTGGGGTATGCCTTGCCGTCTGAACGAAGCATTTTCACACTTTCGATTTTGCCGAAAGTGTCATTAAACCCCTCATCTTGAGCCATTTGCTGCTTCAAGTCCGACCAATACCGGCTTGGCTGGCTGCTTTCAGAGATTGCCCCAACCACATCCACAACAGAGAAAAACCACTCGTGATTATGAAGAACTTTTCTGATTTCGCGGCCAGCAAACCGGCAAATTTGCAGTTCGCCCTCTGGTATCAATTCAAGTTCGGGTTTTTTCGCCATAAAAATATCAAATTTAATTTTCCAATAATGCGACGATTTTTTCCAATGTCCAGACGTGATTTGAAATCCCCGATTCCATCGCGGGCAATCGCCGTTTCGTGATTTTCCAGCTTCTTTCAAAATGCGTTCGTCAGCCGCGTGAATCGCTGCATGGACACCGGACGGGGCGGAAATCAGATTGCCGGCGGATGCCGCGCCGCCGATTCTCTTCGGATTACGGTTTGATCGTCCAAAACTCCTTCGCGTCCGCCTGCTTCACCAAGCCTTTGTAGTGGCGCTGAATGATGTCCGGGCTGTTCCCAGCCCACGCGGCGGTTTTGCCCTCGTGCTGGAAACAAGCCAGGTGATTTGAAATTCCGGTGTGCCGCAAAATATCCGGTGTCCACGGTTTCAACGCCTTCCGCCGCTGCTTCGCCTCGTCCGTTTCCGTCCCGGCCGGTTTTAGGTCGGGATTGCCAAAACCCGCCGCCAGTTTCACGGCGTCAAAATCTTTCCGCCAGTTCGCGCCACGGAACGGATTCTTTGCCGCCGCATGGGTTTTGAGCCACGCGATAAGGTTGGCGGGCAGGGCGTATTCCCGTCCGGTTTTGTCTTTTTCGGTCAGGCAGGCCATGTCCACGATCCGGCGCTGGCGCATTTTCGCCATCTTCGCGCCGATGGTTACGATGCCGGCCTCAAGGTCAATGTTGTCCCAAGTGAGGCGGGCCAGTTCCGTCGGGCGGATGGCCGCAAACAGCGCCAGCGTGACGTAGGGAACGAGTTTGCCGCCTTTGTAGTCGCTGGCGATACCCAAAAACTGGCGCACGTCGTCGAGGCTCAAAATGGCCGGTTCAACGTCGTCGCGGGTGCCGCGCCGCCGGATGGTTTTCTTGGCGGGGTTTGTCATGCAGTATTGTTTTTCCATGCTCCAGCTAAAGAAGCTGGAAAACGACCGGCGGTTGTCCTCGCGGGTTGCATCGGTCACGCCGGGCTGCGCGGCGGCTTCGCCGACGTGCGCGGGCTGGATGTCGGAAACGAGCTTGTCCGGGAATTTGCGGACGAGAAAACCGACGCGGGTTTTGAGTCCCTTGAGGCTGGCATCGCGCAATCCCGATCTTTTCTTGGCGTCCAGAAATTCGGTGAACGCCTCGCGGACGATGATTTTTTTCAATGGCTCCCGGTAGTTGTCCATGAAATAGCGGATGGCCTGCATCATGGGGCGGCCATTGAGTTCGGCATAGGCGCGCTCGGCCTCGGCTTCCTGGGCGGGCGTCAGGCGGGTGGTGGTGATGCGCTTCTCCGGCGTGAAATTGAGCACCTCAATTTCTAGTTGCTGTTTGCGGGCGAGTGCTTCAGGCTGTGTCTTGTAATTTTCGCGGATGCGGACGCCGCCGGGAGTGGTTCCGGCGACGCGGTAAGCGGTGGTTTTATTGGGGTTTTCAAACGGACAGATGACATAAACGCCGCGAGTTTTCATACCGCTATAATGGCAAATTTAATGGCAAATGTCCATAGAAAAGTGAAAAATAGCGAGAAATAAAGGGTTCTGCGATGTGGTCAATGCCCTTTTAAGGCATTGGTCGAGAGTTCGAGTCTCTCCCAACCCACCATTTTCAGCAAACCACGCGCAACTTTTCGCGTCCGATGGAAAATGTCGCGGGCAGGTTTCCGGCCCGCTCGCCGTCCAGTTCAAAAGCTGCGGCGGAATCACAGACCAGTTCAAATTTCTCCGCGCGAAATCGCCGGACGGCTTTCTCCGGCAATTTTCTCCGCGCGAGAAAATTGGGCGCGCAACGGAACAGCGTCGGAAAATCCACGCGCGGAAAAACGCAAACGTCCAGAAGACCGTCGCACAAGTCCGCCGACGGAAAAATCGTGAACGGGCCGCCGTAAAACTTTCCGCTGCCGATCAAAACCAGTTCGCCGCTGAAAATTTCCTCGGAAAGCCGGGCGTTTCCTTGAGCGGTGATTTTCGGTTTCCTTTCACACAGCGCCTTCAGCCCGGCGGCAACGTAGGCCAGCGGGCCGATTTTTTTCTTCACCGAAAAATCCACAAGCTCAATCGCCCGCGCGTCCAGTCCCGCGCCCGCGAGCTGCGCGAAAAATTGTTTTTTGAGGACGCCGCCCGCCGAAAATTTCGCGCAGCCGAGGTCAATTTTAATTTCACGCCCGCGCCGCAAAACCTCCCACGCGTGTTCGATCCGCAGCGGGATTTTCAGTTCGCGCGCAAAGACGTTCATCGTGCCGAGCGGCAAGACGCCGAGGCTCACACGTTCAAAACCGTTTGGCGCGTCGCCGATTCCGTTGAGGACTTCGTTCATCGTGCCGTCGCCGCCGCCGGCTACGATCAAATCGAATCCGTCGGCAATCGCCTCCGTTGCGAGCCGCCGCGCGTCGCCCGGCGCGGCCGTGGTCTTGAACGCCGGATGCCCGCCGATCCCGTCGAGGTGCCGGCGAAAATGCCGCGCCTTGTTGCCGCGGGCCGCCGGATTGAAAATGACGCAGATGCGCACGCGCGGATGATTTTGGCGCGGACGGCTTTAGTCGAGCAGAAAGACATGGCTGATCATGAAATTGGAATTCGTCCCGCGCGTTTCAGCTTTCCGCGCCGCAGATAATGGCTATGATGCCGCCATGTATCGGACGCAGGATTTGCACGTCAAAGAAATTGTCCGGCTGCTGTCGCCGCGCGAACTCAAGTCGCAGACGCCGACGACCGATTCAGCCAACGCCACCGTCGCGCGCAGCCGCGAACGGGTCATCCGCATTTTGCGGCAGGAAGACCCGCGCCTGCTCGTCGTCATCGGGCCGTGCTCGATCCACGATGAAAAAGGCGCGCTCGAATACGCGGAAAAATTAAACGCGCTGCGGAAGGAATTTGCCGACCGCATGGAAATTGTCATGCGCGTTTATTTTGAAAAACCGCGAACGACGATTGGCTGGAAAGGTCTGATCAACGATCCGCACTTGGACGGTTCGCAGGACATTGAAACGGGTTTGAAAATTGCGCGACGACTGCTTTTGGAAATCACTGGCATCGGTTTGCCAACGGCGACGGAATTTCTCGATCCAATTGTGCCGCAATACATCGCGGATCTGGTGACGTGGGCGGCCATCGGCGCGCGGACGACTGAATCGCAGACGCACCGCGAAATGGCGAGCGGACTTTCCATGCCCGTCGGCCTGAAAAATTCCACGGACGGCAGTTTGCAGATCGCGATTGACGCGATGGGCGCGACGCGGCACGCGCACAGTTTTCTGGGCATTGACCAGGACGGTGCGACGGCCATCGTCCGCACGAGCGGCAATCCGCACGCGCACGTCGTGCTGCGCGGCGGGCGCGCAAAGACGAATTACGACTCCGAAAGCATCCGCGCGGCGGAGGAGAAATTGATTTCCGAAAAGCTGCCGCCGGTGCTGATGGTGGATTGCAGCCACGCAAACTCGGAAAAAAAGTTTGCGAAACAGGAAGACGTGTGGCGTTCTGTCATCCAGCAAAGAATTGAAGGCACGCGTTCGCTCATCGGTTTGATGGTCGAGAGCAATCTGTTTGAAGGCAGCCAGCCGATTCCGAAGGATTTGAAGGACCTGCGCTATGGCGTTTCACTGACGGATTCGTGCATCGGTTGGGAAACAACGGAGCGGATGCTGCGCTGGGGTTATGAAACTTTTGGGAAAATCATTTCCGAAAAAGTTTCAGCCGTTTGAGTTTCATCCTTAAAATGAGTAGCGGTAGGCCAGCGAAAAAAGATGAACATTGAAAGTATATCTGCCGTCGAATGCGAGATTTTGGTCGGTGGAGATGTTGCGCGTATTGTAGAAATCCAATCCGTAGGCGGCTTCGAGTGAACTGTGTTTGCCTTTCCAGCCGATTCCGACGGTGATGACATTTTGATCCGCGTCGGGAATCGTCGGCGAGAAAGTCGAATCCGGCACGGGCGTTTCATAAAATTGATAGCCACCGCGCAAAATCCAGTGGTCGGAAAATTTCCAGTCGCCGCCAAAACCCGCAGTGAAGGTGTCGCGCCAGTTTTCAGGAATGCTTTGCGAGGGAACAGTCAGCGCATTTGCGCCGATGTTGACCGGCAAGTTGCTGAAACGTGAAAATTGAATCCATTCCACATCGGATTCAAGACGAAGAGAATCGTTGACTTCAATGCCATAACCGACGCTGACGATGGTCGGGAATTTGATCTGGCTTCCGAAGCTCGTGCTTGGAACTCCACCGGAATTATTGAATTTAGTCGTGCCGCTGTAATTGACGGTGATGGGCGAACGATAAGTCACGGCCAAACGCTGGTGGCCGGTGACATTCCAAGTGATGCCAAGATTTCCGCCAAAGCCTACGCCAGTGCCTTGCGCCTGCGCATACAGATTTGGAGCTAAAGGCGAAAGCAGTTGCTTGAATTCCAAATCCGACCACATTACGTCCAGTCCCGCGCCGACTTGAATTTTGTCGCCGAGCTTCATCGAGATTGTCGGATTGAAATTGATGGTGGTGAGTTGGGAAAAATATGACGCGGTGTAAGTGAATGCGCCGGACGGTTGCGCGAACGCGCTTGAGTTTTGATTCCATTCGTTGGCGAGACCGTAAGGCACCGTGACACCGAGGCCGACGGCGAAGCGGTCATTTTTCAGCGGCATTGAGGCGAAGAAATTAGGAAGCAACTTCCACGGGTCTTTTGTGCCGGCGGATTGTCCGGCGGATACGCCGGAGCCTTGATAATTCACGCCGATGTAAATGATGCTCGGCGTCAGTTGCGCCTCAATGTTTGTCACGTCAACAAGGTTGGCCGGATTTTGCTGCACCGCAGATGAATCATCCACCTGCGCGATGCGTCCGCCCGCGCGACCCAGATCAAACGTGCCGGGCGGCGGATTGCGGAACCCTTCGGCGTGGAGCATTGCCGCCGCAAAAAATGTGAGCACGGCAATCCATGCAGTTTGAGTCGAACGATTTTTCGCGTTTCTTATTTGTTCCCGCTGATTGAATTGTTTTTTCATAATCGCGATTTTTGCCGCCACATTGGACAGCGTTTGTCTAATGATGAGACAGACTTTAGATTCCGGCTGCATTCAACATCTGATGCACATTGAGCCAAGCAGCAGCAATGCCAGATGGCAAGCATAATTCAACAAGTTGTCGCGTAGTTTTCAAAACAGGAATTTTTTGTAGTTAGCAAAACAGGAAAGGTTAATTGGGTCGATTGGTGAAGAGGAGCACGGGTTTTTGCTTGGGATCGGGAGCGG
>Ga0207933_1001126_pt1 | contig 21696 bp, 12 predicted proteins | sample NGESurdeep092012_4_FD_184488 | JGI IMG/M metagenome (GOLD analysis project Ga0207933, IMG submission 184488) | Arctic peat soil microbial communities from Barrow, Alaska - NGEE Surface sample F53-3 deep-092012 (SPAdes) | ecosystem: Environmental > Terrestrial > Soil > Wetlands > Peat ...
GGAGGGTCCGAACATGTCGCTCCCATCGGTACCGGACTGTTGCAGGTCGCCGTAGTTGAGTTGGTTGCCGGCCGGGTAGGCGGTGTCTCCGGCGTCGATCACGAATCGGGCCCCGCTGGTGCCGATGAGGGAGTCGACGGCCGCCTGGTTGGCGTTGAGGTGGTTGGGCGCGTCCACGCCCGCCGACACCTGGGTCTCACCGAGGTCGTCGATCACGTCGAAGGTGAGTGGTTTGACCGCCGGCGGCCCGGCCGGATCCAGGGTGGTGAAGGTGGGTGAAGAGTTGGTGCCGAGCAGGTCGACCGGGGTGGTGCCTCCCGAGAGGACCCGGTAGCAGTAGGTGGTACCCGGGGACAGTCCGGCCAGGGGCACGGTGGTCTGGTACTCGTGCACCTTGCCGACGGTGAAGGCCCGACCGGTGGCCGTCGTGGGTGACTCGGAGCTCGGCACCAGCGTCGGCAGCACCGACGGGGCGGCCACCCGGTTGGCCAGGCAGTTGCCCGCCGGGCCCCACTCGAGGGTGCCCGGTGCCGAGGCCGTGGTGGCCCAGGTCACCGAGACCGACGACAGGGTCAGGTCGGTGAGGTAGGGCACCCGGGTGAGCTGGGCGTTGAAGCCGGTATAAGGCGACACGGCCACCGCGCTCGGCCCAGTGGCGCCCTGGGCGAAGGTCACCGGCAGGGCCACGGCGGCGGCCACGGCCAACACCCCGGCCAGGAGCCGGGTCGGCGACTCGGTCAGCTTGGCCAGGCCCCGGCGGTCGCCGGCACGGACACGGGTCCGGCCGTCACCCAGATTGTTTTCGTGGCGTCCAGAGGAGCCGGACCCACCGTGGCGGAGCGAGGCGAGCCCGGCCACTACCCCGTGCCCCCGGTGGGCGCCCCGTTGATGATGGCCTTGAGGGTGTCGATGCTCTGGTTCCCGTACCGCTGCAGGGGGACGATGTAGGTCCCCTCAGTGATCTCGTTCCAGCTGATCACCATCCACCCGTCGGGATGGGTGCTCGAGTTGCCGAGGTAGAGGTCGTGCATGGTCTGACCGCCGAGTCGCGGGACGCAGCCGGAGCCTCCGGCGATGACCTTGTTGTACCCGGGGGCCAGTGGGCTGAAGAACTTCTTGGCCGAGCCGTCGGGGTTGCGGGTGGCCCGCACCTCGGTGGCCAGCCGGTTGAGCTGGACGAAGGAGGCCCGGTTGGTCAGCGGGTTCTGGCTCGACCAGTAGTACTGATCGGCATCGAAGTCCGCCGCCTTGGCTGCGTCCCAGGTGTTCCAGTTCTCGTCGGCCACCAGGTAGAAATGGGGTCGCCAGCGGGCGCTGAAGGCGTTGAGGACCGACTGGGGATACTTGCGACTCCCCATCATGATGAGGGTGGGGCGACCGGAGTTGCTGTGGTCGAAGGCCGGGTCCTTGCCGTAGGTCTTGGACAGGTAGGAGAGGTCGTTGTTGATCTCGTCAGCACTCCGGATGCGGGCCGAGGAGATGTAGGCGATCCACAGCGAGAAGGGGGTACCGGCCTTGTTGATCTGGTGCACGGCCGCCGCCACCATGGCCAGGCGGTGGTTGAACGCCGACGAGGTGGCGGTCTGGTTGGGTTGGCCGGTGCCCGCCCAGCTCACGGCGAAGCCGGCCAGGCCGGACTGGGCGGCCAGGGAGACGTCGGACCGGATCTGGTTCGGGTTGTCCTGGGTCCACAACGGTGACGCCACATCGGTGAGCTGGTTGTCGGGGTAGTTGCTGGTCACCGAGCAGCCGTTCCCACTGAGGGTGGCCGGGAGCGGCAGGGAGTTGGCGGTGTAGGGGTAGTTGGGACCGAGGCGGGCGTGCCAGTGCTGAGTGTCCCACCAGAGGTAGTAGAAGGCGAACATCCGGTGGTTGGATGCGGGCACGTTCCCGCTGGCCGCCACGGTGGGAGTGGTGGCCGGCACAACCGTGGTGGTCGTGGACCTGGGTACGGCGGTGGCCGTCGACTGTCCGGTGGCCACGGGACGCCCCGAGCCACAGGCGCTCAGGGCCAGACCGGTGACGGCGACCAGCGCCAGGATGGAGGTGGTTCGTCGGGCCCTAGGCGAGGAGCGCACTGGCGGTACCCTCTTTGTGATCGGCCTGCCGGCGAAGCCGGCGTCCGATCACCCCGGCCGCCACCACCACTGCGAGCACGGAGAACAGCATCAGCGCCAGTTCCCCGGCGTCGCCCCCCGTGATGACCACTTCGGTCGCCGTCTGGTCGCGCGACAGGCGGACCGTCGACGACAGGGCGATCAGTCCCCCGCCCACCTTGAGCTGGTAGGTCCCCCGGGGCAGATCATTTAGCGTGACCTTGTGCTCAGGCCCCAACGGGATGACCCGCACCGTCTTGTCCGGATAGGTCAGCTGGGCGGTCTTGCCGGCCGGGGCGCCGGCCAACAGGTCATTGGCCTCGACGGTCAACGAGTGGAGGATCACCGGCACTTGCCAGATGAGCTGCTTGTTCGGTGTGAACCGCTGTTGGCCGCTGTTGACCACGTTGGCCCCGTGCATCATGACCGACTTGAAGGCGTAGGTGACCAGGCGACCGTTGGCACCGGCACTGGCCAGGGCCGGACGACTGGCCGAGAGCCAGATGGGCTTGGCCAGATCGACCGCCGTGTACCGGGTGGTCCCGCCCAGGCTGTCGGTCAGCGTGATCGATGTGACCGCGCTGAGGGGGAGGTTCTGCTTCTCCGGCGTCATCACGGCGATGGTGACCGCCCGGTCCTCGTCGAGCTCGGCCACCAGCTTGCGGGTGAAGGGTCCGTGGTTGGGATCGTTGGCCACCCGATCGAGGGAGACCCGCGAGTCCGCAGTGAGCTGCTGAGCCGGCACCTTCAGTTGTTCGGCGGCCCCGTTGAGGTTCGTGTCGTCCACCACCGCCGTGCCGCCCGGGCCGGTCACATGAGTCGTCCCGTCGAGCACGAACGACACGCCGGCCAGTGCCGGCACCACCTGGACCTGCACGGTGCGGGTGGCGGGCACCGCGGCCTGGGCGGCCGGTGCCGCGGCCACCGTGGCCGCGGCGGCCAGGGTCAGCGCAGCGAACGAGGCGCCCAGGCGGCGGACTCGGGAGGACCTCATGCCAGCAGGTCCGTGGCCGTGGCGGCGTTGGTGCGCGGTCGGGACAGGATCTTGCCCGACGGGGAGCCGGGTAGTGGTGACGACGCCTCACCGTCATCGGCCCCCGGACCCGGGGGGGGTGGCCGCTTTCCCCGTGGCCGCCGGGAGCGTCGGGTGGAACCGGTCGAGCCCATCCCGGGCAGGGGGACCGCCTCACTCTTCGTACCCGAGGTCAGGGCGGACATGTCCGGCTCCGATCGGCGCTGGCGCAGGAAGGCGATGACGAGCAGGAGGGCGGCGATCAGGAGCGCCCCCAGATACAGGAAGTAGATGGTCGCCACCTTCGGACGGACGAGCGCCGGCACCCCCCCCTGGCTCGGCCCGATGGCCGGGGAGATCGGCTGTTGCCTGGTGTCGACCGCCGTGCTCAGGATGCTGCCCGCAGTGCCCACCTCGTTGGTGATGGCCGGAAGCTTGAACACGCTGTCGATGAAGGCGGGGATGGAGGCCGTGTCCATCTGGGTGTGATCGACGTACCCGGCCTTGGCGTAGGGCGAGATCAACAGGGTCGGGACCCGTGGACCCAGGGTAGAGCCGGCCGGGGGTGCCTGATGGTCGTACCAGCCGCCCGAGTCGTCGTAGGTGAGGAGCAAGGCTGTGTGGCTCCATTCGGGGCTCTGCATCAAGGCATTGACCAATGAACGCACGAACGCCTCACCTTGAAAGGGATCCTGTGGAGAACGCTCGGAATCAGTCGTTGCCGCCGTCACATACGAGACCGCCGGCAACTGGCCCTTATCGAGGTCAACGAAGTACTGGCTCGTGCTGGCCAGCCGGGCGGAGTTCGCTGGAGATTGAGTGATCGATGGCATTACGAGGAGGGGGTTGCGAGAGATCTGCGCTGCCGTCGGTTTGACGCCAGGTTTGTAGCCCTGGGCATAGAACTTCCAGCTCAAATTCTTGGCGTTCAGCTGATCAAAGACTGTTCCGCCTTGGATGGAGACACCGCCACCCAATGTCTTGTTGGAGACGACTCCAGCACTCTGCCCGGAGACAGCAACCAGGCGGTTCGGGAAAGATCCAGCTTGACTAGATGCGTAGAACTGATCGAACAGGGTGAATCGATCGGCCAGGCTCCAGTAATACGGAAGATCGCTGCGGTCGTAGTGCCCCATGGCCACCGACCCGATGGAAGAGTTGGGCTGGGCACTCACGAACCCGTCCATTCTCCCACCATCGATGGCCTTCTGGGTGACCCGAAGTGTGTCCCTGAGCCCATCCCGGGACTGCGAGGCCTGGAGGTGGTACGGAACCACGTAGCTGCTGGAGCCGACCGCTACGGGTTCTCGGATGTTGGCCGGAATCCCTTCGACGCCCGTGCGAGTACCGAAGTAGTTATCGAAGGAGTGCCCGCTCTGAATTACTACGATCACGTGTTGGATGGGATTGCCGGCGGGGAAAACGTCGGCGGGAATGGTTGCGGCCCCGGACGTGGAGGTGGGCAGCAGCACCCCTGCGGCAACGACCATTGCAGCAGCTACGAATACCGCGCGGACGGCGGGGCGCCTCATGGGTGGACCTCGTAGAAGATGATGACCGGCTTTCCGTTGACACTCACGGTGTGGATCGGGAACCCGTGGTACTTGTCGATGAGCTTCTGCATCCGGTGGGCCGTCGACGGGGACCGGTAGGCGGAGTAGGCATCCCACACCAGGTAGGTGAACTGGCCGCTGCGGACGCTCTGGTCGGGGTTGTAGATGGGGGTGTAGGCCGGATTGCGGTGCAGGGGGTTGGTGCTGACCGACAGGCCCTGGGCCGGGCGGTGGCCGTAGTACTCGAGGATGTTGGCCAGGCTGGGACCGATGGTCATGAGCTCGGTGCCCGGCACCAGGTTGGCGCCGACCCACTTGCCCGCCTCCCGGCCGCCGGCCACGCCGCCCTGACCGGCCAGGGCCGAGGCGCTCACCGTGGGGAACATGACCGACCACACACCGGGGAGCAACGACACCGCCACCACCACGATGACCACCGGTCGGAGGACGGACTTGGTGTACTTGTCCCAACGGGCCGGCAGGTGCCAGGTGGTCAGGGCCCGCGCCGCCAGCAGGGCCACCGCCGGCGCCACCGGGAGCAGGTACTGGTAGCCCTTGAGGGGATAGATCTCGAGGGTCACGAACGGGACCATGATCCACAGCACCAACAGGAGCTCCCGCCAGGTCCGGTTGATGCGGAAGATGAGGGCGGCGGCGGCGGCGGCCACCACCAGCCAGCCGATGGCCGCCGGGATCACGGTCAGATAGAACGTGCCGGCGTGGTTGGACGACCGGGTCAGCTGCCAGGCCAGATAGTTCTGTCCTGTCGACTTGTGGCCGGCCAGGGAGATGGCCAGAGGGAAGACGAGGCTCACCGCGGCCAACACCACCAGAGTCATGGCCACGGCCCGGCCGGGACGACGGACCTCGGTGCTGACCAGGAGGAAGATGATCACACTGCCGGCCAGGACGAGGCTGGTCTCTTTGGTCAGGACGGCCAACCCCAGGGTGGCCGCCGACGCGGCCAGCCACTCGAACCGGTTGGTCCGGACGAACCGGGCCAGCATCCAGAATGACAGGGTGATCCACAGCACGGCCGGACCGTCGAGCAGGAGCTGCCGGGTGACCACGAGGTGGTAAGGCATGAGGCCCAGGAGGAGGGCGGCGACGATCCCGGTCCTTGCCCCGTAGAGCTCCTTGCCCACCAGGTAGATGGCGAAGAGGGTGGCCACGCCGAAGAAGGCCACCACCACCCGGCCCCGCAGGTCCGGGGTGCCCGACGAGAACAGCGGGGAGAGCAGGGTGGGCATCAGCAGCGGATGGGCTCGGAAGATGGGGAACTGGTTGACGAAGAGCGGGTTGCCGGCCAGCGATGCCGACTGGCCGGCGTATACCGCTTCGTCGCTGTTGAACCCGAAGGCGTTCAGATTGGCGAGCCGCACCACCAGGCCGAGGAGCAGGGTCAAGCCCAGCCAGACGGTGGTGGGTACCGGCCAGAGCCGCTGCTTCAACGTAGGCCTCTCGCTGACCTCGGGGCGCGTGCCATCTGCTGGCGACGCCGGCTCGCGTTCCATCACGCCAGCGCGGCCGTCGCTAAGCAGTGTCACTGTAGGCCCTGCGGGAGTTGAAACGGCTCGTGTCAGGCTTCAGAGCCAGACAGGGGATCTCCCTCAGGAACGTTCTTGTCGATTCCGAAGTAGTCATGTCCATTCGTGCCGGCCTTGCTGAGGTCGAGATAGGGGACGTCGGTCTTGGCCGCGGCCGTGGCCGGAGCAATGGCCGCAGCGATCTGCTCCGCCCAGGTGTAGTCGTTCGACCCGAGCCGATGGATCTGCACGCTCTCCATGGCACTGACCAAGATCAGTCGTTCCCGCTCCCGGAGCTCGTCGTAGCTGAGGCCACCCACCGACAGCGCCTGCGCCAAGTAGCGGTACGGAGGGAATCCGTAGGCATCTTCGGTGTTCTCCAGCAGCTCCACGATGGCCTGGGACTGCGAGACCAATTCGTAGTGAGGAACACCCCGCTCGATGATGTAGAGCTGATCGATGGTGGTGGTCGAGCCCAGCTCGCACGGTACCAGACGCTGGACGTGATACTTCGGCGGCGGGATGATCCGCTGGGTCCAGCCGTTGATGGTCATGATCGGCACGTTGTGGTCGGCCAGCTTCATGGCGAAGCCGCGACCCTCCTTGGAGTGCAGGCGGCTCTGCACCCGCAGCCAGGCCCACTCCCGGCGGGTGAGGTCGCCAGCGTCGATGGCCCGCAAGGTGTGCTGGCTGATGGTCAGGGGCTTCGGGAAGCTCCGGGCCACACCGGCGCTGTCGATGATGGTCATGTCGTCGGACAGGAACCGACCCTCGCTGGTGCGGAGGAACTTGAGCACGGTTCCGGTCTTGCCGGTGTCGGTGCGGGCCGACAACACGATGCCCCGACCGCCGACGTCCATGCAGGCGGCGTGCAGGAGCATGTAGCCCCGGTCGACGAAGACGAAGCGCAGCAGCGCCTCCACCACGTTGGTGTAGAGCACGTGGGGACTGCGGGCCAGCGCCTTGGATGTCGTCACGAGGATCTGCGATCCGAAGTGGATGGCGAAGTTGGCCGATCCCCCGCCCAACTGCTCCTCCCACCGGATGGTCTTGCCGTCCTCGGAGCGCACCAGGCGGGTCCGGGTCCGGGTCTTGCCCACCTTCCCGACGCGGATGGCGATGTCAGGGCTGGCGCTGTCGCCGACCGGGCTGGGCGTGAGGAAGTAGGACAGCTCGGGCAGGACCACGTCGCTGCCGATTGTCACGATCCCGTGCAGGTCGTAGTAGTGGCGGAACGGCGTGCCGAGGGCCAATTCGAGGCTCTTCAGCTCGGGGCGGGACTCTTCCACCGCCACCTCGATCGGTCCGACCTGGGTGGTCGCAGTTTCGGCTTTGGCCATTTTCTTCTCTCCTTCGTAGATGAAGCGATCGCTGATTCCGAACCGGATCAAGAACACAGCCAACAGAGTGATCACGTTGGCAGCCGTCTTCGGTGTGTGTAGGACTTCGACCATGAGGGCCAGCAGGGGCAGCCGAGCCAGCATCACGACGTTGTTCAGCAGACAGAACCGCCAGTAGCGGCCCCAGAGTCCGCCGGCCTTCCGGCCGGAGAATACGAAGAGCTCCATGCCCCCGAAGTTCCAGGTGGTGGAGATCTGGGTCGACGCCACGGCGGCCAGCAGATACGGCAGATGGCCGAATCGGATGAGGGCCCAGAAGGCGATGGTGTTGACCACCAGTCCGGTGGCGCCCACGGCGGCGAATCCGGCCGCCCGCTGCTGGCGGGGAGAGAGGATCGTCCCCAGCCGGAGTCGGGTGAGGTGAACGGCGAAGCGGAGACCCTCGCGGAAGTCGGCCTTGCTCTCCCCGGAGTACCGCGGGGCGAAGCTGAACCCGACCTCGGCCACCTTCAGTCGGCACCGGGCCACCGCCTCGAGCAGGATCTTGAAGCCCACCGGGCGCAGACTGTCGATGTCCACGGCGGCGAGGCGGAGGGCGAAGAACCCGCTCATCGGGTCCGAGACCTCCTGCAGGCGTCGGGGGAAGGCCGACTTGGTCAGCTTGGTGGCGGCGTGCGACACGCCCACCCGGGACTTGTTGGCCAGGCCGACGGCCTCGCCGTTGTCGCGGTACCGGCTGGCCACCACCACGTCGGCCTCGCCCAGGTCGATGGGACGGATGAGCTCGGGGATGGTCTCGGGAGGATGCTGGAGGTCGCCGTCCATGACCACGGCCACGCGTCCCTCGCACAGGCGCAGCCCCGCCACCACCGCACCGCCCAGTCCCCCGGTCCGCTCACCGGGCTCACGATGGAGGATGAGGACGGGCAGGGAGGAGGTCTCCGCTATGGCGGCCATGACCGCCGGAGTGTCATCGCTGCTGTCGTCGACGAATATCACCTGTGATGAGCCCACGGGCAATGTGGCCGCCAGGCGGGTGATCAGTGGCTCGATATTCTCGCGCTCGTTGCGTGTCGGGATGACCACACTGATGTCTATGGAATGCACATTTGCCCCTCGTTAACTGCAAGACGTCCGACACCGCTTGGCATGTTGGTCTTATAGTTAATGCCTAAATAACCGCAAAATAGATGCCCGCTCTTCGCACCTATTTGCCTTACATGAATCTCACCACCCACGCGCGTCTCGATCATCCTGATGTCGAATCCGCCAAACACGCCGTCCCCGAGTGGATCGCTCCATTCGTGGCCAAGCCCAGGTTATCGTACTTCCCGGTGCTGCCCGGCCGGGTAGCACCCCCCGCATCAGCGGGGCGGCCCGGCCACCAGTACAGTCGCGAAGGGACATTGATGCCCTGACATCGGGTCCTTTTCGCGGTTGCGCCGAGCGTCTGACTTGCCTGCATCAACAGTCACCGTAACGGTGCCCTCGCTGGTAAACAAGTGGAAAACGTCAAGTTATCCCTTGGTTAACAATGATCGGACTGACCGCGCTTGGGCCACCACAACTAGTGGTGAAACAGGCCACCGAACGGCGCATTGGCCCCTCGGGGACCGCGATCAGTGGGGGACCGGGAGACGTGGATGCCCGGTAATCAGGTCAGCCGAGGGTGGGACCGTTGGCCGGCTTGGTCTTGTCCCGCGGCGTACGGCGGCGATCAGGGGTCGACGTGGGAGCTTCCTCGACGATCACACCACACCGCCGGCACTCCCAACGTCGGGCCGGCGGATAGGCCAGCGACCACCAATCGTGGGACGCATACCGGCAGACCAGCCGGTCGAGCCACCCGGGCACGATGGAAATCGTACCCTCGCCCTCGGGCGCTTCCATGGCGGGCCACGCTACCGGGTCCCTATGGCGATCTCGCGGATTGGGAGCCTTGGCCATAGTCATCTATTCATGCCTTCCCTTAGATATCGGCACACTCCGGTCAGGACCGGCCTGCGCACGGGAGCGGGGCGATACGGTCACAGTGGAGTGCGGCGAACCAACGGCATGTCCTCTTGACATACCGGCCGGGATGGAATTGACTCCATCCCTGCCAATAGTGGGAGCCTCAATCTCCATGGTGGGCCAGGCCTCTGACGACTTCATGACAAACTGCCATGGCCCGACCTGCCTCCCTGGTTGTCTTCACGCACCGATCGAACACTCCCCTCGGTGTTTCTTCGGCATCCGGGCGACCCGTCTTGAGGAGAAGCCCACCGGATCCTGGCCCGGCTGGACGGCCACGGCCCGAACGTCCGCCGGGAGCTGCGGATCGGGAGGACATCGAGGTCAGAAGGCGGGGCCGTGCGGCGGGCGGGTCCGGGGGTCCGACCGGCCTCGAGGGGCCCGGGGAAGAGCGCCGGTCTCCGGATCGGGGGCACAGGACTGGAGCAGCGCAGGGCCAAGCGACGAGATGGGAGTCATCCAGTGAGCAGAGAACCGATCCAGGAGACGAGCCGCCGAGGCGCCGACGACCCCCGGTGGGCACCGTCGACCACGGGCGCCGGCCGCCAGGAGGGACTCCCGACGCCACGACCTCACGACCGGCCCCATGGCTCCTGAGCCCCGGGGGGCCGACGAGCGAGGTCGGCCTGTGGTGGCCTTCGATTTCGACGGCACCATCACCACCAAGGACACCTTCCGGCTGTTCCTGACCCGAGTCCGCGGACCCCAGGATCTGGCCACCACGTTCATCCGCCACGCTCCCCAGTTGGGCCTGGCCCTCCGGGGTGGCGGCGCCCGGGACCGGGCCAAGCAGCTGATCTGCATGGATGTGCTCGGTGGGCTGGACCGTCGCGTGGCCGAGGAGGCGGCGGCCGAGACGGCTCGGCAGGTGGAGCGCTCACTGATCCGTCCCGATGCCGCCGACCGGATCCGGTGGCACCAGGCGGAGGGGCACCGCATCATCGTGGTCAGTGCGTCATTCGGGGCCTACGTGACCCTCGTGGCCGCCTCGCTGGGCATCGACGAGGTCATCGCCACCCGGTGGGAGGTTGACCCCGAGACCGGAACCCTCACCGGCCGGCTGGACGGTCTCAACGTCCGGGGCGACGCCAAGGTCACCCTGCTCGACGACCATGTCGGCGGTCGTTGCGAATTGGAGTACGCCTACGGGAACAGCGCCGGCGACACCGCCATGCTGGCCCGGGCCCGGCATCCGGTCCGAGTGGGTCGACAACCCATGCCCGAACTCGACCGGACGCCACCCGCCGATCCCCGATCCTGATCCAGGCGCCGCACGGTCACCACACGGGGAGCGTGGCCGGACCGACCCACGGGGCCGGGCAGGCCCGGGGTCGCGGCTAGCCTCGCGGACGGAGGGATGCGAGAGCGGACGAATCGGACGGTCTCGAAAACCGTTGTGTCGCAAGGCACCGTGGGTTCGAATCCCACTCCCTCCGCCAGTGCGATGTCGCCAGGTGTCGTCGGCACGTCGATCCGTACCGGCGTCGTGTCGGCCCCGAACCCGGGGTCGGCACACGCCTGCGTTACCGGACCGACGGGGACGGGAGCCCGGTGGTGAGTCGGGGCCGGAACACCCAATCCCGGTGGTATCCGGGCGGGGCGATGGATCAGGGGCGGCCCGGCGTGGTCATCTTGGGCAACGAGGGCAGCGGCGGGAGCGTGAGGGCGAAGCAGGGATGCGGGTCCATGTTGGCCAGATCGCAGGCCTCCCGGGCCGTCAACGGCGCCGAGAAGAAGTAGCCCTGGGCGGTCTCGGCCCCGAGCTTCCGCAAGATGGCCACCTGGTCACCGGTCTCCACGGCCTCGGCCACGGTGCAGAATCCCAGCGACCGGCTCAGCTTCACGATCGACTCCACCACCGCCCGGCTCTGGCCGTCCGAGTCGGTGAGTCCGGCGATGAGCCCCGCATCGATCTTGACCGTGTTGACCACGGCCCCCCGCAGGTGCTCCAGGACGGAGTAGTCGGATCCGACGTCGTCCACGGTGAGCTGGATGCCCAGTCGAGTCATGACCTGCAGGTCCTCGGCGGCCTCGTCATCGGAGACCGACACCTCGGTGACCTCGACGGTCAGGCGGTCCGGATTGAGCCCCGACCGCTCGAGGGCGGTGGCGGCGGCCACCGCCGCGGTACCCCGGCGCAGCTGGAAGACCGAGCAGTTGACGGCCAGCTGGAGGTCGGAGGGCCACCGTGACGCCTGGGCGCACGCCTCGCTCAGCACCCATTCGTTGAGCTCGTTCATGTGACCGTGGGCCTCGGCCCAGGGGATCAGTACGTCGGGGGGGATGTTGCCGCCGGAGGCATCGTGACAACGGAGGAGAGCCTCGAAACCGAGCAGGCGGCCCGTGGCCAGGTCCACGGCCGGCTGGAAGGCCAGGCTGGGCGTGCCACCCAGGCCCAGCTTGGGTGCTTCAATACTCGTAGCGATGCCGGAAGGCGACCCCATCAGTCCTGTCACCTCGGTCCTATCGGCAACATTGGAAAGCGACTTGAGGGGCGGCTGGCCGGCCGTCGCTGGTGATGGTCGGCACCCGGGGACCACCCCCGGGCGGGAACGTTGGGAGGTCACCAAAGGACATGGTGAACTTCTCAAGGAAGCCGGGGTAGATGACGAAACAGGAGGTATGGCACTGCGACCCTTTGCACGACACCAGAAGCGGAAGGCCGACGACGAGACCACGCCCAGCGCGGCCGATGAGTTCGCGCAGTTCTTCTCGAACGATCCCCGCCCCGACGATCCGCCCGACACCACGGTCGCCGCACCGCCGGCCGAGGCGGCTGCTCCCACCGTGAGCATGGAGGAACAGTCAGCTGCCGGCTGGTACCCCGACACCAAGGACCCGGGGCTCATGCGGTACTGGGACGGGTTCCATCTCACCGGTCAGACCATGCGGGTGGGTCCACCGCCGCCCGTCGTCGCCGAGCCCAGCGAGGAGCCTCCGGTGGAGGCGCCCGCGCCGGACCCCGTCACCCCGGTCACCGCGGTGATCCCCCCCAATTCGTCTGGGCCAACGGCCCGGTACGCCACAGATCTTCTGGCCCCGGACGTGCCCGCGGCCCCTCTGCTGGGGAGCCGCCTGCTGACCGACACCGCCGCGGACAAGGGGACGGCGACCCCGCCGTCCCCTCCGACGCCGACCTTCCAGCCCATGGTGGGTACCCCAGCGTCCGACGAGGCCGTCGTCGAAGAGGAGGACGACCCCGAAGTGACGCCCGTAGCCACCGCCCCCATCGCCGCCGCACCCGTTGGCCCGGCACCCGCTGTGCCCACTGTCCCTCCCGCGTCACCAGCTGCTGCCGCGGTGGCCGAGGCTGCCGACGGCGACGATGTCCAAGACCCACCGACCGCCAGTGAGCCCGCTGTCCAGGCTCCCCCCACCCCGGAGCCCACCACCGTGATGACCACCGACCACACCGACAGCTGGGCCGAGCGGACCGAGAAGGCCGTGACCAAGGCCGAAGCCACCGGAACTCCCGAGGCGTGGCAGGAGGCGGCCAAGGCCGCCGCCGTGGTGTCGGAGATGGCCCAGACCATGCAGACCGCCGCCGATATCCGCCAATCGGCGGAGCAGCTCGAACAGGCCGCCGAGGATGCCCAACGCCGGGCGGACGAGGCCCAGGAGGCCGCGGCCGAGGCGCAGCGTGCCGTCCAGGAGTCGTCCCGCGCCGCACGGGAGGCGGCCGACGCCGCCCAGGCAGCCAACCGGAAGGCCGACGAGGCCAAGCAGAAGGCCGAGCGGGCCACCGAGGCCACTCCCCGGGTGGCCGAGCGGGCCAAGGACGCCGCCCAGGCCGCGGCAGCGGCCAAGCGCCGGGCTCAGCTGGTCGAGGAGATCGTGGCCCGGGCCCACCAGGCCGACACCCCCGAGGCGTGGAGCGAAGCCCGACGGAGCGCCGAGCGGGCCACCGACTCGGCCGGCCGAGAAGCACGCACCCCCGGAGCCTGATCCGCCGGGGGGCTACCCGGGGTCGCTGGCGTGGTTCGGATCGTGGGTCTTGAGGAGCGATCCCACCACCGGGATCTCGGTGACCGCTTCGGCCCGGGCGATGGCCAGGCTGCTCCGGGCCAGCGGGAGGAACGGCCCAGTGACCACGTACCGCGGGTTCCACAAGGGGTCGTACTTCTGGTTGAAGTGCCACAGGGACTCGATCTGGAGGGTCTCACTGAAGTGATGCAGGACGTTGCGTTCGAGCGACGTCCAGGGCCCGTCACCCGACTCGCCGGCCACCACGGCCCGCATGGTGGCGAAGTTGAGGCCCAGGCCACGCAGGCCGCGTTCGGCCATCCACTGGAGGGTCTCGATGATCACGAAGTCGGTCAGCCCGTTGGGAGCATCGGGATCGTTCGTCCGGCGCATGAGGTCGAGCGAGTAGCCGTCAACCTTGGAGGAAGGGACGTACTGGTTGAAGGCCAGCGGACGGTCGTCGGAGTTGAAGCACACGGCCAGCAGAAGACCCTGATCTCGTGGGTCGAAGATCCGGCTGAGGGTCATGGAGTAGCCACGTTCGGCCTCACCCTGACGGGTCTCGGTCATGAGCTGGAGCAGCTGGTCCTTGATCTCGTCGCTCAGCGCCTCCATCGACTGGTAGCACTCCACCCGGCATCCGGCCTTCTTCATCCGGTTGTAGGCGCCGCGTAGGGACTTCATGGACTTGCCCTTGAGGCTGAACTGGGTGGCGTCGACGATGGCTTCATCGCCGATGTAGTGGTCAACCAGTCCGGCGGCCCGGTAGATGCCCAGCCAGGACTGGGATGCGGCCAGTACCGACGGCTGCCAGTTGTTGGCCTGGGCCATGTCCATGACGTCGGACCACACCTCGGCCCGGTCCTGGGGCGGACCGATGGGGTCGGGGGAGACCAGCATCACCCCGTTGATGACCGAGTAGGCCACCAGTGACTCCCCGGTGAAGAACCACGACTTGTCGTCGCGGAGGGCGAAGTAATCGAGGGTGTCGCCGCCGTAGGTCTCGATGATGGTCCGGGCCCGTTCGAAGGCCGCTTCGCGGGCGGAGCCGGTACGTCGCGACTCGCGCCCGGGGGCGGCGATCAGGAGGAGGGCGGCCAGCACGAACACCACGACCAGCAGGAAGACCACGTCGTAGTGGCGGCGGTGGCCGGTCCCGACCACATTGCCGATCCCGGCGGTGGCACCGATGACGACCAGGCCCGCCGCCGCCGCCCAGATGAACATCCGGGAGACCCCCGAGGGCTTGATGCGGAAGTGCTGGTGCTCGACCAGCAGCCACAGGCAGAACAGCAGGGCCAGGGTCGACCCCCCGCGCGAGTGCCCGGTGATCAACCGGTCCGTGGTGGTGGCCACCAGCACCACGATGGTGGCCACCCAGACCGGACGGAGCCCGCGTCGCACCCCTCGAGCCAGGCCGCAGAGGGCCAGGCCTCCGACCAGGGCCTCGGACACCGAAAGCGGGTGGACGCCGAAGGGCAGCCAGTGATCGAAGCCACGGGTGCCCGGGAAGTGCCACAGGGCGGCGAACACCACGTTCAGCACGCCGGAGGCCAGCAGGATCACGGCGGCCACCCGGCGAACCCTACGTCGGACCACCCACCGCTTGAGCCCGGAGTCGTCGAGCGGCCAGGTGGGACCGTTGGGGAGGGCCGCCACCTGGGTGGTGGTGCGCATGTCCACCTTGTCGGTGGCCTGGGCCAGCCGCTCCAGCAGGACCGGGGAGCGCACCGGCACCTCCCGCAGCCACAGCTTGAGGTCGAGCACGGCATTGCCCGACATCTCCACGTACGAGAACCGGTGGACGGTGACGAAGGGATGGGGCAGGCGGAACCGGGAATGCCGTCCCTTGACCGAGGCCGTCCCGCTGCCGGTGTTGGCGTAGAAGCCGTTGCCTACGACCGAGAGTTCGGGCTCATGGGTGTGTCCCGAAATCATCCCGGCATACCCCTGGGTGACCAGCCGGGCGGCCTGGGCCCGGGCCGGGGCGTTGTGGGTGGCCGGGTCGGACCGGGAGCTGACCGCTGACTCCCGCAGGGCGCGGTTGACCCGCAGCAGGGTGGCGCCGGCCGCCACCGCGGCCACCAGGATGATGAAGGCCACCAGGAGTCCGAAGCCCAGCAGCCACCGCTCGGCGTGGTGGTGGAGGAGCGGCCGTACCCCGGGAAGGAAGGTCAGCAGGCGGAGGAGGAGGATGGCCACGAAGGGCACGGCGGCCAGCCACAGCTTCCCCACGATCTTCCGGTAAAAGAGACGCGAGCCGATGAAGTCGGCCATGTCGCCGTCCAGCCACTGGACACCCTCCAGCAGGGAGCCGGGCGACTGGCGGGACTCCAACTCGGGGAGGAGGTCCCTGACCACGTGGTGTCCGAACGGGGTGTCCACCGGGGACCAGGGGTCTTCGAAGGCGTTGTAGGGGTCGACCTGGTTGCCGTGGACCACCCGGATCCGCTGCGGTCCGTGGTCGGTAGCCACCACCAGGTCGAGGTTGAGGGCGAACTGCTGGACCCCCAGCCGCTCCCGCAGGACGTTGGCGGCGGCACCGTCCCAGGCCAGCTGACCGTCGTGGTTGCCCGACAACACCACCACGTGGTGGTCCGCCCCGACGGCGAACGTCACCACCGCCTCGGTGAACTCCGGGTGGACGTCGAGGATCCGGCCCACCTCCGGCGGGCCGGCCAGCATCTCGAACCCGTCGCCGGCGATGACGAAGACGGCCGGCCCGGTCATGCCCCCCATCAGGGCGGCCAGCTCGTGGGCCACGGCGATCGACGTCTCGGTGGCCACCGCCGGGAGGTGGAGGTCACTCACCACCACGGTGCGGCTGCCGGCGGGCAGCTCGATCTCGATCTGCTCCTCGATGAGGAACTCGGGGAGGGTCCCCTCCTCGGCCTCGAGGACCAGGTCGGCCTCGGCGGCCAGGTCCACGGGGGAGATGGCCTCCTCCACCACGTCGGTCAACTGGTGGCCTCCGGCCGCATCATGGGGAAGAGGATCACGTCGCGGATGGCCTCGACCTCGGTGATGAGCATGACCAGCCGGTCCACGCCGATACCGATCCCCGAGGTCGGGGGCAGTCCGTACTCCAGGGCACGGACGAAGGCCAGGTCGGCCGGGTGGGCCTCGAGGTCACCCCGGGCCGCCGCCTCGGCCTCGCCCCGGAAGCGCTCCTGTTGCTCCTCGGGGATGTTGAGCTCGCTGTACCCGTTGGCGAACTCCTTGGCGTCGATGGCCAGCTCGAACCGGGCGGCGATGGTGGGGTCGTCGGGGGTCTGGCGGGCCAGCGGCGACACCTCGACCGGGAACCCGACCACGAACACCGGGTCGACCACCGTGGGCAGCAGGATGGTGTCGTACAGCTCGAAGATGAGCTTGCCCGAGCCCCATTCGGGCAGGAAGTCGACGTCGTGCTCCCGGCACACGGTCCGTACGTCGTCCACCGGATCGGTGGGGTGCAGCCGCCGGCCGACCTCCTCCTCCAACCAGTCCAGCAGCTGGCGGCGGGGCCACGGCGGCGTCAGGTCGATGGCCCGCCCGCCGACGGTGAAGGTCAGACGGTCGGCGGCCGACCGGGCCGCCTCCACGATGAGCCGCTCGGTCAGGTCCATCCCATCGTTCACGTCCCCGAAGGCCCGGTACGCCTCGAGGGCGGTGAACTCGGGGCTGTGACGGGTGTCGATGCCCTCGTTGCGGAAGTTCCGGGCGATCTCGAAGACCCGCTCGTAGCCGCCGACCACCAGGCGCTTGAGGTAGAGCTCCGGGGCGATCCGGAGGCTCAGCTCGATGTCGAGGGCGTTGGAGCGGGTCATGAACGGACGGGCCAGCGCCCCACCGGCCTGGGGCTGGAGGATCGGGGTGTCCACCTCGACGAACTCCTCGACCATGAGCTGCTTGCGCAGGGCGGCGATGGCCTTGAACCGGGTGTCGAAGACCGCCTTGGAGTCGGGATTGGCCAGCAGGTCCACCTCCCGCTGGCGGTACCGGGTATCCGTGGCGGTCAGGCCGTGCCACTTGTCGGGGAGCGGGCGCAGTGCCTTGGACAGGAGCCACAGCTCGGACACGTCCACCGACAGCTCGCCGCGGCGGCTGGTGACGGCTTCGCCCTCGGCCCCGATCCAGTCACCCAGATCGGCGTTGGCCAGTACGGCTGTCGCCTGGGAGGAAAGCGTGGAGGCCTGCATCAGCAGCTGCACCGAGCCACTGATGTCCTGCAGGGTGGCGAAGGAGAGTTTGCCGTGGCCCCGGATGCTGGTCAGCCGACCGGCCATCTTGACCACGTCACCGGTGCGGACATCGGGCTCGAGGCCGTCGTGGCGCTGGTGCAGCTCGGCGGCCGTGGCTGTCCGGTCGAACCGGAGCGGATACGGGTCGATCCCCTGGGCCGCCAGGACCTCCCGCTTCTTCCGGCGATCGGCGCTCAGGGAGTCGAGGGTCCGGGCCTCGGACTCGTCGCCGCTCGGTTCGGACTCGTCGGTCACGGTGAAGCCCTCATTCCTGTGCTTGCCCCGATGATGGATCCCTACACCGCAAGAACGCGCTGATTAGCTTAGGCCCACGGAATTCATGCACACCCTCGCCGTAAACGTCGATCTGATCACCGGATGGTTTCCGTTGACAGTAGTCATCGTGGCTGTCGCGTCGGTGGTTCTCTCCGTGGGGTGGCACGACGGGGCTTGGAAGCGCCAGCTGATCATCGGGATTCCGGCCAGCTTCGTCCTGACCGTCATTACCGGGCTGGTCATCGAGATCTTCAACCTGGTCCCCGACGACTTTCCGATGTCGTTCTACCTGTGGGCCTGGCTGCTGTGGTTCTCGATCCTCACCATCGTCCTCGGTTGGGGCAAGGCCCACTGGATCCTACGGATCTTCCCCATCCTGGCCCTGCTGTTCTGCGTAATCGCCGCGTTCACGGCCATCAACGAGAACTACGACTACTACCCCACCCTGGCCCGCCTGCTGGGGAAGGACGCCGCCGACTTCACCAACCTTCCGGCCCTCAAGAAGATCAGGGACGAGGTCCGCAAATCGGGGAAGCTCCCCACCCACGGCGAGACCATCGCCGTCACCATCCCTCCCACCCTCTCCAAGTTCCAGGCCGAGCAGGCCTACGTCTACCTCCCACCCATCTGGTTCCACAATCCCGAGCCCCAACTGCCGGTGATCGAGCTCATCGCCGGCGTGCCCGGTGAGCCCTCTGACTGGACCCGGGCCGGCTACGCCGACACCACCTCGACGGCGTTCGCCGCCGAGCACGACGGCATGGCCCCCCTGCTGGTGATCCCGGACAACGACGGGGACAAGACCCAGGACAGCGAGTGCGCCAACTCGGTGTTCGGGCGGGCCGAGACCTATCTCGTCCACGACATCCCCAACTACATGCAGAGCGAGTTCAACGCCGCCATCGGCAAGCACTCCCTGGCCGTGGCCGGCCTGTCGGCGGGGGGCACCTGTGCCACCATGCTGGCGCTCCGCAATCCCAAGACCTTCTCCACCTTCGCCACCTACTCCGGCTACGCCTCACCCACCTACCAGAACGACGACGAGCAGCAGACCATCGTCCAGCTGTACGGAGGATCCCGGGCTGACTACGAGGCCCACAACCCGGTCAATCTGCTCACCCACTTCACCTACGCCGGGGTGGCCGGCTACTTCACGGCCGGACAGCAGGATCCCCAACCCCTGGCCAACGCCAAGCAGCTGGCCGGCCTGGCCAAGAAGGCCGGCCTGCAGGTCTGCGTGTACACGCCGGACGGTGGGCACTCCTTCCAATTCTGGGCGGCGGCGTTCAAGACATCGCTGCCCTGGTTGTCGTGGCGCCTCGGACTCACCCCACCACCGAAGGACCTCCCGGCCACGTGCGACCCGCCCATCCCGTGACCCCGAACGATCGTCCGGCATGCGTTGACGCCCGTCTGATCAGGTCTTATGCTGATCCGGCGCCCCTAGCTCAACGGTAGAGCATCAGATTCTTAATCTGAAGGTTCCTGGGTTCGAGTCCGGGGGGGCGCACCACAGCCGGCGGGATCGATGACCAGACCCGTCCGACCCGGGGACGGATCCGGAGCCGCGGGTAGCACGTCCTCATCGGACGGCAGTGGCCAGACCGGAAGCGGGTCCCGTGGCCACCAGCAGCCGCTCGAGGGCGGCGAACTCAGCAGTAGTACGGACCGAGGCCGGGCGGGCTCACCTGGAAGTCGCATCCGCCATGGCCGGCGGCGAAGGACGACCTCGCCGATCCCCCGAAAGTCCCGGATAGCGCTCGAACAGTCGGGACGAGGCCATCCACTGTTGGAACGCAGTCTCGGTGGCCGACGGGTTGTCGAGCACGAAGGAGCCGGCATTGACGCCGAGGTCCTGCTCCCGCTCGAGGGTGACGGCGATCTCGCCGGCCGACGTGACAAAGGCCTGGTGCGATCGCTGGTCACCGGCCCGGGCCAGGGTCTGGGCGCCGAAGACGGCCAGACCGCTGCCCAACAGGGCGGTCAGTACCGCCGGGACCATCCAGAATGCGCGCCGGGACCTCATGGGAACAGTCACCGCCAGGGTGGCGTCGGGCAGGGCCGGCCACTCCGCCCATCTGAGGTCGAGCCCGATGGACCGGGGGGGGACCGGGGGGACGGCCGCACCGTGGCGAATCCCTCCGGAACGAGCGGGTCGAGGGTGGAGCCCACCGGACTCCCGACCAGTCCGTCGACCGCCCGCCAGCTGGTGTCGGCATCGGCCCCGACCCGCTCGGGGGCCGGCGGCCAGGGACCCTTCCGGCCGTGCTCCCATCCGTCGGGACGGCCTACCGGAAGTCTTCGTGGTCGGAGATCGGCGAGGCTCGCCGAAGTGGGCACTCCCTGGGCCGGGCCTTGCCGCGGGGCGACGGTCAGCCGTGGCCGGGGCGGATCCGGCGGCCGGGACCGGGTCCCGGGTGCATTGGTCCCCTTTACGCCGCCGATCCGAGGAACGGGGCGTCGCCGAAGGAGAAGATGCCGCCGTCGGAGGCCATCAGCCAGTAGCCCATACCGGTGGAGTCGGAGGCCATGCCGATGATCGGCCGGTTGAGGACGATGCCGCCGGTTGAACCGTGGAACACGGCGTCACCGAAGGAGAAGATGCCTCCGTCGGAGGCCACCAGCCAGTAGCCCAGACCCGTGGAGTCCGAGGTCATGCCCACCACCGGCTTGTTGAGGTGGATCCCCCCGGTTGAGCCGTGGAACACGGCGTCGCCGAAGGAGAAGATGCCGCCGTCGGTGGCCACCAGCCAGTACCCGTTGCCGGAGGCGTCGGCGGTCATGCCCACCACCGGCTTGTTGAGGTGGATCCCTCCGGTGGAGCCGTGGAACACGGCGTCGCCGAAGGAGAAGATGCCGCCGTCGGAGGCCACCAGCCAGTAGCCCTGGCCCGAAGCGTCCGAGGCCATGCCCACGATGGGCTTGTTGAGGTGGATGCCTCCGGTGGAGCCGTAGAACGCCGCGTCCCCGAAGGCGAAGATGCCGCCGTCGCGGGCCACTAGCCAGTAACCCTGGCCCGAGGCGTCGGTGGCCATGCCGACGATGGGCTGGGTCAGCACGGTGCCGGTCATGGCCCCGTAGCACTGGGCCCCGCCGAAGGCGGCCACATCACCGGCGGAGTCCACCTCGTAGTACCCGGTGGCCCCGGACTTGGTGGCGGCCGCGCCGACCACCGTGCCCGAGGGAAGCTGGCTCATGCAGTCGGTCTGCACCGTCGGCCCTGACGTTCCGCCCGTGGGACTGCTGCTCGGTCCCGTGGGTGGGGTGGGATTGTTGGGGGTCGGCCCCGCACCCCGAATGGCCAGGGCGGTCAGGTCGTAGGTCTGGACATCGAACGTCCCGCCGGCCGCGTTGGTCGGCGTGACAGTGACCCGGTCGCCGTTCACGGTGACCTTCAGGAACTCGTAGACGTCGGCTGCGGAGCTGGGCGTGGGCACGCCAGCACCGCAGGTGGAGCCGATGTTCGAGCCCGGATTCCATCCGAGGGCGTAGACGCTGGCCGTAGTGGTCATGGTGGAGCAGCTCCCGCCGATCACCGGTTCGAGCACCCCTCCACCGCCCCCGGTCACGTAGTTGATGAGTTGATCGTTCTGTTGGTAGTTGTTGGGGACGATCCGCTGGTAGGTGTGGGCGTGGCCGTTGAAGGCGATGCCCACCCCGTACTTGGAGAGCAGGGCTTCCAGGCTGGTCGAGG
>Ga0207933_1001127_pt1 | contig 21681 bp, 14 predicted proteins | sample NGESurdeep092012_4_FD_184488 | JGI IMG/M metagenome (GOLD analysis project Ga0207933, IMG submission 184488) | Arctic peat soil microbial communities from Barrow, Alaska - NGEE Surface sample F53-3 deep-092012 (SPAdes) | ecosystem: Environmental > Terrestrial > Soil > Wetlands > Peat ...
CAGGAGTAAGCATGCCGAACACACGCGCAAAGAAACAAGACAGCGAAGAGAAGCTGCATGGCGATGCGCTGCAAGCAGCAACGTCAGGTGCACAGAAGAGACAACAGAAGGAACAGAAAGAACACAGCGGGCAGCAGAAGACTGGCCACGCAATTCCGGCGCCCGATGACGGCGGCCACCCCCGTTCGCAGGCCGCCCACCTCGGCGGCCATCTGCACGACCACACCAAGCCAGTCGGCGATCTCCGCCACTACGAGCAGGAGCGCGAGCCGCCTATGGAAGTCAGTCGCGCCGGCAAGGACTATCGCCGTCAGTAACAGTGGCGAACAAGAGCGATGCTGATATCTTCGGCATCGCTCTTGCTGTCTAAGCCTATCGGTAGTTTTTCAAAGAGACCACGCCGAGACTTTGGAAATTGTCATCCTGAGGCGTAGCCGAAGGATCTGTTTTCTGCCCGGAGCGCCGAAGATCTATCTGTGATCTATTCCACGGGCAGCGCGGCCAGCGCCGCCTCCGCCTTCTCCTTCAACGCACGCGTCTCCGCCGCCTGCTTCTTCAACCCTTCCACGATGTGCGCTGGAGCCTTCGCCACGAACCCATCATTGCCAAGCTGCCGCTCCGCCGCCTGCAGGCCTTTGTCAAACTTCGCGAGCTCCTTCAGCAGCCTCTCGCGTTCCGCCGCTACATCGATCTGCCGCTCGTAAACCACCGCAACATCGAAGGCGCCTGTAGACCGCGCATTCGCACCCATAGGAGGCGTTTCTACGTAACGGACCTCGGCGACACGGGCGGAGCGGCCAAGAAAGTCAAGAAGAAGCGCCTCATCTGGGAAATAACTCCGAGCCACTCGTTCAAAGAATATTTGAACGGGAACAGTCTCTTTCTCAGGGATGCTCATTTCCTTGCGCAGACTACGAATGCTTACGATTAGCTCCTTGAGTATTTCCATTGCCCATATGCTGTCTTCGTCGAAGGGGAAATCCTCCGCCTGCGGATAGCGCGTCAGCGCAATCGACTTCGCGGGAACTGAAACTCCGATGGACGCATACAACGCCTGCCACGACTCTTCCGTAAGGAACGGCATGAACGGTGAGAGCAGACGCAACGCGGCGTCAAACACCTTCACCAGCGACTCCAGCGTCACCGCCGCGGTGTCATTCTTCGCTACCGCAAAGTCCAGCCGCAGCTTCACCAGCTCAACGTACCAGTCGCAGAACTCGCCCCAGAAGAACTGATAGACCGCGTTCGCCGCCTCATCGAACCGATAGCCGTTGAGCGACCGCGCGACCTCGCCGCACACCGCGCTCAGCCGCGCAAAGATCCAGCGCGTCTCAAGCGGTGCTCCCTCCGGCAAAACGGCCGCAGCCACATTGCCGCCCACAGCCTGCGCATCGAGCGTCACTTTGTAACCGGCCTCGCGTCCGCGCTCGATCTGCATCTGTAGAAACCGCGCCGCATTCCAGATCTTGTTGGCAAACGCGCGATTGCCCTCTGTGCGCGCTTCTGAGAATGCAATGTCCGTTCCCGGCGAGGCCTGTGACGCCAGCGTGAAGCGCACCGCATCGGTCCCATACTTCGTAATCACATCGATCGGGTCGATGACGTTGCCCTTGGTCTTGGACATCTTCTGCCGCTCTGCGTCGCGAACCAGCGCATGAATGTAGACCTCGCGAAACGGAACCGCATCCTTCAGCGTGCGCGCTCTCAAGCCGCCCTTCCCGTCGGGCATTGGCACATCCAGCATGAAGTGGCAGCCCAGCATAATCATCCGCGCCACCCAGAAGAACAAAATGTCGAAGCCGGTGACCAGCAGATCTGTCGGATAGAACGCAGCCAGGTCCGCAGTCAGCGCATCCCCACCCTCTCCCGGCCACCCAAACACCGTGAACGGCAGCAGCCCCGAGGAGAACCACGTATCGAGCACGTCCGTCTCCTGCATCAGCTCTCCAGCTCCGCAGTGCGAGCATGCGTTCGGCGCCTCGCGCGCAACCGTCACCTCGCCGCATCCCGCACAGTGCCACGCGGGAATGCGATGGCCCCACCAAAGCTGCCGCGAGATGCACCAGTCGTGGATGTTGCGCATCCACTCGTCATAAGTTTTCCTGTAGTTCTCCGGCGTAAAGCGGATATACCCTTTGTCGACCGCCTCAATCGCTTTGTCCGCGAGCGGCTGGATCTTGATAAACCACTGCATCGACAGCCGCGGCTCAATCACCTCGCCGGTGCGCTGCGACAGTCCAATCGAATGCACATGGTCTTGAATATCGACCAGCGCTCCGCTCGCGCGCAGGTCTTCAACAATATGCTCGCGCGCCACGAAACGATCCTGCCCATCGTAAGCTGAGCCCTCAAGCCGTATGTGCGCATGCTCATCCATGATCGAAAGCTGCGGCAGTTTATGCCGCTGTCCAATCGCAAAATCGTTCGGATCATGCGCCGGCGTCACCTTGACCGCGCCCGTGCCAAACTCCGGATTCGCCCACTCGTCTGCGATCATCGGAATCTCTCTGGCCTGTCCTCCGGCCACGGCGCTCAATGGCAGCACGACCGTCTTGCCGACGAACTGCTTATAGCGCTCATCCGCGGGATTCACCGCGACCGCAACATCGCCCAGCATCGTCTCCGGCCGTGTTGTCGCAATGACAATCGATCCTGTCCCGTCCGCGAGCGGATAGCGAATGTGGTACAGCTTGCCCGCGCGCTCCTCGTGCACCACCTCCAGATCGGACACCGCCGTCGCCAGCACCGGGTCCCAGTTCACGATGTACGCGCCGCGATAGATCAGTCCCTGCTCCCACAGCCGAACGAAGGCCTCTTTCACCGCGCGGCTCAGCCGCTCATCCATGGTGAAGTACTCGCGCGACCAGTCGACGCTCGCGCCCAGCCTCTGCATCTGCTCGCCGATCGCTCCACCATACTTCTGCTTCCATTGCCACACGCGCTCGGTAAACGCCTCGCGCCCCAGCTCTGTGCGGCCCGGCCCACCCTCGGCCGCAAGCTGGCGCTCGACCATCATCTGCGTCGCAATGCCGGCGTGGTCCGTGCCCGGCACCCAGATCGCCGTCTCTCCGCGCATGCGATGCCAGCGCGTCAGGATGTCCATCTCCGTCTGGTTGAGCATGTGCCCCATGTGCAGACGGCCGGTGACATTGGGCGGCGGCAGAATGTGAATGAAATGTTTGCGCGGCGCTTCGCCGAGCGGTGGCGTGGGCACCTCAAACAGCCGCTGCTCCACCCAGAACTTCGCCCACTTCTCTTCAATCAGCGACGGCTCATACGCCTTCGGCAGTTCAGAACTCATAAGCCTTAAGCGTAGCAGGGGAGTGGCGCACAAAGGAGAAAACAGAGAACACCAACGAATGCACACCTCTGAAATCCCCAAAAAGAAGAGGCGCCCCAAAGGAGCGCCTCTCTTTCTGCCTCTACTGTCTACTGTCTGTTCCTAGAACGGATTCAGCTTATCCACGCCCTTCTTCTTCTTATGCGTGCTGGAGCTCTCATCGTCCTTGTCATACGCCGGCTTGGGATTCTTCTTCTGTCCCGGCTTCTTTACCTCAGCTGGTGGCTGCGGCTTGCCCGCCACATCGTTTATCTGGTCTGGAGCCGCAGCGGGCTTCTCCACCGGCGGCAGCGGCGAATTATCCGCAGGCCCAACCGCCTTCAATCCATGATTCGGATCCGGCGCGCCTGTCGCTGCCGGCAGCGGGCTCGCCATTGTTCCGCCGCCGCTGACCCCGGGCGTCAGCACGTCGACACCGAGTCCCGCGGCCGAGTTCCCCACAGCCGGGCTCGACGACGCAGCCGGAGCCGCCTCCATCGTACCCGTCGATCCCTCGCCCGTATCGCCCGCGGCAGGAACATCCGAAAGAACCGGAGCGGTCGTCGACGCAGGCTGTCCGGGCGCCGTCGTCGGTGTCGGCGGAATCTCCGCCGGCGACTCCACTGCCGGCGTCGCCTCCTTGACTACAGCCGATTTTGGAGCGTTCGGATCCAACGCCGCCCTGTAGTTCGACATCAGTTCGTTCACAATCGTCGGCGCCAGCACCGGCTGCGGATCATCGAGCGGCGGTGCCCCCAGCTCTGCCGCGGTGACCGTATCCGGCTTGCGCAGCACCAGCAGTTCCAGGCGCTTGCGCATGGTGTACTGCGCGCGGCTGCCCTCCAGCGCGTCGCTCGCCGCCACCTCCTCCGCCGTAGGCCGCGGAATCGGCAGATTCATCGCCGCCAGCCGCTCCTTCGCGTCCTCCACATGCGGCGCCGCCGCGTGCTTCAGCACCACCTCGCGATACTCAGCCGACGCCTTCCCGTCGTACTCCTGCTCCAGTTGCGACTTCGCGCCCTCGGGCAGGCAGCGCGTGCCCCTCGGCAGGTTCGCCGAACACGATGGCTGCGCCCGCACCGCCCTCGCCTCCGCCTCATACGCATCGCCAATGCCGATCAGCACATCGTCCATGTGGCTATACAGCGGGTAGGTCTGTTTCACCGTTTCATAGCGCGCGATCGTCGCCGGCCAGTTCTCATGCGTCCCATAGAACTGGGCAATCTCCGCCTCGCGCTGCGCCAGTACCTCCTGCACGTCGCGCAGCTTCTGGGTAGCCTCGGTCAAAATATTCTTCGGCGCGTCCGGATACTGCTTCAGCATCGTGCGGTACTCCTCCTCCGCATGCTCGGCCTTGGAGTAGTCGCGGTCCGGAACATCCATCTGCTTGAAGTAGATGTCGCCCACGCGCATCTGGGCCTCGGCGGCCTCCGGCGCGTTGGGGAAGAAGGTGATGAAGTCCTTGTACTCCTGCTCGGCCTGCGCCAGCGCCGCCGATCCACCCTCGCGATACCAGCTGTCCGCCACCGCCAGCTTCGCCCGCATCTGGTACTGCGAGTCCGGATACGTGCTCAACAGCGTATTCAGGTCCAGTCGCGCGATGTCGAAGTGCCCCGCCTTAGTCTGCTTCATCGCCTTGTCATAGAGCTGCTTATCCGGCAGGTCCGCGTCCTTGCCGATCAGCGGGTTGTACTTCTTCTCCTTGCGCAGCTCCGCCTTCGTGTCCTTGGTCTCCTTCACGCGGTCTTCCTTGGCCACATGTTTCTTTTTCTTCCTGGAGGTGTCCACGCTCAGCGTGGCCGACTCCTGCTTCTGCCCCTGCGCATCGGTCGTGGTCTGCGAACTTCCGGTCACCTGTGCGTGCACAGGCAGCCCTGCCGCCACAAGACCGGCGGCCACCACGCCAACAGCCAGCCAGCTCGTGCAGTTGCGGGACAAACTCGCACAGTTGGGGGAGAAAAAGGAGCGATCCATCATAAAAAACCTCATCCGCCCCACGCGCACAGGCGCCTGGGGAGCTTGCCTTTCATTCTAACTGGCTGGGAACTCTTCCCGCGCCCTGCCCGGCCCTCAAAATCGCGGCCAGATCGCTGCCAAAATCGCTGCCTGAGCGATCCCAGACCATTGCCAGATCGCCCAATCCTTTAGACGGTCAGCCCATCCGCCGCGCGAGCAATCCGCAGGAACTCCCGCGCATTTTCCTCAGCTTTTCCGCCCGCCCCTTTTCCGTCGGTAAAGATCGCCGACCCCGCCACCAGCATGTCCGCCCCTGCCCGCACCACCGCCCCTACCGTATCCTCCGCAATCCCGCCATCCACCTCGATCCGGTAGTTCAGCCCCATCTCATGCCGCATCTGCCGCAGCTCGGCAATGCGCTCCACCGACCGCGGCAGGAACCTCTGCCCGCCGAAGCCGGGGTTAACACTCATCACCAGAACGTGATGCACCATCGGCAACACCTCGATCAGCATCTCCACGGGCGTCGCCGGATTCAGCACCACCGCCGGGAGCACCCCATGGTCGGCAATCAGTTGCAGCGTCCGGTTCAGGTGCCGGCAGGCCTCCACATGCACGCAGATCATGTCCGCGCCCGCCGCCGCAAACTCCGGAATGAACTTGTCCGGGTCCTCGATCATCAGATGGCAGTCGATCGGCAGCTTCGTCAGCGGCCGGATCGCCGCGACCACCGGCGGCCCGAAGGTGATGTTCGGCACAAAGTGCCCATCCATCACATCCACGTGGACGATCGTGCCGCCGCCCCGCTCCGCCCGCGCCATCTCCTCAGCCAGATGCGCAAAGTCCGCCGCCAGAATTGAAAACGCCAGTTCAACCAAAGGTTCGCTCCACGTTCCGGAATGCCTCAAGTCTACCGCGAGCCTGCGCCCGGCAGATGCAATACATTTTCGTTACGAGAAGGCGACGTTCCCTGCCGATGCTTGAGCCGCAACACGGCAAAGCGATAGTGCGAGAGCCTTGAGCTCGTCGCACTATCGCCAGGGTTATGCCCGTGTTGTGCTGTTCGGATGCGCCGGCGTTAGAGTAGCGCCTTCACTGCCCGGTGCCGGTGGAAGCAGTCGTGGCATTGTCGTCGGCAGTGATGCCCTTATTCACGACAACGGTAACGACCACGCGCCGGTTCTGGGCCTGTCCGCTGCGCGTATGATTGCTGGCGACCTGCTCCGTAGTACCCATGGCCGCGGGAGCCAGGATTCTCGTAAGCGGGACACCCGCCTGTTGAATGATGGTCAGCACATTGTCAGCACGTTCGCTGCTCAGCCGCTGATTCAGAGCCGGTGATCCGACCTTCGACGCGTAGCCCTGCACTTCGATCATGGCTCCCGGAGTATCGGCAGCCTGCTTCACGAAATCGGTCAACTCGTCCTTGTACTTCGTGGTGACCCTGCTGCGGCCATTAGCAAAGCTGACCGTGTACGTGCCCTTGGTCTCGTACTGATCCAGCGTGCCGATCCGCGTATTTGTCTGGCCGATGGCTGACTTATTCTGTCCCGTGGCATCGACATTGGCCGCCAGTCCCTGCTGGGTCGTGCTGATATCCTGCTTGGCCGATGCAAGGTCCTGCTGGCTCTTTTCGATGTCGTTGCGATCGCTCCTGAGCTGGTCCTGCGCAGCCGCAACCTTCTCGTTGGTGGGATTTAGGCCGGCATCAATCTGTTGTGCCGTCTCGTACGAACTCCTGGAAAACGTGACCTTCCTCGCAAGCAACTGGTGATCGGGGTCATAAGTTCCCTCAACCTTCACCTGCATGCCAGGAACCAGTTGCGTGATGGCGAGGTCTTTTCTGCTCAGGCCGAGGAACCCTCCCTTTTCTGTCGCCTTCGTGCTGTCGGATAAAACAACAGTGACCCGCGGGCTGTCTGCCGTCTTCACTGACATGTTGGAGCCGTCTCTTCCGATAACCAGCCCTTGAACAGTCGCCTGCTGATTACCTGATGTAACCGCTGGCGGAGTATCAGGGGGAGCCGCTTGCTGAGCACCTGCGGCAACACCTACGGAGCTGAGCATGGCCAACGATATGGCCAGGCCACAGGTAGTTCTGAGTGGACGCTGAATGTTCATAAATTTCTCCTTTTTCTTTCGCTGACCGGTCAGCCGCCTCCAAAATCCGCTTTATCGCGACCGTGTGCCTCCGCCACGAAGCCCAATGGTTGAGCCGCGGCAGAGGCGCCTCCGTCTTGGACGCACAGGGATCGAAAAGGACGTCAAAGTGCCAGGACCAATTCGCCCCTGCACCGCAGTAGTTTCGTCCGCAAGATTTGATGAGATAAAAGATTTGATGAGATAAAACCTATGTCCGCTATGACGCTCTCGAAGAAGCAACGCGAGGATCTGTTCCGAATTTGAAGAACCGTTTTGAAGAATACGGGGGTCCCTTCAAATAACGGTTCCAACCAGTTTGGGACCGAGAAACGCGCTTTCCGGAGGCACGTATCACTTTCGCGATGCCGACTTCGCGGTACAACAGCCCATCCGATACGGAGCAGGTAAAGTAGGCGCGTTTTATCCCTCTGAGAGAAGCGCGGACGGAGTCTCGGTCCAACAGATCCCCTTGCACAACTTCCGCACCGAGTTCCCGCCGAGCATCGGACCTTGCATCCAGCGTATGAACGAAGGCACGAACCGGAACACCTTTATTGAGCAGGAGATCTGCTATTTGGCGTCCCGTGGAACCTTGTGCGCCGCCGGCCGCGCCGGTGACGAGTATGGGCTGAGACATTTTTCTTCTCCTTGATGAAAAGGCATTCCGGGAAAACGAACCAGCTACCTCCCAGAGTCCTACTTGATCCGGTTGGTCAGGTCCGGGGCGCGATAGTGCTAGCGCGCCATGGAGTTGGTACCGATCATGACGTTTCTCCAAAGACGGTTGTTGATGCGGGGTTTCTCTGATTAGGATTCGATCGCATCGCCGATGAGGACCGGAGCCGCCTTGAGCTGCGGACGCACCAGCCAATAGAAAGCAACGATGTGCGTGATCATCAGCATGGGCACGTAGAGGATCGGTATCGCATAGGTTGCGCCCAACTGCCCCGCCAGCGCAGGAAGACCAGCATGGATCGCGTGATAGTAGTCGAGGATGATGTCGGCCACCCCCACGAGATTGAAAGCGACGACGAATAACCAAAACATCGGACGTACCCTTACCGTGAGAAGAGCCAACATGGCCAGGATCCCGGTTGCAAAGTCACCGTAGGCGGCGAAGGTGGCGAAGCCAGCGGGCAGGTTGGGGCCGACGACGCCTGGAAGGATAAAGACGAGGCCGAAGAAGCGGAAGCTGTGCAACGTCGCGATCATGCGCTGCGCTTCAAACCGGTCCATCGATCTGAGTCTGGGCAGAACATACACGTTGAAGCAAAGCAGGCACGCGACATAGCCTAAAACGAGATGCATTGCGAAGATAATTTGCGGTGACATAAGGCCTCCTGCCCGGATAGGATTATATCCATCATCCAATTGATTCAGATTTTCTGCACGGGTCAGGAACTGATGGATTGCAGGTGAGATGATTGCCAGCATCCTATAATGAGCCATGCGTTACCGGCCCGAACACAAAGTCGAAATCCATCAGAAGATTGTGAAAGACGCCTCGCGGCGCATTCGCGCTAAAGGGATAACCGGCGCTGCAGTTTCAGCCGTTATGCGGGACGTCGGCTTGACCCACGGAGGCTTTTACAAGCATTTCGGAAGCAAGGACGAGTTGCTCATGGAGTCGCTGAGCGAGGCATTCCAGGAAATAGCTGACCGTCTTGCTCACGCCGTCGAGCAGTCCCAACCTGAGACGGCGTGGGAGGCTATAGTGAGGGCCTACCTGAGCCTGGAATATTGCGACCACGTCGAATACGGATGTCCCTTGACGGCTCTTGGGCCCGAGTTGGCGAGGGCCGATAAGGCCATGAAGCCCCAGATCTTTGAGGAACTGAAGAAATACAAGAGTCGAATGCTTCCGTTTATGCCTGGTCAGCGAGTTGCCGACAAAGAGCGCGCTTTCTTTTCCATCTTTTCAACGATGGTCGGGGCAATTGAAATCGCACGGATGCTGCCAGAGCCCGCGATGCGAGAGAAAGTGCTGGCGAGCGCAAGAGACCTTCTCTTGCGCAGTTTTTGATTTTTTGGGGCGAACTGGCAGTGGCGCAGACGCCAACACAGTTACCTATAACGGCAAATCAAAAAAACCGTTCGCAAGTGTTGCAACCAGGCCAACGCACTCATTGAGCTTCTGCTAGAGGCGAGGATTAGTCCTTATAAACGCGTTTCTCTGCACTTGGGGACACAGGTTATGTCTCCCTGACGTCCGGTCCATTGTGAAGAACATCCGTCGTTACCGTCTTCTTCCTTCTGCTGCGCTTCGGAAGCACCGGCACCACCCGCTCCACATCCTCGCGACCCTCGTGCAGAACGCGTGTCTTCATCTCCTTTGCCGCCTCCCGGTCCACCGCCGCCACCTCCCGGGGCTTGCCCAGAGCCTCCCGCGCCGCCGCATTCAGCAGCCGCCGCATCGGCCATCCGCCGTCCGCATTCGGCAGAAGCACCGCGCCCACGCGCTGCTTCTCCGGCCTGTAGTACCAGCGCCGCAGCAACGCCAGATAGTCGCCGCGTTCCAGCGGCTCCGGCTCGCCAGCCTCTGCGGCGCGTTCCTCCAGCCGAGCCACCACCGCCGCCGCCCGCTTCTCCGGACTCTCCACCGTCGTCGCCCTCCTCGCCGTCGTCTCGTCGGCCTCGGACGCCTCCGCCCCTGAATCCTCGCGCCCACCCGTCATCGCGGGCTCCTCCAGCGGAATCGCCGCCAGCATCAGCGGCTGCGCAAACAGCGAGCTCCCCACCGCCGTCTGCTCTCTTACCGCCCGCACCCCCAGCGTCGATAGCCGCTCCGGCCCGCAGATTCTGCCCTTGTCGAAAAGAAACACCGCGGCATTGTCCTGCGCCGCCTCCCCCTCCGCAGGAAGCGCCCGCGGCCCAATTAGCGCCCGCGGCCCAATTAGCGCCCGCGGCCCAACTACCGCCTGCTGCACAATCACCGCCCGCACCTCATCCAGCGGCCGCACGATCTCATCCACCATCTGTGCCGCCGCATGCACCCGCTCCCACAGCTTGTGCATCGCCGCCGCCTCTTCAAAGTCCATCGCCTCGCTGGCTGCCTCGCGCCTGGCCGCCACCTCCGCCAGCATCGACGCCCCATTCGTCCACAGAAACTCCCGCACCCTCCGCGCCTCCTCCGCATACTCCTCGCGCGAGCACGCCGCCTTGCACGGCTCCATGCACATCTTCATCTCGCCATACGCGCACCCAGGATGCTCCGGGCTGACCTCCAGGTCCTCATAGCATCGCCGCAGCTTAAAAAGGTCGAGCGCCGCATCGCAATACCGCTCCGCCGCCGCCCGCGAAGGAAACGGCCCCACCGACTCCGCCATCATCTTTCGCCCCAGCCGGTTCGTCGCATACACTCGCGGATGCTCATGCGACATCGTGATCCGCAGCCCATACGGCGCGTGCAGATGCAGCCGCCTGCGCGCCTCTTCCGCCCCAAAGATCGCCCGCGCCGCGCAATACAGCAGCACGTTGGACTCAAACTCCGACCCCGTCCGCGTCCACTCGATCGACCGCACCCGCTCGCGCAAATTCAGCCGCTTCGAAAGCACCAGCCGCCCCTGCTCGCCGTAGTCCCCCGCCGCCGCCGCTTGCTCCGGCTGACCCAGCAGCCGCCGCAGCCGCCTGCGCATATCGGCCACGCGCGTCAGATACGGCTGATCGGTCTCCCGCTCCCCGCGCAGGCACACAACCCCCGGTGCTGCCGGAACCCCACGCAGCGTCTCGTCCGCCCTCTCCGGCCGAAACTCCACCCGCCGCTCGAACTCAAACCCTGCCTGCACACCGAGATTCTATCTTTGTCCAGCTCCAACCGAATTCCAGCGCGCGCCTGAACCCACTTTGAGAACATCGAGCAAAAGAAGAGAGCCCTGGAAGCTCGCTGCAATCTCTTGCGGCGAGCCTCCAGGGCTCAAGGTAAGTTCAGAGTCCTGCGCTGCTCCCGGTTAGAATTCCAGTCGCAGCGAGAACTGTCCGATTCTCTGCTGATCCAGCGGTATATTGCCGGAACCGTTGTTGCCTTGGGTGGATGTGATCTGACCGAACTGGCTTTGGTCGTTGACGATGTTCACATTCGGCTGCGCAAACACCGGGTGGTTTAAGATGTTGAAGAAATCCGCACGGAACTGCATGTTGAGTTTGTTTTCGATGATCGGGAAGTTCTTCTGCAGGCCGGCGTCGAAGTAGAAGGCCCCGGGCCCCCGCAGTAGGTTGCGGTTGCCATATTCCAGGCCGATGGGACCGCGGAACTCAGCCAGCACCTTGTCGGCGCCTGCCTGTCCACCCTTGAATCCGTAAACGACGCCATTCTCCTTGTTGATGGACACCCTCAAATCGCTCTTGTTGCCGGTGAAGATCGCTGGATCGTTGTTATCGAACGAGGCCAGGTAGGCAGCAGAGTAAGCAGTTGTGGCCAGGCCGGTGCGGTACTTGGGAATACCGGACAGGCTCCATCCGCCGATGGCCTCATCCAGCAGGCGGGGTGTGTTGGCCGCAAACATCCTGCCATGTCCAAACGGCAAGTCGTAGGTAAAGCTCGACGAAACTTCCTGGGTGACGTCGAAATCGGCGTTGCCACGGCAGGCCCGCGGACGCGTAATGTCACAGATGAAGCCGCTGTTGCTGAACAACGAGTTGTTGTTGGAGCTCAGCGAGGTGTTGTCGATCGCGTGCGACCATGTGTAGTTGAAGTTGAAGCGAAGGCCCTGGGACAGGTTCTTATCAAGCGTCAACAACATACCATGGTAGTTGGAGTTGCCCATGTTGGTGAGATAGGCATTGGAGCCGAATTGAGAGGTAATGCCGACGTTGTTGGGTACGGTCCCAAAGTAATTCTGGATGATAGAGACCATTGAGTCCGCAATATCTCCGTTGTAGATCTCCTGGTCGGCAGCAGCGTCTACCTGGGCGGTACTCAAATGAAGAACATTGTCGAACCAAGGTTGCTCGGTAAGCGGTTGACCCGCACGAAGCTCCGTTGTCATAGCGGCAAAGGCCTGGCTTAGGGTCTGGCCGGAAATTGGATCGGGGTAGTCCATTACCTGGCCGGCGTCTGCATCTGCAAGCAGCCGACGTCCAAGGCGCCCGACATAATTGAGCTTCAAAATCATGTGGCCAGGCAGCTCCTGCTGGATTCCCAAGTTTAGTGCGATGGAATAGGGGTCCTTCAGGCCTGGATTGATCACGAAGTTTGTAGCGCCCTCGTACGCACCGTACGGTGTACCGTCGTCCAGTACGAACGGAACCAGGCCCGGCGCGATGGGTGATGGTGTCGGATTGGCACCTTGGTCATAGGCAAGGTTCGCTCCCACTCGCGGATTGCTGGCAATCGTGGCATCCGCTTCTGAGGCGTCGCCAATGTTGTTGGTCGCACTATTAGAGAACAGATAGGATATCTGGTCCTGAAGGAAGTTGATCGCGTTGATAACGCTGCGATCATAAACAATCGCGGCGCTTCCATTGATGGATGTCTTAGGCGAATACGCCGGATTGTACGAGAAGGCGAAGCGAGGACCGAAGTCCTTGTAGGACGGCGAATAAAGGTTAGGTGCATTCTTATTCGCTTTGCCCGCGAGGACGATCTTGTAGATGGGAAGGCCCGTGTTGCTGGTGTCGTTGGCGGCAATCTGCGCAACGCGGTCTTTAACAAACGTGTCTAGGCTGATAGCTTTACCGGTCGCGCTATCCACAGGCGTCGACATATCGCCATGCGCTTCGTACGGCACCGAATAAAGCTGGTACCGGACTCCATACGTCAGGGTGAGGTGCTGGGTTACCTTCCAGGTGTCGCCGACGTAAGCTTCGGTCTGGAAGAAGCGGTAAGCTCTGGGGCCACCGCTGCCTGCCGGCAACGCGTTGCCGGCGTTGTCGTAGTTGAAGTTTGTGCTCACATCGCCAATAACTCCAAGACCGGCGAGGAAGGTGGAGTCATAGTCGTTAATTGCTGTTTGCGAATGAGCGATATCGGCAGGACGAGCCGTTGTGTTGTCCAACGCGCCGAGACCGCCACCTAAGCTTCCCTCCCGGCCCACTCCGACAAAGTTGAAATCATTGATCAGGTTACTGTCAGTCTTGACCCACTTGAATGTGCCGCCCATCGTCAGGTTGTGCGATCCCATCTGCCAGTTGAAGTCGTCGCGGATCATTGGGATGGGAACGCGACGTTTCTGGCCATCGAAGCTCGTGTAGGGGCCGCTCAAACCGGAGAAGGTGTACTGAGCTGCTCCTGTTGGGTTGTAGATGTCCGGAAAGTCGAACTTGCTGATCGTGTCGCCATAGTAGATCTGGTTGACCTTGTTGGAGCCGATCGTCCAGATGTCGCTGACAACGTACCCGTAGCTCCGGTCGATGAATGGGTGCGTAGAAGGATCGCTCGGGAACTCAGGCAGTGACTCCACAGCGTTGCGACGGTTGATGGTAAACCGGCCATAAAGCTTGTGGTGCGACGTCATGTTGTAGTCGATGCGACCGATGTAGGTGGTCTCAATGTCCGGCGTCGGATAGGCAAAGCGAAATCCGCCGGTGGTGACGCCGTTGCCCAGAGTCAGGTCGTTGGCATGCGGGTAACGCGAGTTCAGGAACGCCAGTACACCGGCGCTGAAGCCGATATGGGCGGGATCCAGCGCTGCTATGTCATCCGGGCTCAGGCTGGAGATGCACTCCGGAGTGGTATTTTGGCGGCTGCTGGCTCCGCAGGCGCCACCGCTGTTGTTGCTACCGATGTGGATGTAGTTGAGCGTTCCATTGCGGTACGAATCGAGGGGGACAGTCCTTGAAGCACTGCTCGACTGGATGATGCGGGAGTCCGCCAGGTCAAAGAAGAAGAACAGCTTGTCCCTCTTGATCGGGCCGCCGATATTGCCGCCGAACTGGTTGCGGATCAGCGGGGTGCGGGCTTGGCCGATCAGATTGCGGAACCATGTGTTGGCGGCCGTAGACGTGTCGCGATGGTACTCGTTGATATTTCCGTGGAACCGGTTCGTGCCGTTCTTGGTCACCAGTTGGAACTGGCCGCCGCTGCCCGTGCCGATCGAGGGCATCAGGCCGGCCACCGTGCCATTGAACTGCTGCACGGAATCGACCGGCGCATTGGCGACGATCGCGAAGGTAGTGCCGGCGGCGATGTCATTCACGTCCAAGCCGTCCACCGTAACGCCCGTCTGGTCGATGCGCGCGCCCGTAACCGCGCCCGAAAAGCTGTCCACGCCGGGCTGCAGGACCAGCAGTGTCGAGATGCCCGTCGTGCGGTCCAGGACCGGAAGCTGGTTCAGCTCCTGAACATCCATGTTGTTGCCGATGGCCGCGTCGGTCGTATCGATCGTCACCGCCTGGTTCGAGGCCGAAACCTCCACCTGGGCGTTAACGCCAGCTGCGCCAAGTTGCGCGTTCTCCGTGCGCGTCGTGCCCACCGTCAAGGTAAGGTTCTTCACGAGCTTGTCCGCGAACCCGGCGTGGCTGAACGTCGCCGTGTATCCGGAATTGGGCTGGACGTTGGCGAACCGGTAGGAACCCTGGCCGTTGGTGGTCTGCGTGTAGGTCAAGCCCTGGCCCGAATTGGTTAGAGTCACCGTCGCTCCGGGCAGCACGGCGCCTGTCACGTCGCTCACCGTTCCGGTCATCGACGCATTCTCCTGCGCCCGCAGCAGTGTGACGCCTGATAGCAGGAACGCCAGAAGCGCAAATTTCGCGATCCAATTTCGCATGGGTAGAGAGTCTCCTCGAGCTATGAATAATCCGTCAGCCAAGTGGCGCGGAAATAAGGAACCGAAGTGGCAAGCCTCTTCGCCGCAAATCCGTGGTGCTGGGTGGTGACTATAGTTTTATATGCAATTAAATAGCCAATGGCAATAGCTCTATAAGTTATTGATTTCCCTGGCCGTTACAATGTGGAGACAACTTTATTATTGGAGTTGCCTCCATAAAATTGGCTGTTCGCTCTGAAATTCAGAATTTTGTATGGTATTGCGGAGTCTATCCGGGGGTAAAGTCTTTGCTAACCAATGCCTCGGCGAGACGATCCCTAGCCTGTCGCCGTCCGCTCTGCTCGGCCAGCGCGTTCTACTGCGGCCCGCGTCCTTCCGCGCGTTTTCCAGCCCGGTCGCCACTCGTCCCGGGTTTCGCCTTCATCAGCTCCACAAACTCCCGATAAAACCTCGGCGCATCCAGCTCCTCCTGCACATGAACCACCTGCAGTTGCCGGTCTTTGGGCCGATTGGCCGCAGTCCACGTCAGCGTATTTCCATAGTTCGGCCCACGTGTCAGGTCCACATCGACGTACATCTGGCTCTCGCGCGTGATGATCTTCGGATCCAGCCACGCCATTGCTGCCAGCTCATCCCACAGGTAGCCCGAAGCGTGGCTATACTTCGCCACATACTGCGCCGCCGCCGAGGACGACTGCTGAATCTGCTTCATCATCTCCGCCGTAAACCGCGTCTTCACTGAGACATCCGTCGTCGTCAGATCGATCCGGGGCCAGGAAGCTCGCAGCACGATATGCGCGGCCTCCGGATCGAACCAGAAGTTGAACTCATGCCTCGGGTTGGTCGCAAACTCCGGATCGTCCGTCCGCGGCGCCAAGCTCCCGCCCATAATCACGATGCCCTGCGTCAGCCTCGCAAACCCCGGATCGATCGACAGCGCCAGCGCAATATTCGTCAGCGGCCCTCCCGCATAGATCGTCACCCGGTGTGGATGCGCGTGCACCTGCCGGATAAGAAAATGCGCCGCATCCTCGTCGAGCGCCTTGGTCGCCGGCGCACCCTCCTCGAGCGGCGGCACGACAAACGGCCCGTGATAGCTCTTGCCTTCAGTCCACGCGCCGTCCCACACGGAACCACCCTCCAAACCACGCGCAGCCATCGTTTCCGCCTCATTTCGCACCAGCGGAAACACGGCTCCGGGCGCCACCGGCACATCCGTCCGATGCACTAACTCCAGCATTCTCAACGTATGCGCCACCTCCTCCGGCTCCCACTGATCCCCCGTCACCACCGTGATTCCCAGCACATCCACCTCACGCGCCTGCAACAGCGCCACCATCGCCTGCTGGTCCGACCCACCCGGCCCCGCGCCATCCTCATCGATCACCACCATCCGCCGCCCGGCCTCCGCCGCCTGCGCGCCGGCCATCCCACCGCACCAGACCCCCATCAGGCCCACCAGCAGCGCGACAATCAATACACATTGCTTCATCCGTGCAGCTCCGATCCCATCCATTGGATCGCCTTCACTATACGATTGCGACGATTTCGCAAACAAACAGAGCCAAAATCGGCACAACAGGTCATTAGTGAAGTCATCGGCCTACTGCTGTCACTAAGCTGCGATAAACTTAACAGGTTGCCTTCTTTCCAACTTTTCAAGTCCGCCTGCCTCTGAAGCGCGGCGAACCCATCGCCAGAACAGGAATTCCTTGCCAGTGAGCACCGCCATCGCCACGCAGCCCATCCGTAACATCGCGATCATCGCGCACGTCGACCACGGAAAGACCACGCTGGTTGACGCGATGCTGCGTCAGTCCGGCACCTTCCGCGCCAATGAGGCCGTCACCGACCGCATCATGGACTCCAACGATCTCGAGCGCGAGCGCGGCATCACCATCCTCGCCAAGAACACCGCCATCCACTACAAAGACACCAAGATCAACATCGTCGACACCCCCGGCCACGCCGACTTTGGCGGCGAGGTTGAGCGCGCCCTCAAGATGGTCGACGGCGTCGTTCTGCTCGTCGACGCCTCCGAAGGCCCGCTGCCCCAGACCCGCTACGTGCTCTCCAAGGCGCTCGAAGCCAAGCTCACGCCCATCCTCGTCATCAACAAGATCGACCGCCCCGACGCCCGCGCGCAGGAGGTCCTCAACGAGGTCTACGACCTCTTCATCGATCTCGATGCCGATGAGTCCATGCTCGACTTCCCGGTCATCTACACCAACGGCAAGGCCGGCACCGCGACCATGGATCTCGCCGATCCAGGCGCCAGCCTCCAGCCGCTCTTCGAGCTCATCTTGAATACCATCCCGCTTGCACAAGGTGATCCCGAGGGCCCGCTCCAGATCCTCGTCACCAACCTCGACTACTCCGACTACCTCGGCCGTCTCGCCATCGCGCGCGTCTTCAACGGGACACTCCGAACCGGTCAGGAGGTCGCCGTCTCCAAGCGCGACGGCTCGCTCCAGACCGTCAAGATCACCAAGCTCTTCAGCTTCGACGGCCTCAAGCGCACCGACATCACCGAGACCGTGCTCGGCGACATCGTCGCCATCGCCGGCGTCCCCGGCATCACCATCGGCGAGAGCTTCACCGACATCGAAAACCCGCAGCCGCTGCCGCTCATCACCATCGACGAGCCCACCATCGCCATCCAGTTCTCGGTCAACAACTCGCCCTTCGCCGGCCGCGAAGGCCAGTTCGTCACCTCGCGCAATCTCAAAGAGCGTCTCGACAAAGAGCTGCTCACCAACGTCTCCATCCGCGTTGAAGAGACAGGCTCGCCCGACACCTTCAAGGTCCTCGGCCGCGGTGAACTGCAACTCTCCGTGCTCATCGAGATGATGCGCCGCGAAAGCTTTGAGCTCCTCGTCTCGCGTCCGGAGATCGTCACCAAGCGCATCGACGGCCAGCTCATGGAGCCCTCCGAGCTGCTCACCATCGACATTCCCGAAAACTTCGTCGGCACCGTCATCGAGCGCCTCGGCCCGCGCAAGGGCGAGATGACGAAGATGTCCAACCATGGGTCCGGCCGCGTGCGCCTCGAGTTCAAGATCCCCTCGCGCGGTCTCATCGGCCTGCGCAACGAGATGCTCACCGAAACCCGCGGCACCATCGTAATGAACAGCATCGCCGCCGACTACATCCCTTACCAGGGCGAGATTCCGCAGCGCCCCTCCGGCGCGCTTGTCACCGATCGCGCCGGCACTACGACGACCTATGCACTTAATGGTCTTCAAGACCGCGGCGTGCTCTTCGTCCCCGACGGCACCCAGGTCTACGAGGGCATGGTCATCGGCGGACACTCCCGCGACAACGATCTCGACGTGAACGCCGTGCGCGAAAAGAAGCTCACCAACATGCGCGCCAGCTCCGCCGACGAAGCCCTCCGCCTCGTCCCCTACCGCCAGCTCACGCTCGAGCAGTCCATCGAGTTCATCGCCGACGACGAGCTGGTCGAGGTCACGCCCAAGTCGCTTCGCCTCCGCAAGCGAGTCCTGCAATCCAACCGCCGTCCCCGCAAAGGCCTGCCCGTCGAGTAATCAAAGCGGCATCACTCCCGGCGCCGCCAAAGCGTGTCGCCATCCTGCAGCGTCGCGACCGGAACATAGGCGGCATGAACGTAGTCGCGCATCGGAGCCAGGCGATCGGTGCACGATGCGCCAGTGTTCAGTCGTCCGCCGGTCTCTCGATCCGATCCACGACAACCACACCCACCGGCCCTTTGGCCGGCTCGAGTTTCAATCCAAGCTGTTCCTTCAGCGCTGTAAAGATCGAAAGGCCAAGATCGCTGCCCGCTTTAGGCTGCGGTTGTTCCTGCAGTTCATCCGGTACCCACTTTAGGTCGATCTGGTACTTGCCTGTCAGATTAGTCTTATCGACCACGTCGCGGCCCACCTCGTTTGATAGCGTGAACACAAGACTGTCAATCGGAACGCCTCTGCCGAAAAACTGGCCTCGGCCCATTTGCAAGCTTGCGTGTGCGTCGGCAGGCGACGCCTTCATCTTGATGCCACCTTTCGCAACGATTAGATCGTAAACACTTAAAAGCTTGGATTCATGATGGATCTTGAGTCCAAAACGGTCTGCCAACATAGACTGCATCCGTAGTTCCTGTTGTTTCCGTCTCTCCTCTGACGACATTCTTTGCAGTGATACGGTCGTGTCAGCGTCTACCTTGGCTTCTATGTCGAATTTCTCTGTGGAAGCCCACGCTGGTAGACCAACGATCTGTTCTGGTCTCTTGAGATCATAGGCACCGAGGATCAGGGCCTGAACAGTTGTGCCCGATGTAGAAAAACCATCGGGAGTCGTGCGCCATAACGCATCGCCGTTGCCTAATCGGCTCGGCTTAATCGAGGTCACATCAAATGTGACCGGCTTGTCCGCCGTATCTTGCAGATTGATGGCCATACGGCCGGGGGCTGAAGTCGCTAAGGCAATCCCGGCAATTGCAATTGCACCGCAAAGCTTTGCTGTAGAACATACAGACAGAATCACCTCTCGGAACCCTCCCAAGAAATTCCCTGATTGTTGGCAATCAATTATCCGGGATGCGTAAGAGCGAAGTCAGTATAACGTCGGATTGCCGCAGCACGACCCGGACTTCCGCGCTCTCGGGGCCTTTCAACTTTCTAATGCTTATGCACTACGGAAAAGACCAACCACACGAACACAAGGCTCAGCACGAACACCACGAGATTCGTCACCCCCATCCGCCGGGTGCCCCAGGTCTCCTTGGAGACCTGGGTTCGCGAAGACAAGATCGCTACGTTAAGTGCGGGGGCTTCAATCCTGCCGCAAAAGGCGTAAGCGAGAGATGGGGGCCTCAGCCCCTGACGTGCGGCTCAAGCAGCTTCAGCTGAGCTCCATTTGAACGGCACCACTTTTGGCTGTTTACGGCGCTGCGCACGGCTGAGATCATAGGTCGTCTGCAGCGCGAGCCAGAATCGCGCCGTGCTGACGCCTGCCTTCTCCAGACGAATCGCCAGATCCGGGCTGATGCCGGACCTTCCATTGACGACTCGTGAAAGCGAGACCCGCGCCATGCCCAGGCGTCGCGAGGCCTCCGTGATGTCCATACCCAGCGGCTCGAATACATCGTGCTTAAGCAGAAGCCCGGGGTGCGGCGGATCTTTCATTGTCATCATCGTTGCATCCTCAGTGATAGTCCTGGTAATCGACAAGCTCGACATCATTTCCGAGAAAGCGGAAGGTCACCCTCCAGTTTCCGTTCACCCATATGGACCAATGTCCCTCCATGTCACCCTTCAGAGCATGGGTCCGATAGGAAGGCACCATCAACTCCACAGCCGACGAAGCCTCGTTCAAAGCGAAGAGAATGCGCTTCAGCTTGGCAACATGCGCAGCCTGAACTCCACGCTTGCTTCCTTTCGTAAACAGTCCTTCAAGACCCTTGTGCCGGAAGCTGACGATCACCTCAGTACTGTAACGTGACTCGTTACACGAGTCAAACCTGGCTGGTAGGCTCAATCCCACCTATAAAACTCGTAGCTCAAAGCTCACAGCTCAAGACTGATAACCCGAACCCGCTCTCGCGTCCGCGCCCAAAATCTTGTCAAGCCCCCAAACCACCTAAACCAATGTAAACAAAGGGAAAAATCGCTGCACATTATATCCACTCAACTCTCTATAATAGAAGTAGAGATCAAAACCCACACGAATCTGGGTGCCCCATTCATGACGACGGTCTCATCGTCGGCATGGGTGGGTTCGATGTTTTAGGGGGTCACCGCAAAAGTCGCCGCAACCCATTCATTCCAAATATTTTGGGCGTAAAATCTCTGGAATCAATATTTTGACGGCAAAAATTTCCGTAAATTATTGATTCTGCAAGAAAAAGATATACACAGGGGAAGGGGTACCCCCTCCAAGATCTAAGCTCCAGCAACCGTCATTCCTTCAACCCGCACCGTCGGCACAGCGCCGGCTCCACGAAACTCCAGGTCATTGCCAATCGCGCTCACGTTGCGAAACATCTCTTTGAGATTGCCTGCGATCGTGATCTCGTCGACCGCATGCGTCAGCTCGCCGTTCTCAATCCACAGTCCGCTCGCGCCCTGTGAATAATCGCCGGTGACCAGGTTCACTCCAAAGCCCATCGTGCCCAGCACAAAAAGACCCTGCCTCACGTCGCCAATAATCTGCTCCTGCGTCAACTCGCCCGGCTCAAGGAAGTAATTGCCGCCGCCGATTCCCGGCGCTCCAGCCAGCCCCCGCGAAGCCTTCGCATTGGTCTGCATATTCAATTTGCGCGCAGTGTAAGTGTTCAGCAGAAGCTCCTTCAACACGCCGCGCTCGACGACCACCGTTCGCCGCGTGCGCAGCCCATCGCCGTCAAACGGTGCCGTGCCAAAACCGCCGACGCGAAGGACCGATCCATCAGGCAACACATGATCGAAGACCATCGTGCCGTCGTCGACGATCGTAATATTCTCGCCCGCAACCTGCTCACCCAGCTTTCCCGCGAACATCGATGCATTCCGATAGATTGCATCGCCGTCCGCTGCATGCAGCAGGTTCGCCATCAACCCT
>Ga0207933_1001129_pt1 | contig 21655 bp, 14 predicted proteins | sample NGESurdeep092012_4_FD_184488 | JGI IMG/M metagenome (GOLD analysis project Ga0207933, IMG submission 184488) | Arctic peat soil microbial communities from Barrow, Alaska - NGEE Surface sample F53-3 deep-092012 (SPAdes) | ecosystem: Environmental > Terrestrial > Soil > Wetlands > Peat ...
TTTTTGACCGCACGCGATTGGCCGATTGCGGTGAAGTCGGTCTCAATCATCGCCGCGATGTGCGTCGCGAGCGCGAATTCCTGCTGCAGGTCGGCTTCTGATGTATGCACGCGAGGATCCATCTTCACAACCAGCGATTGCGTGTATGTCTTGCCATTAACCGTGAGTCGCACAGTGTACGTGCCTGGCAACACCGACGGGCCCAGCGGCAGCCTCGGCGTATCCATGTAGATCGCGGAGATCGGGTATTCGTGCGTGAGTACGCTGGGATCGGGATAGTGCAGGTTCCAGATCCAGCGATGCATACCTGTGGAAGCAGACAGGATCCTCGGTCGTCGAACCCAGTATGCGGGAATGTTGAGTGCGTCTATCTCCTTCTCGGTTACGTCCGGCTTGTCGTTGCTGGCGTAGCGCCGAACGAGCTTGCCGTTCGCGTCGAGGATCTCGAGCGTGACCGGGCTGCTCGTTGCGACTCCGATGTAGTAGTCGATGATTGCGCCGTCGGGCGGGTTCTGACCGACGGGTTCCTCTGGCGGCATTGGCGTATCGGTGTACGTATCGCGGTGTATGCGAAATGCGCCGGCGGGTGCAAAGAGATGTGCGGCCTCGGTCGCGGTCTGCGCGGTGAGCTGGCGCAGCGGTGTTACATCGTCGAGGATCCAGAAGGACCGACCGTGCGTGGCTACGACGAGGTCGCTGTCCTTGACGACGAGATCACGAATAGAAGTTGCGGGTAGATTCTGGCGCAGGGACTCCCAGTGATCGCCATCATCGAACGAGACGTATACCGTTGTCTCGGTTCCGGCGTACAGCAATCCCTTGCGCACGGGATCTTCACGGACGACGTTGACCGGCGCGTCGTCAGGAAGACCGTTGTCGATTTCCTTCCATGTCTTTCCGCCATCGTGCGTACGGTAGATGTGTGGCTTGAGATCGTCGAGCCGGAAGCGGTTCACCGATGCGTATACTGTCTGCTCATCGAAGTGGGAAGCGTCGAGTTGGGCGACCTTGCTCCATGGTGTGATTGATGCTGGAGTGATGTTGCTCCATGTCTTTCCGCCATTGCGCGTCACCTGAATCAATCCATCGTCGGTGCCGATCCAGATCACGTTTGCATCGTGATACGACGGCGCGATGCTGTAGATCACGCCGCGGTGGTGGCCGTGCGCCGGATCGTCCGCGACGAATTCGCCGAGTGTGGCGGGGACGGCGGGATCGTCACGTGTGAGATCGGGGCTGATGACATCCCAGCTGTGGCCGCCGTTGCGGGTACTGAACAGAACGTTGCTTCCCAGATACAGTGTATGCGGATCAGCGTATGAAAAGATCAGCGGCGCAGTGCGATCGAACCGGTACTTGCCGCCTCTCATTGCTTCGGGCGCGACGCTTTGAGTCTGGCCAGTCACCCAGTCGAATCGCGTGACCTTGCCACCGAAGACGTTGTTGGAGTCGAGTGGATCTGGTGCGGAGTATCCGTATTCCTCGGTGCCGACCGGGTGGAACTCCCGGAACGTGATTGCGCCATCGTTGCCGCGACTCGCAACCGCTGCTGAGCCGCTCTCCTGTTGCCCGCCATAGACCCAGTAGGGAAAACGGTTGTCAGTGGAGACATGGTAGAGTTGCGCGGTGGGCTGGTTGTACCAGGAGCTCCACGTCTTACCGCCATTCACGCTGATCGTTGCACCCTGATCGACTGCAAGGAGAAGAATTTCCGGATGCAGCGGGTTGATCCATATCGCGTGATAGTCGTCGCCGCCGGGCGCGCCCTTGATCGCTGTGAAGGTTTTGCCAGCGTCCATGGAGCGATAGGTGGACGTATTGCAGATGTAGATCTCATCAGGGTTACGAGGATCGGCGCGCACCCAGGCGAAGTCATTGCCGCGGCCCCAGATCCGCTCCTCGTTGTTGACGCGCGTCCAGCTTGAGCCGGCGTCGTCGGATCGATACAGACCGCCCGCATTGTTCTTGGCGTCGACGAGTGCGTACATGCGATTCGGATTGCTCGGTGCAACGGTAAATCCGATGCGTCCAAGTCCCTGCGCGCGCGTTGGGAGTCCCTGCGTAAGCTGATGCCATGTGGTGCCGCCGTCGGTCGACTTGAACAGGCCGCTGCCGTCGCCGTCGTATGGATTGCCAACGGTCCACGGCGGGCGACGCGAAGCCCATAGCGCTGCGTAAACAATTTGCGAATTGGCCGGATCGAATGCGAGATCGACGCCGCCGGTGTTTTCATCCTTGTAGAGGACCTTGGTCCAGGTCGCGCCGCCGTCTGTTGAACGAAAGATTCCACGTTCTGCGTTGGGGCCGTACGGGTGACCGAGTACTGCTACGAGGAGACGATTTGGATCGTGCGGATCAACGATGATGGATGCGATCTGTTGGCCATCGCGGAGTCCGAGGTGCACCCACGTTTTTCCAGCGTCGGTGGATTTGTAGATGCCGTTGCCGGTTGAGAGGTCGGGGCGACGGAGTCCTTCGCCGCTACCGACGTAAATGGTGTTGGGGTCAGATGGTGCGAGCGTTATGGTACCGATCGAACCTGTTGATTCCGAATCGAATATGGGATCCCAGGTGCGGCCTGCATCCGTCGTTTTCCAGACACCGCCGTTATTGACGCCTATGTAGAAGACGTTCGGTTGATCGGGAATGCCGGCGGCGCCGACCGTTCGGCCAGCTCGGAAGGGACCGATGAGGCGGTATTGGAGACCGGAGTACATCGCCGGATCGATGTTCTGGGAACGGGCTGCGAACGGTGTAATCGCAGAGGCGGCGAGGGCGAGGGCGAGGAGCGATGGAGGGGCGGAGATACGCACGGGGAGTCGGTATTAGAAGTTCGACCACTAGGATGATGCCAGTGCAGTCTGTTGGGAAGAGGCAGGCCATGACTGTCACCTCCCGGTCCGCCTGCCCGGTATGCATCTTTTAAACGATGTCCGATCTTCAGGAGCGCCTTACGCGGCGTTTGTCCGACCGCTACACCATTGACCGTGAACTCGGACAGGGCGGAATGGCTGTGGTGTTCCGCGCTCACGATATTCGGCATGATCGGCCAGTTGCGCTCAAGGTGTTGCGCCCGGAGATATCGGCCGAGATTGGCGCCGAGCGTTTCCTTCGCGAGATCAAGCTCGCGGCCAGGCTGACACATCCCCACATTCTGCCCGTGTTCGATTCGGGCGAGGCCGACGGGCTGCTCTTCTATGTGATGCCGAGCATGGAAGGTCTGTCGCTACGCGAACGCATCGATAAAGAGCGGCAGCTGGGGCTCACGGATGCATTGCGGATCACGCGCGAGGTCGCTTCCGCGCTGGACTACGCCCACCGTCACAACGTTGTTCACCGCGACATCAAGCCTGAGAATATTCTGATGAACGAAGGCGCCGCCATGGTGGCGGACTTCGGCATCGGAAAGGCTCTGTCTGGTAATTCGGTTTCGCTCACGCAGACTGGCCTGTCACTCGGGACTCCTGCCTACATGAGTCCCGAGCAGGCGGCGGGTGAGATCGACACGGATGGACGAAGCGATCTCTATTCGCTGGGTTGTGTTTTGTACGAGATGCTCGCAGGCGAGCCTCCGTTCACGGGAGTTACGGCGCAGGCGATCATTGCGAAGCGGTTTGTCTCGCCAACTCCGAAGGTGCGCACTACTCGAGATGTACCGGAATCGGTGGACGCCGCCGTGACGCGGGCTCTTGCGCGGACACCAGCCGATCGCTTTCCGTCTGCCGGTGAATTCGCGAATGCGCTGCACGCCATCATACGCGACACTGAAACCGGGGGGCATCGTGCATCAGCCGAGAGTCATCGCGCTGCACCAAAGGCAATAGCTGTATTGCCCTTTGCGAACTTGAGTGCGGATCCGGAGAACGAATATTTCGCCGACGGGATGACGGAGGAGATAATCAACGCACTCGTGAAACTGCCGGGAATGCAGGTTGCGTCGCGGACGAGCTCATTTGCATTCAAGGGAAAGGAAGTCGACGTTCGCGAGATCGGCGAGAAACTCGGTGTAAGCTCTGTACTTGAAGGGAGCGTGCGCAAGGTAGGAAACAGGATCCGGCTGACTGCGCAGCTGATCAACGTCGAGAACGGTTATCATCTCTGGAACGAGACGTACGATCGCCAGCTAGAGGATGTATTCGCTGTTCAGGATGAAATTTCCCGTGCAATCGTCGACGCGCTCAAGGTCAGACTTGCGGATGACGCAGCCCAGATAGTGGTGCCGACAAAGAACCTCGAAGCCTACACACTATACCTGAAGGGTCGCTTTTTCTTCGTGAAGCTTTCGGAGCCTGCTCTACGCAAGGCGCTCGATCTGTTTCAGCACGCGCTGTTGCAGGATCCGGGATTCGGCCGCGCATACGCGGGAATAGCAGATGTGTGGTGCAATCTCGCTGACGACTGGGTTGCACCAGATGACGCATACCCTCGCGCAAAGGCTGCAGCGGAACGCGCCCTGCAGCGCGATCCTGAACTCGCCGAAGCAATCACGTCCATCGGCAAGGTGCTGTGCTGGCACGAATGGGACTTCACGGCCGCCGAGGTGGAACTCGCTCGTGCTGTAGCGCTCAGCCCCAACTACGCCGAGGCGCACTACGTGCATGGCACGGCATTGCCACTCGTCGGCAGATTGGACGACGCTATCGAGACGATGGCCAAAGCGCTGAAGCTGGATCCACTTTCGGTGCAATACAGCGAGTGGTTATCGCGCTTTCTGTTGTACGCTCGCGACTATGAGGGCGCGATCGCGCAGGGCCACAAGACGCTGGAGATGGACGAGGTGTGCATCCGCGCGCCGCATTACATCGGGTCTGCGTATCTCGCACTGGGCCAACCGGAAACCGCGCTGACATGGTACCGCCGCGCGCAGGCACTGGAGAAGTCGGTTCGCTCATACGATGCGATGATCGTGCGCGCACTCGCCGCACTCGGCCAGCATGAGGAGGCGGAGGCGATCCTCATGCGGCTGGAAGAGGAATCACGCCAGCAATACATGCGCTCCGAGATCATTGCGATGGGGTATGCAGCAGTTGGTGACTCCGACCGCGCGTTCGCCGCGCTTGAGCGCGCATTCCACGCGCGCTCTGCCGGACTGATTTATCTGCATGTCGACCCAGGGTATGAGTCGTTGCGCGGCGATCCAAGATTTGCTGACCTGGTGGGACGGATCGGCATCAAGTAGCGAGCGGGACTGGTGTCTGGATCGGATGCTGTGACTCAGATTATTCGTATCGCGCGACTGTGAAGGCGATGAGTACTGGCACGTGCACCGCGTACACCAGGATCGAAAGAGTGAGCACGATCAACGGGCCGCCGCTCATGCCGTCACGCAGGAACGCGTATTCGATCAATCCCGCGGTGACGAGATAGGCGAGAAGGGCCCATTTGCCGACGGTGAAGAACGTGGCCCATGGAAAGCCATCGACGCGGCTCAGCGCGAAGAGGTTCCCGAACAGGAGAAGCGCCGACGCGGAGAGCAGGACTACCGCGGGGGTGAGCGGAACCTGTTGCGGGAGGTGCGCGGCGAGATAGATGCCGCCGGCAACGATCAGAGCGAGCGACGTCATCGCGACCGGCGTAACAGGAGGAAGTGTGCGTTCGCTCATCCGACCCTGATCTTCGTCATGATGACGAGAATTGCGATCTGCATGGTACCGGTGAAGCCAGCGGCGAAGATGAAGCGCTTCATGAGCTTCTGGATCACTGCGGGGTTGGGTACCGGCTTCTTGAGCTCGGTAAGAACAGCGATATTGGCTGGCGAGAGCAGGCCGAGCGCGATCACGGCCATGAACCCCACGACGATGTAGCTCGCGACGACCCAATCGTGATTGTAGTACGTGCTATTGACAGTGCCCATCAGAGTGCCAAGCTGCCAACCGGCGGCGAGCGTGACAGTCACGACTGTCGGCATGATCAGGACCATCTTTGGCATCAGTCGAGTAGCGACTTCGATCCGCGCCCGTACTGGAAGTTTGCCCATGATGGGGCCAATCACAAATCCCATGAAGAGGTCGACGATTGTCCAGGTGGCGCCGAACGCGACGTGCAGGAATACGAGTGGCCACAATTTGTTTGCCGCAATGGCGGCAACGAGACCGGCCAATATCACAGCGACGATCGGCAGGCCCTTGAGGGGTACGATTTCAAAATCGCGCGGGACGCCGGGACGGGGAGCGCTTGAAGCGCCGGCGTGCGCGTGGGTCAGTGAAGCTTGATCTGTTGCAATACCTGTCATCGAAAATTCAGTGCCTCCATGTGTTACGGCTTGATCACCTTGCTCATCCAGGCATCGGCGCGATAGTCACGCTCAGACGCGACTGCGCGCTTGAGATCCTGCGACACCGTGACGAGGCGAACCGGACGAGCCGGCACTCCAATGCGTTGCATCTGACCGGGACCAGTGAGCTTGAAGAGGGAGATATTTTCTTCGGTCTGAGCAACTCCGAAGAAGACCGAGCCATCTGCAAGCGGCGTCAGATATCCGCGGTCGGCGAACATCGATGTCCACTGCGTCAGCGATCCATCTGCGAGGGAAAGCACGCCAACGCCGAGAGTGTCGTCGGTGGATTTGTTGTAACCGGCAAAGAAGATGCGTTGTCCAGACGGATCTGCAGCTACCGTGAGCATAGCAGTGTACCAGGGTGGGATGCTGATCTCTCGAGTATGACCTCCTTGCTCGACAACGATTCTGTTATGATTCGCAGGTACCCAGGCCCAACCGTTTGCGATTGGGGTGGCGCTCGCGACTACCGAGTCAGGAATATCGAAAGGATTTTGCTCTGCGTTGGTACGCACATCCATCTCCGCGAAGTGCAAACCTTTTGGCCCGAGTGCGTCGAACATTACGGTGACGGAGTCGACCCAGCGGGCGAATGCCGGGTTGGGTCCCATTCCGCCGAGTTGCGTTTCCGCTCCGCCGTCGAAAGGCATGACGCTGTAGTGCAATTCCGCGAGGCCATGGTTTGTTGGTACGACACGGCGTAACAACAGACGGGATCCGTCGGGCGATACGGCGCCGCTGAGACCTCCGGATGATTGTGCGATACGCCGACTGTCGGGGTAGTGACCACTGAGCAACTCCGGCATGTCGAGCGCCCATACGCTAAAATCATACGTTCCCTCATCCATCACCATTTCAGCCCCATCCGAAGTGAGGGAGAAGTTGGTGAACAGGCCCGTCACCATTGTGTCTTGCCGCGTGGCGAGGTGTCCCGTTGCTCGATCCAGGCCTATTCGCACGATCGACTCGTCATCACCCTTGCCGGCGCGCGCGAGCCAGACAGCATCGCTTGTCGCGGAGCCGCCGCACGTGCAAGCGTTCACCACGTAATCTGCAACGTTCCCGGACCGATCGATGACCTGCCAGAGCCCATGAGGTGACTGAAGAATGAGAGTCACTATCCAGTTTGTGCCGGGAACCGATGAGATTGCCCAGATGCCGTTTCCCTTGCCGGCAACACGGATGCTGTCGTGCACGACAGCATCGAGGCCGGCGACTTTAATCCAGTAGACGGAGTCGTGCACGGGCGTGGGTCCCATCAGCAAGGAGTCACCGCCGGCATAGAAAGTGGCGCTACCGCCCGTAAGAAAACGCGGTGCGCCACCGAGTGCGGAAAGTAGAAAAGTGCCGCTCTGGCCGCCGAATGCGCCGTTGAAGTCCAGGTTGCGGCGATCGGGACTCCATTCCAGTCCGTAGGCAGAAGTTGCACCATCCAGAATGGAACGCGTGGTGGTTCCTCCAACGTCCTGCACGACGATGGAGAACGTGCATGCGCCGCCGGTGCAATGACGCGTGGCGTACGCGAGCTGCTTGCCGTCAGGCGAGATCGCCGGGACGAGCACTGCGCCAGAGGTGGTAAGCTGTGTCTTCTGGCCGAGCACTGCGCCGATTCCGGACGGTTGCGCCGCAGAGAACTTGCCTCTGAGTACGAACGCGGTCGCGGCGGCGATCACGACGAGCGCCGCGATTCCTGCGATAATCGGAGCGCGGCTGCGTTTGGTTGGCGCGTCGTGAATGACGCCTTCGTGCGCACGTGGGGCGAGCAGTGCACGGGAGAAGTCACCTGCGCTCGTGAAGCGGTCGGCCGGTGTCTTGGAGAGCGCGCGGGCGACGGCGGCGTCGATCTCTTCCGGCACGGTGTCGCGCAGTATCCGGAGGTGCGTTGGCCGTTCGGTCATGAGCTTTGCGATCATCGACTGAGCATTGGCGCCGGTGACGGGCGGCTCACCCGCGAGCATTTCATACAGCACGGCGGCGAGTGAATAGACGTCACTGCGCGCGTCGATGCCACGATCGCCCGTTGCCTGTTCGGGGCTCATGTACTGAGGTGTTCCCAGCGAGAGGCCAGTTTGCGTGAGCCGGTTGCCGCCGGCTTCCTTGACGGCGAGCGCGATGCCGAAATCGGCCAGCATTGCCTCGTCTTCCTGAATAAGAATATTTTCCGGCTTGATGTCTCTGTGGACGAGGCCCTGACGGTGCGCGTAGTCGAGTGCGCTTGCAACCTGCTTGGTGATGGCCAGTGCTTCGTCCAGGCTGAGCTGGTGTTCGCGGTTCAGTTTGTCGCGGAGCGATTCACCGCGCACGTACGGGAGCACGTAGTACAACATCCCGTCGGCGCTACCAGAATCGATCAGTGTGAGAATGTGCGGATGGTCGAGCTTCGCCGAGATCTTGATTTCGGCGAGGAATCGTTCCGATCCGAGGACTGCACCGAGTTCGGGGCGAAGCACCTTGAGTGCGACTTCGCGGTCGAGTTTTTTGTCGCGAGCCAGATAGACAACGGCCATTCCACCGGAGCCAAGCTCGCGTTCGATAATGTACCGGTCACTCAGCGCCAGGCTCACGTCAGTGCTATTTTCCATGGCGCAAATTGCGGAAACAGCAGCGCGGGCGCCAGATCATGAAATCGCAAAGGTACAAACTCTTGTATTCGCTGCAGGAAGGGTGGCAGTCAGGTGCGGGGGATGACCAAGTGACGAAGCCTGAGACGCTTGGGTACGGGGTGGCAAAGAGGGAATTACGATTCACGTGGGATTCCTGCACGACAAACCTTGCTTCGAGCTCACGCGAGGGCGTTCTGGCGAACGCGTATAGCGGAATGGCAACCCGGCGTGGCGTTCGTAGATGAACAGTATATTTTCGTATCGCACCCGGAGAATCTCCGAATTGCTTGGGCGCATGTGAGCCTGGAGGATTAGTTCGCGCTGCGAATTTCACGCACGAACGCACTGATCGCCGAGCCAAGTTGTGTCGATAACTCCGGATCTTCCGCGACAGCAGCAGCAGTCATGCGTCCGATCGGGATCGTTGCGCCGGCCTCAGTAATGAGTCGCGCGTTCATGGTACGCAATATTTCGGTGAGCTGCGCTGGTGCGTGCACAGACATCGCTGACGTGTTGAGGAGAGCGACGGGCTTGCAGGGAAACTCGATGCTTCCTACGAGCCAGTCGAGCAGATTCTTGAATGAACCCGGGATTCCATGCGCGTACTCGGGGCATGATATGAGCACACCGTCCGCGCGGCCGACGCGGGTTCGAAGATCTGCCACGATCGTGGGAAGAGAGTCACCGTCGGGCGCATCGAAATCGGGATTGAAGTGCGGAAGTGCGCCGAGCTGGTCGTAAAGATCGATGTGTATATTCGCGGGAGCGAGCCGAGTTGCCGCTTCGAGCAGGACCGTATTCGACGCGCCTCGACGGAGGCTGCCGGAAATAGCTAGGATTTGCATTTTGCCCGTGCACACTATCGAAGACGGCGGTATCTCGTAACTCCCGTAACATAAACGCAGGGTTCATAGCGGCGGGTTCGGGAACGGTCGACGCCGAACCCTTCCCACCCGGTCGCCGCGTCGCCAGCTTACGTCATGTTTCTCGGCCACTATGCACTTGCACTGGGCGCCAAACGCGAAACCCCGCGCTCCTCGCTCGGCGTGTTGTTCGCGGCCGCTCAACTCCCTGATTTACTGTGGCCGATATTCCTGATTCTTGGCTGGGAACGAATTGCGCCCGGTGATCATGGCTTTACTTCGGTTTCGTTTACGTACTATCCGTGGTCACACAGCCTGCTGCTGGTAATTGGGTGGGGGATTCTGGCGGCGGTATTCGCGTCACCGGCACCGTCCAACCTGGGCGCCGTGGGGTGGATGGCGCTCGCGGGGTGGTTGATACCGGTGTGGGCCTGGTGGGCCGATGCGCATCGGCGCGTGCTCGGCCGATCGGATCCGCTGACCGTTAGAAGGACGGGTGATCGGCCATGAACACACGCCGGCGGTTGGCGCGTCTTGTTCTTATTGCGTCATGCGTGTGTGCCGCGCTCGTGAGCAATATTGTCGCAGTGGCGCACGCACAGTCGCCGTTGTCCGACACATTTCACAAGCTGCTTGTATCGGAATACGCGGCCACGATAGCCGGCGATACGGCGACACTCGGACGACTGGTTGCTGATGACGCCGTATGGTTCCTTGGCGCCAATGGCGCGATAATGGGTAAGGGTGATCTGCTGAAGATTACTGCGCAGAACTATCCACAGCCGCAGGCGCCTCGCTTCGACGTGGACAGTGTACACGCGACGCGCTTCGGAAACGTGGCGACCGTCGATTATCTGCGTAACGATACTTGGCCGATGGGCGACAGCGTATCGAGGAATTCGTATCGCGCGCTCGACGTATTTGTCATGCACGAGGGACGATGGCAACTCGAGCGGCACACACAGGTATGGCTCAAGGCGCCAATCACGGCAATCGCACTTGATTCGACGTCGATGAATGCGTTTGTTGGTCGATACAGGATCGGGCCTGGTTACGTCGACAACGTGCACTGGGAAGGGAAGCACCTGGTTGCAACCTCATCTGGTCAGAGCGTGGGTGCCGAACTCGTTCCCGTATCGGCGACAGCGTTCAGTCCGGATGGGACAGGTGTTGTCATTGTCTTCGAGCGTGATGCGAACGGTCGGGTGCTGGGATATGTGCAGGCATTTCCCGACGGAAGCGTGAGGCTCGCCGAGCGGTTACCATAAAAGGAGATTATCGATGAAGTGGATTTTAAACGTCCTGGCGGTGGTTAGCCTTGTGGCTCCAGCGCTCTCGGGTGCACAAGTCAGCACGGAGACAGCGCGATCAGTGCACGAGCAGCTCGATCCAGTCCTTGCGGAGATGCTCGTCGCCGCGAACGCTCATGACACGGATCGATTCATGGCGCCGTATCTGCGTGAGCCGTCGTTCGTCTTCGCGATCAACGGAACGATCATGAAAGGATGGGACGCCGTACACGCGCAGCAACTGATATGGTGGAACAATGGCAAGTCGGACGTAGTGTATGCGTATGACAAGCCAGCGGAGTTCACCGTCCTGGATCGCGATGCAGCGGTAGTGACACAGCCGATATCCGCGACCAGAACCACGCCGGACGGCAAGAAAGTTACTGGCGAGATAGTTGCCACAACTGTGTGGCAAAAATTCCCGGAAGGATGGCGAGGGGTGCAGGTGCACGAGTCCACGGCGCCGCCGCCACAGCACTGAGGGTAGTCGCGTGACCGAGCGGCAGGAATGATTCGTGAGTCCGTAGTGTTGAGCTGGAGCGGGGGCAAGGACAGCAGTCTGGCTCTCGCGGAATTGAGGGCGAGCACTGATTATGAAGTAGTTGCGCTGCTTACGAGCGTCACTCGCGGATACGATCGCATAAGCATTCATGGAGTGCGACGAACGCTGCTCGAAGCGCAAGCGACAGCGCTCAATCTGCCGCTGCTGGAGGTAACGCTCGACGCGCAATCCTCGAACGAGGCGTATGAGCAAGCATTCAGTGACGCGCTGAGCGCGCTGCGTCAGCGGTATCCCACTGTTCGGAGGATTGCGTTCGGAGATCTGTTTCTAACCGATGTAAGGGAATATCGCGAGCGGTTGCTGGCCCGGTCGGGTTTGGAAGCGCTCTTCCCGCTCTGGGGGCGCGAGACGCGCGAGCTTGCGCAGAATTTTATCAGGGCCAGGTTCCGCGCGCATCTCGTGTGCGTCGATACGCAACAGCTCGACGCAACGTTCGCCGGCCGCGAATTCGACTCACGGATGCTTGCAGATCTTCCGTCGAGCGCGGACCCTTGCGGGGAGCGGGGCGAATTCCACAGTTTCGTATCTGCGGGGCCAATATTTGCTTCGTCGATCCCGGTCAGGGTTGGCGAACGAGTTCTGCGCGAGAATCGCTTCATGTACTGTGATCTCGTGTCTGACAACGACTCAATCAACGACTCAATCAATAACGACAGCGAACGATAATGATATCAGCACAGGAAGCACTCGACCGTCTGAAGGACGGCAACCGTGAATTTGCAGTTGCAATGCAGAGTGGCAAGGGAGCCGCCGCTGGTCCGCGTCAGACTGAACTGCCTCAAGTTCAGAGTCCATTTGCGATAATCCTCAGCTGTTCCGACGCGAGGGTACCGGCAGAGATCGTGTTCAATCAGGGACTGGGCGATCTGTTCGTGATTCGTGTCGCGGGCAACATCGTAGCGCCGTCGCAGGTGGGAAGTGTCGAGTATGCGGCGGCTTTATTCGGGACTCCGCTTGTGGTGGTTATGGGTCACTCGCAGTGCGGCGCAATTGTGGCGACGCTGGACGAGATCCAGCAACCGACGGAGAGCCAATCGCGCAATCTTCGCTCGATCGTGGATCGTGTACGTCCATCGGTCGAAGTTCTGCTCAGGACCGAGCTCCGGAAAGACAGAGAAGCGCTAGTGGAGCAGGCGGTACGGGCAAACGTGCTGGCTTCCGTGAACCACCTGCGGCATGGGTCTGAGGTTCTGGAACAGCTGATCATGAAGCAGCAGTTCCGGGTGGTGGGGGCTGTGTACTCGCTCACGACCGGCGTGGTGGATTTCTTCGAAGAGTAGGCTTGGGCGAGGTCGACGAGGCGTGCATGCGCCCCGCATTGCCGCCCATGCGGGGCGCGGATCCCGGCTACACGCTGAATCCACGCCGCCAATTATAATACCAAAACGCTACTAAACCCTGACTTGGGGACTCTTTGCAGGCAGGGCGCGGAGCCCGTGGTCGGCGTTAATGGTCGACATGGCGGGACACCATTCCGGGATATATTTTTTGGATACAAAATATATAAGATCCCTAGCGAAGTCGAAAACCCGCAAATATGTTAGCGGTGCACTTCGGCGCAGTACATGGTATTCGGGTCGGTACGGGTCATATCATAGGACGCGAGACGGAGATATCTGCGGATGAGTTTAGTGAAACGGATCTGTATGGCAGCAGCGATGATGATCGCCGCCATTCCAGCAACAGGGTGGGCGCAAACGCGCCGAGTAACTGGCACAGTGACAGTGAGCGGCTCGAACGAGCCGGTTGGCAGTGCTTCCGTTCAAGTCGTGGGTACGACGCTAGGAGGCATCGCCGACGGCGATGGACACTTTTCGGTCAGCGTTCCGGCTGGCGCTCAACAACTGCGAGTTCGAAGAATTGGCTTTCAGGCCAAGCTCGTCCCGCTCGCGGCGTCTCAGACGAGCGTGGCAGTCGAGCTTGTACGTGACGTCCTGCAACTCGAGGCGCAAGTCATCACAGGCCAGGCAACTACCGTCTCACAGGCGAACGCCGCGAACGCTGTAACAGTTCTGAACACAGAGCAGATCAACCGGGTTCCTCAGCAGACCGTGGAAAACGCCCTGCAGGGGAAGGTTCCTGGTGCGATCATCACGGAAAACTCCGGCGCGCCTGGCGGCGGTATGCAAGTGCAGATACGCGGCACGAACACCATCAACGGCGCTTATCAGCCGCTGTACGTCGTTGACGGCGTGATAGTCAACAACGATGCCTACGGCAACGGACTGGCTTCGATTACGCGATCGGGGAGTTCAGGCGGCGCAAACGGAGTGACGCCGGTTGGTTCTGGCCTGACGTCCAACGAGGACCAGCAGGTAAACCGAATCGCCGATCTGAACCCTGAAGACATACAGAGCATAGAGGTTCTCAAGGGGCCGTCGGCCGGCGCAATCTACGGATCTCGCGGCGCGAATGGCGTCGTCATCATCACGACCAAGCAAGGTACCACGGGCAAGCCGTCGCTGGACGTCGTGCAGCGGTTCGGTACGCAGACAATCTCGAATCAGCTGGCCGAGCGTTGCTACACGCAGGCGGAGGCAACTGCGTTTGTAAACGCAAATCCTCCGGCCGGTTTCACTGGGGCTACGGATTATTTTGCGGCTTATCCATACGCGGGCTGCCAGGATCCGCAGTCGCTGTTGTACGGGAACCATGGACTGGACTACGAAACGTCCGCGTCTCTACGCGGAGGGTTTAACGGCACCACCTATTTTGGTTCAGCTTCAGTGAAGCACGATGCCGGGCTTGCTCCCAACGACCGCTACGACAAGCAATCTCTCCGCCTGAATCTCAAACAGGCGCTGGGATCGAAGTTGACGCTCGGTGCCAACTCCGAGATCCTGCACACGCTGACCGAGCGTGGCATATCCGGCAACGACAATGCATCCATAGCACCGAGCGCGATCTTTTCGGCGACGCCCACATTCTACAGTTTCGACCAGAGGCTTGCGAACGGGCAGTACGCTCCTGATCCATGGCTTTCCAACAACGCCAACGCGCTGCAGGATGCCCAGGAGATCAAGACGCCGGAGAATGTCAATCGACTGATCGGAAGCGCCAACGCCAATTGGACGGCATTCACGACCGATCGGCAGAGCCTGACGGTGCAGCTTCTTGGCGGAGTGGACACATACTCGGATCACACGCTCATCTACTCACCGCCCACTACCTACATCGAGCAGTCACATGCGATCTCGCCATATCCGGGAAGTGTCGCGAATGGCAACACCAACGTAACGAACGCAAACCTGGACCTGTCTCTCGCACACAAGCTTACGGCCTCGGCCTTCACGGCGACGACGTCAGCTGGTCTGCGTCAGGAGCGGTCACAGAGTGACTTCCTGACGGCACTCGGACAGGGTCTGTTTCCCGGTGTGGAGAATGTTGCTGCCGCTCAGAACACACTGTTGAGCGAGGCAACCTATCTGAACAAGACGTTCTCGTACTATGCTCAGGAAGAGTTCCTGACGTTGTCGGAGCGTCTGTTGCTTACGGCGGCCGTGAACTCCGAGCGGTCGAGCACCAACGGCGATCCGAACAAGTTCTACTCCTATCCCAAGTTCTCGGCGTCGTACAGACTCCCATGGCTTCCGCCGAAGACGGACAACATCAAGCTTCGCGTCGCGTATGGAAAGGCGGGCAACCGTGTCCCGACCGACTACAAGTACACGTATCTCACACAGGTCGCAGAGGGAAGCGTCGGGTTGCGGGCATCGAACGCGATCGGACTACCGACGGTATTTCCGGAAAACACTTCGGAGCTGGAAGGCGGTGTGGACGCCACGTTCTTCGGCGGTCGTGCCGGCCTCGAAGTGACACGGTATCAGAAGAAAACCACCGATCTGGTGCTCACCGCAGCCGTAGCAGCTTCCACGGGTTTTGCGACACAGGTAATCAACGGCGGCGGACTGACGAACATTGGCACCGAGCTCGGATTGAACATGATTCCGATTCAGTCGAGGAGGTTTACCTGGACCAGCAATACGACCTACTCGCGGAATCGTGGTGAGGTCACAAGTCTTCCGGTCCCCGGATTCTTTGCCGGCAGCAATTTCGGGGAGCGGTTTGGAGCGACGAAGATCGAGGTTGGATACTCGCCTACGCAGATTGTGACGTATGGAGGCCTGAATGCGAACGGGAACCCCATCGAGATTCATCCGGGGGACCAGCAGCCCGACTTTGTCATGGGCTTCACCAACACTTTCGACTTCGGGCCTTTACGTCTTTCGTCACTACTCGACTGGCGCAAGGGTGGTTACGATATCAATCTCACAAACCTGTACTTCGATGGCTCGCTCCCTACCGGCAACCTTGCTGATTCGGTTCTGGAAGCGAAGCGACTTACGGCGTACAACAATTACCAGCCGGTGTTTCTGGAGCACGCCAGTTTTGCCAAGCTACGTGAACTCACGCTGTCGTACGAACTCTCGCAGAGATTCACTCGCTCCTTGATCGGCAAGGGCGCGTCCAGTGTTCGCCTCGAGGTAAGCGGACACAATCTCTACACGTGGACGCACTACACCGGCTACGATCCTGAGGTCTCTAATTTCGGGGATGCTGCAATCGGCCATGAAATAGATGTGGCCCCGTATCCGCCGTCCCGGCAATTCTACTTCTCTATTGACGCCACTTTTTAAACCACGGGAATCGGCTGATGAAGAAATACACAATTGCGCTCACCGCGCTCACTGCGGCCACGTTGCTGGCGAGCGCAGGATGCCAGGATAATCCCGCTGCGCCAAGTATCGACCGCATTCCTGCCGGGTCTGCACAGTCACTCCAGACTCTGCTCGTCGGTCTGGTAGGCTCCGACAGAGCAGCCTCGGCCGGTTCGTACTACGAATACGGCAGTCTCTGGGCGCGCGATGCTATCCGTCCGGATCAAAATGAGCCTCGCTGGACAACTGAGTTCTACGACACGCCGCCGGATCCTTCGGGGTTTGGCAATGCAGTATGGGACGGGTACTACGTCGCTCTCAGGGCAGCCCACTCGCTGCTGAATGACAAGTCCGTGACATCACTCGCAGCAGGCGATCAGGCAGCGGCACGTGGATTTATTCAAACGCTCGAAGCGCGCGAATATCTCGACGTTATCGAGTACCATGACAAGAATGGTGCTGTCATCCAGGGAGACGATCCTGGAGTGGTCTATCCAATCCGCACCAAGGCAGCGGTTCTCACGTACATATCCGCACTACTCGACTCGGCCAGTGCCAATTTTGGCGGGGCGAGCAGTACGGTTCCGTTTACCGTGCCGAGCGGGTATCAGTTGCACGGCAACTACTCACAAGTAGCAAATCTGGAACTGTACAATCGAGGGTTGAAGGGAAAGGCGGAGTTGTACCTGGCGTTGCAGGACTCGGCCAACCCGGACGTTGGACATGCAACGGCTGCGCTGGCGGCATTCAACGCCGCGCTCGCCGGAGCCACGCCGACGGCCGCATATCTGGCGCAGGGACCGTATTATGAGTTCACCCCAACCGCGCCAGATCTGTTTCCGAATCCGCTGGTGAGCGTGAAATTCCTGCTGACCACCAACTTCGTGAATTCGATTCAGAGCGGAGATGCGCGAAAGGCGAACATCATTCCTGCGACGCCGCTTTCGCAGTCAGGCTTTACCTCTGCGCCGTATCGTCTTGCGATCACAGATCCGTCCAACACAGCGAACCTCACGGCGCCGCTTCCAATCCTGCGCAACGGAGAGCTGTTCCTGCTTCGTGCGCAGGCGGAAATCGCGCTTGGGAATCTCGCTGCGGCAACGGCAGACATCAACGTGGTGCGTACAGTGGAAGGCGGGCTTGCACCGTACGCCACGTTCACGACAGCAGCAGCGGCAATTCAGGGTTTGCTCTATGAATACCGGTACTCGTTCCCGTTCGAAGGACCTCAGCATCTCATAGCCCTCCGGGAGTACCGTTTGCTCAACGACGCCTACATTTCTCAACCTGGGATACCAACCCCGGGTGTCGGTCTGGATCCATTGAATCAAATGTTACCGATCCCGAGCACGGAAAGCTCGCCCCGGAACGGGAACATCACGCCGCAGCCGTAGAGATCAGTTGTTTGCCTCGTACCAATAACCACTGCACCCGGTCCCGGAACAGGTCATGTCAAAACCAATCGATCTTATCAAACGCGTTGCACTGACTGGCATTCTTTTCATTGGATTGCCAGCCATCGTGCCCGTGCTCGTCGCTCAGCGCGGTGCGCCGCGGGACATGGCGCTGGTCGCTCGGCGCGATTCCATGGAAAAGGAACTCGAGTCCATTGCGGTCATCGACCGAAAGTTGATGATCCCGATGCGCGACGGTACGCGGATCCAGTTCGACGTCTATCGCCCAAAGAACGTGGCGCAGGCGCCGGCGATCTTCAGCCGCACGCCGTACAACATGAACTACTGGGATGTGAAGCTGGGCGCTCCGGCCGACATGCACGCGCAGATCGAGGCGGTGAAGCGCGGGTATGCCTACGTGATGGCGAACGAGCGCGGGCACTTCTTTTCCGAGGGCAACTACGACATTCTCGGACCGCCGCTCTCGGATGGTGTGGATGAGATTCAGTGGATCTCCTCGCAACCGTGGTCGAACGGAAAGGTGGGAATCGTGGGATGCTCGTCGACCGCCGAGTGGCAGATGGCTGTCGCGGCGCAGGCTCCAAAGGGGCTCGCGGCGATGAATCCGCAGGGATTCGGGGCCGGCATCGGGCGTGTGAAGCCATACTACGAGCAGGGTAACTGGTACCGCGGTGGTGCGGTGCAGATGTTGTTCGTCGACTGGCTGGAGGGCGAGCAGAATCAGGTGCGTCCGATGTTTCCGCGCAACACGTCACAGGCGGATCTCATTCGGGCAGCACGCGGGTTCGATCTGGCAGATCAGTTGCCTCCCGTGGACTGGAAGGCTGGTTTCTGGCATCTGCCGGAAACGGATCTGATCGAGGCTAACGGCGGTCCGCACGGAATCTTCGCTGACACGATGCCGGGCATCGCGACCGGCGGCGCGATGATCGAGCGGACGCCGAACGATCCGGCGTGGTACAAGGGCGGCCTCTTCAACGACAGCATGAAGATCAACGTCCCGGGTCTCTGGTTCATGTCGTGGTACGACGTGTCGATCGGGCCGAACCTTGCGACGTACAACCTCGTGCGCAAGACCGCCGATCCGGCAATCGCGAACGAGCAGTACGCCGTAATCGCTCCAACGCTGCACTGCTCATACACTCGCGCGACGGAGAATACGATCGTCGGTGAGCGCAGTGTCGGTGACGCGCGCCTTGACTACGATGCGCTCACCTATGGCTGGTTCGACACGTTCCTCAAGGGTGATCACACCGGCTTGCTCGATACGCTCCCGAAGGTTCGCTATTACGTGATGGGTCTCAACAAGTGGGAGACGTCGGACACGTGGCCGCCCAAGGGCGCCGAGCCGATGACCTTCTATCTGTCGAGCAACGGAAAGGCGAACACGCTGAACGGCGACGGCATGCTGGAAATGAAGGCGCCAAGCAAGGATCAGGCTGACAGCTTCACGTACGATCCGATGCATCCGGTGATGTCGAACGGCGGCAACGTGTGCTGCCAGGCGAATGCACTCACTGGCGGCGCGCTGGATCAGAGAAAGGCTGAGGAGAATGACGGAATACTTGTGTACACGTCGGAGCCTATGAAGACCGGGATAGAAGTGAGCGGTCCGATGACGTTCACGACTTACGTGTCGTCGGATCGCAAGGACACCGACATCACGGTAAAGGTGATCGACGTGTATCCTGACGGGCGCGCGTACAATCTCGACGAGACAATTCAGCGGTTGCGTTATCGCAATGGCTACGACAAGCCGATCGAGCTGATGCAGCCGCACAAGGTCTATAAGGTTGTGCTGCAGCCGATGAATACGAGTAACTACTTCGACGTCGGGCATCGAATTCGAATCGAAGTGTCGAGCAGCAACTTCCCACGTTTCGATCGCAACCTGAACACCGGTGGCAACAACTACGATGAGACGCAGAGTCTGGTGGCGCATAACACGATCCACCATTCCAGGGAGTATCCGTCATCTCTGACGATCACTGTGGTCAAGCACCCGGCGACGAAGTAGCAGTTGCAAGAGAACCGGCCCGGCACTTACCAAGTGCCGGGCCGGTTTTCGTTGAGGGGAGAAGCCGCGCAATCCTCGTTATCGCCCTCGCGTTGTGGCATACGCGTGGATCGCGTGTCGCAGGGCGCGGATTTATCCGCGCCGCCGATCGCAAGGTGCGATCAATGGTCGGACGCGACGGGTGATGACGTTTGACGTGTATGGCGTTGGCACCGGATGACGGCACTGCGAATGGACGATGACGTTCGACACGCGTGAGGTCGTCATCGCCGGGCTGTCATCAATGGATGGTGGATTCCCGATGAATGTGGCATTTCCAATGACCGTCGTCGGGCATTTTGGTTTGGGCAGGGATAAATCCCTGCCTCACGCGGGGCGCAACCTGCCGGCGTTTCCACTGGGTGATTCGCGTGGGTGATTCGCGTGGGTGATTCGCGTGGATGATTCACGTGGGTGATTCGCGTGGATGATTTCCGCGGATGATTCGCGTGGATGATTCGCGTGGATGATTTCCGTGATGAACGGCGATCGACGGGCGCGGCGTTGCCAATCATCGTCGTTGCGTATTTGGTATTGGCGGCGCGGATAAATCCGCGCCCTACGACACGCGATCCACAAACACGTCTGCAATGTGACGGTGCACGGCGTTGCGACGGTCTGCGGGTCGCCATCCGAGGCGATGATGAGCTACAGAGGGCGGACCCAGATATTTCTGAAACTGATTGGCTTGCTCTTGTCGCCGTGTGCCTGCAGCAGAATTGGTGCTGGGCCGTGCTTTTTGTAGAAGGGAGTGCCGGTGTTCAGTGTGAAGCCGGTAAGCGCCACGTGGTTCTGTACGAGCACACCGTTGTGGAACGCTGTTACGTAGGCTGGCGTCGCGAGCGATCCGTTGGATCTGAACGTCGGCGCGGTCCAGATCACGTCGTAGCTCTGCCACTGGCCTGGTTTACGTGCGGCGTTGACGAGTGGTGCGTACTCCTTGTAGACGCTCGCCGCCTGACCGTTGACGTATGTCTTGTTGTTATACGAGTCGACGATCTGCAACTCATATCCGCCGAACGGAGTCGATGCCATGAAGACACCGCTGTTGCCGCGGTCCTGACCCGAGCCACTGATGTCTGACGGAATGCGCCACTCGATGTGCAGCTGGTAGTTGCCAAAGCTGCGCTTCGTTTCGATGTCACCGGATGGCTTGTTCACTGTCGCGATTCCATTCGCGACGAACCATTTGGCGGGCGAGCTGTCGCTGGCCGTGATCCATTGATCGAGATTGGCGCCATTGAACAGCACTATTGCGTCTGACGGCGGTGCTGAGTTGACCTGGCCGGGCGTGACGATCGCAGGGACCGGCGTCCAGACTTCGGTGTCCTCGGGTCTGGGGTGGGAGCCGGAGGTCTGCTGTGCGGCGAGTGGTGCGCAGACAACGGCGATCGCCAGGGCGGCCATCCCGCAGCAGCGTTCGAAGTCGGAGAGCGTCATTTGAAGGGAGGTGTCATGATGGATGATATGACATTGAGTATGACTCGCCAGGGAGCCGAGCGCGAGCCCCATTTGTAGCCAAATCGACTTGCGGTCATTGCCGGATCTGCGTCGCGGGGCCAAGATAGGAGAGAGGAACAGGATGCTCCGCTGTGGCCGGCGGGCCGACCTCGTCCAACTGCGCCAAGGAGGCGATCATGACCAGGAAACCTCTTTTTCGGGGCATCTACCCAGGCTTTCTGACGGTTGTGGCGACGACGTTGCTATCCGCTGTCCCAATGGTAGCGCAGGGAGTGCCTCGCGCGCCGGGTGCGCAGAGCGGTGGTCAGTCAGCGGCAATGCGCGCGGCGACCCAGCTGGATCTCGATGGTCAGACTCGAGAGGCTCGCGTAGAGTTTCAGAAGATGATAGACACAGCCGCCACTCCGGCTTCGAGGGCTGCGGCACAGCGGGCCATGGCGATGTCGTACGCGTTCGATGGGGATTGCCCGA
>Ga0207933_1001130_pt1 | contig 21654 bp, 22 predicted proteins | sample NGESurdeep092012_4_FD_184488 | JGI IMG/M metagenome (GOLD analysis project Ga0207933, IMG submission 184488) | Arctic peat soil microbial communities from Barrow, Alaska - NGEE Surface sample F53-3 deep-092012 (SPAdes) | ecosystem: Environmental > Terrestrial > Soil > Wetlands > Peat ...
GAGCCGTTACGCTGATTGAGCGCGAGCTCACATCGCGCCATAAGGTCTGCGGAGAGTTCCTAAGCGGTGAGGCCCTTGAGGACCTGCATGCGCTCGGCATCGACGTGACTTCGCTTGGCGCTGTGCCCATCGACTACGTTCGCCTCGCCGCCGCCAGGCGTGCCGCGGAGGCTCCCTTACCTTTTCCTGCAGCTTCGCTCACGCGCAAGGCGCTTGATGCAGCGCTCATCGCCGAGGGCATCGCCGTGGGAGTCCGCGTAGAGCGTGGTCGCAGTGTGCAGGCGCTCGGTCGCACGGCAAGCAACGTCTGGCAAGCTACGCTCGACGACGGTACCGTCTATGAAGCTTCAACGGCCTTTCTCGCCACAGGCAAGCATGATCTCCGTGGCCACGTGCGTCCGAAGGACCCACAGCGGTGGGTAGCCTTCAAGATGTATTTTCGCCTAGCGCCCGCGCAGGCCGCTGAGCTGGAACGCGCCTCTGAGCTGATGCTCTATCCCGGAGGCTATGGTGGTATCCAGCCGGTGGAAGGCGGTATTGCAAACCTCTGCTGTGTGGTGCAGCAGCGGCATCTCGCACGTGCGGGTCATCGCTGGGAGAACTTCCTCGCGAAGATGCAGCAGGACTGTCCACACCTCGCCATGAGGCTTGCCGGTGCGGAGCCGTTGTTCGCCAGGCCAATCGCCATCACCCATATCCCGTACGGTTACGTCCGCCGCACAACGGAGGATGGGCTCTACTGCATCGGCGATCAGGCAGCCGTCATCCCCTCGTTCACCGGTGACGGCATATCCATCGCGCTGCATACTGCCCGCTGTGCCGCCGCTGCCTATCTTGCAGCAGAGCCGGCGCCGCTCTTCCAGGCCAAACTGCGTTCCGCACTGCTGGCCCAGATGCGCCTTGCCGAGTTCGCCGCCGATGGCTTGAACAACTCACTCGCGCGCGCTGCGTTGCCGTTTTGCCTCAGGGTCTGGCCCGGCGTGATGCGTGTGACGGCTAGCCTCACACGCGTCGCCCAGCACGCCGCTGTTGCCCCACAGGCAGTCGCCAGCTGAAATCGAGCCACGCCAATACAACTCTCGGTAGTCAGAACCCTCTAGGGGAGATGCAATGAAATCCTTCGCAGTCTTAGCCCTCGCTGTCATATTCGCTCCAGCCGCACTCGCCCAGCATCAGACCTTCACCGTCAACCCCGATGCCAGCGAGGTCAAGATGACTCTCAAAACAACCCGCGAGCTCGTCAACGGCTCCTTTCACATCCAATCTGGATCGGTTGAGTTTGACCGCAACAGTCCTGAGATGTCGGGTTCGGTGGTCGTCCTCGCCGGCAGCGGCAAGACCGGCAATGGCAGCCGCGACAAAAGGATGAACAAGAAGATCCTGCAGGTCAAGCAGCACGCAACTGTCTCATTTGAGCCGAAGTCCTACGCTGGCGTCATCGCTCCATCAGGAGACTCGACCATCCAGGTAACTGGTATCTTCACACTCCTCGGCACGCCTCACGAGATCACCATCCCCATGCTTATTCATCTTGAAGGCACAACCGCAACGGCCAAGGCTCATTTTGTCGTACCGTACATCCAATGGGGACTGAAGGATCCAAGCTTTTTGTTCTGGAAAGCGGACCATGACGTCCAGATTGACCTCTTTCTTACTGGCCAGCTTTCAAAATAGAGAACCGCCTTCTTTACACGCAATGATGTCCTGCGTCAGCATGAGGGCTGAAGCGAATGGCTTCGGCTCAGATCAATCCTTAAGCCAACGAGGGCTTGGCCGGCCGCGACCGCTCAGCAGGATACGGGCAAAGAATGGGTGAGCCAATTCTGATCCCTTCAGCGCATCGGTACGGTTGATTCCGTTCCGGCAGGTTCAAGTATCTACAGGAGATCCAGTTCTTGACACTCAATCTTTATGGTCAACCCATATGCGGCGATGGCACCCAATGACAAAGCAATTAGCATCTCTTGACCATTATAGGAACGGGCGATTCTTCAATCCCGGCGTCCCTCCACAAAGCTTCCGAAAATCCCTGAAGTGGCTCACACACCGCCGAATCGGAACTTGGCGCGACTTTATTGTCTCGGTACCGGGGGACAAACCGCCCGCGAGAATCGCTGGAAGCGATCTCCGCGTCACCTTCGTCAATCATGCAACGCTGCTGCTACAGACTGAAGGGCACAATCTCATCACCGACCCTATCTGGTCGAATCGCGCCAGCCCGGTACAATGGATCGGTCCGAAGCGGCATCGCGCTCCTGGTATCCGGGTTGAGGATCTGCCGCGCATCGACTGCATCTTGATTAGCCATAGTCACTACGATCATCTCGACAAGGCTACGCTACGCCGGCTCCTCGCGCGGGACAGGCCTGCGGTCTTCTGTCCTTTGGGAGTGGGAAAGCTAATCCGCAAGCTTGGCTTTCAGGAAATTCATGAACTGGACTGGTGGCAGGATCATCCTTGGCGTCAGTTAAGACTCCACTGTGTCCCTGCCCAGCACTTCTCTTCGCGGACACTATTTGACTGGAATCGCAGCTTGTGGTGCGGATGGGTCATCGAATGCCCTACAGGAGATATCTACTTTGCCGGTGACACCGGCTTTGGCAAACACTTTGCCGCCGTCGCCAAGCGCTTCCAAGATCTGCGGCTTGCACTAATGCCGATAGGAGCCTACCAGCCGGAATGGTTTATGGGTTGTATCCACATGAATCCAGAGGAAGCGGTGAAAGCGCAGTCAATTCTCGGCGCTGCTACTGTAGTGGGCATCCACTTCGGCACCTTTTCTTTGGCCGATGATGGCGAGACGGAACCTACAGACTGGCTGCGTCAAGTGCTCGAGTCTGCACCAGAACCAAACTCATTCTGGATCTTGAATCATGGAGAGGGCCGCAGCGTTCCCGCAACTGTACGCGAGCGAATCTCTTGACAGAGACCGATGAGCCCTGGAGGACAGAACTTAGAGCACCGGAGAGGCTGGCTTATGCTTCGGCATGCCCCAGTTGAAGTAGTGTCCCAGGACACCCTTAACAATCAAGTGGCCGGTTGAGGCGGTCGCGCCATCCGGCCCCAATGTTGATCTCCCATTTGGGAGAGACGAAGAGATTGATTGCGGGGAAAAACTGCTGCTGCTGGTTGTGCAGGGAGACGAAGTTTCCAATCTCTCCGTAGTAGCTATCGTATTCGATGCAGATGTTGTAGTACCTGCTGGGTTGATACATCAGCGTTGCGGCCGGCCCGAAGATCACGCCCTTAGCAGCCCGTGGTATAAATCGCAAATTTCCGGCATGGCCTGATTGGGGTCCGGAATGACGGTTTTGCGGAGCAGTCCGCAGGCAACCCGCAGTTTGAGTTTCTGCAAGGCCGATCGCGCTGCTCGCGGCGCGTAAACAACGCCAGCAAGAACAAAAATATCGCTCGGCCGAGGTTATTGCACTCCCGCGGCGTCTCTGCACCCAGCAGGCGGCGGAAGATCAGGCTGAGATTGAACGCTCCGACATGGATCAACTGCCGCTTGAGGGTGTTGTCGTGTTTGCGCACGTGGGTGCGCCGCATACCGCCCGTGTCGCTGGCGACGCCATTCAGGATGATGCCGCCAAAACGCACGCCCGGATCGAAAGTCTCAAACCCCTTCACCACCGCCGCGATGCTGCGTGAACTCTTCGAGGCGTCCAGCACGAGCACAACCGGAACGTCCAGCAGCTTTGCAATCTCGGCGCTGCTGCCCCGCTCTGTTCCTCCGGCCACGCCGTCGAACAGTCCCATCATGCCTTCCACGACGGCCACATCGGCACCGGCGGAAGCCTGCGAGAAAAGCTCCCGATTCGCCTGCTTATCCAACATCCAGGTATCGAGGTTGCGAGAGCTGCGGCCGCAGATGGATGTGTGATGGCCAATGTCGAGGAAGTCTGGACCGCACTTGAACGGCTGCACTGTCAGTCCACGGCGGCGAAACGCAGCCATGAGCGCAAGCGAACAGGTCGTCTTGCCTACTTCGCTGGCTGTCCCGGCGACCATGAACGCGATCATGGCGCTACCTCCAATTGGCCCTTGAGGACAATCGGCAGACCGGCCACCATGAGCAGAACAGTATCGGCAAGCGCCGCGACGTTCTGGTTCATCTCACCCGCCAAATCCCGAAACTGTCGCCCCACGGCGTAATCCGGCACAACACCGCTGCCGACTTCGTTCGAGACGAACACGACAGAAGAAGGAATGGATTGCAGAGCGGCGCAAAAACATGCCACCCGTGCTTTCAGAGCCTCCTGGTTGCCCGCCTCGGCTTCAAGAAGATTCGAGGCGAAGAGCGTCAGGCAGTCAATGAGAAAAAGCTGATTGCCTGATTCGTGTTGCTTTAGAACGCGGCCGAGCGCAAGCGGTTCTTCCACAGTGAGCCACTGCGACGGACGTTCAGCCTGGTGCCGCGCGATCTTCGCGCGCATCTCCGCGTCCGATGGTTTCGCGGTAGCAAGAAAGATAACCCGGGAAGCCTGTGAAGCGAGCTTCACCGCGTACCGGCTCTTGCCGCTGCGTACACCACCGAGCACGAGCGTTACCGTTTTCCGGTACGTCTCCTGCATAGCTGCGCCTCTGGCTGGAAAATGTGTCTCCAGCGAAGCGGGAAGAATTCAAAGGCGGCTTTCATGTACAGGTCTGATATGCGGACCGACAAGAACGCTCTCCAGCTCTCCCATCGAAGCTGAATAAAGCCCAGATTGGCATCTGGCCGGTCTCCTGACTCACGCTTCATCGAAACTGAGCACCTTCCCGAAGAGCGACGCTCCCAGTGGTTGGACTTCCCAGCCCTTGCTCAGTTTCTCCGCGCTTACAGTTACGGGGTAGTAGCGGATTCGCACCGCGCTTCCCGACACCAGATACTGTGATTTATAGCGGCGTTAGGGTTTCATGTCAATTGCGGGCAAACGCATTGCGGGCAAACGCAGTTCTCTTCATCGCGCCGAATTTAGAGGCGGCTCCAGCTTTGCGCCGGCAGTTCGAGTGCGAAATCTTCTTGGACGAGGCTGTACATGATTTCCAGGCCAGTCACCAGGCGCGGACCGGGTCGTGAGAAGTATGCGGTGGCATTGACGGCACACACGCGGCTGTTTTTTACAGCGCTGATTTCGCTCCATTTGTCTGGCAGCGTTGTAGCCATATATTCTGCTGTCGCTTTCTCCAGATTATGGCCGCAGGGCATCACCAGCACGATTTCAGGATCAACCTCGATGACAGTCTGCCACTCCATGCGATAGCTGTCCTCGCCGAGCTTTCCAAGCGGATCGATTCCGCCAGCAAGAGCGACCATCTCTGGAATCCAATGTCCTCCATTAAACGGAGGAGAGAGCCATTCGAGACAGAGAAATCGCGGCGATTTCTTTTTTGGACGATTGGCAATCGCCTCCACTCTCTGCCGAAGTGACCGGACCAATTCTCCGGCGCGGTTCTCTTTCCCGGTGGCTGCGCCCACGCGCTCTATGTCGCCGAAGACGTCGCTGAGGGTATGCGGCGTGAGTGACAGCACTTCAGGTTTCGACGAGAGCCGGGAGAGCGCCTTGGCGAGGTGCGGGGTGCTGACCGCGCAGACATCGCACAGATCCTGGGTGACGATCAGATCGGGGGCAATTGACTCAAGCCGCTCGATATCCACATGATACAAGCTCTCGCCGTGCGAAGCGTATTGATTCACATCGCGATCAATTTCCGTTTGCGTGAGCCCGTGTTTCAGAACGGTATCGACGACGATCGGCTTTTCCGCGGCTTCGGCAGGGAAGTCACATTCAAAGGTGACTCCGGCTACAGACGGCCCCAGATCAAGCGCGTACAGAATTTCGGTTGCTGACGGTAGAAAGGAACAAATCTGCATTCGCATGTCTCCAGAAACAGTATCCCAAGACCTTACACCTTATTCAACGCGGGTGCAGTTCTTCAGAAGCTACGAGCTTTCCCGATTGGAGGGTCGTGCTCTTTGACCGCGCCGCGATAGTGTACCGCTGGAAAGGGATATGCAACATCTGCTGGATATGTCCGTGGGCTGCTAGGGATAATGCTGCTATCGATGAAATGACAGGCGACATATCGACTCGTATAGCGCCTGTTTCAAGAGTATGCACAATTATTCCGAACCTGTGGACTCTGAGGACTGAAACTCACTGCAATGACACCACTGAAACCGTCGTGGGATCCCTGGTTCGTCATTAAGGCTTCGCTTGAATCAGGTGTGATTGCAATTTCATTTGGGTTAAGGCCGACCGCAACTGTCGCGATGACTTGATGGAAAATGCAAAGAGTGCCTCGTCACGGGCACATGGATGTGCCCACGATTTGGGATTTATCAAAATCGTGAATACGGACTGATGATCTAAATGTTCCTATTCCGGAGAAAAGCTGGCGGCCCGGCGAACAGATTGCGGTTGCGTCTGATCAGCATGCTCGATTTGACGAAATGGTATGAACCCTGCGGTTCGCGACGTCCGCATTTCTGTGGTAGACAATGGTGGCGGAATTGTCCCTGCGAATCTACCCCGCATTTTCGAGCCATTCTTTACCCCCAAGGGAGAACGTGGAACTGGACTGGGCCTCTGGGTGGCGCGGGGCACCATAAACGGGATCGGCGGAACGATCAGCGTGCGCAGCAGCGCCCATCCCCGCAAGAGCGGCACTTGCTTTTTGATTTTTCTGCCCAGCCAGGCACCAAAGAGCATTTAGTGAACCTGGAGGTAGGCCAGAATTTCAGCATGGCGGCGTCCATCGAATAGGACGCTGGTTGTCTACCGGATTTGCTGCTCAATTTGTGAACGTGTATCGTAAACGTGAACATGCTGAATGGATCCATCCAGGCGCACTCCCGAACACGGTTTAGCCGGACGCAGCGTGTTGTCGCCTGCTTATTGCTGGTCATGGTTGTTGCATTCCTCGTGGTGAATCCGCTGTGGGAGTGCCATGACCACCTGGACAACCTGAGGCATCTGGGGCCAAATGGAGTTCTGTTGATCATCCTGCTGCTTGCTTGTGCAGGAATCACGCTGTTCAAGTCGCTCTGCGCGTTCGGTCTTGCCGGGTTGCGAACTTCGCCGCTAAGTCTGCACTTGTGCGGCAGACACCGGCTGTGCACCCGAGGCATACTCCCATCTATTTTTTCCGCCGATTTGCTTCTGCCCCTTCGTATCTAGCCACCCTTAGCACCCCTGCGCCCAAATCCTTATGAATCCGTAGCACACGCGCGCTTTCCCGTGCCCGGATTCCTTTCAGGCGAACACCGATCCTCGATGTAGAGGCAGGAGTCTCAGGGTGACTCGAAGTTCCCCTTTAAATTGCGAAATCGGGTGGATATGGACATCCATCCTGCTTTGTGTAGCTCTGAGTTTGGCTGGAGCGCCGGTAATGGGGCAATCCTCCGACGCAGGGTGCGTGACCGTGCAGTTGGGTGCAGTGACTCCTCATCTGGAAGCTTACGGCCAGGTCGAGCCCATCGCTGTATTGCCCGTGAGCGCTGCGGAAGCGGGAGTAGTCGCCGGACTCAAAGTTCTGCCAGGGATGCACGTCCGGGCAGGACAAGAGTTGGCGCATCTAAGCGGCCCCGAAATAACAACGCTGCTCTTGCAAAGTGAGGCCGATGTTCGGAGTGCGCAGGCCCAACTCGGTGCATCGCAGAAGGCCCTGGCAATCCAGCAACAACAATTGGCCTTGCACCTGAGCACCCGTCAGGCGGTCCATCAAGCCGAAAGCGCAGTGGCGCAGGCGCAAACGGCTTTCGATAACGCTCAATCCCATCTCAAAGCCGTGCGCCAGATGATGACGTTGTCTGCACCCGAAAATGCCACGGTGCTTACGGTGAACGCTGCCAACGGCGAACTCATCAGTGCCGGGCAGACAATTCTCACCCTACAGACAGCGAACCGGCTGTGGCTGAAGGCAGCTTATTACGGGGTCGATCTCTCGGCGATTCGAGTTGGGATGACGGGCATGTTTTCGCCTTCGGACAGCAGCAAGCCGATTCCAGTTCGAGTCTCGGCGGTCTTTGGCGCGCTGACCGCTGGGGGAGGCGAATCAATCGCCATGATTCCTACAACGCCAGGATCCAACTGGATGAATGGCGAGTTCGGCACAGTAACGTTGCACTCGCCCAAGCGCATGCTGGTCGCTGTGCCGACGCGCTCTCTCATTCTCGATCAGGGGAAATGGTGGGTGATGGTGCATACGTCTCAGGGAGACCACCCACAAGCGGTGGTGCCCGGACCTAGTCGGGGCTGGCAGACATTTGTTGAGAGTGGGTTGGAGCCGGGCGCGCAGGTTGTGGTTGAAAACGCCTTTCTGCTGTTTCATCGCGGAATATCCCAGAGCTATCAAGTGCCGGACGAATAGCCATGAATGAAGATCAAAATCCCATCCGGCGATTACTGCTGAAGCCTCTGGTCTGGGCGCTTATTTACGGCGCGCTGATCGCGTATGGCGCATACGCCTTCTGGAAGATTCCCGTTGAAGTGCTGCCCCGTTTTAATTTTCCGCAGATCAGCGTGATCACACATCAGGCGGGCGCCACGGCGTCCGAATTGGAAACACAGGTCACCTGGCCCATTGAAGGCGAAATCATGGCGCTGCCCAACCTGGTGGGCGTGCGTTCCACTATGGGCAACGGCACGGTGGAGACGGATGTCCGCTTCGAGGAAGGCTCGGATGCACAGACGGACCTGCAGTCGGTGAACGGCGCCATTGATCGTGCGCGGGGACAGCTTCCCGCCTCCGCACATCCGTATGCCGAAATTATGGGCAACGGCATCAACGAGGTGGCCGACTACAGCGCGCAGATTCCGGCGGACGTGCCGCCAGCGAAGGTGCAGCGCGCCGTTCTCGCAAACATCGTGCCCACTCTACGTGCGTTGCCTGGCGTGCAGAGAGTGGAAGTCTACGGCACAGGCGAGGAGTCGCTGTGGGTGCAGCCGAACCTGGCCGCGATGGTCCGGTTTCAGGTGCCCATCGCCGCCATTATGCAGGCACTACAACAGGAGGTGCTCCTAAAGCCGGGCGGGTATCTGACGCAGGGCCATCAGGACATTTTTATTGAAGCGCGCAACCTGCCGGTAAGCATTGAGGCGCTGGAACAGGTTCCCGTTTCCGGCGCGAATGGGCCGATTCCACTCGGCGAGTTGGCTCGTATTGTGCGCGCTCCCGTGCCCACGCTGAACGCCGTATTGCTGGACGGTCATCCGAGCATCGATCTCATTATTTTCAAACAGCCCGACGCCTCTACCGTTCCGGTGACGCGGGCGGTACAAGCCACGCTCGCGCAAACGTCGAGTCAATTGCCGGATGGTGTCCATTGGGTGAGCATTTACGATCAAGGCCACTTAGTGCATGTCGTCGGGGCAGACCTGGCGCGGAATCTGCTCATCGGCGGACTGCTCGCCATCGCGGTCATGCTTTGGGTGCTGGGCGCGGGTCGCGGTATATGGGTGCTCGCGTTAAGCATTCCTTTATCGCTGCTCCTCGGCATCGCGGGGCTTTACGCCACCGGACAGAGCCTCAACCTGATGACGCTGGGTGCGTTGACGATAGCGGTCGGGCTGCTCGCCGATGACGGCATTATTGTGCTGGAAAGCATTTATCACCGCTGGGAACAAGGCGATGAGCATTGGGCCGGAATCGTGCACGGACTGAAAGACATTGCCAGCCCCGACGTTTCCGGAACGCTTACAACGGTCTCGGTATTCGTCCCCTTGCTGTTCGTGGGTGGTCTGGCGGGCCTCTTTTTTATCCCATTCGCGCTGGCCATGGCGATGGCCCTACTCGCGTCGCTGCTGATATCGCTAAGCTTGGTCCCCCTGAGCCTGGGCTTTCTCAATGCGCGGCCTCACCTGAAGCCCACTATTGCCGGAAACATGCTCGACAAGTTGCGCGGGTGGAACAAACGGCTGTTCAACACGGTCGCGCACCATCCGCGCCTCGGCTTGATCGTCTGCATTGGGCTGCTCTTGGCAAGTCTTGCCGGACTTGTTCTGGTGCCGATCAATTTTCTGCCGCTGCCCAACGAAGGCGTGTTGCTGGAAAGCTTCAGCTTGCCGCCCGGTAGTTCGATGCTGGATACGGAAGCGGCGGTGAAGAAAATGATGAAACGCATGCGCACTGATCCCGCCGTGGCACACACCTCCGCCCGCATCGGCTCGGCGGCGAGCACCGCCTATACCGAGCCCGCTTACGCCGGCGAGATTCAAATTACGCTAAAGCCCAGCGTGAAGGTTAACAGCCTGGATCAGATCGGAAACAGGCTGCTGAAGAAGAGCCAGTTACCCGGCGTGCAAGTGGCGCTCGACACGCCCACAGTCGAGCGCGTCGGCGAGAGCCTGTCCGGCCTGCCTCAACCCTTCGTCGTCAACCTGTTTGGAAACAGTATTGATGAGCTGCGCATGCTTGCCGGGCAGGTTACTGCTCGTCTAAAGTCGGTTCCCGCGCTCAGCGATATTTTTAATAATGACGCTTATCCGGTTACCGAGCTGCAGTTGCAGCCGAAAACGGCCGCGCTTGCGGCATACAACCTGACGCCGTTCCAATTGTATGGCCAGATCGAACCTCTGCTGAACGGCGAGGTGGTGGCGCAGGTGCCGGAGGGCAATGTTCCGCTGGACCTCTATGTGCGCCTGGCGGATGCGCCCGACAAGTCCCTTGAAGATTTGAGTGGGTTGCCCATTCGCACGACGGGTTGGACACCACTTGGGCAGTTGGCGTACCTCAAAATGCTTACCACCCCAAACCAGATTCGCCACATCGACGGAGCCCGCGCGCTGGAGATTCTCGCAACCCCGACAGGACCGATGGGGAGCACCATCGCAGCCGCGCGGCGAGCGCTGGCGGGTCTACATCTGCCGCCGGGATACCGCATCAGTTTCGGCGGACTCTATCCGCAACTGGAACATGCGGCCTTCGCGCTTGGCCTGGCGGCCGTTGCAGCGTTTGTGCTGATGACGGGAATTATGGTCCTCCAATTCGACGGCCTGCTTGTGCCCGGATTGCTTCTGCTGGAAATCCCGCTGGCTTTCACCGGAGGGGCTATAGCCCTCATCGCCAGCGGCGTTGGTTTGAATGCTATGGGCCTCGTTGCCTTTCTGACCCTGGTCGGCATCGGACTCAACCACGGCATTGTGCTGCTCTACCGCGCGCGCCGCAATGAGGCCGCTGGCATGTCGCCCAGTGAAGCCGTGATGGAAGCCGTCCATGTGCGCTTCCGCCCAATTGCCCTCACCACGCTGACAGCGGTGCTCGGCATGTTGCCGACGGCCTTGGGATGGGGACAAGGCGCGGCCCCCGAACAGGGGCTGGCGGTCGTCGTCATGGGCGGAATCATCTGGAGCGCACTGCTCAGCACCAATCTCATCCCTGCACTGTATCTGAACCAGCGCCGTAAACAAATCGCAAAAGAGAACGCCGCATGACACAATCCTTTTCATTCCGGTTGATACAGTATGCGGTATCGCTTGGCGCACTGCTGATTGCTGGCTGTGCCACGTATCATCCCGTTGCTTTGCCAATAGCGCCTGATCTGACGAGCACCCCATCTCTGACTGTACCGGCCAGCGAGTTCTGGCTTCCAGGACTCAAACCTCATCCATTTCCTAAAGACGGTCTGGACGAAACTGCGGTCATCACCCTCGCGGTGTTCGATAATCCGGATCTCAAGGCCGCACGCCTGCAGGCCGGTGTAGCCAGCGCGCAACTGTTGCAGGCAGGGTTGCTGCCTGATCCCCAGGTGAGTGCGGGCTTCGCGACCTCCGCATTGAACTATGGTTACGACGTTGGGCTGAACGAGAATATTCAAGCTCTGATTACCCGCGGCGCAGCCAGGGCCGGAGCTAGAGCGCATCAGCAGCAGGTGAACCTGAACATTCTCTGGCAAGAGTGGCAGGTTGCCGAAAAAGCCAAGATGTTGTTCGTCCAAATCCGAACCGACGAACAATTGCGGCAGGTGATGACGGCAAGTCATGATCTACTCGCCAATCGTTATCATCAGGACGAACTAGCCCTAAAAAAAGGCAATGTCACCTTGAATATGGTGTCTGCCGATCTGACGGTCTTGGCTGACGCGGATACCGGCCTCCATCAGCTTCAGCTCGATGCCAATCTGGTGCGTCATCAACTCAATCAGTTGCTGGGACTCAAACCAAACGCCCAGCTCCGACTGATCGGTTCAAGCAATAACGGGTCTCTCTCGGAAGAACAATTTCAAACAGCACTAACATATCTTCCCCATCGCCGTGTCGATCTGCTAGCGCTTCAGGCCGGATACCAAAGTCAGGAACAGAGCGTGCGTCAGGCCATCCTGGCGCAGTTTCCTGCACTGAGTGCAGGCGTGACCAAGAGCCGTGATCCAGCCGAGGGTGTGAATGATTTTGGTCCAAACGTAAGCCTGACCCTGCCGCTCTTCAACCGCAATCGAGGGCAAATCGCCATTCAGCAGGCGACGCGGGCGGTGCTCCGCCAAACCTATCAGGCGCGTCTTGACCAAGCAGAGAACGACGCCGATCAAGTCTGGAGAGCCACAACAATTATGCGGGGCCAGCTTCGTGATCTCGAGGCACGCTTGCCAATTTTGGAGAGGACCGCGACGGCGGCTGAACACAGTTTTCGGCAAGGCAATCTGGATGCGGGTCTCTATGTGAGCGTGGAGTCCAGCCTGCTGGCCAAACAGGCGGAAGCCATTCGCCTGCGCGCTTCGCTCGCCAACGCACAGTCCGCGTTGAGAACACTGCTGGGCCTGCCGTTTGGTGCTCCATGATATTTTTACGCTTCCCGGCAAAGCGGTCACAGAAGAGGAGCTTCTATTGAGGATGAGACGGACAACGGAAGCACATCTACGAGAACTTCTGTTCCGCATCAGCGTGTTGCTGAAGGGGCTGGACGGGGTCTTGGAGATCGCTGGCGGCATTGCGCTGTGGGCGGTCAGCCCAGGATCGATTGTTCACGTGGTCGGATTGCTCACCCAGGATGAGATCGCCGAAGATCCTCATGATTTCGTTGCCAATCATCTTCGCCATGCCGCGAGCCATTTCTCCGTTGGCAGCGAACACTTCATGGCCATATACCTGCTCGGCCATGGCGTCGTCAAAATATTTGTTGTCGCCGCGCTGCTCAGAAACAAACGATGGGCATATCCGATTGCCCTGCTCGTCTTCGGTGGATTCGTCGTCTATCAAATCTACCGCTTCACCTTGACGGGTGGTGTTGGCTTGATTTTGCTCACCATCATCGACCTGATTGTGATCTGGTTCATATGGCTGGAATACCGGGCCGTTAGGTTGCGTACCCCGTGAAAGCCAATGTCTTCCGACCGCTTCCCATGCACCACACTCTCCATACACAGGACATACTCATGCGCGTATCTTGTTCCCTTGCCGGTTTCCTTCTGTTCGCCTTTGTTGCTTCCCACGCGCAAGCGCAAACCCTCATCTTGCCGCTCAACCCCGGTCCCAATTTGCAACAGGCGCAGAACGCAAACTTAATCCATGAAAATTTCGCTTCGGGCGAGAATACAGCCCGGAATCCAACAAGGTCTAACGCATTCGGAGCAACTGCGGCACCTGCCGCGCCGAATGCGGTTGCCAAAGACGGTAATCACATTTGCGGCATCACGCATTTGGTCCGCTGTATTCAAGAGCTGGGCGAGGACGATAAAGGTATTTTCACCAGTCCATTGCGCGTAAAGATGAAGGACACCTACTGGCTTGCACCGCTGGGTACCGCCACCGGATTGGCATTTGCCTACGATGCCGATGCCGCGCAAGCAGTGGGAGTTGACGCAAACCGCGCGAATGCCGCGAACAAGATCGCAGATTTTGGATCCTTCTATGCGACCGGTGCGGAGGGCGCGGGGATTTACTTTCTCGGTTTGGCGCAAAAGAACCCGAACCTGGCGGAAACCGGGCGTCTGGGCGCCGAGGCCGTCATCGATTCAGGAACCGTGACACTCGTGACGAAACTCATCAGCAATCGGCAACGCCCGCGGCAAGGCAACGGACAAGGAGACTTTTGGGCTAATGGAACGAGTCATTGGGAGTGGGACTCATCGTTCCCATCCGACCACGCCACGGCCAGCATGGCGCTGGCCCGCGTCATAGCCGGGGAATATCCGCACTGGTACGTCATGCTCCCCGCCTATGGGTTTGCAGAATCGATCAGCATCTCCCGCCTCGTCGCCAACCAACATTTCCCGTCCGACGTGCTAGTCGGCCAGGCCATTGGCTTTCTCATGGGCAGTTATGTCCTGAACCATCGCGCATTGCATCGATCGGGCAGACAAGGGTTGGCGGCTCGGTTGATCGACTCTATCAACCCTATTACTGATCCCAGAACGCGCACTTTGGGAGCGTCCATGGAGATTCCACAGGGACATTGATGCCTTCTAGCGTAAGGAGCGTGCAGCAATTTTGTCTCGGCCACTTTAGCCTCGTTTGAAAGTACTGATTTGTCGACACGCAATCTGGTCCGAAGTAACAGAGCGGGTACAGCCTAGGCTAGGCATATGAAAGCATCATCATCTCGATTGGCTATATTTAGGATGGAAACGCAATGGATTTGAGCATCGGTTGGGCGCATGCAGGACCGACAATCCTGGCATCATTTTTGGCATCGCTGGTCGAATGCGTCGAGGCGCTGACCGTCATTCTTGCGGTAGGAAGCGTGCGTGGCTGGCGCGGCGCACTGAGCGGCAGCGCTGCGGCGATTGCTGTGCTTTTGGCCATCGTCGCGGGCCTCGGAAGGGCACTCACGCACATTCCGCTCCACATCGTTCAGCTCGCCGTTGGCACCTTGCTTCTGCTATTCGGTCTGCGCTGGCTCCGCAAAGCCATTCTGCGCTCGGCTGGCCTCATTCCTCTTCATGATGAGCAGACGGCGTTCTCAAAAAACACCGAGGCGATGCAGAGGCTTGGTGGGGCGCGCGGCTGGAACAAGGTAGCCTTCGCGGCTTGCTTTCAGATCACCATGCTCGAAGGCACCGAGGTCGTCTTCATCGTCATCGCAGTCGGCGCTGGAGGGACGGGCCTGCTGTTGCCCGCCGGTCTTGGCGCTTTCGCGGCCCTGACCCTCGTGATTGTCCTGGGGTTTGCGGTTCATCGCCCTCTCGCCACTGTTCCCGAGAACACGCTCAAATTCATCGTGGGAGTTTTGCTCTCAGCTTTCGGTACGTTCTGGGTGGGTGAGGGTATCGGACTCCGCTGGCCCGGAACCGATTGGGCCATTGCGGGCCTGCTGGCCGCGTTCCTGGCAATCGCGCTAGTTACCGTTCCGCTTTGCAGCAGACAAGCAGGTGTGGCTGGCGCAACCGTCCACCAATGAAACGAGAAGATTTTATGCAATGGTTCAGGGTCATTTTCCGGGAAATTGTTGGTCTCTTTGTCGATGATGGCAGCCTTGCGATTGCGATTATCGTGTGGCTCGGGATCGTGTGGCTGCTACTGCCGCGTCTTGGTGTCTTCTCGCGGTGGAACGGCCTGATTCTGTTTGCCGGACTCGGTTGTATTCTTGTGGAAAACACGTTGCGCTGCGCAAGAAGGAGCGGTTACACGGAATCTGGTAAATGAAAAGGAAAAATATGAACCGCATCTTCCAGTCATGCCAGTGCGTCGGTGTCTTAATCACGCTCTGCGCAGTTAGTACGCTTAGCGGAGCGGCACAGCATGCTGCGTCACGCGGCAGGACGCTGCGCGAGGTGGCCCGCTTCAATCTTCCGGGACCGGTTGGCAAGCGCTTCGACTATCTCACCGTGGATGAAGAACACGGCCGGCTCTTTTCCGGTCATATGGGTGCGGGATTGCTGTACGTCATCGACATGCGAACCAACACGGTGTTGTATACCATTTCCAATGTACCCGGCGTGGAGGGCATGGAATACATACCGGGCATGAACAAGGTGTACACGTCGGATTCCTATGAACAGAAGATCGGCGTGGTGGACCTGGCGCAAAATAGGGTCGTGAAAAAACTCCCAACAGAGGCGAAGCCGGATGGCGGCGCCTATGCGGCCCCGTTTCACAAGGTGTACGTTTCCGATGAACGCGGCAAAGTGGAAGCAGTAATTGACGTGAATAAAGACGTGATCGCCAAAACAATCTATTTCGACAGCGAAACAGGTATGCCGCAATACGATCCGATCGGAAAGCGGGCGCTCGTGAACCTTCAGGATAAGAACCTCCTGGCGGAGATCGACCCGGCAACGGACGCCGTGGTGGCGCGCTACCCGGTCGGCAAATGCATCGGCAATCACGGTATGGCACTGGACGTGGCGCACCGCAGAGCATTTCTTTCCTGCGAAGGCAACGACACGCTCACCGTCTTCGATCTGGAGAAACATGTTTCTATTGCCTATCTGCCCATGGCTGCCGGGCCGGACGTGGTGAAGTTCGATCCCGGACTGGGCCGCATTTACGTCGCCTGCTCTAGCGGAGCAATCTCTGTATTTCAGGAAGACGATCCTGACCACTTTCGTAAGCTCGAAGATTTTCCTGTGCAGCGCAGGGTCCACAGTCTCGCGGTGGACGTGAAAACCCACCGCGTTTACACGCCGGAGGAGCAGGCGAACGGCAAGCCTGTGTCCCGGATGATCGTGTATGCGGCGGTTGTGCATCCATAGAAGAGCAGCTCCAAAAGTTCTTGTTATTGCGCCTTGAACGTAGTGAACTCCGATGCCAAATCTGAATCTTGCTCGCTGATCAGTCTGATAAATGGAACCATTCCCTATGTGGGTGCGGAGGTGGTATCTCCGTTTCTCCAAGAATTCTTTCAAATCTATTCGCCTGAACGCGCTCCATAGAGATGGCTGGGAAAATCGTTGGAGCCCGATTGCAATTTCATGTGTAATGGATGGCGTCGGGCTCTAAGGGGACTTATCCCTGGCGGAGGGCAGAAGTAAAGGAGGCGCCCGCCTGCGGCGGGCATCATCCCAGGTCTCAAAATTGAGAGACCTGGGGCACCCATCCGTTTTCCCGGCGGTCAAAATCGGTGGTGCCCTTCGACAACCATCTCAATCCGAACGCCCTTACATCTTTGGTGGGAGCAGGCGAAGGCCCCAGATTGAGTTCAAATAGGTCGAGAGAAGGCCCACATGACGAGAGTGATTTGGACATGCTTGCTTGGTGCCGCGTGGACAATGGGAATGGTGAGCGGTGCGTATGCCCAGTCGACCGAAGCATGGCTGTTGATGCGGGCGACCAACGAAGACCGCGTTCAGCATGGTCTCGGGTCGCTCAAATGGGATCCATCGCTGGCGCAGGCGGCACAGGCACATGCCGAACGCATGGTTCGGCAAGGTGCCTTGTCCCACCAATATGCTGGAGAGCCCGATCTTGTGACCCGTACGGCGCGGGATGGCGCGCACTTTCGCACGGTCGCCGAGAATGTAGCGGTGGGACCGAGCCCGCAGGGAATCGAGGCGGAGTGGATGCACTCCCCACCGCACCGCGCAAACATTCTGGATGCAAGGCTGAATGAGGTCGGCATCGGTCTGGTGTGGCAGGGGAACAACCTGTGGGCGGTTGAGGATTTCGCGGCTGGAGTCGCCGAGATGGGGTCCTCACAGATCGAACGCAGGGTGGGACAGTTGCTAATGGAGCGCGGAATCAGACCGCTAGCTCCATCAAGCGCCGCGCGGCAGACTTGCGCGATGGAGCGTGGCTCAGCGGGAACCACGCGGCCGAAGTTCATTGTGCGCTGGCAGGGTTCGGATCTGAATCGGCTGCCGGATGTGCTCGAAGAGCAGATACGCACCGGGAGGTTCCACACGGCGGCAGTGGGCGCTTGCAGTTCTGGAGATGGAGGGCGGGGATTCACGACATACCGCGTGGCCGTGATGCTTTTCTAAGATGCCTTGCCGGGGGAAACCTTTCTGCATACCCCACTTAAGTGGGATGCCTTTGTGAGTTCGCCGCTTGGAAATATTCAAGACAGGATGTCAGACTTGACGGGATACGACACACGCTATTCGAGTTGAGGCGCTGCGTCGTACACCACTGTAAAGGAGATGTGCGTGAAGCATCGATGGATTTTGGGGTTGTTCGTTGTGGCGGCTTTGGCGACGACAATACCGGCATCGTCCCAGATTTCGGTCTATATCGGAATTGCGCCACCCCCGATACGCTACGAGCCCCCTCCTCCACCTCCTCCAGAACCTGGCTTTGTCTGGATAGGAGGCTTCTGGGCTCCCCAAGGCCACCACTATCGTTGGGTTGCGGGGCATTACGAGGGGCCCCCTTTCCCGGGCGCCGAATGGTTCCACCCGCATTACGACCGGTACCCACGCGGTTGGCGGTACGACGAAGGCCACTGGGGCCGAGAGTACCACGACCACGGTCACGGCCATGCGTACGGGCATTATAAAGATCGGGGCGATGACGACGGTCATGGCCACGGTCATGGTCATGACTAGAGCTCTTCGCATGCTCTCATCGGAGATAGGCCGTGAATGATCGATGCACATTACTTTGGGAGCCAAACTGCGACCGTCTTCAGGCTGTTTCGAGGGACATCTCGGGCATCATAGAGAGAGCAAGAAAGTCGGGATGCTCCATAGTTCTACTGTCGCTGCCTTCGCTCTTCGCGCGTATGTGAGAAGACTGGAACCGAAGAGACCGTGAGATACGCAAAGGACACAACCAATAGGGTGAAATGGGTTTTCTTTTCGCTGTGTTGCTTATTGATCGTAGGCATAGTCGTGGTGGCCTGTGGAGGTAACAAGTCCTCCACCATGAGCGGCAGCGGCCTCGCAACTGCGAATGTTATGTTGAGCGATCCGGCGACATGCGCCGGACCCACCGGTCCATTTGCCCACGTGTACGTGACCATAACCGATGTCCGGGCAAACATCAGTTCGACGGCCGGAGACAATGACAGCGGTTGGGTGGACCTGACACCCGGGATGCCGTCCCAGCCCAAACAGATCGACCTGCTCGGACAAGCAAACAACCAGTGCTTTCTGGCGACCCTTGGCGCTTCACAGCAGCTCCAGGCGGGAACCTACCAACAGATCCGCTTGATCCTGGCGGACAATAGCGCGACCGTCGCCAACAATGCCTGCAATGGTTCCACCAACTGCGTCGTGCTCTCGTCGGACGGCAGCGTGCACCAACTGCTTCTCTCCAGCGAGTCAAAGACAGGATTGAAGATTCCTTCCGGCCAGATTGCTTCAGGCGGATTCACTATAGCCGCCGGCCAGACCAAGGATCTCGATATCGATTTCAATACCTGTGCATCCATCATGCTAGAAGGGAATGGGCAATACAGATTGAAGCCGGTTCTCCACGCTGGAGAAGTCAGCGCTACCTCCACCTCTATCAACGGAAAAGTGCTGGATCATGCAACCGGAAATCCATTGAACGGCGAAGTGCTCGTGGCGCTGGAGCAAAAGGACTCTACAGGCATAGACCGTATCGTCATGGCAACGCTCGCCGGGAATGACGGCTCGTTTGTCTTCTGCCCGATTCCCGCTGGCTCCTACGATATCGTCATTGTAGGAGAGGGCGCGAACAGCACCGCATATCAGCCGTCGATTGTGACCGGAGTGGCCAATGGGCAAACAATCGACACGGTGAACCTGTATGCTGCAGTGGTCGGCACATCGGGTGCTGTGCAACTCTCAGGGAACGTGACTTCGCAGAACGGCGCAAACCAGGGCGTCATCGCCGACACTCAAGTGAGCGCGCTCGAAGCGGCCGCGGCCGGCGGTGCCCCATTCACCATTCCTCTTCTTCCGAATGCCCAGCAGCCGGCCCCGATGCTTGCGCTGGAAACAGCGGCATCGCCCAGTTGTCCAGCGGGCACGGATTGCGTGAGTTATTCGATGATGCTGCCGGCTGGCGGTCCATATATCGGAGCGTACACGGCCAGCGGAGCCACCTTGTTGCAAAGCTCACCATTGGCTACCTATGTGCTCGACGGGTTGACGTTTGTTCCATCTTCCGGAGGAACAGCAGACTGCACGCCTTCGGAACAGAAGACGCAGACCTATGTCTTGACTTCGACGGGAAGTTTTAATGTCCCTGTCCAAACGCTGGCGTTCACTCAGTGCCAATAGCGCGGATTTCCTATTGCTATGCCCCATCGCGATTTGGGAAGTGCGGCTTTTCTTAACGGAAAAGCCACGCAGGTTGCTGCCATTTTTGGGGGAATCCCGCTGGACAGTTCTTGGAAAACAAGTGGTCGAAGGCGACGATAGCGACTGTATTCGAATGGAATGTCCAGCAGATCGTAAAGAGGAGCGATCCGCTCATATCGGTGACGCAAATTGAGAGTTGTTTGAGTCATCGCCTCAGCCCTGTAGAAGAAGATGCTAGCATCTCACCAGCACGAGTGTGCCAACGTTGAGACGTAACTCCACAGACAGGACATTGGGGCAGCGAAAAGGCGGGCTCCGAAGGGTACAACCTTCGTTCCGTCGTACAGCACAACTCCACGCTTCAGATCGTCACCACAGATGTCCAACAGTTTCCGGATCCCCTTGAAGTCGCTCGCATGCACGGTCGCACTTGCTTTGACTTCAATACCGAGCATTGCGCCGCGCTCATCCTCGACGATGATGTCGACCTCATCCTGATCCTTGTCCCGGTAGTGATAGAGCGTATAGCTGTCATTGCACCATGCGGTCTGCTTCATGACCTCAGAAAAAACATATGTCTCAAGCAGAGCACCAAATGTGGAGCGGTCTTTCGCGATCTGCTCGGCGGTTAGTCCAAGCAACGCAGCAAGCAGTCCAGAGTCCAGAAAGTGTAGCTTGGGGGTCTTCATCAGCCGCTTGAGCTGATTCCGAAACCAGGGGGAACACGGTACACGAGAAATAATTGTTCGAGAATGCCGGTATATTTTCGCGTGGTCTTGTCGTCGATCCCAATCTGGCCGCCGATTTGAGTGAAGTTGGTAAGTTGCCCGGAGTGGTGAGCAAGAGCCTGGAGCAGTCGTGGCAATTGATCGAGCTTCTCAACCTCTGCAATATCACGCATATCCCCGCTGTACGATTGCCTTCACGTAGTCGCGTGCCCAGGTCTGCCGGCGGCGGGAATTCTCTCGCTGTAGCATTTCTGGATAGCCGCCGACCAACGCAGCATGCACAAGTTCGTCGCCGATCATAGCTGGGCCTCAGTTTCGGGACAGGTTCCACCCGAGAGTTGCGATTTGCCACTCTAACTTTTTCAACCCCAAACGAACCCCAGATGGTAATACTCCAAACGTCTTTACTGCTTCTTAGTCCTCTTTGAAACTCCCAACCACGCTCTCCAACTCGTTGAAACTACGTTGGTTACATCACTCATAACCCAAAGGTCGTAGGTTCAAATCCTACCCCCGCAACCAAAGAATCAACAACTTACGGGAATCCGGCTCTACCGGCAGACTCCCAGTATCTCCCAATAAGAAAATTCATGGTTTCAGGCGCTCGCTTTCGCCGGCTTGAGCACCATCTCCACAAGCTTGCTGTTTGCTTCCCGCTTGGATGATGTCATAGCCTGCCATAGACGTTCATCGTCGTCTGGCTGCGGGCTGCGCTGCCCTCTTTGCCTTCTCCTTGGCGGCGAACTCCTGACGTACCTTGGTGGCGATGGCTTCGGTGTCCACCTTGTACGCGCTGGCAGCATCGCGGAGAACACTGGCGGAATTCGTGCGTGCGGCGGCAAGCATGATGGTGGATTCGAT
>Ga0207933_1001131_pt1 | contig 21637 bp, 12 predicted proteins | sample NGESurdeep092012_4_FD_184488 | JGI IMG/M metagenome (GOLD analysis project Ga0207933, IMG submission 184488) | Arctic peat soil microbial communities from Barrow, Alaska - NGEE Surface sample F53-3 deep-092012 (SPAdes) | ecosystem: Environmental > Terrestrial > Soil > Wetlands > Peat ...
CTGGGCCGCCTTCAAGACCCGCCTCCGCAAAGACCTTTCCACCGCCGTAAACCCCTTCCTTTTTATCGCCAATATGTCCCAATGTTATTGTTAATTGCTATAAACCGATGATTATTAAACTAATAGTAAGTCTGTGAGCGTATTTTCCATAAGATAAGTCAATTGCAGACCCGAGGAAATATCCGGCAATTATTATTGGGAACACTGATTTCCAAATTTTTCGAACTGGCAGCGTAATAGCATCCAGACTATAAATCAAATTTCCAGTAAGAACTAACAAATAGTAAATGACGCTCCAAATTGTAAAAGGCACAGGGTAGTGTTCTTGAACATTGTCGAGCACAGCGAAAGCTGAAAAAAAGCCGTAAAAAACAGCGTAAGTAAGCATCCAAGGTCTTGCAATATTTTTCATACAGCAATTCTAGTAGTTATTTATCGTGAACAAACAAGTTCATTGATTTTGGTCTTCTTCCGTTTCGCTAGCAACTCCAAAAAGTGTATCCGCAGAGTCTATTCCCGTTGTCGCAGCAGCATCTAAAGAAGCGTCCAAAATAAGATCATCCCCATTTCCGCCGGCATCATTTATCTGCTTCGCCATTTCCCCGCAGGCGCGCCGCATCGTGCTCAAGAACCTGACGCCGGGCCAGGTGTATAACATCCAGTCGCGCGCCATCGGCGGCAGCACGGGCCAGAGCGGTTGGAGCACGCCCGTCTCCATCATGGCGACTTGAAAGAGCATCTGACGGAAAAGATAAAAGCCGGAACGGGCAACCGTTCCGGCTTTTTCTTAAAAAGGTTTTCACGCAACGGACGGATGTTGTAATCTCGCCGCCATGAACCCGAAGTTATTTTTGCCGTTGCTCGCCTTGACCGTATTTTTTTCCCAAGCCGCTGTTTTTGCCGATGAAGAAGTTTGCGTGGCGTGCGATCAAAAAGTGGCCATCACGGGCGATTTCGGCCACCAGCGCGCGTGGGGCGTGACGACGATTGAAGGCGCGACTTCGCGCGGGCAGGAAGCGTTTCGCGAAGAAATTTATGGGACAAATTTCACGCTGTCGGTTTCCGGCCTGCCGCCGGGCAATTACACGGCGATCTTCGGTTTTGTGGAAGTGGATTTCACCAACGCCGGCCAAAGAATTTTTGACATCCATTGCGGCAATCAAACGGTGGCGGGCAACTTCGATATTTTTGCCGCCGCCGGTGGCGCGGGAAAAGTTTATTTCATCAGCAACACGGTTGATCACGCGGCAGACAACCTCGGCGGGCCGCTGGCATTTAATTTCATGGGCGAGACGAACCCGGCCAAATTCAATTCGTTTGAACTCAAGGATGATGCGGGACAATCCATAATTTATGTGCGCGCGGCGGACATGATCAACGTGGAGGATGCGGATGCGTTAAAAATTCCGCAGGTCGGCACGCCGGAAATCTGGAAAGATTCCTCGCAGCCCATGGCGGCGCGTGTGCGCGATCTCGTAAGCCGGATGTCGCTCGCGGAAAAAGTGCAGCAGATGCGCAATGCCGCGCCCGCGATTCCGCGCCTCGGACTTCCGTCTTACAATTATTGGAACGAATGTCTGCACGGCGTGGCGCGCGCGGGCGTCGCGACGGTTTTTCCGCAAGCCATCGGCATGGCGGCGACGTGGGATACTTCGCTGGTTCATCAGGAGGCGGACGTCATCGCCTCGGAAGCGCGCGCGAAAAACAATGCCTACCGGCAGGAACACAATGGCGACAGCGCGCAATACTACGGCCTGACTTTTTGGACGCCGAACATCAATATCTTTCGCGATCCGCGCTGGGGTCGCGGCCAGGAAACTTACGGCGAAGACACGTTTCTGACGGCACGCCTCGGCGTCGCGTTCATTCAAGGTTTGCAGGGCGACGATCCGAATTATATCAAGGCGATGGCGTGCGCGAAACATTTTGCCGTTCACAGCGGTCCCGAACCGGAACGCCATCGCTTCGATGCGCAACCGCCGGTGCGCGATTTTTATGAAACGTATCTGCCGCAATTCGAGGCCGCCGTGCGCGAAGGCCATGTCGGCGGCGTGATGGGCGCTTACAATTCCGTTTATGGCACGCCGGCCTGCGCGAGCACACTGCTGCTCGACGATTTGCTTCGCAAGAAATGGAGCTTCGATGGTTATGTGACTTCCGATTGCGGCGCGATTTATGACATTTTTGGAAATCATAAATTCGCGGCCACGCCCGAAGAAGCGGCAGCGCTCGCGGTCAAAGCGGGCGATGATTTGTGCTGCGGCACGGATTACAATTCGCTCACGCGCGCCGTCCAAAGAAAATTGATTTCGGAAAATGAAATTGACACCGCGCTCGCCCACGTTTTGATGACGCGCTTCCGCCTCGGCCTTTTTGATCCGGCGGAAAAAGTTTCTTATTCGCAAATTCCGCTTTCGGAAAATAATTCGCCCGCGCACGAAGCGCTCGCGCTCAAAGTCGCCGAGGAATCCCTGGTGCTTTTGAAAAATGACGGTCTGCTGCCGCTCCATCGCGAAAAAATCAAACGCCTCGCCGTCATCGGCATGAATGCGGATTCCATTCCCCTGCTCGTTGGCAATTACAACGGCACGCCGTCCAATCCCATCACTATTCTCGACGGCATCAAAAGTGTCGCGGGCACAAATATCGAAGTGACGTTTGAACCCGGCTGCCCGCTGGCATTGGAAAAAAATGGTTCCAATCCGCCAGACAAAAAAATGCGGGCGGACGCCCTTGCCGCCGCGCAATCGGCGGATGTCGTCATTTACGTCGGCGGCATCAGCGCGCAACTTGAAGGCGAAGAAATGACGCGCGCCAACGGCTTCGAGGGTTTTCTCGGCGGCGACCGCAGCCGCATCGAATTGCCATCCGTGCAGGAAGATTTGCTCAAAGCCTTGCGCAAAACCGGCAAACCGGTTGTGTTCGTCAATTGCAGCGGCAGCGCCATTGCGATGCCGTGGGAAAAGGAAAATCTGCCCGCGATTTTGCAGGCGTGGTATCCCGGCGAACAAGGCGGACGCGCCGTGGCCGAAGTTTTATTTGGCGACGCAAATCCCGCCGGTCGCTTGCCCGTGACCTTCTATCGCTCAACGGAAGATTTGCCGTCATTTGAAAATTATTCGATGGCCAATCGCACTTATCGTTACTTCAATGGCACGCCGCTCTTCGCCTTCGGCCATGGCTTGAGTTACACAAAATTCGATTATCGCGGCGCGAAACTGGACGACAAAAAAATCAGCGCGGACGGCACGGTGAAAATTTCCTTCACGGTGAAAAATTCCGGCAAGCGTGACGGCGACGAAGTCGCGCAGGTTTATTTTCGCCACGTCAATTCCGCCGCCGCCCAACCCAAACTCGCGCTCTGCGGATTTGCGCGCGTCCATCTGGAACCTGGAAAAACGGCGAAGCTGACCGTTGCCATTCCGGCGGAACGATTCCGTTATTGGGACACGACGAAAAAAGATTACGTGGTCGAGCCGGGCAAATACGAATTGCTCGTCGGCGCGGCGTCCGATGACATCCGCGAAAAATTGCCGTTCCAAATCGTCGCGGCGGATTAAATTTTCGCCAGCGCCTCGCGTTCGCACGCGGCGTATTTTTCGACGAGCCGGTCGTAAATTTTTGCGGCTTTCGGGTTCGGGCGGATTTCGCTGTTCAAAACCGGCTCGGTGAAACCGGAAATGACGCGCTCCCAATGCGGTTTTTCACCAGCGGCCACGAGCCAGCCGTGCGCGGCCATCAACGCCGCGCCGAGCGCCGCGCTTTTGGAAACTTCAATCCGCTCGACCCGGCAATTCATCACGTCGGCGATGACTTGCAGCAGCGCCAGATCGTTCGACGCGCCGCCGGTCGCGTAAATCCGTTCCGGCGAAACGCGCATCCACTGCGAATGCAGCCGCATCGAAAGGATTTGCGATTCAAAAATCGCGCGGCAATTCGCGGCGACATTTTTTTCGTCCAGATCAAAACGGCGAACGCCCGGCTTGTTCACGCGCGGAACAATTTCCGATTCAAACCACGGCAAAATAATTCCGCCGTTTTCATTTGGCGTCGTTGAAGCGACGAGTTTCCCAAATTCGTTCCAATCCTTGATTTTGTAATGCTCGCGGATTTTTTCGCGCGCGAGCGAACCGTTTTTGAAACAAATCAGCGTCATGTAACCGCCGCATGGCGAACCAAAAACATGGCCTTCGCCATGCGCGTCCGTCCGGCATTTTTGCATCGAACCGAAATACGTATCGCTCGTGCCGAGGCTGATGGCGACCACGCCTTCGCGGATCAATCCGAGGCCGACGACGCTGGCCGGATTGTCACCCGTCCAAACGGTCGCCAGCGCTTCGGGATTCAAACCGTATTTTTTAATGAAATAACCGCTGACTTTGCCGATGACTTTGCCGGCTTCGGCGAGCGGCGGCAATTTTTTTTCCAAATCCGGCGCGGTGGCGGCGAGCGCGTCCGCGTGCCAGATTTTTTCGCGAATGTCCATGAGGTTCATGCCCGCGCCGTCGCCGAAATCAATCGGCGCAAATTTTCCGGCGAGCAGCGACGCCATGAACGAACTCACGAGCGCGATGTGGGTCGTCTCCGCGTAGGCCGAAGGTTCGCGCTTGAAAAATTTTCGGATCTGCGGGCCGGTGAAACGCTCGAACGCGTCCGAGCCGGTTTTTTGCGCCGTCGCTTCGATGCCGCCGAGCGCGTGGCGGATTTCCGCGCATTCGGCGGCGGTCGAAGAATCCATCCAGATCGGCGAAGTGCCGCGCGAAAAGCATCCGCGCAAATTTTCCGACAGCGTTTTCAGCGGGTTCAGATTTTGCACCGCATCTTCGGCGCGATGATTCAAATAAACCGAGCCGTGTTGCTGGCCGCTGCCGCTGACGGCGATAATTTCTCCAAGCGCGACGCCGTCCTTTTTCATTTGCGCAAACATCAAATCCAGCGCGTCGGCCCACATTTGCGGCGGACTGTGTTTGAGGAGCGCAGGGGAATCGGACAGCACGCCGTTCTGCGTTTTGTATTGCGGCAGCGCGCGGTCGAAGTTCAGCGATTTTTCATAGACGATTTTGCGCAAGTCATAATCAATGACCATTGCGCTCAAACTTTGCGTGCTGGAATCGAGACCGAGAAATAATCTTGCCATGAAATGATGTTGATTGCTGGATTCAAGGATGCGCCGTCGGGAACTGAATTTCTTTTGAAAATTTCAACAGAAAATTATTTGAAAGGCAATTTCAAATTCAACTGAAAACCGGGGAACGAAATAAATCAGCGGGCACGCTTTTCCATCGCCTGCAAATCAGCGAGGTAAAGCTGCGCCTTGGTGTAGCTCGGTTCCAGCCGCAGGGCTTCCTGAAATTCGCCCGTCGCCGCGCCCAGTTCACCTTGTTTGGCGAGCAGCACGCCATAATTAAAATGCGCTTGCGCGTCATTCGGGTTCAAGCGCGCGGCCTCGCCAAATTCTTTTTCCGCCCCGGCGAGTTGATTGGCCGAATCCAATTCGCCGCCCAATTCAAAATGCGGCTCCCAATTATTCGGAGCCAATTTGATCGCCGCGCGATAATCTTCGATGGCTTCGGCATGGCGGTTTAATTTTGCCAGCGCTTCGCCCATGCGAAAAAAGATTTGCGGGTCCTGCGGACGTTGCCGGCGCGCGTTTTGATAAGCGGCCAGCGCCGGCTCAAATTTATTCGCCGCGAGCAGCGTGTTGCCCAGTTCCATCCAGCCTTCCGTCAAACTCGGACGGATCGCCACCGCCTGGCGCAACCACAATTCCGCTTCGGGCCATTGGCTTTCCATTTCAAGCAACCGGCCCAATTGAAAACAAGCCACTTCATCTTGCGGAATCAAATCGTGAACCAGACGCCACCCGGCAATGGCGCCGGGCAGATCGTGGACGGATTGGAGGAACAACGCGAAATTTCCGTGGACCCAAAAATCATCAGGCCATTGCGCCAGGGTTTTTTGAAAATTTTCCGAAGCTTGGGTCGCGGCGGCCTGGTTCATTTGCAAATGCAATTGCGCCACGCGCGCCTCCAATTTTTTCATGCGCGGCTCGTTGCCGAGCTGGGCGCTCAAAGGCGGCTGCTGCATTCTGTCAACCACGCTTTGCATGACCAGCGCGCGATTCCAATCCGACAAACCCAAACGGCGCTCGCACGTTTGCTGACTCGCCCAATCGTTCGTGGCGGCAGTTTGGGAAATGGCGGCGGGCAAAAAATTTTCAATCTGTCCCGCCCACGCGCGCGCCAGGCGATAATTTCCGTCAAAATTAAAATGAACGTGCTCGTAAAAAGTTTCCTCGCCGCCCATTTTATCCGGCGTTTCCGCCGCGAGCGCCGCAGCGGCGTCAAAGAAAATCAAATGGCGGTCGCGGATTTTTTTTGGCTCGTGGCTGATGATCGCATTGATCCGGGAATCGGCTCGAAACGGCAGCGCATCGTCGTCACACGCCAGTTGCAAATGTTCGCGCGCGCCGGAAAAATTGGTCAGCGCCAAAAGACTTTCGCCCCAGCGAAATTGCAATCCGGCCACGTGCGGATCCAATTTGGCGGCGGAATCAAATTGTTGCGCGGCTTCGACAAAATTGCTTTGCGCTTGGGCCTGAACACCGTCCGCAAAAAATTGATTGAATTGGCTGCGTTGCGCCGGCGGCAGATTGCTGTCAACCATCGAAGCGAACGGCGCGCAGTCCTTCAGATTTACGGCGACGGTGTTCAGCAAAATTTTTGCGCCGGAATCCAACCCGGTTTTTACTATGTCGTGCAAATTCCTTGAAAAATTTTTATACACGACCTCTTTGCGCGGATCGTCGGCGGGCAGTTGGTTGCCGACAAACATTTCCATGCCGCCCCACGAAGGATTCGCGCCGGCGCCTTTAAGTTTGCGGCTCAAATGGATCAGCCATTGTCCCAACCGCGTTTTTTGGATCGCGAGATTGAGCCGGATTAATTCGAGCGGCGGCGCTTTGGCGCCAAAAACGGTGGCCGCGCCGAACGGACCGACCATTTCGTTGTTGCCCATGTAAACGATCCAAAGATCGCCGTCGCGCCTGGCGCAATCGCGGGCGATGGGCAAAATAACGTGGGAGTTGATGGCGGTGATGCCTAAATTGATAATCTCAAAATGCGCTTTTGGATAGCGCGCGGAAAGTAACGCGTCGAGATAACGGCTCGCGGCATAAGCGGGTTCGGGATCGCCCATCGCGGCGGATTCGCCCAAAATAAAAATGCGATAGGTTCCGGCAGGTTTTTTGACCGGCATCCGAAACGGTCCGGCGAAGCGCGCGAGCTGCGGCGGAAAAAATCGCAGGCTGAAATCGTTGTTGTTGACCCAAAATTTGCGGTCGCCGATTTTAATTTTTTTGAAAAGATTGGTATGGTAACCGTAACCGGCCAGCCGCAAGCCGGCTTCAATTCCGCCCAGCAAAATCAAAGGGATGATTACGATGGCGAGGAGGCGAAAAATCCATTGGCGACGAACGGAGGGCGGATTGACGAATTTCGGCTCCCGCTTGATTTTTGTTTTTTTGCGCGGATGCTTCAAGCGGTTCTAATTAAAAAGTAAAAGGCATTCGCTTTGGCCGGCAAAGCAAATCAGCGCTCGATGACAAATCGCATTGGCTGGAAGTTGTCGTTGTCTTTCACCGTCAACAATCCGTCGGCAAAAGTCCAGCCGCGCGAGGATTTTTGGAAGGTCTGGGCATCCAAATTGGACAAGGAAATTTCATCCGCGTTCCCGATTTTTATTGAGACACTTTTCGGCGCGCGGTCGCTCCATGTTTCCAGAATCAAAGCACGCGTTTGCGGGCGATAACTTCCTTGCGGCGCGGAAAGATCCACGATCATTTTTTGATCGTTGCTGGTTTGATGAAAGTTGCGCTTCATAAAATCGTCGTGGCGATAATCCAAACTTTCTCCGTTGTCTTCGTAAAGCGAGGATTCCGATTCATCCGCCGGCGCGATGAGAACGCGCAGCGGATTTCCCGGCATTTGGTCGGTGGATTGAACGACGGGCTGGCGAAAAATAAATCCGCCGCCGCGCACAAACATCGGGATCGAAGCGAGCGTGACGGGAACCTGGATTGTTTTTCCGCCCGCGTATTCATGGCCGGTCCAGTAATCAAACCAATTGCCTTTGGGCAAATAAACATCGCGCTCGGTCATGCCTTCATGCAAAACCGACGCGACCAAAAGATCATCGCCAAAAAGAAATTCGTCGTCCATCGCGGCGACAGTTTCATCATCGGGAAAATCCAGAAACAGCGGACGCAACGCAGGTAATCCGGTTTTGCTCGAGTGCTCCATGGTGTTGTAAATGTAAGGCAACAGTTCGTAACGCAGTTCAATCGTCTTTTTATTGATCGCTTCATCGCGATAGCCGAATGACCACGGTTCTTTGGTGGGCGAATCAATGGAAGAATGCGAGCGCATGAACGGAAAAAAAACTCCGGCTTGCAGCCAACGCGTATAAAGTTCGCCGTCCGGCGCGCCGACAAATCCGCCGATGTCGCAACCGACGAAGGGAAAGCCGGATAATCCTAATCCGAGCAAAGTAGAAACGGATTGTCGCAGCGACGACCAATCGGAAGTGTTGTCGCCCGGCCAGAGCGCGGCGTAACGCTGGCCGCCCGCGTAACTCGCGCGCGTGAGAACAAATGGACGTTCATTCGGACGCAGCCGCGCAAGTCCTTCATAAGTCGCGCGGCTCATCAGTTGGCCATAAACATTATGGATTTCGCGATGCGTTGTCGGCTGGCCTTCGTTATTAAAAATCACGTCGGGCGGCATGGTTCCGGTGGGCGTGTCAAAAATCGCCGGTTCATCCATGTCGTTCCAAATGCCGGCGACGCCGATGTCGAGAAAACTTTTGTAAAGCGAACCCCACCATTTGCGCGCGTCGGGTTTTGTGAAATCCGGGAACACGCTCGGTCCAGGATTTTGTTCGGCTTGCGACGGCCAGACCGGCGCTTCGTAAATGGAGCCATCGGGATTTTTCACAAAGTAATTTCCCGCGATGCCTTCGTCGTAAGGCTTGTAACCTTTTTCAACTTTCGGATGCGCGTCAACAATCGTGACCACATGAAAATGCTGCGCGCGCAGATCAGAAATCATTTTTTGCGGATTGGGAAAACGCTGGTAATTCCAGGTGAACGGCTTGTAATTATCTTGATAATGAATATCCAGCCAGATGACATCGGCGGGAACTTTCTTTTGACGAAAAGTATCGGCCAGCAGGCGCACGCGCGATTCAGGATAATAACTGTAACGGCATTGGTTGTAGCCGAGCGACCAAAGGGGCGGCAAGGGCATTTTTCCCGTCAACGCGGTATAACGTTCGATGACTTTTTTTGGATCAGGGCCGTTGATGAAATAATAATTAACCTCGCCGCCCGCCGCGCCAAAAGTCAACGAGCCTTGATGTTGATGGCCGATGTCAAAAAAGCTGCGCCAGGTGCTGTCCAGAAAAATTCCGTGCGCCTGCCCGTCGCGCGTCACCATGTAAAACGGAACGGAAACGTAGATCGGGTCCGTGCTCGAATCATAGGAATAAGTGTCGGAATTCCACATGACATAATCGTAGCCGCCGAGTTTCCAGCCGCGCTTGTCGAGGCGGCCGTTTTTTTCGCCCAAGCCATAAACATGCTCATCGTCGCCAAGTTGACGGGAAACTTGAAACGCGCCGTCGCCGGAAAAAGAAATTCCATTTTGCGGATCGGCGGCGTCGAGAATTTTACCGGTGGCATCGGCAAAAGAAATTCGCAACGGCGATTGTTGAATGATGACGCGAAGCGACGCCGTTGCCAGCGTGGTGACATTGGAACTCGTTTCTATTTTGGCCGCGACCGCTCCCAATTCGTTGGTGATTACCGCGTAAGAATGGTCGCGCCCAAAAATTTTTGCCGTCGTGAAACGGACGCGGATCACTTCGTCAGATAATGGCGTAATCGCAAGTTCACCTTGTTTGCTTTGAAAAAGCAGCGTCTTCCCGTTCCATGAGGGCGCTGGCATTGCGTCCAATGTTTGCCAGCCAGTTGCCATTGGCGATGGCGTTTGCGCAGCCAGCGTCATAAAACCTGTTGGATATAAGAGCAGGCCGAAGGCGGCGGCCAACAAAATGTTTTTTGCGCGAGAGCTTTTCATCAGCGTTATTTTTTAATCAACCAAGATTGGTTATCATGCAATTCCCTTACCGGCCAGTCAAAAAAATAAATCAAGAATTATGACGCAACCATTTCACTTTGGAAAAAGTTGGACGCGATAAAACTTCGCCGAATCAGCCGAGTTGTTCGTGCTTTGGGTTATCGGTCCTGAAGCAGTGATAACTCCGCCAATAGATGTGAACGGAATGCCAAGATTTGTGGTGGACCATACTTGATAAGTCAGACCGGAAACGCTTGTCCAGCTTAAGATGGTATCGCCTTGCATACTTAAAACAGGAATCCAATCCGGGTCCAGCAAAGTCACTCCGGCGCTGCTGGCGCTGGCAGCCCCTGGTATCCCGGCATTGTTCACCGCGCTCACTTCTGCGTAAAGTGTCACGCCGTAAATATTCGTCACCGTCAAGCTGGTGCCGGGAACAATGGCGTTAAAGACATTCGATGATCCCGGCGAAGTCCCGACAATAACCTGATACCCGGATACACCGCCAACTGGATCGTTTAAGGGCAGCCAAGTGAACGTTGCGTTGTTTCCGATAACATAAGAGCTTGTCGAGGTTGGAGCAGCCAGGGTCGCCGGCGGGGTAACGTCATAAAGCTTCAAATACTGCGCCTCAAATGGGGCATTAGTCCAGCCAACATTATTTGCGGGCACAGGATTGAGCGAAACAAAAAGACCGCCGTTTAATAGATCGCTACCGGCGATTCCATTTGGTCCCCACAACCAATAACTGCGACGATTTGGATCGGCCCCCAAGTAAGCAGCAATGTTCTTCACGTTATACATGCGCGCGGGATCAATGCCAAAAAGGTTCGTGCCATTTTGCGAGAGGTTGACGTTAAAATAGCCTTGTTCGCTGTTGGCATAGGCAAGATTTACAAAGCCAAATATCACATCATTAAAATTGGGGGCGCCATTGGTGGTTATGAATTTGGCAACTGCAAAAATATCAGGTTGCGACGCGGTTGGACTTAAGAAAACACGGTTGGCGTTTTGCAGCGCCGGGCTGGATTGCCGGGCCTTTCCCACCGATGCATAGAGCGGATACAGTTGGTCAATCCTCAAATTATTAATGGTTGCGGCGTAGGCTGGTTGCAGGGAATTAAATGCGTATAAGCTGGGAACGTCTCCGGAGTAGACAGAGAAGCCAAACGATTCCGTAGTCCCCAACTCCTGACCATAAAATAGATGAGGCATTCCATCAATAGTTCCACTTACCATGAATCGGACCAAGGCTTGATAGGGATCGGTATAATAGAATCCCGAATCGTGAGAAGCGGCATTCCATAGCATCAGACATTGGCCGTAAGCACTACGTTCCGAATTGAAAATGCTCTGGTAGCCGGCGGCCGTCGTGGAAGTTTGAAACTTGCTATAAACACTGTCACACAGAATGTCAAAATCACGACCGTTCCGATAGGTCGGCGGGCTAGGAGGCGGCCAACTAAGAGATTCAGCCAAAAAAACAAAATCCCATTTTTGCGAGCGCACTTTGTTGATGATGTATTCCCAGCATTGCGGGGGTAGTCCATCCGCAAAATCGGCCCGGATGCCGTCTATGCCCACGGAGGTCTGACTGGCCGGCGTGCCGTTGGTGCAACCAGTCTGGTTGAGCCAATACAGGAGGCATTCGGCATAGTATTTCCAAACGTTTTGAGTTATCTGGTCGAAATTCCCAGTGTTGGCGCTGTAATCAAACCAGTCCCAAGCTGAATTTTGATTGTTGTTGTCCCCGGGATTGGAGCAAACCAGCGCGGCATAGTCGCCGAAAAAAATGTCGCTCACGTCGGTCCATTTCGAAATACCAATGTCTGGCGCTAGCGCGATATTAGTTACACTAGACGCGCGGCTGCACCAAGCGTTGGTCGCCGAAAAAAACTGGGGGATACGATTTCGGATCTGATCGGTGGGCTGCCAATTGCCGGGGTTTCCCACTCCGCCGAAATCAACGACTCCTTCAGCATCCAGTTCAACATCATGGGCGGTGTGGTTAAATGGTTCATCCAACATCACATTTACCCCGGCGGCGTCCGCCGCTGCAACGAAGTTTGTAAATTCCTGCAAGGCGGCAGGTCGCGTGTTTGCCTTGCTCATCGCTTGATTGATTTGAAAATAATTTTTCACGCAATAGGGGCTGTTGATGCTGCCCGCGATGCCGCGGGGGTGGATTGGCTCAAGCCAAAGCCAGTTCACGCCCAGATTGGTCACATAATTGAGATTGAAACGGCTGGCAGCATTGGTAAGGTCGCTGAATGTGCTGCGCTGGGAACCATTTCCAGCCGAACCGGACGCGTCGATATTATTTACCGCCAGCTCATAGACCACGGCACCCAGCGCCTTTTTAGGCGAAACAATAATCGAAAAGTCGCGCCGTTTGCCGTTGATGTAGGGAGAGTTGGTGCTATACCAGTTCCAGCTCGTGCTGTTCGTCACCTGGTAACGTGCCGTCAGGCGATAGACCCCGGTCTTTTGCGCATAGAGTGTCAGCGAATACTGCCCCGGCGTGATGGTCGGCGTCATCGCATACGCTTCATAATAATCGTTGGTGTCGCCGGTGGCGATAGTATTGCCATCCGGCGGCAAAATGCCGTCTTCGATGCCGTCGCCGTTGGCATCCAAGCCCGCATGGTCGCGGCGGTTCAGGTTCGAAAAAATGTCGGCCTCCACCACATCTGTGGCCGCGTTGGGCGAAAACAAAATTGTCAGGGGCACGGCATCATTCGACACTTCATTGACGAAGACATGTGTCATGCCATAGTCAGCGTTGATGCCATTCACTGTTAATGTTGGTTGCGCATAAACCGATGCAACCATACCTCCCGCGACCATGAGTAAAAATACGGCGGGAATCTTTTGATATTTTTTTGTTCTCACAGCTAATACTCCTTAGTGATAAATCATGGCGCGAGATGTAATGAAATAGAGGCGCGGTGATAGATGCGCCAGCCAAAGCCATTCAGGTGAAAAGCGGGCAACACGGCACCATTGGAATCGTCAGCGCCAGAAATTTTCACCGGCACAAAGCCGTCAGCGTTCTTTAAGTCTATGCTGCCTTTAAGTGGAAGTTTTGAAAAATTGATGATGACAAGCAGTTCGTTCTTGCCATCGCGGCGCAAAAAAGTGACGAGGTTGGTTTCATCCGAGTTGTGCAGCCATTCCACATCTGAATTGCAGAGCGCGGCATATTGATGGCGGAGTTCAATCAGGTCATGGTAAGTGCCGCGCAATTCCTGATGTTCTTTTGAATGCCAGGAAATAATCTGCTGGTCGAAGAGCGCGCCGCCGGCGGATTCAGCCTTGTCGCCGACTTCCATGCCGTTATAAATGAGCGGCACACCATCAAGGGTGAACATGAGCGCAGAAGCGGCGAGCGCACCATCGAAACCATAACGATTGATGGCGCGGGGTTCATCATGATCGTCGGAAATTCTCAGGTGCAGCGCATTTTTTGGAAACTGCGCGCGGCTTATTTCCCACGAATGGCGGATGCGGGCAGCGGAGGCATCATGGGCCAGAACTTTATTCATTGTTGACAATAACGGCCAGGAATAATCTATGTCAAAGGCGTTGGTGAGTAACTCCGGCTTGCTGGCTTCCGCAAGCATTATAATATCCGGCTTGACTTTGACGAGCGCGGCGCGGACCTGTTCCCAAAAATCCGTTGGCACCATCCCGGCGGAATCACAGCGGAATCCGTCCACGTCGCACGTTTGAATCCAGTATTTAAGCATCGCGATCATATATTGGCGCAATGCGGGATTGTCATAATTTAACGCGGCCACATCCGTCCATTCGGGCACGGGTGAAATTATTTTTCCACGGGCGTCATGTTTGTAAAAATCAGGATGGTTCATCATCACGCTATCCCATGCGGTATGGTTTGCAACCAAATCCATGATAACTTTCATTCCCCGCTGGTGAGCTTCAAGCACCAGCCGCTTATAATCGTTCACCGTGCCATAATTTGGATCAACTGCGTAATAATCTTTAATAGAATAAGGACTGCCAAATTCACCCTTGCGAAATTTTTCACCAATCGGATGGATCGGCATTGTCCACAAGATGTTCACGCCGAGCCTGTGTAATTCATCGAGTTGGGCGGTAACGCCGTTGAGGTTGCCGGCCTTGGAAAAATCGCGCGGAAAAATCTCGTAAACGGTGCCGCTGCGAAGCCAGTCAGGCGACGAACGGGCTGTGACATTGGAAATTTCCCCGTCAGCCCAGGCATGAAACGAAATTAAAAGGAGCGCGGCGGCAAATCCAACGGAGATATTCCTTAAAAGTCGGGGTTTAACAGTTGGAAGCTTAAGTTCAGAAAACTTTGCGGCCAGCCGGATCAATATGCAAATGAGTTTAGGCGGCACAAGCGTATTAATTTATTGGTGTGTGCGCAGCAAAATAAAGTATATCCGGGTCGGTGGGTGAACAAGGAACCTGCTGTCGCCCCCCCATTGGGTCGGCAAAGATTACCGGCACATTGGCGAACTGTCCGTGCCATTTGTGGATTTCCGCGTGACCATCGGCAAAAGCCATTCCGCAGGCGCCGCCATGTAGACAGCCGGGTAATTCTATGAATGTTGAAACTCCATAGGTAGGAGTATACATTTGATTGTCGTCATGGCTGTCGGGATGCTCATCGGAGAACACCCAAACGTCGCTGGGGCCGGGAGTGTGAAAGTCCGTTGATTTTTTAGCGTAATAAATGGATGTCCAACCAAAGGGAGGGTTGGGTTGGTTAAATTTGAACCCATCTCCGACCGAAGCATCCATGACCACGCTGTGGGAGCGTCTACCCCAGCTTTTGGGCTGCAACGGTCCCACGAAATTTTCCGCCGGACATTGCATAACCGCGGCGGACCTGGCCAAATAAGACGCCAGCAAAGAATATCGGTCGGTTGTCAAATAAAGCAAATTTGTATCTTGTTGCTGATTAAGCCAATTAAAATCGACGCATGTAATCCATGATGGGGAGCCATGGAAAAGGTAGGTAGGGATAATGGGATTATCCTTGATGTCACAATTTATTGGCAGCCTGTCACTGTTGTCGTTCGAATACATCAACCAAGCCAAATCGAGTTGTTTGTTATTGCTCATGCACTCAGCCGCCACCGCTCTCATTTTAGCCTTATTCAAGGCGGGGAGCAGCATGGCCGCCAAAATGGCGATGATGGCTATCACCACCAGCAACTCTATCAGTGTGAATCCGGCGCAACGGCTTTTCATTTGCATTCGTTATTATTTAACCTCTCAAAGGAAACCCGCCCAACCGTTGCTTGCTCGATTGGGCGGGCATTATCCATTCCCAACCAATTTTATGGCTTGACCAGGCGGAAGAATGTGTTGCCGCTGGCGGGCCAATTGGTTTGACTGACAAAACCGTTGGTGGAGAAATAACCTGAATTCCAATTGGTGCCATCAGTCGCCAATAAGTCCTGCCAGACGCCAGTCAAGCTGCCGGAAACTTGCAGATGCGCCCCAGGCCGACCCAGCCACGAAACAGGAACTTTCCCCGCTGCCGCTGCTCCAACCGTTAGGTTGCCGCCGGCAAGGCTGCCAAGGCCATAAATGTTGCCAGCGCTCAAAAGCGGCTCTACATATGGCTGATTGGTGTTAAATGTATCCGTAGGCATCACATAAGGATTAAAGCCGGTGGAACGAAGCACGCGAACGTGATTAGTTCCTGCACCCGCCTCATCCTCGATAGGGCCATCGTTAACGTTACCTTCATCTATGCCATATTGATAGGCCAACGCTACTGGATTTCCGGCGGGCTCTATAATTGTGTTGGTATAAATCAATGACGATCCTATCTCTACCATTTGGTATCCGGGCGGAGCCGCAACCGGAGGTGAACCACCCGCCCAAGTATAAAAGAATTGAGGATACCCACCACCGTTAGCGAATGAGCCGTTGATATAGACCGAATCTGATGATGGATCGAACACATGTCCATCCGATCCGACCGCACCATTCATGTTCACGGTGAAAAGCACCGGCGTGGCTGTTGGCAATAAATCATGAGGAGGAAGGTCGTTAAAGTAAACAACAGGCAAGTTGGTGGTGAGGAGAGTAGGAGTAATCGGAAAAGCAATGGTGCGCCTATTACCGTTATAAACTCCGTCATCGGCATAGTCATATACCCAAGGATTATTTCCAGAAACAGTAGAACCACCTATTCCAGAGGCAGCTACCGCAGAGTTGGTATATCTATATTGTAAAATAAACGATGAGCCCTCACCCATGGTGACAATCGCACTGTAGAGATTGGTGTTCGGGGCGGAAGGATTGTTGGTCATTGTTACGCCACTAGCCCAACCGTTAAAGGATCCCCAGGCAGTCACACTGTTCGGGACCAGGTTGCTGTCATACTTAACCGGACCCGACATATCCAAGTTAAGGGTTACATTGGCAACCGGGGCATAGGGCACATCACTAAAGTTCACCAACGGCAGAACCTGATTGCCGGACATTTCGAACCACCGGTTTCCACTATAAAGCTCCTGATTGGGAAATGTAGGAGAATCCCATTCGCCTTCCGGCTCAATCACAAATTTATATTGCTCGTTACAACCCACTGTCGCTACTGGCCTCGCCGAATCCGTGCTGATTGCACCAGTTCCGACCCAGACGTTGGACTCGATCACTGGTGGAGTGAAATTATTATTCGTTATTACGATGTTTGGGTTGTTGGTTAACACCACTTGAGGTGGAACTGAACTTCCCAGCACGAAATTATCATAACTACCCGCGATGACAACGTAGTCGCCACTGCTTAGGTGAAAGTTGCCAAGCTCAATCTGTTCGGACATATCAACTTGATACGTTATGTTGTTTGTTGTAGCGGGTCCATCATCATTAAAAAATGCAATCGGACACACACTGGTGCCATTGTTGGTTAGATATTCACTTCGGTTTGCATAACCTGACCCATTTCCGGATTCATCGGTGAGAGTGCCGTTCGCATAACAACCATATTGAAAATTCGCGTTCCCGTCACTTAAATCCGTGGCATTATTGTCCTGCGTAGTGTTTGTATAAACTCCGCTGGTGCCGACTTGAACCAAAACTAACCCCGGATTAGCCCACCCGTTAAAAACTCCGTCGGCCCAAACTGTGTCCGTTCCAGTTCCGCCGTATGAATTCCCCCCAACTATCGCCGGCGTTGGCGGATTGAAGGTTCCAGCGACGAGGTTCGAGGACATATCCACGCTGAAGGTGATAAAGGCGTTGGTGATTTGAGCTTGAGCTGTCATTAATCCGGCTGCGCAAAGCAAGAGACCAGCCCAGACGCAGGTTAGCATGTTTCGTTTCATAGAGTTACTAGGTTCATTTTTTAATCAGGTTCTTGTTCTTGGCGACCTCATCGCAATGTGCGGCCTTTTAAGCCAGCTAATTGTTGATGTCGTCAGGCGTTACAATATCAAAAGAAAATCTGCGCCGCTATCGCATGAATTGTGGGGGCATTTTGCAACATTTCTTGGGCAAAGTGATTCAACTTTTCTTATAGGAGAAAATTGCTAAAGCTATCGCCCACAATGAATTTCCAGCGAGCTTTAATCCGCGTCATGGGGTTAAAATAAAAAGCCCCGCTTTCGCAGGGCTTTGATTAATTAAAATGCAACAGGTTATTTTCGGCGGCGAATAGCCACCAGGGTTGCCAAACCGGACAAAACTGATAGTCCCAAAGTGGATGGTTCAGGAACCACGAGATATTCCCCGGCCGTTGAACTGAAATCAAAAATTCCGCCGCCCGGACCATAACCAGTCCCACCCCCGCCCAAGTTACCTGTTCCGCTTGGCAAGCCCGGCAGGAATTGATTTGATAAGTAACCTTCGCTGGAACCATTCACATCAATTAAAAATTCTATGGGACCACTGGGATTGCCAAGGAGCGAAAGCGGAATGGCCAGTTCCAAACCCGTGGATCCCGCGCCAACATTGGCAGCCTGACTTGCTGCATTATTATTATTGAATCCGACGACAACCGAATTATCCACGGTTGCATTTGCCACAATGCCGCCACTGGTTGTCAAAGTTCCAAAGCTATTTACGGCAGTATTATTAAGTAAATTATATTGGCTCACTGTAAGCGCGGTGCCGTTATTATTGATATTAAACCCGTAAGTTGCCAGAAATCCAGGACTGAACTTTGAACCGTTCATGTCAGATAGGTCATTTGCGCCCTGATTTCCAGTGTCGGCGGCGTTCAAAGTGCTTTGACCGCCCGCTCCCGCAAAGAAAAGGTTTATATTGTTGCCATTATTTTGGAGATTGCCGGAAAAAAACAAATAAAGATCGCCACCCGCTATTAAACCGTAGCCCGCATCCAACTCCGAATAGGTTTGGCCAAAGCCGGTCGCATCGCCTTGGATGTTAAGCGCGCTGCCGAACGCGGAGTCATAGGTTCCATTTATACTGGCGGGCTGGGCATTACCTGATGTAACGGCGCCTAAAGTTGCTACCACGCCGCAGGCTAGAATTGTTTTGTATTTCATAAGGTTATTTCTTGATTTTTATTAACTGATTCTCTTGCTCACCACAAGCTGTGTCGCTCTAAATATGAGCCGTTCGCCAACTAATGATGAATGAATCAAGTTGAAAGTATCATAAATAAACTCTGCGCGTCTATCGCATGAATTGTGCATGTGTGGGAAGAAGCTTTGCCGCACCAATGTTTGCAAGTCAGAGACGGAGATATTTTGCGACGGCTTCCGTTCGCGACTGGACATGCAGTTTCTCGTAAATATGGCGAAGATGGGTGCGGATGGTATTGATGCTAATGCCAAGTTGATCGCCAATTTGCTTGTAGGCCAGTCCTTGCGCGAGACAATCAAGCACTGATTGTTCGCGCGGTGAAAGAAGGTTTTGTTTTTCACCAACGCGGTGGGCCTCCTGAAACGATGCCACTACTTTGCGGGCAATGGAATTGGACATCGGCGAACCTCCGGCGTGAACGTCCCGGATGGCTTGCAGCAATTCACCCGGCTCAAGGCGTTTGAGAAGATAGCCCGTGGCGCCCGCAGCCAGCGCATTGAAAATCTGCTCGGTATTTTCATAGACGGTGAGCATCAATATCTGCAATTGAGGAGCCAAAGCTTTAAGCCGTTTTACACATTCGATCCCGTCCATGCCGGGCATATTGATGTCCATCAAGACTACGTCCGGCCGATCCGCCGGCAATTGACGTAAAGCTATTTCGGCATTTCCATAAATACTGATGCAACGAAATCCGGGCGAATCGTTCAGAAAAGTAGCGATGGATTTACAAAGCTTTTTCTCGTCGTCAACAATGGAAACCGAAATCATTTGAGTATTTCTACTTCACCGCATTATCAAGGGAAAGCAAAAACTGGATGGTTGTCCCGCTTCCAAGGCGGGACTCTATCACGCAGCGCCCGCCTGATTCATCCATGCGCCGGCGCATATTATCCAGACCATTGCAAAATCCGGCGGCGGAAATTGATGAGTTGAATTCAGTGGATCCCGGATCAAAACCGGCGCCATTGTCCGAAATAACCACCTTGAAATCGGAGTTGGGGCAAGACATGGCGATCCCGGCACGAGTAGCTCCCGAATGTTTAAGTATGTTCGTCAGCGCTTCATGGACCGCTAAAAACAGGTGATGACGCGACTGCGATGAGATGGGTTGCACGGGCACAAAAGGAGGTATTTCCAAAACGCACTCTATGCCTGTCCGTTGAAAGTATTCCTGGGCATATTGTCCGATATAAGATACGAGGTGATCAAGAGTATCCTTTTGCGGATTGACCGCCCAGACCATTTCGTCAAGGGATTGAAGCACTTCGCGAGAATCATCAGATATGGAACGCATCTCTTCTTGAAGTTCAATTGGAATTTCCTGTCTGACCCTTGCATGTTCACTTAAAAATGAGATGCGGCACAACTTGGCGCCCATTATATCGTGCAGGTCCTGGGCGATGCGCGTGCGTTCCCGTTCCAGAATCCGTTCCTGCTCCAGACGTTTCAGCCGTTGTTGTAATCGGCGCTTTACAACGAAGCGGATGCTTGCCGCACCGGTAATCACCGATCCCAATGCCATCATTCCAATAAACCACCAGGTCTGCCAAAAGTGTGGAAGCACTGTCAGCATGAGACTGTCGCCAGCCTTGTTCCAAATCCCGTCGCCGTTGCAGGCGATCACTTCAAAACGATAGCTTCCCGGCGGCACAAAACTATAAAAGGCTACCCGGCGGGTTCCGGCGTCAACCCAGTTCAAATCCAGTCCTTCCAGCCGGTAACGAAAACGCACCCGCTCGGGCGCATCAAAATTCAAGCCGGCAAAATGGAATTCAAGCGTATGTTTGCCGGGAGTTAAGCGAAGTGATTTGGTTACTCCTACATCCACTTTTTGCGGCAGTCCTGCTTTTGTATTGGGCCGTATATTCACTGGAAGGTCTGGCACTCCATCTACCAGTGTCTGTTCCATGACTACGGCAGGCGCGGGCGAACTAATAGTGCGGTGAGGATCAATTATTACAATGCCTTTGAGGGTTGAAAACCATAGCAAGCCGGTCTTCGTCTTCAGGCCGGCAGGAAAAAAACCGCTGGTGCATTCTTCGGATAACATGCCATCGGTTCGGCCATAAATCTGCGGATAAACCGCCGGAATTTTATGCGCCGCTAAATTGGCGAGATCGCTTTTTTTTACGCGGGCGATTCCCCGGTCGCCGCCCAACCACAAGTCGCCGACGTCATCCTCAAGAATTTGGGAGATGGTATTATCCGGCAAGCCTTCCCGCATGGTAAAAATAGCTATATGGTTATTTTGAAAACGACTTAAGCCGCCGCCAGCAGTGCCAATCCACAGTGTGCCTTGCGCATCCACATAGAGCGTGCGGATCCAGCCGCTTGGCAAACCGCTTAACTTCTCGGCTTGAACATGAGTTCCCTCGCTGAACCGATATACTCCATCACCTTCTGTGCCAACCCATAAGTTACCATCTGCGCCGGATACTATTGCGGTAATTGCATAACCATGTTGGCAGTTGGTTTCCATCTGCCATTTTCCGTCCGCAAAATGCCAGAGCGCGCCTTGTCGCGTGCCCGCCCATAACTCGCCTTTTAGATTTTGGCCAAGCGCCGTGATACTTAAATTCGTCAAAGCCGGCGCGCCGCCTTCTTCCTCGGCGGCCTGCGGGTTTTTGAAGTGAAACAATCCGTATGATCCCGCCACCCAGCAACTGCCATCTTTGGCCGCCAACATTGAACTTGTCGTCGGTTCTCGTGACGGCAAGCCATTGAGCATGAGTCGCCGGAACATGCGGCCATCCCATTGATAAACGCCATTGGGCTGGGCGGCCCAAATCAAGCCGGACTTAATTTCTGCCAGTCCCTGAATTGCGCCATAATCCAAGCCGTCGGCATGGCTTAAGGCAGATACTTTTTTGGGGCAGATGCGATTGAGTCCTCCATGCGTGCCAACCCAAAGTTTTCCTTCGCTATCCACCAGCAAAGCTTCGACT
>Ga0207933_1001132_pt1 | contig 21634 bp, 17 predicted proteins | sample NGESurdeep092012_4_FD_184488 | JGI IMG/M metagenome (GOLD analysis project Ga0207933, IMG submission 184488) | Arctic peat soil microbial communities from Barrow, Alaska - NGEE Surface sample F53-3 deep-092012 (SPAdes) | ecosystem: Environmental > Terrestrial > Soil > Wetlands > Peat ...
GAGCCACACCAGCGGCGGCGTCGACATGGTCGCGGTGGCGCGCGGCTGCGGCTTTGCCACTTGCGTCGAAGTGATCGACGAGGCGGCGCTTGCCGATCTCGCGAGCCGGCTGAAGAGCCTCGACGGCCTCCTGTTTGCGCGGGTCGCGATCCAAGCCGATGAGCCCCCGAGGGTGCTGCCGGAGAAGGAAGGGGCGGTGCTGAAAAGCCGGTTCCGCGCGGCATTGGGCCTTACGCCGTAATAGCTTACGGCTCGGCGCGCCGTTCTGGACAGCGGGTTTCGGCCCCATTATAACGCCCGCTCTCTGCCGGCTGCCCGCACGGGCGGTCGCGGGCGCCCAGGTAGCTCAGTTGGTAGAGCATGCGATTGAAAATCGCAGTGTCGGTGGTTCGATTCCGCCCCTGGGCACCAACAAACTCAATGGCTTAGCTACCGCAGCGTAATGCCTGAAAACCTTGTGTCCGCGTTGTGTCCGCATTAACGTTGCTGGAGGTACATACCCTGGCCACATTCGCGGGCCCCCGCTAGGCGGCGTCCAAGCGTTGCTAGTCGCACCGTGCAAGACCGCGCAGATAGTCGGCAATCGATTACGTAGATCGCGCGCAAGCGCGACTTGTGGCCGCGCGCCAGCAGCAACTCCTTGCGAGCTGTTTCCAACTTTTCGCCGGCGACGAAGCAATATGGAAGCAGCGCACGATTTGTTCTCAGGCTAACTGGACCTGGCTGGTCATGTTTTCAGTGCTCATCGCGTGGGCGTTGAGCGCTAGTGTGCGGAGGTAATCTGCCGCCGCGGATGCCCTATTGCATGCGGTGAAGATGGCGCGCTTGTCGCTCTTCAGAAGTTCAATCCAGATCACGATGTAACCCGCCTGCCGTAAGTCACTGTCGAACCCGAACTCCGCGCACAGAAATGCTGCGCCCATCTCGGCAATCAGCTCCTCTGCCGCATAGTCGCGCGAGCCGAACCGATTTTTCAGGTCTCGACCCAGTCGCGCCAGGTGGCCGGTCCAATGGGTCAGCTCGTGAAAGGCCACGTTGTAGAAGTGGTCCGCGCCCTTGAACGCCTCGAAGCCCGGCAGCGAAATGAAGTCGCGGCTCGGCACGTAGTACGCTTCCCCGTGGCCCTCTCGGATATCCGCGCCTGTGGAGCGCAGGAACTCGTCTGCAAGCTCGTAGCGGCAGTCGGGATTGCGCACGCGCAGGGGTGCGGCTGCATGGACGCGTTCTGGCAGACCCTCGCATTGCTCGACGTTGAAAACGGTGTATTCGCGCAGCATCGGCACCAGCCGTACGGCGTTTTCCGCATCCGCTTTTTCGTCTCGGACCTGTAGCTGTTTGACAAAGTAAACTTTGGTCCCGTGCTGGCCCTTTCGCACATTGCCGCCGAGGTCTTGCGCCTGCTTGAACGTCACATACCGGGGAGTGCGGTACCCGGCCTGCTGCGCCATCCAGAGCAGCAGCACATTGCACCCCGAGTACGGCCGGTTGGTCGCGGCATTACAGGGTACGTTGCGTCCCGCCGTTGCGGACCATGGCTTCACCCAAGGTGCGGCACCTCGCTCCAATTCGCCGATGATGCGTGCCGACACCTCTGCATAGATATCGCGTTTCATTCGACCGATCCTGCTGATACGCGCGGCATCTTTGGCCGGGCATATCTGCGGTATCGGGCAGCGCTTCGAATTTACCCCACCCCCACCATGGACAGGCCCACCCCCTTTCGCGCGAAGGGAAGGACCCGTTGCGGGAATATCGAGGACTAGTTTTCGAAATCTGAAGTCTGGTTTTGCGACGCGCGCTATTGCAGCGAATGCCGCGTTAATTGCCTGCCTGCGGTCTGTCTTCGTAAAGGTACCGCTGAAAGCCTACGAACGTGTCCGCGATCGCCCCGGCGTCGCCAAGGGTCTCGATCGCATCATTCACCGAGCCGTATTTCAGGTCGAGCAAGGCGCCGAGCTTCTCGCGATCGAGTTCCTGGATCCCCTGGATGACGTACTGGCCCAGGACGAATTCCAGGAACGCACGGAGCTTGTCCTCATAACGACCGAGAATGATGCCCTTGTGCGACTCCGCCCGCTCCTGCCGGGAGATCGGCGGTTTTGCGTAGGCGACATAGGCGAGCACGTCGAACACGTCGCTCTTCTCGGCATTGATGAGCTTCGCCACCTCGGCCAGCCAATCGTGACCGAAACCCGCCTCAGACAGCGCCTGAAGCAGCGTCTTGCGGGTGTCCGGCCGACACCACAGCTTGCGCAACTCGTCTTCGTCCTTGAACAGTCGCGGAAGCTCTCCGTACAGGTTCTCGATCATCTGATTGGCGGAGATCGGCTTGCCGTCGGCGCTCCAGTAGGTTGTCGCCATCATGTGCTGGATGGTGCGCTCCTTGCCGTCGGCCAGTCTGATCCTGATCTTCTTCGGTCGTTCGCTTGCCGGCGGCGCCTGATAGGGCTCGCCATCCGGTTCCTCCATTCCGCCCGAACGCGGTGTCTTCGGTTCGGCAACCACCGGCTCCATCGGCTCGCCGTCCCATTCGGGATCGTTGAAGTGCTCGTAGGCCTTCACGAAATCATAGATCGTGAAATAGTCCTTGCCGTCGAATAGCCGCGTGCCGCGCCCGATGATCTGCTTGAACTCGATCATCGAATTGATCGGCCGCATCAGCACGATGTTGCGCACGTTGCGCGCGTCGACGCCGGTCGAAAGCTTCTGCGACGTGGTCAGGATGGTCGGAATGGTCTTTTCGTTGTCCTGGAACGTCCGCAGCCACTGGTCGCCAAGCGGCCCATCGTCCGCCGTCACGCGCACGCAATAGTTCGGATCGCTCGAGGTCTTCATCTGGTTGATAAGGTCGCGCACCAGCGCCGCGTGCGCCTGCGTCGCACAGAACACCAGCGTCTTCTCGCGCTGGTCGATCTGCTCCATGAACAGCTTGACGCGGTACCGCTCGCGCTCGGTGATCTCGATCGACCGGTTGAAGTCCGGCTCCTGGTAGCGCTTGCCTTCCTCAATCTCGCCTTCGACGATCTTGTCGTCGGGCGTCCAGACGTAATCGTCGAGCGTAGTGGCGATCTGCTTCACCTTGAACGGCGTCAGGAAGCCGTCGTTGATGCCGTCCTTCAGCGAATAGGTGTAAACCGGCTCGCCGAAATAGGCGTAGGTGTCGATGTTGTCCTTGCGCTTCGGCGTCGCGGTCAGGCCAAGCTGAACCGCTGGCGCGAAATATTCGAGAATGCCTCGCCAGTTGCCCTCGTCGTTGGCGCCGCCGCGATGGCACTCGTCGATGACGATGAAATCGAAAAAATCTGGCGGATACTCGCCGAAATACGGCGCGGGCTTGCCGTCCGCGCCAGTGCCGCTCATGAAGGTCTGGAAGATCGTGAAGAAGATCGAGGCATTCTTCGGCACCCGGCCTTGCTTCCTGATCTCGTCCGGCTTGATGCGCGCCAGCGCCCCATCCTCGCCGAACGCCGAGAACGAGTTGTAGGCCTGGTCGGCCAGGATGTTGCGGTCGGCGAGAAACAGAATGCGCGGCCGCCGCTCCGGCTTGCGCGATAAGTTCCAACGGCTCTGGAACAACGCCCAGGAAATCTGGAAAGCGATTGCCGTCTTTCCTGTCCCGGTTGCCAGCGTCAACAGGATTCGCTGCTCGCCCTGCGCGATAGCTCCAAGCGCATTTTGAACAGCGTTGAGTATGTAGTAGCGCGTTTCCCATCGACCGCCCTGCTCCTCGAATGGCACGGCGGCGAAGCGGTCGCGCCATTCGTTCGGCGTTTTGAACACCTCGGCCCAGAGCTCGCCCGGCGTCGGGTAACGTTCGACATAGCCCTCTTTTCCGGTCGCCATGTCGATCCGGTAGATGCCCTTGCCGTTGGTGGAATAGGCAAAGCGCGCCTGGAGCCTCTGGGCATAAGCCTTGGCCTGCTCGACGCCTTCGGTGTCGCCTTCGTCGCGGGCCTTGGCTTCGATGACCGCCAGCTTGTGGTTACGAAAGGTCAGGACGTAGTCGGCGATCTCCTTTTTGCCGCGCCGCCCCGCGCCCTCGATGCGGCCGGGGCAGATTTCCTCGCGCCGGGTCCGGCTGTCCGCGACCACGCCCCACCCTGCCTCCCGCAAGGCGGGGTCGATGAGCTCGGCGCGGGTCTCGGCCTCGTTCACTCGGCCGCCTCTTTGATCGCCTGTGACAATGGCGAGGTCAGTTCGCCGGAAAAGGCCTTTTCCAGGATGGATCGTTTGAATTCGGCAAGGCGGGAAATCTTCTGGCGATAGACTTCCTCAAGTCCTTTGATGGCGGTCTGGTACTCCTCGAATTCGTGCACAAGTTTTTTCTGAGCGATGTTTGCCTCAGGAAAATGGATCTTCAGCGGCGCAACATCGTAGTTATTGATTTGCGGGATCGAAGACCCGCTCCCAAGTTCACGCATATCCACCGACAAGAAATACATGAAAACAAGTTCGGGCAAGATCGCGGTCGACGGCAACACACCCATAATGTTCAAATCAGCACAGATAGGAACAGCTGTAAGCCTCTTCTTATTTGTCGCTATAGCGCCGCCTCGCTTTGGGAAAATCGTTGTCCCAATGGGCAAGACACTCGCGGCTTTGATATCCGCTCGGTTCAAGAACCGAGACGAAGTAAGTATCCGCTCTGCATTGCCCGCAAACGTCATGTCCGCGACCTTGAGATAGGGTACATCTCCTGTTGGTCGCTCCAATCGCTTGTCGACTGTCGTTCCGCTTTGCAATTCGCAAATTTCTCCGATCGCTCTTTCGACCCAGCCTTCGCCCTTATGCGTGAAAGCAGAATGGAGATAGCTGTCAAAGAGATCGCGGGCGTTCTTAAGATTTTGCTCGACATTGGCGATCGCGGTCGCCAGCCCCGCAAAGGCCTCGTCCAGAATGGCGACGATGCGTTGTTGTTCGGGGGGCGATGGAAGCGGGACACGAAAACGCTTCAGTGCTTCTCCTGTGAAATGTTGAATACCCGCACCAGTGAAGTGAGAGCGAAGCGACCCGCCAATATCGCAATATAGCAAATAGTACAGAAACCATTTTGCGCGTTCCGGCTCATGGAATCGAACGCGATGAATTGCCTTCTGAAAATAGATTGGCTTGTCATCTTCCCAAATAGCGGCGCGGCCGGGATAACCGCCTTCACAAATCAATAAATCGCCCTTTCTGGCCGTGTAGCGCTCACGCTCGTCGTCTTCAAATCGCATCTCCAGAACGTCGCTCAAATCGAAATTAAACCAGCGCACGTTCAGATTTCGCAGATAGGGCCTAGGAGTCCCTTTATTTTTATTCTTGTCGAGCATCTTGCCGAGGCAAGCGTCCGCAATCTGCCCTATCGGCTTGACGACCCATCCCGGCCTCACAGCATCGCCTCAATGCTCTTGAGGATCGCCGCGCTCTCCGCATCCAGCGCCGCCATCTCGGCGATAATGTCCTTCGGGTCGCGCAAGGCCGCCTCCTCCGCCTTGTTCGGGTTCTTCACCGATAAATCGAAGGTCGTCGGATCTATGCTCTTGGCATCTACGCTCCACGAGTTGTCGCTGTCCTTAAACTTGGCTTGCAGCGTGACGAAGTCCTTCAGGTCGTCGTCGTTGAGCGGGTTGGTCTTGCCAAGATTGCGGCCGAGGTCACATTTGTAGAACCAGATTTTCCGCGTCGGCGCGCCCTTCTCGAAGAACAGCACGACGGTCTTGACGCCGGCGCCCTGGAACGTGCCGCCCGGCATGTCCAGCACCGTGAACAGGTTGCAGTTCTCCAGCAATTCCTTGCGCAGCGCCACCGAGGCATTGTCGGTGTTGGACAGAAACGTGTTCTTGATGACAATGGCGGCGCGGCCGCCGGCCTTCAGCGACTTGATGAAATGTTGCAGGAACAGGAACGCGGTTTCGCCGGTCTTGATCGGGAAATTCTGCTGCACCTCCGGCCGCTCCTTGCCGCCAAACGGCGGATTCGCCAGCACCACGTCGAAGCGGTCCTTGTCCTGGATGTCGGCGATGTTTTCGGCCAGCGTATTGGCATGCACGATATTCGGCGCGTCGATGCCGTGGAGGATCATGTTCATGATGCCGATGATGTAGGCGAGGCTCTTCTTCTCCTTGCCGAAGAAGGTACGATTTTGCAGCGTGTCGACATCCTTGGTCGACTTCGCCTTGGCGCGCAGATAGTCGAAGGCTTCGCAGAGGAAGCCTGCCGAGCCGCAGGCGCCGTCATAGATGCGCTCGCCGATCTTCGGATCGATCACCTGGATCATGGCGCGAATGAGCGGGCGCGGCGTGTAATACTCGCCGCCGTTCCTGCCCGCATTGCCCATGTTGCGCAGTTTGGCTTCGTAGATGTGCGAGAGCTCGTGCTTCTGGTCCTGTGAGCGGAAGCTCAGTTGGTCCATTAGTTCGAGTGCGTCGCGCAGCGAATAACCGCTCTGGAACCGGTTTTTGATCTCGCTGAAAATCTCGCCGATCTTGTATTCGATCGTGTTCGGACCCTCGGCGCGGGTCCGAAAACCCTGAAGATACGGAAACAGATCGCGGTTGACGTAATCGATCAGGTCATCGCCCGTCTTGGCCTTGTCGTGATCGAAGGTGCCGTCTTTCTTCTTTGGCGCGGCCCAGACCGACCAGCGGTGGCCCTTGTCGATGATGGCCTGATAGGTCTTGCCGGCCAGCAGCGCGCGCTGCTCGTTCGCCCGCTCGAGGTCGTCGAGATATTTGAGAAACAGAATCCAGGAGGTCTGCTCGGTGTAGTCCAGCTCCGTGGCGCAGCCGGCCTCTTTCCAAAGGACGTCGTCGATATTCTTGAAGGTTTGTTCGAACATTCTTTCCCCCAGGCACGCCTATTTGTGTAGCAGTCCATTCTCCAACCGAAAAGAATGTTTTCCACTAAAGCCGTGCCGTCCTCGTCGCCTGTTGCGGCAGGAAGCTTATCAACTTCGCGTGCCGTAAAGGCAGCATACGGTTCCCTTTGGATCTTCTGCAAAGCCGGATGAAGTGCCCGCGCTGCGGATCGCGCCGGGGGCGTGTGGCGTTCGACGACCAAGCTCGGCAGATGGAGGCTACTGCGGCCGGGCCTTCATTTGAGACCATTGTGGTCAAGGAATTCGAGCGTTCACAAGACTTCGGGGGACGAAGCGTATTCGGCTGGGAGAAACCGTCATTCCATTCTCGCCGCGAATAGCACGGTCCGCTAGGCCGAGCCCTAGCGGCAACGCCAAAGCGCCTCCGGCATTCTGATTATATGCCCCGACGCCGAAAGGATCCCGGACCGCAGCCTCAGCGCTCCATGCTGCCGCCTGAGACGCCAGGCATACGGCGCGACCGATATCCTGGGTTCATCGAGCCCTGCCTCGCGACCCTGATCGACCGCCCGCCGCGTACCAGCGGCTGGCTTCACGAAATCAAATTCGACGGCTATCGGACGCAACTGCATCTGCACGGCGCGCGACCGAAGGCGTTCACGCGCCGCGGAAACGATTGGAGCAAGCGCTTCGATCATCTCCTCAGCGAACTGGTCATGCTGCCGACGCGCGAGTGCATCGTCGACGGCGAAGCAGTGGTTCAGGACGAGCAGGGGCTCACGGACTTCGGCGTGCTACAGGATGATCTTGCCAAAGGCGGCTCTGACCGGATCGTCTATTTCGCATTCGATCTTCTCTATCTCGATGGCTTCGATCTGCGCCGGACGCCATTGGTGGAACGCAAGCGCCTGCTTACCGATCTTGTCGGCCCTAAACGCCGCCGGCTGCACCTGAGCCAGCATGAGGAGGGCAGCGCGGCTGCGATGTTCAAGCGCGCCTGCGAGATCGGCATCGAGGGGATCGTCTCGAAGCGCGCGGACGCCGCTTACGTCTCCGGCCGCACCAATTCCTGGACCAAGGTCACCTGCCGCAAGCGGGACACCTTCGTCGTTGCCGGGCTCGCCTATAATAAGCGCAAGTTCGAAGGCATCTACCTCGCACGCCCAGAAGACATGAGCTACGCCGGCAAGGTCGAGCATGGCTTCACGCCGGAAGCTCAACGCGACCTTGAGAAGCGGGCCAAGGGGCTTGCCACCCGCACGTCCGCACTGTCGACAAAAGTCAGCAAGCCCAAGGCGCGCTGGCTGAAGCCAGAGATCCTGGTGAACGTAGAATATCGGGCGCTGACAGGTGAGGGAAAGCTCCGCCACCCGTCTTTCAAGGGCCTCCGCGAGGACCTTTAGCGTGCCCGCTTCCGGCGATTGTAGGGCGAGTGGTTTGCCGGCTTCAGCGAAATGCCCTCACGCTGCGCCTTGCTGCGGATTCCCGCAGGAGGACGCTGCAGCTTCAAGCTGATGACGCCGGTCGGCGTATTGCCTTTCGCAAGCGAACGAAGCTCCCGCACTTCCTGCTGGGTCCACGGCTCGCGCGAGCGACGCTTATATTTGGGGTTAGCTGCGCGGGCCCTTCTTGCCGATGGGCGAACCAAGTCTTTTCCAAGCTGCTTGTGCCATTGCTTGCCTCCAAAAGTTGGAAAAGCACGAATCGGATATCTAGTTCCGCTGACCGGCCCTGCGCGCCCTGCCAGCGGGATCATCGACGGAGGATTTTCTAAGCAATGTGCAACCTCTACAGCATCATCAAAGGTCAGGGAGCAATCATCGCGCCGACCCGCGCGCTGCGGGATGCCACCGGTAACCTTCCGCCCATGCCAGGCGTGTTTCCGGACTACACGGCACCCGTGGTCGCGAACCGTGGCGGCAGCAGAGAACTATGTTTGATGCGCTGGGGCATGCCTTCGTCACAGAAGGCGTTGCTCGACGCCGCGACGAAACGCGCCGACAAACTCCGTGCCACAGGCAATGAGCCAGAGTTCAAGAAGCTTTTGCGGATGGAGCAGACTTAGTCGTAACCAACATTCGCAACACTCCTCGAAAGCATTGAAAGCGGTGGTAAGGCGAGTTCGTAAACGTCAAGGGCGGCCTCGATGCCTGCGCTGGCCGATACCCCGCCGTCTCAGGAGACGAGCCCCACCACCCATGAAGAAGGTGCAATTCTTAATGGGCCCGTCAAATTGCAAAATATTCAGATCGTGCGTTTTATCTTGGGATTTTGAATGGCTAGCGATTGCCCCGAAGCATTTTGGCGTCTGCGACGCGATCGCGATTAGCCGCCGAAGTTTCGCGCCGCCGTCAGTAGGCGCTCAATCATCTTCGCACCGTCGTGCAAGTTAAGTTTCCCAGCCCGACCCATGACAGCCATCACAGCAACCACATTCGACGATCGGTCGAGCAACGGAAACGCCGCCGCATTGACGCCCTGCATCAGATGACCTTCGTTATAGACGTAACCTCGCGATCGGGCCTGCTGCGCGAGCTCATCGAGCGAAATTCGGTCGCGCGCGAACAGGTTCGACCGGTCTTTTTCATTGAGCGACGCACGTATCAAGGGCTCGGTAAAATGTCGCGGCAGATAGGCGGCGAATACCATCCCAGTTGCCGTCGCCAATATAGGCAATGCCGCGCCGATCCGCATCGTCATAACGATTGGCTGGCTACTTTCCTCGACATGCACTACGGTCGGCCCCTGCGCGCCCCAGACAGAAAGCACCAGCGTTTCGTCGAGCCGGTCGCGAAGCTCGCGCAGGAGCATAATGGCGTCGCGCAGCGGTTGATGCGAACTGAGGGCCGCAAGCCCGAGCCGCATGGCAAGCGGGCCGAGCGAATAGCGCCGCGTATCGGGATCCTGACGGGCAAGGCCGCTCGTCAGAAAGCTCACGAGATAGCGATGCACCTTGCCCGGCGACATGTGGCTACCCGCTGCGAGGTCTCGCAACGCGACAGGTTTCTCGGCGCGAGCGAGTATCTCAAGAATGCGACCGGCAACCTCGACCGCTTTAATTCCAGCTCGCTTCTCGCTTCCCATACCTAGCTCGATTGTTATGCCGCAATGCGAAACGGAGGGTCATAATTCGTCAAAGAGCTATTATTACACCGTAATTCAGCATTCCGGATTGTGACACAAGTATCGCCAAAATCGCTACGGACTCCGCCCCGCCCGGGGTAGCATCCCTGCCAAGGAGGCGAGACGTGACACTCAAAACATTCAAAGCCGCGGCAGTTCAGGCGGCACCTATTTTCCTCGATGCTGGCGCGACAGTCGAAAAGGCTTGTGCGCTGGCACGCGAGGCCGCCGCCAGCGGCGCGGAGCTCGTGGTTTTCCCGGAAGTCTTTGTGGCCGGCTATCCATATTGGAACTGGTATCTCTCGCCGCTCGAAGGCAGTCCGTGGTTTGCGCGCTTGCAACAAAGCGCGGTTACCGTGCCGGGTCCGGAAGTCGACCGGCTCTGCAAGCAAGCGGCCGCGCTCGGCATTACGATCGTGATCGGCGTGAATGAAAGCGTGCCTTACAGCCTTGGCACTGTTTTCAACACCAACTTGGTCATCGGCCCAAAGGGCCTGATTGCGCGCCATCGCAAGTTGGTTCCGACATTTGCGGAGAAGCTGACCTGGGCAAGCGGTGATGGCAGCAGTCTGCAGGTTCACAAGACAAATGTAGGGCCGCTCGGCGTACTAGCCTGTGGCGAAAATACCAACACGCTGGCGCGCTATACGCTGCTGGCGCAGGGCGAGCTGATCCACGTCGCCAACTACATCGCTTTTCCGTTCATTTCAAACTACGACATGCCGGAAGCAATTCGCATTCGCGCCGGTGCGCATTCTTTCGAGGGCAAGATCTTCACCATTGTCGCTTGCTCGGCGATGTCTCCGGAATTGGTGGCGGCGCTCAAACCAACACCGCAACAGGAAAAGCTGCTGACCGGAACGCCCAATGCGTTCTCTGGAATCTACGGCCCAGATGGCAGGCTCGTTGGCGAACCATTGATTGATCAGGAGGGGATTGTCTACGCCGAAATCGATCTCAACCGCTGCATCGAGCCCAAGCAGTATCACGACATCCTTGGGCACTATAACCGCTTTGACATTTTCAATCTTGAAGTTAATCGCGCGGTGCTCGAGCCGATTCGATTCCGCGACTCTTCGAATCGCAAGGAGCCGCAAGCGGTCATAGCTGAAGCTGGCGCCGAGCAAGTGGAAGACTGCGCATCTTCAATTGTTAGGCTGCGCTCATCGAATTGAATGGAAAAGGGGGACGAGAGCCATGACTACCGTAGAAAAAGTATCTACGAAATCTTCGTCGGGTTCTGATCGCGACCGCGAAGTTCGGCGGGTCGCTTTGGCTAGCCTCGTCGGTACTACCATTGAGTGGTACGATTTTCTGATCTACGCCACGATGGCCGGTGCCATTTTTAATCAGTATTTTTTCCCGAAAGGCGACGAGTTTGTAAATACGATGCTCGCCTACGGCACATTCGCTGCCGGGTTTCTGATACGGCCGTTTGGTGGTCTCCTGTTCGGTCATTTCGGCGATCGCATCGGGCGCAAGCCGCTTTTGGTTCTGACACTCATGATCATGGGCGTGGCGACGTTCTTGGTCGGTCTTTTGCCGACCTATGCACAGGTTGGCATCTGGGCCCCAATTTTGCTTTTGGCGTTGCGGCTCATCCAGGGCATCGCGCTCGGCGGCGAATGGGGCGGCGCCGTGCTGATGTCTTATGAATTTGCCGGTCCGAAAGAGAAGGCGTACTTCGCCTCGTTTCCACAAATCGGCTTGGCGATCGGGTTATGTTGCAGCACCGGTGTGGTCACATTTCTCTCCTATGCGCTGACCAATGCCCAGTTTGTCTCATGGGGCTGGCGTGTGGCGTTTATGCTGAGCATCATCCTCCTGGCCGTAGGTTTGTTTATCCGCTTGCGGGTGTTGGAAACGCCTGAGTTCGCCAAGGCACAATCGCGGCAAGAAGTCGCCCGCGTGCCGATGCTGGAAGTGTTGCGCGACTATCCTGGTACAGTCCTGTTAGGTTGGGGCGCGCGGCTGATCGACGGGATCATCTTCACGGTTTACGCGATTTTCCCGCTGTTCTATCTCACGACGGTCGCAAAAATTCCACGTACGACCGTGCTGGTGGGGATTACGCTTGCGGCCTTCGTGCTGATTTTCACGATTCCCTATAGTTCTAAGGTGGCGGATCGGATTGGCCGCAAGCGCGTTTACATCACGTTCTCACTCATCTGCGGCTTCGGCACGATCCCCGCACTGTGGCTAATGCAATATTCCGGCAGTGCGTTTCTAGCTTGCGCGGCCATAGTCCTGCTTCTTGGCGTACTGTATGCGCCGGTTTATGGACCGCAGGCTGCGATCTTCTGTGACCTCTTTGACACGCGCGTGCGCTATACCGGCGTCTCGCTGATCTATCAGATCGGCGCAATTTTCTCCGTGTCGTTGACGCCGCTTGTGGCGACCGCATTGCTGCATGCCAATAATAATCAGCCGTGGTTTATCGCTGCCTATGTTGCGGCGGCCGGTGTGATCAGCGCGATTTGCGTGGCGCTGATGAAGCGGGTGCCATAGCGGCGAGGGTGGCGTTAGGATAGGGCGGTTGTAACAAGAGTTTTGCATGGCACAGACGTTGTTGCCGACGTCGTTGGTCGGTTCCTACGCTCAACCGGACTGGCTGATCGACCGCAAGAAGCTTGCCGGCCGCTTTCCGCCGCGCGTTCGCGCCAAGGAGCTGTGGCGGGTAGCGCCGGAATATCTCGGGCAGGCGCAGAACGACGCTACGCTCATCGCTATCCGCGAGCAGGAGCGCGCCGGCCTCGACATCATCACCGACGGCGAGATGCGGCGCGAAAGCTATTCCAATCGCTTCGCCACCGCGCTGGAAGGCGTCGATATCGACAACCCCGGCACAGCACTCGACCGTTCCGGCCACCCCAATCCGGTGCCGCGTGTTGTCAGCAAGGTGCGACGCCGGTATCCGGTTGAAGTAGCGGACGTTAAATTCCTGCGCGCCAATACTGACCGCATGATCAAGATGACGGTGCCCGGTCCGTTCACGATGTCGCAGCAGGCCCAGAACGATTTCTACAAAGATGAAGAGGAGATGGCGCTCGACTACGCCGCGGCGGTGAATGCCGAGATCAAGGACTTGTTCGCGGCTGGTGCCGACATTGTGCAGATTGACGAGCCCTATCTGCAGGCGCGGCCGGAAAAGGCGCGCAAATACGGATTGAAGGCGCTCAACGCTGCGCTTTCCGACGTCGCCGGCCAGACGGCGGTGCACATCTGTTTCGGCTATGCCGCAATCATCCACGTGCGGCCGGAAGGCTATTCGTTCCTGCCGGAGCTTGCCAACTCGCCGGTGAAGCAAGTGTCGATCGAAACCGCGCAGAGCAAGCTCGACTGTTCCGTGCTGGAGAATCTGCCGGGAAAGACAATCATTCTCGGCACGCTCGATCTCTCCGACACGACCATCGAAACACCGGAGATAGTCGCGGCACGCATCCGCCGCGCGCTACCCTATGTCGACCCGAAGAATGTGATCGTGGCGCCGGATTGCGGGCTGAAATATCTGACGCGCGAAGTCGCATATGGCAAAATGTGCGCGATGGTCGAGGGCGCGAAGATCGTGCGAGACGAACTCTCCCGCTAAAGCTGCACGAGATTAGGTCGACGATCCTGGATTGGTGGGGAATCGGCAGCACTTTCCTTACCGGTGTTTCGCGGGCGGAGCCGCGCAATTCGATGGCTGGGGCGATGGTGCCGCCGCGAAATTCGGACATGGATGACTGTGCCGATTGAGCAGGCGCCGCAACTGCAGCGGCCACCAGCGACGCTCAAGACCATTGTGCTTCGATCTTAGGATTGCGCACGGCGTTACGCTATCATGGAAGAGAAGCGACCGCTGTCGCGGCACATACTTCCGCAGGTCGGCAGCAATCGTTATTTCCGGACGATAATGGTAAACTTTTGCGATTCCTCGCCCCTAGGCTTGATCGCTTAAAAGTCCGGATGCGGTGCCAGCGGCCTCATGCAGCCTCTTTCTGCCCGCTGCTGTTGCTCGGAGACCAGAGTATCGTTCGTTCGTCCAATCCCTCCAACTTCTGAGGCGGAAAGCGGCGGAGCATCTCCGGGTCCTTGCGGACCTCTTCTAGTGCGGTGCTGCAGGCCATGACACCGCGCACGTAGTCACCCGCGCCAGGATGATCAAAGACGCGGTATTGGTACGCCTCCAGCGATGCCGCATAGCACGCGATCAAGTAACCGAGCGGCCCACCGTTCATGGACATAAGCCAAAAGCGGTCCTGCGGAAGTAGAGGCAGCGGCGGCGCATCCTTGAACTCGGGTACACGGCTTTTGACGCAAAATTTAAAGACTAAATGCGCTCCCCGCGCATCTTGGAATGGGGACCGTACGTTTTCTTGATGTGTTGCATAAGAACCTCCCATGGTTTTCTAGACAGCGTGTGAAGGTGACACCTTGTCATCTTCACACTCGTCACTGGCCATCAGAGGGCGGCTCCAGCCACGGGTCACCGTGCTTTGATAGCCGCCCGGCATCAGCCGGCGAGATTTCAGCGGGATGAACCCGAGCGAGCGCATCGTCTTGGCGAGCAGCCGGCCGTTCGCCGTTGTGTGCGGCAGCCCTAATTAGCAATGTGCTCGCTCCAGACCATCATTGCTTGGCGCCTTTCATCAAAATACGTCGCCCGATTGTAGATTCCAGCGACCCCCGCTCGTGTTCCTGATACATGATTCAGGCTTCGATAATGTGCGGCTGCACTCCATTATTCGCCATTCCTGTGGCGGCGGTTCGACGCAAATCATGAAGCCTCCATGGCGCAATTGAACTCAAGGCGTGCGTAACAAAAGTATCCGATTCAGACTTCGCCTTCGAGGTCGCCAAGATCGCTGGCTTTCGTATCTGAAAACATCTGGCCACCGCAGAAAAAATGGTTCCGTCAGTGACGGGGGCCTCCCGCAAAATCCATTTTGACATCGAACGCGAGCAGCCGATCAAACAGTGGGGCTTTGCGATAATAGTGTCGTGCCCCGAACCGGGTGTCCGGGATCTTTTCGCTGCGGTACTCCAGCAGCCCAAACCACAGCAGCGGTCGCAGGATTCGCGCCTCCATGGCGTAGGGCGTCCTGTCCCAGGTTCCTGACAGTATGTTGGGCTCAGGGATGGTGCACAGCCGTGTGAGCTTCTCGCTGGTTTGCCAGTCGCCTGCGGAAATCGATAGGGACCACAGCACAACGCCGATGTCGGCCTGGGGCCATGACCCGAGCAGGCCGCGGCCGAAATACCCGAGGTCCATGTGCCAGAACGCAATATGAAACAGGATCGCGGTCAAGCTACCTTGCCGCCCATCGCTCAACATTGATTTACCCAAGGGCGTAGCCATCAATTTACCGCGCTGTGCCCGCACCAGCCTGGCTGCCTGCGCGAGCAAGCGAACGACATGCAGCGGCATGAAGTTGGGTTCGTTGATCACCTTTTGGAACCGAAATGCGTCGGCTTGGTCGTAGTGCGGCCATTCGATGAGCTTGCACATCTCGGCCACCACGACCCGTGATAGGTTGCCGGTTGCGGTCAACGGAAGGCTACCGTGCTCGATTGCTTGGCGCAGCAGAATCAGGATGTTCCGCGCCACCGCTGAGCCGGCGATTTCGTCGGCACTGAGATCATTGGCGATCCGGATCGCGGTCTGACTGGCTGACGGCTCTCGCCGCAGCACCTGCAGACTGTCGAAAGTGAGCAGCGTCCAGGCTGGCTCGACCCCGTCGAGCCATTGCCGCACCTGCGCGTCTTGTAGAAAACCCTCGGCGACCACCGCTTAACCTGCCATGCCGATTTGCCGCGAGAGGGGCCTGCTGGGACGCAGCCATTCGTTCAGCTTTGACCACCGGCGCCGGCCAGACGCGTTACGCACGGCGATGGCGACTGCTTTCTTTTGTCCGACCAGCACGACCAGTTTCTTGCCCCGGGTGACGCCGGTATAAAGCAGGTTACGCTGCAGCATAGTGTAGTGCTGGGTCATCACCGGGATGACTACGGCGGGGTACTCCGAGCCTTGGCTTTTGTGAATCGTCGCAGCATAGGCCGGCACCAGCGTATCGAGTTCACCAAAGCCGTAGGTAACGGTACGGCCGTCAAAGCTAGCCGTGAGCTCGCCAGCCTCAGGGTCGATGTCGTCGATGTAGCCGATGTCGCCGTTATAAACTTCCTTGTCGTAGTCGTTCTCAATCTGCATGACCTTGTCGCCCGGCGCGAAGGTCCAGCCGAAGCGTTCGACCTTGCGCTCGCCGGCGGGGTTCAGCGCCGCCTGCAGTTCGATGTTGAGCGAACGCGCGCCGACGCCGCCGCGATTCATCGGGCACAGAACCTGGATGTCACGAATGGGGTCTAGGCCGAAGCGGTGGGGGATGCGCGTTTTCACCAGTTCGATAATAAGCGGCACGGCAGTCTCCGGATCGTCTGCCTGCACAAAATAGAAGTCACTGTCGCCCTCCGGCTTTCCGAGATCGGGGATCGATCCCTGATTAATCCGATGGGCGCTGGTGATGATGCGGCTTTGTGCGGCCTGCCGGAACACCTCGGTCAGACGGATCACGGGCACGGCGCCTGACGTGATCATGTCGCTCAGGATCTGACCGGGGCCGACCGAAGGCAACTGGTCTACGTCGCCAACCACGAGCAGAGCGGCGCTCTCCGGCACCGCCTTGAGCAAGGCGTGCATCAACATCACATCGACCATCGAAGTCTCGTCCACCACCAGCAGGTCACAGTCGAGCGGGTTCTCCGTATTCCGCTTGAAGCCGCCGCCTTTGGGATCGACTTCGAGCAAGCGGTGGATGGTTTTGGCCTCTTGCCTTGTTGTCTCGTTCAGGCGCTTGGCCGCGCGCCCGGTCGGAGCGCAAAGCAGTAGCTTCACGGTCTTCGCGGCGAGAATCCGCAGGATCGCGTTGACGATGGTGGTCTTGCCGACGCCAGGGCCGCCGGTGATCACGAGAACCTTGGAAGTGAGCGCAAGACGGACAGCCCCTTCCTGGCTTGGCGCCAGTTTGATGCCGATCCGCTGCTCGATCCAGGGCAATGCCTTATCGGCGTCTATCGAGCCCCAGGGTAACTTGGCTCGGCAGAGCGCGACCAGCTTCTCGGCGATGGCCTGCTCGGCTCGGTAGAGGCTCGTCAAAAAGATGCAATCCGTCTCGCCAAGGCTGTCAGCAATCACCGTGCCATCGGCGAGTTCTAAATTGAGCGCCGTACGGATGAGGTCCGCCCCAACTTCAAGTAGCTTTTCAGCCAGCGGGAGCAGATCGGCGGTGGGGAGCCCACAATGCCCGTCGTCCATAGCTTCTGTCAGTGCATATGAGATGCCGGCGCGCACACGGATCATGGCGGTCTTTTCAACGCCAAGCTTCATGGCGATAGCGTCGGCGGTCTTAAAGCCAATGCCTCGAATGTCGCGCGCTAGGCGGTACGGGTTTTCTGTCATGACCTGCACGGCATCCGAACCGTAGGTCTTGTAAATGCGGACTGCCCGAGCTGTGCCGACCCCATGGCTGTGCAGGAAGACCATGATCTCGCGCACGATCTTTTGCTCAGCCCAGGCATCGGTGATGCGTTTGGCGCGTACCAGGCCAATGCCAGTCACCTCGCGCAAGCGTTCCGGCTCGGCCTCGATGATATCGAATACCTTCTCGCCAAACGCATTGACCATTTTTTTGGCGTAGACCGGCCCGATGCCGCGGATCATCCCGGAGCCGAGGTATTTCTCGATGCCGTCAATGGACGTCGGCGCGGACGTGCGCATGAAGCGCGCTTTGAATTGTTGGCCATGGGTGTGATCGTTGACCCATTCGCCAGATGCCGTTATCCACTCGCCTGCAGAGATGATGGCAGCGTGACCGACGACCGTGACAAGATCGCGATGGCCACGGGCCTTTGCCCGCAGAACACAAAACCCGTTATCGCTGTTATGGAAGGTGACGCGCTCGACAAGGCCAGCCAGAACTTCTTGAGTCGGTGATTCCGGTTGAGGCTTCGCCGGACGTGTCACGAGGTACCAAGCTCCGTGGCGGTCAATAATTCTTTGATTGTAGCGAACTGCTGAGCGCGCGCCGCGGCAGCATCCGGGCTTTCACGATGCAGTTCATCCTCTTCCGAGACTTCACCGGCTTTTTCGCTCTGTTCAAGCTCAACCCGCGCGATGTGTGTCCGTATCTGCTCTGGCGTGAACATGCGCCTCACCTTGGAAACAAACCGAGGCAGCTCTCTCGCAAATTCAGGGTGTTGGTAGGCGGCACTTGCGAAATTAAACAATTTTTCAGCGACCAGGTAATCAAATGCCGATTTGAGCCCATACCGCAGCTTGATGTTTTCGGCAGCGTCGCACTGCTCAATCAAAATCTCGCGCATCTTTCGAACGCTCACAGGCTGTCTCTCGATTCAATCATGATGCCGCATAACGGTATTCCTGCCGAGTCGTGTTTAGATTTGGCAACCCCAGCATCAAAGCACACGGCGCCCACGCGGTCTCATCGGCTGATACGCTTTGGCTCGTCGACCTCCTCAGCTTCCCGCGTCTCACCGTAGACCTCTTCGCGAATGAGATTTTCGGTGATTTCGGCGAGATAGGCGGTGAGGGCGCCGCTCAGTTCCTGGAACTCGGGCCAGAGAACCCCATCGACAAAGCTGCGTGGCGCTTTGACGATGACCGTTTGCATGTGCATCCGGCGATATCGAAAGGGCTTAATCCCATACCGACGGCAGAGCGCGATAAAGAGCTTTCGGGACCAAATATCTCGGACCGAGAATCTCATCTCCTGCGGCGCCTCGCTGCCGGCGGCATTCCCAAGGAGTGCGCGAATGCGGTCGGCTGCAGCACCAGCGGCGGCTTTCTCGCCAGGCGTACCGGCGCCAGCGAAGAGAACTTCGATCTTGCGGAGTTTCTCGCGCAGCCGCGTTTCCGCGGAATTCTCACCGGTCATGTCGCCCGGGCCCCTTAGAATCGCCGACAATAGGGTCAGATCGTTATAGCCATCCCCGCTCGCCGAATGCAGCGAGATCGACTCCATGCGGGGCATACCATCCCGCCGAGCCGTAGCGTGCGCCAAGCTTCAGAGCGACATCCTTGTTGCCATAAGGAATCCGCAGTGGCGTACCTGTTGCCGATTTTGGCTGACCGGCAGGCGGTGGAGCGGCAGCGTCGGTAGCAGCGATACGTTTCCGAGACCTCTTCGTCGGCGTTGTCGATTGAGACGTAATTGATCCCATCGGCTTGTAAACGGTCTTGGGGCCGCGCTTGCGGCGCTTCGTGCCTCGGCTCGAGTCGATCCACGCGGACATGGCGGCCGAGTCGGCCTTGGCCTCGTCGGGAATGACGAGTCCTTTCCCTTGCGCAACTTTTTTGGCGTACGGCAACTGTGCCGGACTTACCGGTTTGGCTTCATGCTTTCCGGCCGCTTCATCGTCGGCTTTCTTGGGCGCGTGCTCGTTGAGGAATTTCCGGCAGATCGATATCGACGTCTTGTAGCCGGCCGGAGGCTTGATCCCTTTCTGCCGGACGAGGCTGTCGGCAAAGCGCTTCATCGCTGGCGTTGGCGGATACGCTCCGGCGCCGTTGCCGACTGCAGTGCTGAGCAGGGGAGGTCCTCCGGCGGCGGCGCCGTCCTTCAGTTTGCCGATGATGCGCTGGGCGACATCGCACACGGCGTCGATCGCACCGACCATCTCTTGCTTGCCGACAACGACATCGTCGAGCAGGCATTCGAGTTGCGCCGTGACGCCCGGGTCGACCAGCGCTGGATCGGCCTGTTGGAGAATGCCGAACAGCGACAGACCGGTTTTGGTCGGCACGATGTTCTTTCCCTGGGCGATCAAAAATTCTTGTTTTTTCAGACCGCCGATGATCTCGGCTCGGGTCGCCGGTGTGCCAATGCCCTTGGCTTCCTTCAGGCGCTCCCGCAGCAGCTCGTCATCGACAAAACGCCAAGCATTTTGCATCGCCTCGATCAGAGTGCCTTCGTTATACCGCGACGGTGGGCGGGTCGCTTTGTCCTCAATTTTTGGATCCTGCAGTTGCACGGTCTCGCCGTTGCGCAGTGCCGGCAGCAATTGCGCCTCGTCGCCCTTTTCGTCGGCGGGCTGCCAGTCCGGGAAGGCTGCGCGCCAGCCGAGATCGATGGGCTGGCGACCGGCGGCGCGGAAAGCAAAGCCGTGCACGTCGAGCGTTGCGGTTGTCTGCCGGTAGCGGAAGTCAGGCATTAAGGCGGCCAGATAGGCCCGCGCGATGACGTCGAATAGTTTCTTCTCATCGAACGTTAGACGAGGCCAGACCTCGCGCAGGTTGTCGATCGTATTGACGTTGGGAATGACGGCATGATGGCTCGCGCCCTCCAGCCCCTTGTCGTAAAAACTGCCGCTCGCGCCCCTGCGGATCACCGGCGACTCGGGCAGGGGGATGACACTGAACGATTTGCCAACCCGCAGCCCGGCCACGATCCGCGGCACGTCTGTTATCAAACTCTGTGGCAGATAGCGCACCTCGGCGCGAGGGTAGGTGATGACCTTCTTGCCCTGGCCGTCATAGAGCTCCTGCGCCACCGCGAGCGTCTTGCTGGCCGGCCAACCGAAGCGCGAGGCGCAGAGTTTCTGCAGTGACGGCAAGTCGTGCAGCTTGGGTGGCCCCTGCCGCTTATCCTCGACGCGCACGGCAAGCGCGCCCGCGAATCCCTGAGCAGCATTGACGACGGCCTGAGCAATCTCGCGCCGGATAATCCGGTCCTGCGGCGCGTGCCGCATTTGGAATTGGCCGCCCGCAACTTTCGCGGTGGCGACAACCTCAAAATACGCAAGAGGCACAAAGTTCCGGATTTCCAACTCGCGCTTGCACACAATGGCCAAGGTCGGCGTCTTCACTCGACCGATCCCGATCACTCTCCGCGCGCCTTGCCCCAGGATGACGGTCGCGGTGCGGGTCAGTGATAGATTGTAGATCTGGTCGGCCTGCCGGCGTGCAACGGCGGCGGCGTAAAGGCGGGCATATTCGGCATTCGGTTTTGCCCGGGCAAATGCGTCGCGGATGGTCTGCGAGTCCTGCGCTGTGAATAGCACCCGCATGACCTGGCCGCGGTAATTGTAGTGCTCGAGAATTTCCTGGCCGATGAGTTGACCCTCACGGTCGCAATCGGTGGCAAGCCAAACCCGCTTGGCGGTGCCCAGTGCCTCGCGAATGGCCCTGAGCTTGGCGGCTTTGTTGCCGCCCTCCGCCGGACGTGTTCCGTAAAGGCCTTCTGGCCGCAGCAGGATTGGTGACCAGCGCTTCCACGCCGGCACAACATCCTCCGGTTCGAGAAGGTCGAACAAATGGCCTTCGGCCGGGAGAATGTTACCGTAGCGAGAACCTACGGCGGCGCGGACGTCTTTCGCTTGGCTGGTTTTCTCAGTAATGACGATTTGGTCAGCCATAACGGCTCGTTTTGAAGCATCAAATTGCCAGCGCTAGAGCAAGAACATATAGTGAACATAACGACTTTGCAAGCCGCCTCGGCGCTTCATGAAATGGCAGCAGAATACGCCAGTGAGTGTGGCGCCGGAGATTGCAGTCTGAATAGTGCGTCACGGAGCCAGCGTAAAACCGCCGACGGGGTCGTGGACTGGAGCGTTTCCGTTATAGTTCAATTGGTACGCCGATCCCGACGAACCAGCGGAACAAAAGATCGAACTCCAGCCGCTCCATCAGTTGACGCTCGGAGCGCACCGAATAGAACG
>Ga0207933_1001133_pt1 | contig 21629 bp, 15 predicted proteins | sample NGESurdeep092012_4_FD_184488 | JGI IMG/M metagenome (GOLD analysis project Ga0207933, IMG submission 184488) | Arctic peat soil microbial communities from Barrow, Alaska - NGEE Surface sample F53-3 deep-092012 (SPAdes) | ecosystem: Environmental > Terrestrial > Soil > Wetlands > Peat ...
CCGGTTGTTGCGGCAAATGCTGATGGCAGGGAAATTCGACGGCGTTACCGGCGTCGTCTTCGGAGAGATGCTCGGCTGCGTGCCGGCCGGACAAACTCCCGAGGTTCTGGAGCAGATGATCCTGCGCGTGCTCGATCGGGTTGATGGGCCCGTCGCCATCGGGCTTCGCTCCGGCCATGTTTCGCGCTGTTTCGTCACTCTGGCTTTTGGCATTCAGGCGGAGTTGGACTTGTTGGATGAGCCAACACTCTCTTTTCTGGAGCCGGCCACCAGCGCGTGAGCGCATTTCGAGTCAAGACCATGGAAAAGTCCAACCACGTTCATCTAATCGGCATCTGCGGCACGGCGATGGCATCGCTGGCGGGAATGCTGCAATTGCGCGGCTATCATGTCACAGGCTCCGACGCGCAAGCCTATCCGCCAATGTCGGGAATGCTGCAGGCTTTGGGTATTCCGATAGCCCAGCCGTATGCCGAGGCGAATCTCTCGCCCCAGCCCAGCCTGGTGGTCGTGGGCAACGCTATCTCACGGGGAAATCCGGAGTTGGAATATGTGTTGGACCGGCGCATCCCCTTCCGCTCACTGGCCGAGATCCTTCAGCACGAGTTTTTGCCCGGCAAGGAGTCTCTGGTGGTGGCGGGAACCCATGGCAAGACCACTACGACCAGCATGCTGGCCTGGATCTATGAAGTCGCCTCGCGGCGGCATCCGGAGCTGGCGCCCTCGTTCCTCATTGGCGGCGTCGCGGAAAATTTTGGAAGCAGCTTTGCGGTTCGCGATGGGCGACCCTTCATTCTCGAAGGAGACGAGTACGATACCGCATTCTTCGACAAAGGGCCAAAGTTCATGCACTACTTTCCCGATGCTCTGATCCTGACCCACGTCGAGTTTGACCACGCCGATATCTATCGTGATCTCGAACAGGTGCGCATCGCCTTCGAGCGTCTGGTCAATCTGGTGCCGCGCCGCGGCCGCATTGTCGCCTTCGACGGTCATGCCAACGTGGATGCTTGCGTCGCGCGCGCCTTTTGCCCGGTCGAACGCTATGGCTTCAAGGATGGTTCCATGTGGCGGCTGAGCGGTTTGAACCAAAGCAGCGGCCAGTCCACATGGAAGATCGCGCGGGAGGGGCTGCCATGGCTGGAGGTATGCATGCCGATGCCGGGCGAGCACAATGCGTTGAACGCCACCGCGGCCGCTGCTTTGGCCGCTGGGCAGGGCGTGGAAAAGGCCGCGATTCTAGAAGCGCTCGCGACCTTTCGTAGTGTGAAGAGAAGGCTGGAAGTGCGCGCGGAGGTTAACGGCGTAACCATCATCGACGATTTCGCACATCATCCCACTGCCATCCGTGAGACGTTGAGAGCGCTGCGCGCCGCCTATCCGGGGAAGCGGCTCTGGGCCGTGCTCGAGCCGCGATCCAACACCCTCCGCAGGAGCGTCTTCGAGAACGAACTGGTGGAGAGCCTGTCTCTGGCCGACAAAGTTGTATTGGCCGGCGTCTTCAAGGCAGCGAACATTCCAGACCCTGAGAGAATGCACCCCGAGCGCGTGGTCGCAGCGCTGGCGCGGGCGGGACGGGACGCCGTTCTCTCTCCAACGGCGGATACCATCGTGAATGACATGACGCCGCGCCTGGAGCCGGGAGATGTAGTGGCCATCCTCTCCAACGGCGGCTTTGATGGCATCTACGAGAAGCTGCCGGCGGCGATTGCAGCCAGGACAAGCTAGTGCTCGGTCGGATAGAGACTCGGAAAGCGGGGCGCGCTAACCCTGAGACGCGTCACACGGCCTGACCAGGTTTTCCATGACGGGAACCCACACCTGAGGAATACGGGTCCTCTTTGCCTGACGTACGGGAGCCGCTATGCTGCAAGTTGTATCCGGGATGCTTCAGGTTTTGGCCATGCACCGCCATGCTTAGCGCACTTACGATTTTCATCGCCTATCTCCTGCTGGCTCTTCCGGCAGCCGCCATCGGTTTGCCTTGGACACTGCTCTCCGGCAACATCGGCTTTCTTTACCGATGGGCGATGTGGATCGCACGCACCGGTTTGCCGCTGGGCGGCGTTCGGGTTGAAGTTTCGGGCAGAGAATATATCCCGCGGGACAAGGCGTGCATCTTCATGTCCAATCATGCCTCAAACCTCGATCCGGCGGCGCTCGCTCCGCTGCTTCCATTCCGCACCGCCTTCTTTCTCAAGCGCTCATTGCTCAAGATTCCGCTGCTCGGTTACGGCATGAGGCTGGCGGATTTTATCCCGGTCGATCGCGATGGCCGCGTGGAATCGGCGCAGGAAAGCGTTCGATTCGCCAAGCGGGTGCTGGCTTCCGGAGTAAGCGTCATGACCTTTCCGGAGGGTACGCGTTCGCGCGATGGAAAGCTGCTGCCCTTTAAGAAGGGTCCTTTCTATCTGGCGCTCGAATCCGGCGCGCCGGTTGTTCCGGTTTCAGTTCGTGGGACGCGGGAGATGATGCCGAAGGGTAGCCTGCGCATCCGTCCTGGAATCGCAGAGGTCGCCTTTCAGCCGTCAATCGATCCCCAGCGGTTTGCCACCCGCGCAGATCTGATGTCCGCCGTGCGGGCTGCGATCGCCGCAGGGCTTGGACCGGCCGCAGGGCTTGGACCGGCCGCAGGGCTTGGACCGGCCGCAGGCGCGCGTGAAGATCGGCAGCCATAGCTTGCCGCAATCGGACGGGATCGCGCTTGCACCGGAGAAGGCCGTTCCTAAGCCTTAAAAACGCGCTGCTATTCGGCCAGGATGCGCGCCCAGAGTTCTTTGATCCCGGCGCCTGTTTTCGCGGAGCAGAGCAGAAGGTCGTCTGTTTCCAGGCCTTGCTGCAGCCGTGACACAGCCTTCGCGCGCTCGTTGCCCGACAGCTTATCGGCCTTGGTGCCGACTACGAGAAAACTCCTCTCCATGGCGCGCAGCGCGTCGAGCAGCTGCCGGTCGCTCGATTGCACCGCAATCCTGCTATCGACCAGGCAGATGCACATCTTCAGATTGGGCCGCTGCGCGAGGTAAGGGTTGATGAACGAGGGCCATTCTGCGGAGATCGACTTTGACAGCTTGGCGTAGCCGTAGCCTGGCAGATCGGCGAAGAGCAACCGGGGTTCGCGGGCTGAGGGAGAAGGCAGCAGAGCGAAGAAGTTGATCGCGCGGGTGCGCCCGGGCGAGGAGGAGATCTTCGCCGCTTTCTCGCCCAGCAGCGCATTGATCAGGCTGGATTTTCCCACGTTGGAGCGGCCCAGGAAGGCGAATTCCGGAGCGGCGGGAGCAGGGAATTGCTGCTCCGCCAGCGCCGACAGCAAGAATTTGGTGGTCAGACCAGGTCTCATAAGGTCGATCTATCTTCCCTCATCTTTGAGGGGCAGAGGGAAGTCTCGGCAGAGCTGTGAGGGCCCGGCACCGTCCCCTGAGAGCCCTGATTGCGGACGGAGGACTCTCAGGATTTCTATATTGCACCCGCGAAAATACGGGAGATTCCACGCGATTGGGCCGGTGAGGCAGGGTGCTCGGCACTCTGCCTCTAGCGTTATCGCAGGAGACGCGGACCCACTAGAACCGACTAATGAGCGCGCGGCTGGTCGCCATTGGCCGGCGGCGGTGCGACGGTTGCCAAAGCCTCCGGCGTCTCATCGCGCATCTCAGGCAATGGTCCTTCCAGTGCGACTTTCAGCACATCGTCCATCCGGTCGACGAAGTGCAGCTTCATCGCGGTGCGCAGATTATCGGGAAGCTCGGCCACGTCTTTCTGATTCTCCTGCGGCAGGATGGCTTCGAAGATTCCGGCGCGGTGGGCGGCAAGCAGCTTTTCTTTGAGGCCACCGATGGCTAGAACCTTGCCGCGCAGCGTGATCTCTCCAGTCATTGCTATGTCGCGCCGAACCGGTACCTTGGCCAGTGCGCTGGCCAGTGCCGTGGCAATGGTGATGCCCGCCGATGGCCCGTCCTTCGGTATGGCCCCTTCCGGAACGTGAACGTGAATGTCTATGTTGCGGTAGAAATCTCGCGGCAGCCCAAGGTGATGCGAGCGGCTGCGAATGTAGGAGAGGGCGGCCTGCGCCGATTCCTGCATTACATCGCCCAGTTGACCGGTCAGGGTCAGCTTGCCTTTGCCATCCAGCACTTGAACCTCGGTGGAAAGGATGCTTCCGCCCACCTCTGTCCATGCCAGACCTGTCACCAATCCAACTTCACTGGTTTCGTGTACTTGGGAACTCCGGAATTTGGGCACACCCAAAAACTCGTTGAGATTTTCCGCTGTGATCTCATCCTTATGCTTGGAGCCGTTCTTTATCACGCGGCGGGCCACCTTGCGGCAGATGTTGCCGATCTCACGCTCCAAATTCCGTACCCCGGCTTCGCGCGTGTAGCTCCGGATCATTTCAGTGAGCGCCCCGTCAGTAAAGACGGCGTTCTTCTCGCCCAGGCCGGTGTTCTCGCGCTGCTTCTTTACCAGGTATTGCTTTGCAATTTCGAGTTTTTCGGCTTCCGTGTAGCCATGAAGCCGCAGAATCTCCATGCGATCCTGGAGCGCCGCCGGAATGGTGTGGAGTACATTCGCGGTCGCCACAAAGAGCACCTGAGAGAGGTCATATTCGACATCAAGATAGTGATCCTGGAAGGCGGTGTTCTGCTCCGGGTCGAGTACTTCCAGCAGCGCCGAGGCCGGATCTCCGCGAAAATCGGAGGCCATCTTGTCCACCTCATCCAGCATGAAGACCGGGTTTTTGGTTCCCGCTTTTTTCATGGACTGAATAATTTGCCCGGGTAGCGCACCTATGTAAGTCCGCCTGTGGCCGCGAATCTCCGCTTCATCGCGCACTCCGCCAAGGGACAAGCGGACAAACTTTCTCCCCGTGGCCTTGGCAATCGACATGCCCAGCGACGTTTTGCCAACGCCCGGAGCGCCAACGAAGCAGAGGATCGAGCCCTTGGGGTTTTTGACCAACTGCCGTACGGCCAGAAACTCCAAAATGCGTTCCTTGATCTTCTCCAATCCGTAGTGATCGGCGTTGAGCACCTTCTCGGCGTGATCGATGCTGCGCGTCTCCTTGCTCTTCTTCTTCCAGGGCACAGCCAACAGCCAATCCAGATAGTTTCGAGAGACGGTGGACTCCGCCGACATGGGAGGCATCGCCTCCAGCTTTTTCAGCTCCTGGGTGGCCTTCTCGAAAACGTCCTTGGGCATGCCGGACGTCTCGATTTTCTTGCGCAGTTCGTCGAACTCGCTCTTTTCGCCCCTCCCCAGCTCTTTCTGAATCGCTTTAATTTTCTCGTTGAGGTAATACTCTTTCTGCGCACGCTCCATTTGCCGCTTTACCCGGCTCTGGATGCTGCGGTCCATGTTCAACTTTTCAATCTCCACATCCAGCACATCGGCAACGCGCGTCAGCCTGTCCGCGGGATCGAATATGTCCAACAGTTCCTGCTTCTCTTCGATGGATATCTGGAGATTGGCGGCGATGGTATCGGAGAGCTTAGCCGGTTCGTCCATGCGTACAGCGGCGATCATGGTCTCATAGTTCAGAGACTGCTGCAGTTTGACGTACTGCTCAAAGAGGGAAGTCACCCGCTGCATTGCCTGCTCGATTTGCGGGTTGGGTTCCGCATGCGCCTTGGCCAAGCGCACGGTGGCGACAAAAAAGCCGTCAGCGTCGCTTATCTCGACGGCCTTCGCTCGCTCCAGACCCTCCACCAACACTTTGATATTTCCGTCCGGCATCTTGACGCTCTGCACAATGTTGCCGATCGTGCCGACGGAATAAATATCCTCAGGCCGCGGCTCGTCGATGCCGGCATCGCGCTGGGTGGCAAGAAAAATTTTGCGGTCGCCGGTCAGCGCCTCTTCCAACGCGCGTACGCTAGACTCTCGGCCAACCACAAACGGAGTCATCATGTAGGGGAAGATCACCATGTCCCGGATGGGCATCATGGGGAGTTTGCGAAGATCGCCTTTCTCCCGGGGTTCGCGAGTTTCCTTTGCCTGTGTCACGCGGATTCCTTTCGCTGCCGTCTCGTGAGAGACGCGCAGGCAAGTGAGGCCAATGCGCTGTCGGCCACTGTTTGAAGCTGTCGAGGCCCCTCTTCTCTACTGTACTGTGCTCTCTTCCTATTGCGCGCGAAATGACGTTTATAGGGGAGAGGCAAAGCATATACCTGCCATGCTTCGCATCGTGCCGCTAGCTGCATCCGCTGCGCTTCTTCGATTTCGATGCGGCCAACAACTCCATTCTATTCGTTGCTGAAAAGACTGCTTAGAGCGGGGTCACGATAGGGGTACCCCGAGGCAGATGCACCATACACGGCATTTTCGTTAAGAAAAGCCGCACTTCGGGAACCACGGTGGGCACAACAATCGTGAATCCGCTCTAGCGGACGAATATTGCTCAGTGAAGCTCAAACTGCGGCTTCACTGCCTCTTCAGCACATTATTGATGCTGCTGCGCTATTAGACGGTGCAGATGTTCACTTCGCTTCAGCAAGGCGCAGAAGCGAATTTCGAATTCGCATGGTGCGGCGCGAAACTCGCGCCCGTCCGCGAATGGAATGGTCGGCCGTCCCGTTGCCGTAAGCAGAAGCGCTAGCCGGCTTTCTCCAGCAGGGTGACCGAAAGATCGCGCTTTTGTACCATCTCAGCGGTGATATCCAGTTCCTTGATCTTCTTGTTGCTGGGGAGGTGATACATCAGATCCAGCATCAATTCTTCAAGGATCATGCGCAGTCCGCGCGCGCCCACCTTGCGATGGAGCGCCTCGACGGCAATGGCCCGGGTCGCGTCCTCCGCAAAGAGGAGGCGCACGCCTTCATATTCAAAGAGGCGCTGGTACTGCTTCAGGATGGCGTTGCGAGGCTTGGAGAGAATCTCCACCAGCGCAGCTTCGTCCAGCTCATCAAGGATGCCCATTACCGGCAGACGGCCTACAAACTCCGGAATCAAGCCGAACTTGATCAGGTCCTGAGGTTCGGCGCGGCGCAGCAACTCCGTGTCACGCTGGGCAGGTGTGCTACCCTCCGGCGCGTCTTTCTCGGAGATGGCTTTGAATCCCAGCGCCTTCTTGCCTACGCGGCGTCCGATTACTCGCTCCAAACCAACGAAAGCTCCCCCGCAAATAAAGAGGATATTGGTGGTATCGACGGGAGTGAACTCCTGGTGAGGATGCTTCCGTCCGCCCTGCGGAGGCACATTGGCCACAGTGCCCTCAAGAATCTTCAGCAGCGCTTGCTGTACGCCCTCTCCGGAGACATCCCGGGTGATCGATGGGTTCTCATCCTTGCGGCCGATCTTATCGATCTCGTCAATATAGATAATGCCGGTCTGCGCGCGCGCCACGTCTCCATCAGCGGCCTGAAGAAGCTTAAGGATGATGTTCTCGACATCTTCCCCGACATAGCCGGCTTCCGTGAGGGTCGTGGCGTCGACGATCGCAAAGGGTACGTCGAGCATCTTAGCCAGCGTGTGAGCCAGCAGAGTTTTGCCGCTGCCGGTAGGCCCTACCAGCAGAATGTTGGATTTGGATAGTTCCACGTCGCTGCCGCGCGTCCGGTTCATCTGAATGCGCTTGTAGTGGTTATAGACGGCCACTGCCAGCTTCTTCTTGGTCTGTTCCTGGCCGATGACGTATTCATCGAGGAAGGCTTTGACTTCTTGCGGCTTGGGCAGATGCGTCGGCGCAACCCCGGCCGGGGTCTCGCTTCGGTCGTCTTCCAAAATGGAGTTGCAGACTGCGACGCACTCGTCACAGATGTAGGCGCGCGGGTAGTCGCTGGGCGAAGAAATCAGTTTCGCGACAGCATCCTGCGACTTATGGCAGAACGAACAACGAAGAGTATCGTCATTTCCCCTTGGCGGCTTCATCCAACAACTCCTTTGCCTCTACGAACCTCAGGTGCGTGGTCTGTCGATAATTTCATCGACGATTCCGTACTCTTTAGCTTGCTGCGCGTTCATGATGAAATCCCTTTCCACGTCGCGCTCGATGCGCTCCAGCGTCTGCCCCGTATGCTTGGACATTAACTTATTGGTGATATCGCGGATACGCAGAATCTCGCGGGCGTGGATGTCGATATCGGTTGCCTGACCGGAAAGCCCGCCCATGGAGGGCTGGTGGATCAGGATGCGCGAATTAGGCAGCGCAAAACGCTTGCCGGGAGTTCCGCTCATCAGCAGGAATGCCCCCATGCTCGCCGCCTGGCCGATGCAATAGGTCACCACTTTGTTCTTGATGAACTGCATCGTGTCATAGATCGCCAGACCGGCAGTAATCGATCCGCCGGGAGAATTGATATAAAGCTGCAAATCCTTCTCCGGATCCTCGCCGGAGAGAAAGAGCATTTGCGCAATGATCAGGTTGGCGATCTGATCGTCGATCGGCGTTCCCAGAAAAATAATGTTGTCGCGGAGCAGCCGGGAATAGATGTCGTAGGCGCGCTCGCCCCGGCTCGTTTGCTCAACCACCATCGGTACTAATGCCATACTGTTCCTTTTATCTCGTGAACCGGAGAAGTCTCCGGTTTGATGTGAATGCGAATCCCTCTAGTGGGACCGGCTAATCTGTCCGACTTAAGAAGCCATCCGGTCGTACAGCAGTGCGCCGGCTTTCTCCCTCCGCAATTGTTCCCGGATTCTAGCGATGCCACCGTTTTCAGTCAAACGCTTGCGCAGTGCCTCAAGAGGTTCCTGCGTCTGGTTCGAAACCGCCTCCAACTCGGTCTCAACCTCCGTTTCCGGCACTTGGACCGCTTCGGCATCCGCGATCCGGTCGAGCAGAATCGAGCCTTTCACCTCGGCTGTGGCGGCTACTCTCTGGCCGTCTCGCAGGCGGTCGAAGTCGAGCTTTCGCATCTCCTCGGTGCGCATCCCCTGCGAAGCCAGCGCTCGCAGGCCGCGGTCCAGCCTCAAGTCGATCTGCTGCTGCACCAGCGACTCGGGAACAGCAAACTGATAGCGCTCCGCCAAGGCGTCCACCAAACGGGTGCGTGCTTCGTGTTCCAGACGGCGACGCTTCTCGCTCTGCATATGATCGCGCAGTTCGCGGGCAAAGTCGGCATAACTCTCGTAATGGCCCAATTCCTTTGCGAAATCATCATTTAGCTCGGGTTGGACCTTGCGCTTGATGCCCTTTATCGTCACGTCGTAGGCGACGGTCTTGCCGGCCAGCCTCTTTTCGCCGAAATCCTCTGGATATGGGACCTCGAATTTCAGCTCTTGACCGGGCTCAGCTCCGCGCAGTGCGCCATTGAAGGTATCGAGGGTGTTCTTTCCACCCACCTCGATAAGAACGTCTTCACCGATGATCGGCTTCTCCTCCGCCCCGGGAGATGGATTGTCTTGTTTGGATTCATCAGCCACCTCAACGCTTCCATTTTTTTCCGGCGGGACCAGGCCGGAGTAGCTGATTTGTGCGAAGTCGCCATCGGCAAGCGGGCGTTGCTCCGTCACCGGCTCCATTGTGGACCGAGAGTCGCGGATGTGGTCCACCTCCTGCTCAAACTCCGCGTCGCTCAATGTCACGTCCGGCTTTTCTACTCTGACCTCGCCGTATCCCTCCATGGAGAAGTCGGGCACCACTTCAAAGACCGCCTTGAAGCGCAGCGGCTTGCCCTCTTCGAGTTCCAGATTGAGTACCTGGGGCTGCGAAACCGGTTTCAGACTGCGCTCGGTGATGGCCCGGCGAAATTGCTCGGGCAGAAGCGCCTCGATCACGTCTTGGCGAATCTTCTCTGTGAATCGTCCGCGGATCAGCGATTCCGGCGCCTTGCCGGAGCGGAAGCCGGGCAAGCGAGCGGCCGATTGATATCGTTTGGTCACGCTGCGGAAGGCTTTTGAGACTTCCGTCGTGGGGACCTCAATCTCGACTTCGCGGGTGCACTCCGGATTCAACGTAGGTGCGTGGTGATGATGTTCGTGCCCCGTTTCCGCGATTGCAGGGACCGCGTCGCCGTTCGGTGGCGGTTCGCTCGAATGGGAGGTAGGTTCGATGGTGTCAGTCGATGTCAACGTATGCCTTCCGAGATGTGCTTGCTCACAGGGAGCGTGTGCCGGGTGGCCTTCATACGGCTATGGACGGCTGCGTGTGCGCGTTGCTTCTTTCATGGTATGAGGCTTTGTCAGGAGGGTCAAACCTCGCGGGGTAGCAAGTCAAGCACGCCGCCTCACACAAAAGCGGGGGCCTGCCGCTCTTTGGTGGAAGACGCTTACGAATGGGCCAGGAGATGCCGTCCCAAAAGAGGGCTGTTAGAACCCTACTTTGCCGCAGACTCCGGAGTAATCAGTTCCAGCCGGACTTTCCAGGTCACCGATTGGCCTGGATGAAGCGTCACCATTCCGGTGTCCATCCCCTTCCACTCCGCCCCAAAAGGATCGGCGAAGTTGAACTGCTCTTCGATAACGGCGTAGGACTCCGTTGGCGGCGCATACACCTGTACGGTCTTGATCTCCGGCGATAGCCCGTCAAGCTGGATGCCATAGTGCGATGCCGGATCAGTCAAACGCACCTGAACCGCGCCATCGGTCCGGGTGAGGTGAGAGAAGTTGTCATCCAGATAATGATTGTCGAGCGGCGCCCCGTCAGCAGCCTGATAGTCGTAGACGGTTCCTTTCACGGGCACCAATTTGCCGGTAGGGAAGACGTCGTCATAGTTGTTGACCACCGCCAGCATGGAGCCTGGGACGTGGAGCCGCGCCTGCTTGCGATCTCCGCTGGGAATAGAGAAGTAGGGATGCCAGCCTATCGCCATGGGCTCGTCTTCTGTGCCGACATTCTTGGCGGTGATGGTCGCTTCGATCGAGGGACCGGTCAGCGCAATGGTGAAGCTGAGATCGGTGCTGGAGAGCCAATGGCCGCCAAAGTTGCCGGCGTGGATCACGCCAGTCTCCGTCTGCCCGTCGGGCGTGGTCTCCGTGTGCAGGTCTTCGACTTTATCCTCGAGGATCAGCCCGTGCATGGCATGCCGCCGCGCCCCAGGTTTCTTGCCTTTCCAGTTGGCGGGCAAGGTGAGGGTGTGACCATGCCAACTGGTGACGACGCTCTGCCCGTCCGGCGAGAGCTTGCCGATGATGCGATTCGGGTACGGGACGAGAAAAGGTCCCCCGAAGGAGAAGCTTAGGTTGCCATATTGATCTTTTCCCGTGCCTGTGAACTGGCTGGCGGCATCCTGCAACGAGGGGGAAGCCAACACTGGAATCACGCCTTTGCCGGGCACGTTGGCCGTGATTTGAAAGACGTCCATGCCGCGACCGGGAAAGAGCGTCATAGAGAGAAACTCCGGTTTGCCGCCTTCGGTAGTCGCCTTACGCTCCAGCTGAACCACATTCTCCCCGCCCACCTGGGGAAGAGCGGCAGCAGCGGGACTGTTGTGCTCGGCGGGAGCCGCCGGACGTTGCTTGCAGCCCAGCGGAAGCACGGCACAAACCGCGGCGATACCGATCCAACGCAGACTTCCGCCATGCCGCGGCCGCCCAGGTTGCGGCTGGAAGTGCGTCATGGACTCTGTCGTGGGCTCTAGGAAGGGCTGCGTCTGTGCATGCATGCGCGTCTTTTTCATGGCGCACCTATTCTAGAGCAGATTTCGGAACGGTGTGGCCGGGAGGCATCTTCTAAAATTGGCATGTGCCCGCCCCTCCAACGCCGCTCGAAAGGCTGAATACTGAGATCACAGGCTGCCAGCGCTGTGCCCGGTTGAGGCTCTACTGCGAGGCGGTGGGACGGGAGAAGCGGCGTGCCTACCGCGAATGGGAATACTGGGCGAAACCGGTGCCCTCATTCGGCGACCAGCAAGCACGCATTCTCATCCTTGGTCTGGCCCCGGGGGCGCACGGCTCCAATCGCACCGGCCGCCCATTTACAGGCGATGGCTCAGGTGATTTCCTCTATCCGGTGCTGCACGACGCCGGTTTTGCCTCGCAACCCAAGGCCGTCTCCCGGGACGACGGTATGCGGCTCCACGACTGCTGGATCTCCTCTGTCGTCCGCTGTGCGCCGCCGAAGAACAAACCCGAGATCGGCGAGCTGGCCAACTGCGCCCCCTTTTTAGACCGCGAGATTGCATCGCTGGTCCGTTTGAGAGTCATCGTCTGCCTGGGGCGCGTGGCGTTCGAGGGATACTTGAGACATCTGGCGCGCACCGGCGTAATCGGGAAGGGAGCCTCGGGTGGAGAGAAGACGAGATTTGTCTTCTTCCACGGCGCGGAATATGAGTTGCCAGACCATCGCTACCTGCTCGCCAGTTTCCACCCCTCGCTGCAGAACACCAATACGGGCAAGCTGACTAGGCCCATGCTCCTGCGCGTCTTCGAGCGCGCCAAGGCACTGGCCGCGGCACTCTGAGGTAGCGCGCAGGATCCGCTTCAATGTTGAGGAGCGTTCGGAAAAGAGAAGAAGTACTCGGGCAAAACATCTGGAGCGGGAGACGGGGATCGAACCCGCAACCAACGGCTTGGGAAGCCGCTACTCTACCATTGAGCTACTCCCGCTCGAACCACACGCGTGCAGCTGTTTCCCACGCCGCGTGCACCGAGTTTACCAAATCCATGCGAGCCACCGGTTTGGTTCCTCCGCCTTCCTATCGTCTTCGCCCTTCCCACCGTGTTGGCGAGGATCGCTCTCAAACCGCTCGCATTTTGTATGATTCAGTGCAATGCGCGTCTTTGGATTCCGCCGCTGGGGATTCCGCCGCTGGGGATTCCGCCGCTGGCTGGCCATCCTTCTTGCGCTCCTGGCGGGGGCGACGCTCCGGGTCTGGTTCATCCATGCTTTACCTCAGATCCAGGGCGACACGCTGCTCTATGGCGACATCGCCTCCAACTGGCTGGTCCACGGTGTTTACGGCCTTTCTTCGCGAAACGTTCATGGGGCATGGTCCGTTTCTCCCACCCTGATCCGCTTGCCCGGGTACCCGGCGTTTCTGGCGCTATGCTTCAAGCTTTTCGGGCTGGACGCTTATCGCCCTGTCCTTTATCTGCAAGCATCCATCGATCTGGCGACGTGCCTGCTTATCGCGGGCTTTGTGCGGCGCATCTGCTCCCCTCGCGCTGCGATGATCGCGCTCTGGCTGGCGGCGCTCTGTCCATTCACAGCAAACTATGTGGCCATGCCGCTGACCGAGACGCTCTCCATCTTCTGTGTCGCGCTCGGCTTCTATGCGCTGGCGTGCTGGCTGGATTGTCCTGGATGGCGGACCGCCGCCACGCTGACATTTGCTTGGAGCTACGGCGCTTTGTTGCGGCCCGATGGAGCCCTGTTGGCGGTCGTGCTCTTCCTGGCCATGGTTTTCTATGGACGGCGTTCGCCGGGACTGGCACGGGCGCTTCGCACTGCCTTGGTGTGCGCCGCCGTCTCAATCACGCCTTTTGTTGCGTGGGCCTGGAGAAACGCAACCACGTTCCATGTTTTTCAGCCGCTGGCCCCGCGGACGGCCGTCGACCCGGGGGAATTTGCAGCGCCCGGCTTCGAGGCATGGTCCAAGACCTGGATGGCCGATTTCGCTTCCACTTATGAGATCTATTGGAATGTGCCTGGAGATTATGCGGATTTCCATGCTCTGCCTTCCCGTGCCTTCGATTCTCCTGCGCAGTACCGCGAGACCCAGCGCCTCTTCGCCGAATACAACCGCGGGCAGAGCCTGACTCCGCAGATTGATGCTGGATTTGCTGCGCTGGCCGCGCAGCGGGAACATGCCCACCCCTGGCGTTCACGGCTGGAACTGCCTCTGCTGCGGCTGGCGGACATGTGGCTGCGCCCGCGGGTGGAGATGCTGAACATCGAACTGCGCTGGTGGCAATACGGCCGGCACCGGGCGGAGACGCGCTTCTCCTTCGCATACGGCGCCCTAAATCTCGCATTACTGCTGGCCGCCGCCGCGGGAGCTTTTTGGTGGCCGCGCCTCCGTGGCGCGATGCTGGGGTATTTGATTGTGCGCAGCCTGCTGCTTCTTACCGTGGCGGCGCCGGAACCGCGATACACGCTAGAAGCGTTTCCAATCCTTCTAGCGTTGGCCGCTTACGCTGTCGACATTGGACCCAGAGCATTTTCGCGCGCCTTCTTCCGTGGTGGTCCCGGCCGGACGGCGGACGGTGCGGCCTCTGCGGGACTTGCTTCCAGAGAAGGGCTGAACGCCGGAAGATGATCGCGGGGGAGAAGAGGCGCTGCCGGCCTAGCATTTAGACTCAATATGTGGAAGTGATTACACTTAGCGATTGCACCTGGAAACGGAGTTTCTCCAGGCTGGAACGCACGCGGCCCAAAGCTTTGTTCGCGATGCTCCCTCGGAGCCAAGCGAACTTCCGAGGAGAAAGTTGTTGACACTTGATCGGACCGACCGGCGTCACTCGCCGACCCAATCGCCATTTCAAACGGAAACACCGGAATCGAACCCGGAGCGAGATGGGGAACCATCCCTGAAGCAAGGCCAGATGAGATTTGCCGCTCCCGGGCGTGTGAACCTGATCGGTGAGCATACCGACTACAGCGGCGGTCTGGTGATGCCGGCCGCCATCAACCTGCGAACCGTCGCCACTATCGCCCCGCGCAACGATGGAAAGATCGTTCTGCGCTCGGAGAATTTGCCTGGGGAATGCGTCTGCCCGGCGGCCGAGCTGCCTGAAATACGAAACAACAACTGGTCTGATTACCCCATCGGAGTGCTGCGAAGCTTGCGGGATGAAGGGGTTCGTCTGGAAGGATTCAATCTTTGCTTTTCGAGTGATCTCCCATTAGGAGCGGGGCTAAGCTCTTCCGCTTCCATCGAGGTGGCCACCGCTTATGCGGTACTGGCACTCTCCGGTCATGCCATGTCAATCCCCGCCATCGCTGCGGTCTGCCAACGCGCGGAGAACACCTTTGTCGGCGCGCAGAGCGGAATCATGGATCCATTTATCGCCTGCGCAGGCCGCCAGGATCACGCGATAACGCTCGATTGCCGCTCCCTGGAATATTGCATGCTCCCCATTCCATCCGGCGTGCGGCTGGCCATCGCGAATTCTATGGTGGAGCACTCCAACGCCGGTGGGGAATACAACCTGCGCCGGGCCGAGGTGGACCAGGGCCTCCGCATTCTGCACGCCTGCCAGCCGCGAATTGAAACTCTGCGTGACGCCACGGAAGCCGATCTCGAGGCCGCACGACGCGAGATGCCCGACAATGTTTTTCGCCGCTGCCGCCACATCATCACAGAGAATCGCCGCGTGCGGAGCGCCGCCGCCGCCTTGGAGCGTTCCGATCTTGCCGGTTTCGGCGACCTCATGCGCGAAGCGCACCGCAGCATCCGCGACGACTTCGAGGCCAGCTCGAGCGAATTGGACCTCCTGGTAGAGATTGCCTCCCAGCTCCCGGGTTGCTACGCCTCCCGTATGACGGGCGGCGGTTTCGGGGGCTGCACTGTCAACTTGATCGATGTATCTCAGGCTGAAGCCTTCTGCGATGCGCTGCGCCAACGATACCGCGAGGCCACCGGAATCGTTACTGAGATCTATCTTTGCCGCGCCTCCGCAGGCGCCGGGCCGGCGCTTTGATCAAGCAGCACTTTGCGCGCAGCGATCATCAACCGCTCGGTTCGTCCGGAAGTTTTCCACCGCCACTCGAAATTCGGGCTTCCCACACGTCTACTGGGGGCGCATAATTCGAGATAGAGCGGTACTCCCCAATAGATGCACCAGGAAAGAGAGCTTGTATCCGCTCTCTGCCCTGGACGGCTGCTCTGCTCACATTCTGGATTGAGCATAGCCATCAGGAGCGCCACTCGAAGCAGCGAGCCTGTGAAGCAGCAGGCTCTTGGCACGGTTCCCACCCTCAGCGCCCCAACTGGGAGGTGCGTATGGTTTCCGAATGCATGAATCCGGACTGCCGCAAGAAGCTTCATTATCTGAGGAGCGGCAGGGTCGTACGCGTTGTTCACTGCGATGGTGAACAATCGATTGTCGAACACTTCTGGCTCTGCGGGGCATGTCTGCAGAGATTTGACTTCCGCTTTGCCGGTCAAGACCACGTCTCGCTGATGCGACGACGTGCGCCTGCCACGGCCGAAGCGCATGCTCTGACGCTGACTCTGGTGGCGTAGGGCGCTTTCGCCTTCTTGTAGACAGGACTGCGCTCGCGAGAGCGGCCGCATCTCGTTGAAGAGGCCGCGTTCAAACCCGTTTTTTGTTCTGTGCTCAAGGTGAGAACGTTAGGCCGGCCGTGCATGCTTTTCCTCAAGCGGCCGCCGTTCTGCACATCCCGGTCTCCTTGCGTGGGTGCTCTAAAATGAACTCATCCCCATGGCAGAATTCACCCACCTGCACCTGCATACCGATTACTCTCTGCTGGATGGAGCTTGCGACGTCGATAAGCTGGCAGCTCGCGTCGAGAGCGTCGGCCAGAAAGCCGTGGCCATCACCGACCATGGCAACATCTACGGCGCGGTGCATTTCTTTACTGCCGCCAAAGAGAAAGGCATCAAGCCTATTCTCGGTTGCGAACTCTATGTATGCCGCCAGGAGGATCATCGTGCAGCCCCTGAGGGGACCGGAGAAGGCAAGGGGTACCACCACCTGCTTGTGCTGGCGGAAAACGAGGAGGGCTACCGCAATTTGGTGCGCATCACCTCGGAGGCTTCTCTCCACGGCTTCTACCGCAAACCGAGGATAAGCAAGAAGTTTTTGGCCTCCCATGCCAGCGGCCTGATCGGGTTCTCCGGTTGTCTGGCCGGGGAAGTCTGCGACAACCTGGTGGCGGGCCGCTACGACGCGGCGCGCGCGACCGCAGGCCAGTACCAGGACATCTTCGGGCGCGGCAATTTCTTCCTCGAAATTCAGGACCAGGGATTGGAACTGGAGAAAAAGATTCACGCCGATCTCTTCCGTCTGGAGAGGGAACTCGACATCCCCTTAGTCGCGACTAACGATAGCCACTATCTCTGCGAAGACGATCATCACGCACACGAGGTGCTGCTCTGCGTGCAGACCGCGGCCTCCATCCATGACCCTAAGCGCTTCAAGTTCGACAGCGACCAATTTTATGTGAAGACCGCGGAGGAGATGGAGCGGCTCTTTCCCCACGCGCCTGAGGTGGTCGCCCGCACCATGCAATTTGCCGAGCGCTGCTCGCTGAAGCTGAGCAAGGTTGAGAATCCGTTTCCCGAGTTCGCCGTTCCGCCGGGCCATACCATTGACAGCTACTTCGAGGAAGTCTGCCGGAAGGGTCTGAAGAAGCGTCTCGACACAGCGGTCCGCAACCTCGAAATCCGCGGAGTGCTGCGTACGCCTGTTCACGAATACGAATCCCGGCTGGACTTCGAAATTGGCATTATCAAGCAGATGAAGTACTCCGGGTACTTCCTCATCGTCTGGGACTTCATCAAGTACGCTCGCGATCACGGCATTCCCGTTGGCCCCGGCAGAGGGTCCGCGACTGGCTCGCTGGTTGCCTACGCCATGGAGATCACCAACATCGATCCCATGCAGAACGTCTTGCTCTTCGAGCGCTTTCTCAATCCCGAGCGCGTGACCATGCCCGACATCGACGTGGACTTTTGCCAGAACCGCCGCGGCGAGGTGATCGAGTATGTTACGCGCAAGTACGGCCGCGAGCAGGTCGCGCAGATCGTCACTTTCAATACCATGGCGGCGAGGGCGGCGATTAAGGACGTGGGCCGCGCACTCGATTTGCCCTATGGTGAGGTGGACCGCATCGCCAAGATGGTACCGGCGGGCGCCGGCGTCACACTGGACGGGGCGTTGCAAGATTCGCCGCAATTGCAGGAGGCCTACGGGAAAGAGCCTCAGATCAAGGAACTGATCGATACTGCGAAAAAGCTGGAGGGCCTGATCCGCGGCGCCGGTGTGCATGCCTCGGCCGTGGTGATCGCGCCGCGACCGCTCACAGAATTGGTGCCTCTCAACCGCACCAAGAATGAGGAAATCGTGACCGCCTATGACATGAAGGCGGTGGAAAAAATGGGCCTGCTCAAGATGGACTTCCTTGGGTTGGCCACGCTGACGGTGATCACCGATTGCCTGAAGCTGATCGAGCAAACGCGCGGGGAAGAGCTGGACATCGAAATGGTTCCGCTCGACGATCCGGAGACGATGAAGCGCGTTTTTCACACGGCGCTCACGTCGGGCGTCTTCCAGTTTGAATCGCCGGGTATGCGGGACATTCTGCGGCGCTACAAACCCGACACCGTGGATGACCTGACCGCCCTCAACGCGCTCTACCGCCCCGGTCCCATGGACATGATCGACGATTTCATCGAGCGCAAATGGGGCCGGCGCAAGGTCGAGTTCCTGGTGCCGGAGATGGAAGGAATTCTGAAGGACTCGTATGGCGTGATTGTCTATCAGGAACAGGTGATGCGGATCGCTAACGTTCTCGCCAGCTATTCGCTGGGCGAGGCGGACTTGCTGCGGCGGGCGATGGGAAAGAAAGATCCCGAAGCCATGGCCAAACAACGCGACCGGTTCATGATCGGCGCAGCGGCGCTGGGGCATCCCAAGGCAGCCACGGCGGAGATCTTCGATCAGATGGAGAAGTTCTCGGGCTATGGATTCAACAAGTCGCACTCTGCCGCCTACGCGCTGGTGGCGTATCACACGGCGTATTTGAAAACTCACTACCCAGTTGAGTTCATGGCGGCGTTGCTAACCTCGGAAACCTCCAAGCCGGAGAACGTAGTCAAGTACATCAAGGAGTGCCGGGAGATGGGCATCGCGGTCGAGCCGCCCGACGTCCAGGTTTCCCAAGCGAACTTCACTCCGAATGGAGACGCGATCCGTTTTGGCCTGGCCGCGATCAAGAATGTGGGTAGAAACGCGATCGACTCTATTCTCACGGCGCGTTCCCCAAGCGACGCCCAGAGCCGGGGTTTTTCCTCCTTCTGGGAGTTTTGCCAGAAGGTCGATCTGCGCTTGATGAACAAGCGGGTGCTGGAATCGCTGATCAAGAGCGGCGCCGCCGACTGCTTCGGAACCAGGGCGCAGCTCATGGCCGCCGTGGACAAAGCAATGGAACGGGCGCAGAAGACACAGCGCGATCTGGCCGCCGGCCAGCACGGGCTTTTTGCCGGCCTGAGCGGTGTCTTTGACGGCTCCCCGGCGGAGACGATCGCGGGAGACATGCTGCCCAGCGTGGCCGATTGGGATGAGAACCAGCGGCTGCAAGCGGAAAAAGAGGTGCTCGGCTTCTTCGTATCCGGCCACCCACTCGATAAGTACGCCGAGAAGTTGCGCAATTTGAATGTGGTGGACACGGCGGGAGCTTTGGAGATGCGGCCTGCACCGGGTTCCGGCGGGCGGCGGCGCAACGGCGAAGCGGAGAACACGATTGCCATCGCCGGCGTGATCGCCGGCCTGAAAGTTGGCAAATCGAAGCGCTCCGGCGAAATGTATGCGCAGGCGTCGCTGGAGGATACCGTTGGGAAGATCGATCTGATCTGTTTCTCCAAGGACTATGCGCGTCTGGCGGAGTCCTTGAAGATCGAAGTACCCGTGCTGGTGAAGGGGACGCTGCGCGCCGATGATGAAGAATCTGCGCCCAAACTCTCTGTCGTCAGCATCCAGGCGTTGGAAGATGTGAAGGTCCGGTTGCCGCAAAATGTCCGCATCCGTGTGCCGTTGGAGAGCGCCGATGAAGCCACGCTGGGTTCGCTGCGCGACATCATTGTGGACGCGCCCGGGCCGGGCCGGCTAATGATCGACTTGGAACGCAAGGGCGAATACTGCGTGATGCTGGAACCGGATGGATTTTCCGTGGCGGCAGACCGCGGCTTCATCGAGCGCGCGGAAGAATTGCTGGGACGCGGCACCGTACAGGCGTTTGAATAGCGCAGCCGCTGCTTGAAGCAGCCGGCTCAAGGCGGGAAACACGCGACCTAGGAAGCCTGCCGGAACCGATTCTTGCTTTAGGACAAATTTGAATGTGCATTGAATATGAGCAGGCTCTGGACCTCACTCCCGATGACTACATCGGTCTTCTTCACCGTTCCGGACTGGCGGAACGGAGGCCTGCGGCAGATAAAGACGAATTGGCCGGATGCTGCGCAATGCCGACCTGGTGGTCGTTGCACGCGATGCGAAGACCCGGCTTCTGGTCGGCGCTGCGCGTTCTTTGACGGATTTTTCCTATTGTTGCTATCTCTCCGATCTAGCCGTTGACCGCGACTATCAACGCCGGGACATTGGCAGGCGGCTGATTGAGGAAACCAGAAAGGCCGCCGGGCCGGAGTCGATGTGCTTGCTAGTCTCGGCGCCCGACGCGGTCCCTTTCTATGAGGCCATTGGGATGCCGCGGGCCGGCAATGCCTTCCTCTATCGCCGCGACAGCTAGAGCACTTTCCTTCGAAGAACGGGCGCTCCTGGACGGTCTCACCAGCTCGTGTCCAGCTCAGTGGGCTGGAAGGTCATTTCCTCCTCGGGAAGGATGCGGAGAAGGTGAGTGGGTGGCCGATTGCTCCCGGAGAGGTATTCCTCATAATCCCTGGGCTCGAGGATGGTGGGTTGGCGATCGTGGATTGGGCGCATCACGGCGTTGGCCTCGCCGGTGAGGATGGCAAAGGTGGGTTCCCAAGCATCGGTCTTCGGGTTCTTCCACGGCGACCACAATCCCGCCATAGCGAAGGGCCGGCGGCCGGGAACTGTAAACTCGAATTTCGGTTTTTTGCCGGTCTTAGATCGCTTGGCAGGCTGGGAATGCTCATCCAGCCAGCCTTGCTCGCCAAGCTCGGGTTGGGCTCCCAGCCGGGACTGCTCGCCTGACTCCGTCTGCTTGGGGGCCTCAGACTGCTTATCCACCTCAACCTTTTGCCACTCGAAGAATGCGTCCGCGGGGACAATGCAGCGGCGTTTGCTAAACGGCTCCTTCCAAAACTTTGCGCTCTCGATCCCTTCCGACCGGGCGTTGAACAGCAGCCGTTCGGGCAGCTTGAAACCCCACCGCATAAGCTCAATGTGCCGTTCGCCATCTCGATCGAGAGAAACCACGGGCTGAATCGAGCCGGGAGCGATATCGTCGTCCGGCTGTAGATACAGATGCTCAAGATCCGCATGAACTGCGAAGGCCTCTGCGATGCGCTGCTTGTCGGAACGAAGACGGTAACGGCCACACATGCCGTCAGTTTAGAGCATTCCTCCGGCGCAATAGGGAAGAGGAACTCCGCGGCGTCTTCGGCAGCCTTGACACACGGCCCTAACGATGGGCAAAAATCTTTCCACTATTCCGGGCAGGTAGGAGAAACAAACTACAATCTACCGCGTTCATCTAAGCGTCGAATTGATTAGGAGACTTTCTATGGAGAACAGTGTTCTGGAGGCCCGCGTAAAAAATCTGGAAAAGAAAATCCTGTATCTCACCAGCTTGTGCGGGCTCTTGGTAGTGGCCATGACTTTCATAATGGTTCATTCATCCATACAGCGGGTCAAAGCAGCCGAAAATGCAAAAGTTCTCCACCTAAGAGGCCTAGTGATTGAGGATGCTCAAGGTCGCGCGCGCATTTTGTTGGGTGCGCCGTTTCCCACGGTTCATGATCGGATACGACAGGATGCCACGACAACAGCCATGCTTTTCCTCGATGAAAATGGACATGATCGTTTCTCGATTGGAGAAAAGATGCCTGCACAAATTGACGGAAAAGTTCCACCACAGCTTCATAGAATCG